>Ga0315277_10009704_pt1 | contig 12275 bp, 12 predicted proteins | sample YL17G05_15_MG_FD_203695 | JGI IMG/M metagenome (GOLD analysis project Ga0315277, IMG submission 203695) | Sediment microbial communities from Yellowstone Lake, YNP, Wyoming, USA - YL17G05_15 | ecosystem: Environmental > Aquatic > Freshwater > Lake > Sediment | place: USA: Wyoming | collected... | reverse complement strand
TCCCGACCGATGATAGAATGTATCTAACCACGGGCAGCCTCCTCGCCTTCGATGGCCTTCTCAACCATTCGAATCGGCATAGAGGCTGCCTTTCTTCATTCCTCTCCACAGACTATGGGACAGTTACCGCGCGACAGCGGGCGCGCGGGTCTTGCTCGAAAGAACTCTGGCGCTCGCCCGAGGGCGCTGCGCCAAATGAGCGCGGCCGGGCGGGTGCCGCCCGAGGCGAGCCGCGGCCGATGTGCTTCCGGCCCGCACGATTGCACGCTGGATGCGCCGCGGGAGTTAGGGAACGCTTTTCCGGAACAATATGTTATAATGTATGCAGGCGGGCGCCAGGCGCTCTTGGAATCGCCGGCGACTTGTCGCGTTTAAGAACCGGGTGGGGGCGAAAGGACTCGACTGGACAAGAAGAGGTGAAGGTTGCGCGCCGAGGTTGTCAGGCGGCCTCGTTAAACACCTGGCAAAAACTATAACTGCCGACCATCAGTTGGCGATGGCTGCCTAATTAGGCAACCACGTCGACGGCTCCTGCCTGCGGGGGCCGCCCGACGACAGACAGCAGGAGTAGCCTGCGCTTTGCCGTCCGGAGGGGCGCGGGCGAAATAACATCCGGGCTGGCCAAAGCGGAACCCTGTCCGCCGGGGTCCGTCGAGGCGACAAACAATCGACGGACTACGCGCGTAGAAGCCTTTGCTGAACTGTCACAGGACGTGGGTTCGATTCCCACCGCCTCCACCATTGCTTGACATAACACCTTGTCAGAGCATTACTTGCGACAAGGCGTTTGCAGGATTATACGCCGCGTTCTGAATAGTGCATGGTCTTAGCGCGCGAACGTGTCGCTCCATGCAGATGAAGACCTATCATCCAACGTGCCAGAGCTGAGACGGCATTGACGCTAAGATCTGGCGCTGATGGGCATTAAGTGCAGTTGCGCATTCGTCGTGACAGCGCAAGCACCCCCGCCGTAGGGCGAGTCGGTGGGTATGAGGCCTACGTGACTCCGAACGCACAACCGCCCAGTCGTGCGAGACTCCAGACATCCGCTCGAACATCCAGGCAAGGGCCCGCCCTGTGCCTGCCGCCAGCCGTAGAAGGCCGCGCCCTCGTGGCCGCACATAACTTGCGCCGAGTGGCGACGGAGCCGGACTGGGTAAGGCAGCCCGAGGTGCGAGCGAGGCATACACAACCTTTCGCCTGATAGGCTATTGCGTCACATGCGGCCAGTCGATAGCAAGAAGGCCTGCCAGACAGTCAACACTTCGATGTCGCACTGTCGATGACGGCTGACGCCTTTTCGCATTGAAGAGAGTTCCCACTATATTAGAATATGCGCATATACTAACATACCTGCTTTCTGGAGGCCGACGCAATGCAAGACGCAATCCAAGTCACGCGCGTGTTCAGGGCCCTATCAGTCGAGTCGCGCTTGAGAATGTTGCAGTTGCTGCGCGGGCGAACCCTCTGTGTGGGAGCGCTGGCCGTACACTTGGGCGTATCCAGCGCCGCCGTGTCACAGCATCTGCGTATCCTGCGTGACTTGTCACTGGTGGAAGCCCAGCGCCGGGGGAACCGCGTACATTACGCGCTTAATGAAGTGACGCTCGCTAAATGGAAGGCCGCCGTGGCAGAGGCTCTTGCCGTTGAGCCAAAGCGGCGAGGGCGGGCGCGGCAGAGCCGCTCGGCGATTACGAGGCGGGCACGATGAGCTTGCAGCCATGCGGCTCCAACGATGCCGCCCTCAGCGCCGGTGCGTGTGGTAGCGCCGAGGGGGGCACACTTGTGGAACCGTCCTCCGGGCCGCAGGGCGTCTCGCTGGGATCCATCTTCGCATCGTTTCTGAGACTTGGCCTGACGGCCTTCGGTGGGCCGGCCATGGTGGCCTATATCCGGGACATGGCTGTCAGGAAACGCAGGTGGCTCTCCGAGGAGACTTTCAAAGGAGGGGTGGCGCTCTGCCAATCAATACCGGGAGCCACTGCCATGCAGACGGCCGCGTACGTGGGGCTCCGTGCCAGAGGGCCTCTCGGCGCCCTGGCGGCTTTTGTTGGCTTCGGCCTGCCTGCATTCGTTCTCATGGTGGCACTATCTGCTGCATACGCACGCACATATGACATCGGCCCCGTTGTCTCCGCCTTCCGCGGCCTGCAGGTAATCGTGGTAGCCCTGATCGCAAACGCGGCGCTCGCGTTCGGTCGAAGCTCCGTCAGGAACTGGCGCGACGTAGTTCTTGCGGCCGGCGCAGCAGTGTTTCTTGCCCTGCATGGCGCCCCGGTCATCGGCATCGCCGTGGCCGCTGCACTGGGCATGGTCCTATACAGGGGTTCTGAAGCCGTCGCGCATTCGAGCGCCAGCACAGCCAACGGCGCGTCGAGGTCACCCCGGTTTGCCGGAGCGCTCGCCCTTATCGCGGCCGTGGGATTGGGCATGCTTTTCTTCGCCGACCACAGGCTCTTCGACCTGTCCGCTCTCATGATCAAGGTCGATCTCTTCGCGTTTGGAGGGGGATTCGCATCGGTGCCCCTCATGCTTCACGAGGTCGTCGACGTGCGGCACTGGATAACAAGCAAGACGTTTGTAGACGGGATTGCGCTCGGGCAGGTGACGCCCGGTCCCATTGTGATCACGGCCACGTTCATCGGGTACCAGGTGGCCGGCATGGCCGGGGCGATTATCGCAACGGTGAGTATATTCAGCCCGTCGTTTCTCATGGTCCTCGTAACTGTCCCGTATTTCGACCGCCTCCAGCGTTCGGTGGTGTTCAGGCGGGCCCTGCGCGGCGTGCTCGTGTCATTCGTCGGGCTTCTTCTGGCCGTCACAGTCGCTTTCGCCAGGGAAACATCGTGGGCCGTCCCGTCAGCCATCCTGGCGGTCTCCTCCTTCGCTGCCCTGCGCATGGGCGTAGATATCGTTTGGGTGGTGTCAGTTGGAGCGCTCGTGTCCATCTTCATACTGTAAAGGGGTGTGCGCGATAGGAAGCGACGCGGAAGAACTCATGCTGGCGGCAGGCCACGGCGACATGGTCGCCTTCGGCAGGCTCGTCACTCAGTATCAGAAACCCGCGTGGAGCATCGCGTATCGGTTTCTCGGCAACGCGGCCGAGGCGGAGGATGCCGTTCAGGAGGCGTTCGTCAAGATTCTCAAGGCGGCTCCTCACTACAAGCCGACCGCGAGTTTCCAGACCTACCTGTACAGGGTTGTGGCGCGTGTATGCATGGACCGCACCGAAAAAAAGCATCCCGACTACGTCGCTGATTTCTCTCAGGAGCAGGACACTTCCCCATCGGTGCTCGACAAGATGGATCAGGAAGAGCGCGACGACGCCATCCGGGCGGCGACTGCCCTGCTTCCTCCAAACCAGCGCATGGCGGTAGTGCTCAGGTATTTCGAGGGGCTCAGCCACCGGGAAGTTGCCTCAGCCATGGGCATCTCCGAGAAGGCCGTCGAGCGTCTCCTGGCGCGCGCTCGGAGCACCCTTGAATCACGTCTGTCCCCCTTCCTGGGGAAATAGTCCGTTTTTCGAGGGGGGCCTGCCACACTTGCCCGTTTGTATGGGTGTCAGGAGGTGCCAGATGCGCTGCTCACGTGTGCGGGAGAAACTCGACGCCTACGTCACCGACGACCTTCCACCTAAGGTTCGAGACGGCGTCGCTAAGCATCTCCAGACCTGCGAAGACTGCCAGGCGGCACTTGAACGCCTGCGGCGGCTGGGCTCGGTTCTCAGGGAATCCCAGGCGCCCGGTGTACCTGAAGGCCTCGCGGGTAGGATCATGGCTTCGGCAAGACGGCAGTCTTCCGGGCAGTCCAGTCCCATGGCGCGCCCGCGCTGGCGCATCTCATTCTCGATTCCCATGGGCGTGGCCGCGGCGGCTATGCTTGTGGCCGGAATCGTGATGGGTGTACTCATGGGGCGAGGCGCGTATGCGCCCGTCAGCGGTTCGGTCGCGAACCGGGCACCTGCCGCCGATCCAGTTGCGGTCTACAACCTCGACTACCTCGGCGAGGCCCCCAACGGGTCACTTGCCCAGGCTTACCTGGCCCTCGTGTCTGACAAAGACGCTTTAGGAAGATGACTATGTGGAAGAATGCGCGGCTCTTATTGATAGTTCTCTCCGTGGCTTTCAACGCCGCCTTCGTGGGCGTGTGGGCAAGCCGCGCGGTCGGATCCCGGTTCATCTGCTCCGGCCCTGACGTAAGCCAGGCGGGCCAGGGAGGAATATGGTGCCCATTACATAGAAAGCTCGGGACAACTGACGCTCAATGGCGCGAGATCGAGCCGCTCCTCGCGGAGTTTCGCAAGTCCGCCCAAGCCACGTGCCAGGACGTTGGACGCAAACGCATCGAGATGATGGACCTTATCGCAAGCCCGCAGCCTGACCCCGACGCGATTCGTGCCAAGCAGGAGGAGATCATCGCCGGCCAGCGCAGGATGCAGGAACTCGTCATAGCGCAGCTCCTCAGCGAGAAGAAGATCCTCACCCAAGCTCAACAGAATGATCTCTTCAAGATGATCCGCAACGCAGCCATGTGCGGCGGCCAGGGGCCGATGTTGGGGTTGAGCCAGAATCAGTAGTGCACGCCTAAGATCGAGAAGGGATATCTGGTGAAAAAGGGACGTAAGAGGCTCTTGCTCGCTGCGGTCGCGGGCTGCGGCATAATGGCATTGGCGCTCTGGTGGTGGAGTGCGGCACACGCCGCAACACCTGGTAACGCGAGCCAATCGACGGCGAAGGTGACGCGCCGGACTCTGACCTCCTCGGTTCTTGCCACGGGGGCCGTAAAGCCGCAGGTGGGCGCGGAGGTCCGCGTTGGCGCTCGAATCTCCGGCAAGGTGGAAAAGCTCTATGCCAATATCGGCGACGTGGTGAAGAAGGGGCAAGTGATCGCCGAGCTGGAAAAGGCCGATCTCGAGGCCACGGTAGCCCAGCGCAAGGCGGAGCTCGACATGGCGGAAGCCAGGCTTGGCGCTGTCAAGGCGCTCTCCCCAAAGGAGATAGAGAAGGCGCGCGCGGACGTCGCCCAGAGCAAGGCCACACTTGTCCTGAATACTAAGGAGGCGTCGCGCCAAGAGGAGTTGCTCAAGAAAGCCTTTACCTCGGAGTCGGAGACGGACCACGCGCGCGAACAACTGGCAGTAAGCGAGGCCAAGCTCGCATCGGCAGAGAAGGCTCTTGAACTGGCCGAGACGCATTACGAACAGGATACGGTGCAGGCTGGCGCCGACGTGGAGCGGGCCAAGGCGGCCCTTGCCAATGCCAAGGTGGAGGTGTCCTACGCTACGCTCACCGCGCCAATAGACGGAGTCATCGGCCTTGTGTCCACACAGGAGGGAGAGACCGTCGCGGCGGGCCTCAACGCCCCTACATTCGTGACCATTATCGACCTGGGCAGACTTCAGGTGGACACGTTCGTGGATGAGGTCGACATCGGCAAGATATCCGTGTGCCAGAAAGCGACCTTCACTGTCGATTCCTTCCCGTCCCGCGAGTTCGCTGGCAAGGTAGTGGCGATCTATCCCAAGGCAGTCATACAAGAGAACGTGGTCAACTACGATGTGGTCGTCCAGATCACGGACCCATACGAGGGTTTCCTCAGGCCGGAAATGACCGCGAGCGTGAATATCCTGCTCGGGGCTCGCGAGAATGTCCTTACCGTTCCAGTAAAAGCGGTCAAGAGGGAGCGCGGCAAGAGCGTCGTTTACATTCCGTCAAAGGGAGGGCCCGAACCGCGTGAAGTCAAGGCGGGCTGGAAAGACACGCAGTGGATGGAGATCGTCTCCGGACTCGACGAAGGCCAGACAGTGCTTGCGGAAGCGCCGGCGCCGCCGCAGGCAAAGGAGTGACGCGACAGGATGATTGCACTTGAGGACGTTGAGAAGAAATACACTGCCGGGGCGCTTGAGACTCTCGTACTGAAGGGCGTGTCCTTCGAGATCCATGCCGGCGAGTACGTTGCCATCATGGGCGCGTCGGGCACGGGCAAGAGCACGCTCATGAATATACTCGGCTGCCTGGACAAACCTACAGGCGGACACTACCGCCTCGACGATACCGACATGGTGACCCTCGACGACGACGCCCTGTCTCGCCTTCGCAACAACAAGCTGGGATTTGTGTTCCAGCAGTTTCACCTCCTTGAACGCACGACAGCCCTCAAGAACGTCATGCTGCCCCTGATCTACACGGAAGTCTACCCGGAGGATGCGCGCACTCGAGCTGAGAAGGCGCTTGCCGCCGTAGGGCTTGCCGACCGCATGTCATATACCCCGGGCCAGCTCTCAGGCGGCCAGCAGCAGCGCGTGGCTATAGCAAGGGCGCTCATCACGAACCCCTCCATCATCCTCGCCGACGAGCCGACCGGCAATCTCGACACCAAAAGTGGCACAGAGGTCCTGGCGATCTTCAAGCGTCTGCACCGGGAGGGGCGGACTATTATCCTCGTGACGCACGACATGGCGGTAGCCGACCATGCCGAGCGCGTCATAGTCATCAAGGACGGCACTGTCGCCGAGGATCGGCCGATCCGCCAACCGCGTGATGCCGAGGCGGAGCTTGCCGCGTTGACGGACGAGGAGGCCGGCAAATGAGGGTTACGAGAATCGCTGCCGAGGGTGCCCGGGCTCTTGCCTCCCAGAAGCTTCGCACGTTTTTCATGATGGCCGGTACCATGGTCGGCATCGCCGCGCTCGTCGTGATTGTAGCCGTCGGCCAGGGCACGGAGGAACGCGTGATGAAGCGCGTGACGAGTTTCGGCACGCACGCGATCATGGTAACCGCCGGCGGAGGTAAGGGGTTCTCGCCTCCCCAGGAAGGCATTACCACGCTTACCGTGGCGGACGCCGACGCAATCCGCTCCGAGGTGCAGGGGATCGACGTTGCGGCCCCCTTCGTGGTGAAAAGGGCCATGCTCGTCCAGGCCGGCTCGGCACAGGCGCAGACAATCATCGTGGCCATCGGCCCGGAATGGCACGACGCATGGGAGTGGTACGTTAAGGACGGCGACCCCATAACCCAGGAGGACACGGCAACGATGGCGCGTACGTGCCTTCTGGGCGCGAATATCGCCAAGGAGCTCTTCGGCGACCAGGACCCCATTGGCGAGTACGTCCAGGTCGGCAACGTCCGGTTCAGGGTAAAGGGTGTGCTGGAGCCTCGCGGAACCGACCCCATGGGGAATGACTTCGATTCGAGGATGGCCATTCCTATCACCACCGGCCTCAGGCGCGTGTTCAACCAGGACTATATCTCGAACGTGCGCGTGAAGGTACATGACCCCGGACAACTCGTCCCAATAAGCAACGAGATCCGCAAGCTCCTCCATGAGCGTCACCATATCACGCCGCCGGAGGAGGATGATTTCGCGGTATTCAGCGCGGCCGAGGTCGCCAAACAGGCGCGCGGCATAGCGGGGACTCTGACGCTCCTGCTATCGGCGCTCGCGGCTCTGAGCCTGTTGGTGGGCGGCGTCGTGCTTATGAACATCCTGCTCATCTCCGTAGGCGAGCGGACGAAGGAGATCGGCCTGAGACGGGCGCTTGGCGCCTCGCGCAGGGACGTTTTCCTCCAGTTCCTCACAGAATCGCTCGCAGTGACGATCTCGGGAATGGTTCTCGGCAGCGGCCTGGGGCTCGCTGTCAGCAGCCTGCTCTCTGCCTTCACGCCATTGTCAGGCGTGATCTCCTGGCAGCCGTTCGCACTGGCGCTGGCGTTTGCGATCATCGTGGGGACGGCCTTCGGCGTCGCCCCGGCACGAAGGGCGGCAAATCTCAGTCCCGTTGAAGCGCTGAGATGAAGATCCTCAGAAACGCCGCTTTGTCGCTGGAGATCCTCCTGGCGCACAAGGTGCGCACTGCCTTGAGCATTATCGGTATCGTCGTCGGCGTCGCCGCCGTTATCCTCATGGTTTCCGCGGGCCGTGGCGCCCAGAAAGAGATCATCGACCGCATAGAGTCCATGGGCTCCAGCCTCCTTGTCGTGAGTGCCGGCCAGACGACGGTAGTCGCAGGTAGGCAGCGCCAGATGGACACCGTGAGAACGCTCCTTGCCTCCGACGCCGAGGCGATTGCCAAGGAATGCCCGTCCGTCTCGCTTGCGGCGGCGGCCATCTCCCGCAAGATGCAGGCGCGGTGGGAGGGCGAGAATGTCAGCACCACGGTCGCGGCGATGAGCGCCGAGGGTCTGGAGATCAGGAAGTTCGCAATCGCCTCCGGAAGGGCGTTCGACCCCGAAGAGGGGCGCGCCGCCATGCGCGTGGCGATCCTTGGGCCAACTGCCGCCGCGAACCTCTTCGGCAACGTCGACCCGGTCGGCCTCGACATCCGCATAGGCAGGGCGCCTTTCCAGGTGATCGGCGTAACCGCGCCCAAGGGTATGGACGCCAACGGCCTCGATCAGGACGATCTCATCATAGTGCCCCTTGAAACCGCGATGCGCCGCCTCTTCAATGTGACCTACGTCCAGACGATTTACGTTCAGGCCCACGATAGCGGCGCGCTCGACCGCGCTGAAGCCGAGGTCGCGGAGTTGCTGCGGCATAGGCATCGGCTTGGCGGCAAGAGGGACGACTTTACTATCCAGAACCAGGCCACCCTCTTAGCGACCCAAAGGGAAACGACGCAGGCGATGACCGCGCTCATAGGAAGCGTCGCAGGGATTTCCCTCGTGGTCGGCGGCGTAGGCATCCTCGCGGTCATGCTCATGTCGGTTCGCGAGAGGAGGCGAGAGATCGGCCTCAGGCGCGCCATCGGCGCCACGCGCCGCGACATACGCAATCAGTTCCTTGTCGAATCGGCGCTCCTGGCCGGCTCCGGAGGTGTTATCGGCGTCCTCTTCGGTGTGGGCGCGGCGCTATCGGTCTCCGCGCTCAGCTCCTGGCAGACAGTCATCTCGTGGCCCGCGGCGTCGGTAGGTTTCGTCTTTTCGGTCACAGTCGGGATCATCTTCGGCCTGTACCCCGCGACGCGCGCAGCGAGACTCGAACCCATTCAGGCGCTGCGAGCCGAGTGATCGCTATGAACTGATTCCTCTTCTGCTTACATACCCCGCGAGAGGGCGAAATGACGGACTGGAGTGCGAGAAGAAGGGTGGGGATTCACGATCTGTCAGCGTTCGCGTCCCTGACCCCGACGAGTTTCCCTATCGCACGCAGCCACGCATGTCGGACTGCCTCCTCATTCGGTCGCCGTCGGCGATAGTCAAAACTGTCGATCAACTGCCTCAACTGTGACTTCAGCAAGGCTATGCTTTCGACCGACGCCCGCCGGATTGCGTCGCGCGGCTCGCCAGAGCCCAAGATGTTCATTGCCTGCATCAGGTGCGGGCCGCAAAGCCCCTCGGACTTCAAGAGTGCTTCGCGCAACTCGCCTTCGCTCCAGTGTTCGACTAGAATGCCGAGATACGTCTTGAGCTGGCGTTCCTCGGCCGCACAGACGGAACATGCGCTGCCTGCTTGGCGCAAGATGAGGCTCTCACCGTATGCGTCCACGAGGTCAAGGTACAGTATGCTGAGCCCCAATGCCTCTGGCGCGTCCGCCATCATCCACGAATGCCGATGGCAGAAGCCGCGCGATGCGCGCCACTCTTTGCGAAAGCCCGGGTCGTTTACATACTCGTCCAGAAGATGACGCAGGTATCGACGCGTTTCACCGACTATGAGCGTGCAGAGGAAGCAGCCCGGTTGCCCGAGCGCCTCCAGGACCACGAAGTAGGGCAAGTGTTTAGTTGGCCTCTTCCTCATTGCATATATCCTCCGGTTTTCCCCCTTTAGCGAGACCTTCTGATCCGCCCTGATGCCCTGTGCCAAGCGGGCCGACGCCGACGACAGACGCGCGCGCGCATATCACCCACCCGATGACCGATCCAAGGCACGCGCCAATGATGACATCGGAGGGGAAGTGCATCTCCGCGAGGGTACGAGACGCCCCGACGCCGACGGCCAGCGAAAACCACAATAAGGCCAGGCGTGGCCATCGCCACGTCAGGGCTGCGGCCATCGCAAACGCGACCGTCGTGTGCCCTGACGGCATGGAGTCGACCTGGATGCCGTGTAATGGGTGCTGTGAACTGAAGACGCCGAAGAAAAGCGTCTGATCGTGAATGTAATTGGGGCGCGCCCGTCCAATGAGGAACTTCGCAGCCTGTCCGATGGCACCTGAGGCGATGACACAGGTCGCAAAGATCGCGAGCGCGCGACCCCTGTCCCTTCTCAAGGATGACGCGCCGGCCAGCAGGAATAGGGTAATGCCTAGTGTGGCGCCCAGCTCCTTCCACACGTCTTCGATGGCATCGACGTACCCGATCCGGCCAAACGCCGCGATATGGGGTTCTACGCGGCTGTCGTACCTGATCAGCAGCACACCGATGGCCAGCCCCGCCATAACCACCGTCAGACGGCCCCTGTCAATTCCGCCGCGGAAACCTGTTCCGTTCTGCATGAGATACCCCTCGCATTGCCTCAGAGCCTCAGGGTGCGCCTTGCCTGGCACCTGCGCTACGCCGACGGAGCCGCCGAATCGTTTGCTCCGAATATCCTATCGTACAGGTCCTCGCCGAAACTGGTTTCCAAGGGTTTGCCCTCGTCGACCTTGAACGTGCGCGTCCCGTCGGCCCGCCTCTCGGCTCGCAGGAAGAGGACGTTCTCCTGCTTCCTCTCGTGGAACCCGCGCGCCAGTTCGTATTGATGAGTCACGAAGAATACCTTGACCCCGCTCTCCATCAGGGCGCGGGTTATCTGCCCCGCGATCTCGGAGCCCTCCCGTTCGTTCGTCGCGGCGAAGGACTCGTTGAAGAGCACAAGAGAATCTTTCCTTATGCTGTCGACGATGCCGCTCATCCTGCCAAGCTCTTCGTCAAGCTTACCGCTCTTCATCGTGGCATCCTCTTTTCTTTTGAAGTGCGTGAAGAGACCGTCACAGACATTGGCGCTCAGCGAGTGAGCCGGAGCGAACATGCCGCACTGCATCATGAGCTGCGCCACGCCCACGCTTCGCAGGAAGGTGGACTTGCCGCCCTGATTGGCCCCGGTGATCATCACCAGGTCCTTCCCGCCGGCGTTGCCGGCATTACCGACAAGCGCGCGTTTCATAGTCAGCGCCAGGCAGACATCGTAGAGACCGTCATAGGAATGCAGCCGCTGGCCGGAAGCGGCGGGCACCGGAAAGCATGTGGGCTCGCCTATTTCCGTGAGCTGATCGTGGAGGTTCATGCAGCCGATGTAGAAGGCCAGTTCGCGCCTCAACATCTCGACAAAGCTTAGGACGTGGTCGGCGGACTGGGCAAGGGCGTTGGCGGCAAGGTTGATGCCTCTGTCCTTGAGCTCCCTTAGCGCCCGCGCGCCGGCCTCGTCGCGGTCGGCGATGTAAAAGGTGTACCCGGGGAGCTTCTGCGAGAATATCCTCTTGTACCACGCCTGCCGCCTATTCCAGGGCTTGCGGAGCGTGTAGTCGTCCCCCACGTTGCCCCTGGTAAGCTGGGCGCTTATGAGAACACCGCCGCGGAACTGAAGCTCGCGAAGGTGATCCTGCACCACGGCAAAGTACTCATCAGCCAGTTCCTTGCGCAGCATCGCGAAAAACGTCGTGAAGCCTTCAGACGTGAACTTGTGCGCCTCTGCGTCGGCGACCGCCTTGAGCTGCTTGAGCATGTCCATGTAGAGGCCCAGCAGCCCCACCGAGTCATAGAGTATCGATGAAGGATATCGCGAGGTGAGCCCCCAGAAGTGCTTCCTCCTCGCGTCAAGCACCCCCGTCACAAGGGCGTACATGTGCCTGATAATAGATGGGTTCTTGAGGCAGTCCTTGAGGACATCCTGGCGGTATCTGATCGTGTCGGCGTCCGTTACGCTAGAGAAAACGGCCTGCCTTGCCACGTCGAAGAAGAAGCCGTCCCCGCTCGCCATCGCCTCAAAGAGCGCCTCGAGCTCCAGGTCCTGCGTCAGGTCTGGAACGTTCGCAGGGAGCCTCCTCTCGAGGTCAAAGTCCTGGTCTCTGTACATGAGAAACGCCTTCATAGCTTCAGGCGCTCCTTTAGGCGCTCGTATGTTAGCCGATGCTCCTCGGCAATCGATAGCGCGTAGGAAAGCCCGTCGGCGGGCTTTCTCACGATCTTGAACGTGCGCAGAGTGGGATTCTCGGGGACAACCGTGCTGACCATGCTTACAGTTTGCTCGCTGAGAGACGCCAGTTCGTCGATGAACGTCACGTACACGCACAGCGCGTCCAGCGCCATCAGTTGCTCCATTATCTTCTTGCTTAGGAACACGGCGTCTTTGAGTGC
>Ga0315277_10009702_pt1 | contig 12276 bp, 9 predicted proteins | sample YL17G05_15_MG_FD_203695 | JGI IMG/M metagenome (GOLD analysis project Ga0315277, IMG submission 203695) | Sediment microbial communities from Yellowstone Lake, YNP, Wyoming, USA - YL17G05_15 | ecosystem: Environmental > Aquatic > Freshwater > Lake > Sediment | place: USA: Wyoming | collected... | reverse complement strand
CACAACCAAACAACGCCCCCGAACCCAACTATTTAGCCCCCGGCCCTGCGCCGGCGGGCTCTACAGAACCAAGCAAAACGCCGCGAACTCGCCCAAACCACCGCCCAGTATCCAGTATTAACCATCCAGCATCAAGTATCTCGAAGCGAAGCGGAGACCCCTTGGGGGGGGAGCATCCAGCATCCAGTATCCATCCACCACCGACAATCTGGCACCCCACCCGCAATACGCAATACGACATACGTCTGCCCCGTGGGGGAAATGCGCAAAACAAACCCAATCCCCAAAACGACAAAACCAACGCAACCCCTGCAACCGCAAAGAATTACAACCCAAAACCGCCCCCACGCCACACAAAGAAACAAACCCAAACAAACCCAATTCCATCAACGCAGTACGCAATACGAAAAACAAACCCAATTTATCCCGGCGACGCCTTGTGCGAAACCGGACTTGTCAGGGCGTAGTCTTAACAATGCCTGGCCTTACTTTAGGCACTTTAGCTCACTTTAGTCACTTTAGCTCTTGACGTACCTGGCCAAACGTTGTAAGCTCTCCCCGATCAGCACCCAGAAAGGGCCAAAAGCAGCAATTTCAAAATACAGTAACAGAAAGGACCGAAAATGTTCACAACGATAGTCGATGTGACTGCAAGAGAGATACTCGATTCCCGCGGCAATCCCACGGTCGAGGTTGATGTGCTATTGGAGGATGGCTCATTCGGCAGGGCCGCCGTCCCTTCAGGCGCGAGCACAGGCGCACACGAGGCCGTGGAGCTGCGCGACACGCGGGCAAAACGCTACTTCGGCAAGGGCGTCGCCGGGGCGGTGAAAAACGTAAACGAGAAGATCGCCCCCGAAGTCCTCGGAATGGATGCCCTGCAGCAGGAAGAGCTCGACGCGATGATGATCGACCTTGACGGCACGGCCAATAAGGGCAAGCTCGGCGCAAATGCCATATTGGCCGTCTCGTTGGCAGCAGCCAAGGCCGCCGCCGACGCTTCCGGCCTGCCGCTGTACCGATATCTGGGCGGCTGCAACGCCAACATCCTGCCCGTCCCGATGATGAACATACTCAACGGCGGCAAGCACGCCGACAACAACGTCGATTTCCAGGAGTTTATGATTATGCCCATCGGCGCCGAGAGTTTCCCCGAAGCCCTGCGGATGGGCGCCGAGGTCTTCCACACGCTAAAATCCGTCCTGGCCAAGAAGGGCTACGCCACCTCCGTCGGCGACGAGGGCGGCTTTGCGCCTTCGCTCAAGAGCAACGAAGAGGCCCTGGAGGTCGTTATGACGGCCATCAAGACCGCCGGCTACAAGCCCGGTAAGGACATCTCCATCGCGCTCGACCCGGCCTCGACCGAGATGTTCGACGGCGAGACAAAGACCTACAGCTTCTTCAAATCCGCCCCCAAGAAGAAGGTCTCATCGGATGCGATGATTCAGCACTGGGCCGCATGGGCCGATAAATACCCCATTATCTCTATTGAAGATGGCCTCGCCGAGGATGATTGGGATGGGTGGACGAAACTGAATAAGAAGCTCGGCGACAAGATTCAGTTGGTCGGCGATGACCTGTTTGTGACCAATACGCAGCGCCTGGCCAAGGGCATTAAGCTCGACTGCGCCAACTCAATATTGATTAAGCTCAACCAGATAGGCACTCTCACCGAGACATTCGAGGCGATCAATATGGCCCGCAGGGCAGGCTGGACCGCGGTCATCAGCCACCGCAGCGGCGAAACGGAGGATTCCACCATCGCCGATCTGGCCGTCGCCTCCGGCGTAGGCCAGATAAAGACAGGCTCGCTCTGCCGGACCGACAGGATTTGCAAGTACAACCAATTGCTCCGAATCCACGAAGACCTCGGCCCGGCCGCGCAGTACGCCGGCTTTATGCTAAAATAAGCGTAAAACCTCAATACTATTCAAACTGACCGATTCCCCTTGTCATACCTGCGAAAGCAGGTATCCATAGGGTAGTCGGCGAGTGGATTCCCGCTGGAGTTTACCCCCTCGGGACAGGAATGACATACTCTGTTATCTTGTTGTCGCATAAGGATTTATCGTGTTGTTCTCTTGAAAGCCGGTCAGTCTGAGAATATTAGCGTCGACAAACGCCGGACATCGAACGCAGTGGAAGAAAAACGCCTGCGAAGCCGGTTTTTTGCCCCTTTTCTGCACCGTGTCTCGCTCCACAGCCGAATATAGATGACGGCACGTATCGGCTATACAGTATTCTCTTGGAATCGCGTTTGTGCGCGTCATTCCGACCGAAGGCACGACTCTGTTGTGCCGGAGTGGAGGAATCTATTGAGAACGGTTGCACCGTACTGTTATTCGGATTATACAAGGGCAAAACGTTATTCGAACGCTTCTGTTTATCATTTTCTTCAGCATCGGGGCCGCGGCGATTACTGCGTCGGCCCTCTGCGATGACCTCGTCCGGTACTATCGCAACAAGCACTACCTCAACCAGGCCGAGCGGCTGACCTCTAAGCTCGAAGCCCTTAACGACGACTACGATGCGGTGCTGTTACAGGTGGAAGACGACCCTAATCTAATCAAGCGTCTGGCCCCCGCCGCGCTCGGGGCCGACCCCACCGACCCGAACACAATCTTTCCGCGAGCGACGCCGCAGGAATTAGCCGAGGCCAAAAAGGCCCTGGCCAAGATAACCGAGGCCGAGCCTAATGAGCCCGCAATGCCCGTCTGGCTCCGGCGCTGCAGAGAGCCCCGGTATCGGATATACCTTTTCGCCGCCGGCGCAGCCCTGATATTAGTCTCATTCGCCTGCTTCGGCCGGCTCAAAACCCCCGACGAACAGTAGGCCGGGCACCGCCCACCATTCTAATCCGTCGAACTTAGGCCGCCGGCAAGGGACCGGCCGCTACGAGCTTCTTCTTGACCGCATCGACGGTCAGATTGAGGCCCTCCAGTGTCCGAGCGCCGAGCAGGACCAGGTCGCCGGGCTGCGCAAAAACGACCTCATCTATGGTGAAATTTCTCCCAACCCGCACTATCGCAAAACCGACGCTGCGGGTTACTACTTCGCCGTTGGCCATAACGAAGCGGATGTCCTTCTTTTCTCTTGCAACCCCGATCTTCTCCAAGTTTATTGCGGGAACCCACGTGTATTCACTACCCGTATCCACCAGCAGCTTGGCTATCCGCACAGACCTCGACCTGTCAACGTGGTTCTCAATAACGCAGCTTGTATTGAATTTGCCCATGCTTCTATTATGCGTTCGCTTGACGGAATTCCAAACCCTTTGCCCACAAAAAATCCAGGGGGGCAAAAATCGGCGTGTTTCGATAATCTCGTTGCGTTACTGCGAGAATCGCAAGAGTTTGAATCCTGTTTGTTCGTCGAGCTTTCGGGCGGCGTCGATTCCTTCGATTTCGATGATTGTCACTTCCAGTATGAGGAATGTCTTTGCTCCGCCGCGGGGGCAGCCTACCATTACCTGGCCTTCTTTTCCGATTGCGCTGTGCAGGTGCAGCTTCGGCCCTTCGTCGTCGCAGTATATTGTCCCGACTCCCAAGACTTCTCCGGGCCCGGCGAATTCCTTGAGGTTGGCGACTATCTTCGGTTTTTCCTGCTTCGGCCCGACCACGACGCTCGCCTTTCTGAATCCGCCCGTGATCAGCACCGCAGCAGATTTGATATTCTCTTTTCGCGCGATCTGCTCGATGCACTCATAGAGTTCCTCGCCCTCGAAGAGCCTGGCGGCAATCACGCGCCCAGTCTTGCCTACTGCGTATTCCATTTTCTGTTCCTATAACTCCCGACCGAAGACAACCATCCCCCCTTAGGGGAGGCTGCCACCCGGCCGCTTTCATCATTCGAAATTCAGGATTCGACATTCGATATTCTTAACCCTCCGCCTTCTGCCAGAACGTAATATCGATCGGCCCATCAAGCAGGTCGTCGGTCTTGGCGATAAAGGTCAGAGGCAATACATCCGGTGCTACGGCGAATAGTAGTCGTAGCACTGCTTTAATCTGCGATAGTGTACCTGATAAGAAAATTGTAGTAAACGGTTTTGTTAATTGTAGCATCCGACCGATGAATCTCAGCGGCCGGACTCCGATGCCGTATACAACCAGCGTTCGCTCCTGACCCCTTTTCTTCCTTTTTCTTTGCCCGTCCGTTATAAGCAAAGCTTCTAATCGGACGGGCTAAGGCGGGGTCACCGACAGACGCGAAATCCTATGCTGCTGTGTTTGTGGTCCCGGTAGTCGCTGGCCTGGCAACAAACCGTGCAGGTGTAGCCGTGGTAGTGCCAACAGCCGCCCCGAATGGCGCGAGAGCTGTAAATACAATCCGGGTCACAGCAACTGCTCGTCCATTCCCAAACATTGCCTGCCATATCAGTCAGTCCGTACCCGCATGAAGGGTAATAATCCACAGGATTCGTATAAGGATAGTCGGACAGGTTGAGAGGGTTGGCGTCGTCGTAGTTTGCCTTGCCTTGGTCCATCGTTGTCCCGCAGCCGTAGATGTAGCTGCCGTCATAATCGGCGACCGCCTCCCATTCCCATTGGGTCGGCAATCTGTAACCGTAGTAGTTGCAGAAAGCCGTTGCTCCGAACCAGGTTACTTGTACAACCGGATGATCAGCCATGCTGTAACCGTCCCGGCTGCGAACGCTGAACTTGTAGTCATGGTAAATAATCTGACTGTACGGACTGCCGGCCGAAGTGTCGAAGTAAGGAAAATTCGCAAAATCCGCTCCGCTATTGGAACCGTTCGAACCGTAAACCGTCCCACCGGTGAGATATATGTCCCCCGAAGCAAATGCGGCATTGAGATACTCGCAATACTGAGCATTCGTAGTCTCATATTTGCTCATATAACCGGTAAAGGCCTCGTGGCCGGGTACGCCCGGATCGTCGATATATACCCACATTAGGCTGCTGGGGTCATTCGGCACCCCTTCCGCCAGCCACTGAGCCATCACCTCAGCAGCGTCATTGAAATCGGTCGAGGGCCAATAGACGGCCATCACGGCGAAATCACTGAAATCGACAAGGCAGTCGCCCGTAAGGTCGGCCGAGGGACAGACGGCAATAGCGAAAGGCGACGACGCCACAAGAGCGACAAGGCAAATGAGAATAGAAAGGGTCTTCCGCTGCATTATACGTTCCTCCTTTTCCTGCTGTTCTCCGTATCCTAACCAAGATTAGACCTCCCCGCCGGCGCACTGCGAGCCTGCTCGGTTCGAGGATGGCCGCCGAGTTTCTTCACTACTTACTAAGACGACAGGAAGACGGCAAACGTCTGTAAAAAGAGCGTAAAATATTCACCAACCTTGAAAAAAGTCGGGGGCCTTCTTTGACGCCAAAAATTGGGGTCGAACAAACCCTGTCAGCCCGAGCGGGATGCCGCCTACGTGTGGGCGGCGAGGGCTACTCGGAAGATTGCGCCTTTGGGGCGGGCGTTTATGATTTCGACGAATCCGTTGTGGGCCTGGGCGAATTTTTTGACTAAGGCCAGGCCGAGTCCGGTGCCTGTGGTCTCGCGTGTGGACTCGGCGCCGATTCGGTAGAACTCCTCGAAGATCTTCTTATGCTGGCGGTGCGGGACGCCAGGGCCGTGGTCCTCGACTTCTATTATGGTGAATTCTCGGTCGGCCCTGGTGCGCACTATGATGATTTTGTCTTCCGCGTTGCGGGCGTATTTGACGGCGTTATCGAGAAGGTTCACGACTATCTGCGTTACAGCGTCGGGGTCGAAGGCGGTCTGGCCGAGCTCGCCGAAGTGTGTCCTTATTTCAAAGCCGTTCTGGGCGGCGTAGGGCCGCATCATTTCCACCACGCCGGCGACGGACTTATTTATGTCACCGAGGCTGAAGTTGTATCTCTTTCGGCCCCTCTGGATTCGGGAGAAATCGAGGACGTTTTCAATCAGCCGGCTGAGCCGCTCGCTCTCCTGCCGCATGTTCCTGTAGTAGTCGGCGGCTTTGTCTTTGGATTTTACCCAATTCTTCTCCAGCATCTCGGCATACATTCTTATCGAAGTCAAGGGAGTCCTCAATTCATGTGAGACCGCGGAGAGAAAATCGTCCTTCTTGCGCGCCAGTCGCAGTTGTGCCCGCGTACTATGCCACAAGCTCATCAGCGCCAATGCCACTGCCAGCAGGACGACCGCAATGATGCTGAAGTACCAGGCTCGCATTCCGCTAATCTTCCTGGCGATTCGATGCGGATTTGTCTCCAGCAGATTGAGTATCAGCCTTCCGAAGCCGAAGTCGAGGATGGCGGTGTATGCCGAGCCGCCGTTGGCCTTTTCCGCCAGCTCGAAGTCCATCCCCTCTCGCATAAACTGCTTCGCCGATTCCTCGACCTCTCTGACAAGCTCGGCCTCATTGAGCTGGAAGCCCTGCACAAAGTGCTTATCCTCAATTTGCACGTGCCTGAGCATGAATATCTGCCCGCCGAATACGGAATTCTCACCTTCCCTGCACGGCACCTTCAGCGGCACAAACGGCTCGATGCGGACCTGCACCATATCCGGTTCTTGCTCAATCGTTTCGACCTGCGTCTGCATCATTTGGTCCGCGCGCTGTTGCGTCCGGTCCGTTTGGGTGTCACTGACAGATACATCCGCGCTTTGACGCCTTTGCATCTGTTGCGTCCTCACGGGCGCTACCGTTGGAACATCGACTATAATTGCCTGCGGTTGGCTTACCTGCAAGGATTCTTCCGACTGTGCCTGCGCGGCTTTCTCAGCCGTCTGGTTCATAACGCCCTGTTGCAGATTGCTTGCATAATCCTGCTCAATAAGGGCGCGGCTTCGGCTTACGACCTGAGTCTGCTGCTCGACATTCTGGAAACTCTCTATAGGGAAGTTCTTCCCCCGAAACGCCTGGGGCGCCTTGCCCTGGGCGACCTGCTTGCCGCCGCCTTCATGTGCCGTGGTCTGTGCCTCCTCGTGTAGTTGCTGTTCCTTTGGTTGGGCGTCCTTTTCCAGGTCGGATCCCATTCTGAGCGAGCCTGCCTCGATACTGCTCAGCGCCGGCAACAGGTTGTCTCGCACGTTCCTGACGTTCAAATCCACTTGGGCGAGCAAATCCCCGGCCCGGCTGGGATCGCTCATCGCCCGAATATCGTCGTTGGGGGTGATAATGCCTCCATTGGGGTTGATTTGGAACTGCCCGTAGGCGAGGCCCTGCCCGAGTGTGCCGGCCAGAGGCGAACGCAGGATGGGCATCTGCTGCTGACCGGCCACGGTGTTATCCGCGACGTAATAATTCTGGTATTCGGTGTAAGGCCGGCTTTGCTCTGCGGCTATAAACTCATCGAGCTTGCGATTGATATCCTGCCTGACCTGCTCGGCGACCGCGGCAAACTCGCCGAGCCGGGTCCCTTCCATACCGGCAGCCCATATCTGAATGGAGTAGTATCCCAGCCAGGCAAGCCCACAAAGGGCCGCGAGTATTATCGCCGATAAGATAATCAGTCGCTTGTACATTATCGCTAAGATGGAGTCTCATACTTGTAGCCGGCGCCGCGAACGGTTTTGATGATCTGCGGCTCGGCGGTATCGGCTTCGATTTTGCTCCTCAGCTTGGCGATGTGCATATCCATAGTCCGCGTGCCCAATTCGGTCATCGTCTCATCCCAGACCTCTTTATAGAGCTCTTCCCTGCTGATGACGCGGTTGGGATTGGCCGCGAAGTACTGTATGATTGCGGCCTCCCGCTTGGTAATCTCGATTTCCTTCCCATCGCGCTTAACCTTCAAGGCCGGGACATCAACCTCCCAATCGGCGAAATTGAAACTCTGCCCGACCGCCCGGGCTGGGTCGGTCCGACGCAGAATCGCATTTATTCGCGCCAGCAGCTCCTCTAAGGAGAACGGCTTGGTGATATAGTCGTCCGCCCCGATATTGAGGCCTTCGACCCGCTCATTTTCCTGGCCCTTGGCGGTCAGCATAATAATAGGCGTTTGCAGCCCGTCGCGGCGCCAATTCGTGCAAAGCTGCTCGCCGCTGATCTTAGGCAGCATTAAGTCCAGTAAAATCAGGTCGAACTGCTTTCTCGCCACGATACGCTCGGCCTCCATCCCGTCAACAACGTCCGCAACGGAGAAACCGTGAAATTCGAGAAAATCCCGCAGGGCCGTGCGAATCTTCTGCTCATCTTCAACTATCAATATGGATGCTTTTTGTTTCATAAATGCGCCAGTGCCTCATACTTACATTATACGCCGAATCCCGGATGAGCATCTGTAAATACTTTGTAAAAAATCCTTCGATGCCATTCTACGCATATTGTGGCGCATCATCAACAGCCCCGGCGGTATCCCGCCGTCGGCTACCTTAAACTATCGACCGAGCCGTCGGTGTGATCGGGCATATTACGGCTTGATATACTCAGCGCGGCGGTATATAATACGATGCTGATTTCAGCATACGTTCGGATATGCCGATACCTACGGTCGACAGTTGTGTATGTGGAATTCGCCTGTGCCAACGTAGCTCAACGGCAGAGCTCTGGTTTTGTAAACCAGGGGTTGTCGGTTCGAATCCGACCGTTGGCTTTGTAAACCCCGCTCCCGCGGCAAAATGACGGATTCCGACGGCAGCACAGCCGAAAATTGATGGCCAGAGCGATTGAAATCGGATGCAATACCTGGGTATCATAAGACGTGTCCCGTGCAGGAGCACAGGCTATGAGGCCAAATGGGAATCCGGGCCTATGCATTCGCTCGATAGTGTAGGTGAATCATGCTCAAGAACGTGACCCCTCTTTCGGCGCCGGCACTCTTGCTTCTTTTGGCAATCGTGTACTGCGGTGGATGTCAAATATCGCCTAAGAAACCAGACGTAGTTCCGCCTGGAGATTACAGATACGCAGTGGATTATGCAGAATACCGAACCCATCAATGCATACGCCGGCACCACTTACCCAGTATGGCTGTGGCCTTGATTGATGATCAAGAAACTGTCTGGCAGGAAATATTCGGATGGGCGAACATGGAAAAACAGATACCGGCAAAATCAGATACGGTTTACAAGCTATGGTCTGTTTCCAAAGTGTTCACCGCCATCGAAACGATGCGGCTGGTCGAGGAAGGGCTGGTGGATCTGGATGCCCCCCTCACGGACTACATCCCCGGCTTTTCCGTTCAAAGCCGGTTTGCGGATTCCAAGCCGATCACCATTCGCACTATCCTGGCGCACCATTCCGGGCTTCCTCGCAGTTCATGTCATTCGCAGGCGCCCGGATCCGGGAATGACAAACTGCTGGGGGAAATGGCCAGGTCGATGAAGGATGGCCACATGGCGTTTCCTGTCGGCTCCAGATTCAAGTACTCGAACATCGGACTCGATATGCTGGGCCATATTGTCCAGGAGTCGAGGCATAAAAGTTTTGCCTACTACATGGAAGAGAATCTGTTGGACCGCATAGGAATGGAAAACAGCTCATTCCTGTGGGCGGACATCCCGGCTCAAAAGGATGTGGCCCTGGGCTACGAGTATTACAAAGGGAAATACTATCCTCGCCACCAAGGCGACATTAACAGCCTTCCATCAGGCAACCTCTATTCGACCCTCGAGGATATGAGCGCTTTTGTGAAATTCATATTTAGAGGCGGGCAAGCCGGCGGAGAGCAGATCATTAAACCTGAGACCCTCAGACTGATGTTCGAAAAGCAGTATTCGAGCAGGAGAGACCCCCAGCCTATGGGACTGGGATGGAAGATAGCCCGCGCGCCGGGCTCCGAACTGCTGGCTTGGCACGATGGCGGTCCCAGCGAGGGCATTGGCGCGTTGGTGGCCTTGCTTCCCGATAGAAAACTGGGCATCGTGTTGTTCTCAAACGCGACCAGCTTCGAGTCGAGCGTCTCCGCTGCCCTGGCAGTCGATATTCTCGAGCTGATGCTGGAAACCAAATATGGGATACTTCCTTCTGAAGACGAAATCCCGAAGGAGATCAAGATAGATCGATCCCTGCTTCAGGACTATGCGGGCAGATACATTGCATTTGGCAAGGTTATGGATGTATCATCGAGCGGAAACCGGCTCAAGGGAAAAATCCAGGGGATAAAACTCGACCTGATTCCCGTGGACCAAAACAGATTCAGGGCGAGCCACTGGCTGGTGAAACTGGGATTGGCGGGCCTTTTCAATCTACCGATCGATCTTAGAGAGCTGGAGATTGAATTCCTTGCAGGGGATGAATCCGGCGAAGATGTGATGATCATCAATATCGGAGACATCGCCTATGAGATCTGCCCCAGGTATCCCGGCCTTGAGGATATCCCGCCGCTTTGGAAGAATCTTGCCGGGGAATATGAGCTCAGGGCGCGCCTGCCTTCCGGTTCTGCGGGCATCGATGTTCTTGGTCATTCCAAAATCCGGATGGAGGATGGCGTGCTTCAGATGGCGGGTTCTGTTGGCCCCATATTGCCCATTAGTGAAACTGAGATTGTCATTCAAAGCGGACCATTCGTTGGCGAGACTATGGTATATGAGTCGGCCACGGGCAATATCTATCACCAGGCCGTTGTCTTCAAACCGACCAAACCTGAATTGAACGCAAAGAGCCATTGATATGATTATCCGTAACGAGACCGAGTCTGATATCCAGGTGATCGCCGAGGTCACCAAGACAGCGTTCAAGACGTGTCCGTACGGCCAGCACACAGAGCAGTTCATCATCAACGCATTGCGGGCCGCCGGGGCACTCACGGTGTCGCTGGTGGCCCAGAACGGCCCCAACGTGGTGGGCCATGTGGCGTTCTCACCGGTCACCATCTCCGACGGCAACCCTCATTGGTACGGGCTCGGCCCGGTCTCCGTACTGCCCCAACACCAGCGGCAGGGTATCGGGACAGCCCTCATCCGCGAGGGATTGTCCCTGCTCAAAGCGCGCGGCGCCCAGGGGTGCGTTCTCGTGGGCGAACCGGCCTATTACCGGCGCTTCGGCTTTCGGAACCTCCCGGCTCTGACGCTGGAAGGAGTCCCACCGGAGGTCTTCCTGGCCTTGCCCTTCGGGGACCAGACGCCTAAGGGCGCCGTCGTGTTTCACAGTGCCTTCTGCGCCCAGGGTTGACGAGGTGGCCGTGGTTGCGCACCATCGGCGCTGAATTCAGGCTGCCCACGCAGCAAATCAAGTCCGCAGTCAAGTCAATTGAAGAGATGCCCACAAGAGCAGTCCCCTGAAGCACTTATAGAATTGTGAAAGTGGTTCTGTAAACCAGTGGTTGTCGGTTCGAATCCGACCGTTGGCTTTCAAAACCCCACTCCCAATACCGCGGGTGAGGGTGCTTTTGTCATTAGAGTCCATTAAAGACCATTAGTGCCCATCTTGTGAGTCAAGTTCCGGGTCAAGTCAAGCCCCGCCATCAGTTGCTCCCTTTGCGGTGTTTCCCCGCTCACCGCTGGGTAGTTCCAAGTCAGGTAGCTTGGCAACAGCTTCGGATTCCTGCCCTCGGAGGATGTGCGTGTATCGGGACATGGTCAGATTTATGTCGGAATGCCTCATGATGGACTGGATGACTTTGGGGTGTACGCCTGCTGCGAGCAGGCTGCCGGTCGTGTGCCGCAGACGGATACAGCCTGCTGTTATTGTCCTTATCACTCGATGCAAATCTGGGCCGGGAATCGCAAACGCTATTGCAGTAATACATTGCGTCAAAGTCATCCGACAGTACTATATCCAAGCTATCCGCATGACCAAATGACAGGAAGGATGTAGGATTCAGAATATCTGTTCGTCTTAACGGTTGCCGAAAGGGATACCGTTCTTCCGCAGCATTTCCAGTATGTCACTCTCTCCTTCCCTTACCGCCAGTTTAGTCCCCTGGGAAGTTAACTGGTCCAGATACAGCCATATGAACAGCAAATGCCTTGCATCATCAGCAGTTTCTCCCCCTCCCATAGCAACCCGCAGCAACTCCACATATCCATCAGGCATCGCTTCTATGGTGTTTCCTTTGCGCGTCGCTCTCAAGGGAGCTCTCAAGCCATGCGGGAGAGACGATTTCGAGGGAGCAAGTACGCTGCCGCCTCTTTTCTCGGTGCGCAGCGGCTCTGCACTCGCGTTATCAACTTGTATTACTGGTTTGTTCAGCTTCGTCAGCAAATTGAGTGCTTTCTCCCCGTTCTTCTCAGCATCCTCTGATATTGCAGCCAACTCGTTCTGCACAGCATCAATACGTCTATAGATGTCTGTGAAAGTAAGATCCACGTTACCCAGGGAATTGAGTTGAAATTGGTCGAGGTCTCTCCGCAGACTTTGTATCTCCGATCGTACAGAGA
>Ga0315277_10009700_pt1 | contig 12277 bp, 8 predicted proteins | sample YL17G05_15_MG_FD_203695 | JGI IMG/M metagenome (GOLD analysis project Ga0315277, IMG submission 203695) | Sediment microbial communities from Yellowstone Lake, YNP, Wyoming, USA - YL17G05_15 | ecosystem: Environmental > Aquatic > Freshwater > Lake > Sediment | place: USA: Wyoming | collected... | reverse complement strand
GCGAATCGAATCCTCTTCTGGAAGGACATAGGCCAGCTTCTTGGCGCCGGCTCGTGCAGCCGCGGCCCAGGCCTCGCGCGCAAGCGCGCGAAGCGCGTCCTCGTGTCCCCGACTGCAGCACATCTCGCCGGTGCCGTAAGACTCTCCGTAGCGGCGGCCGGCCAGGTACGCGGCGAGTTGTCCGCCGGTCTCGGCTGCCCAGATCGTATACGACTGGCTTTCGGGGCTCGTCGCGAAGCCCCGCCAGTAGTCGAGCGTCCTTACCGTGGTGAGCGACCGGCGGGAGTTGAACTCGTCATAGATGGCGAGGACCGCGGGAGCGTCGTCATCGCGATAGGCTCGGACATGGTAAGGTGTGGAGAAGCGCGGTAGGCGGCGCTTGAGCTTCGCGGTGCTCGCCGTCAACCGGACCGTGGCCCATCCGAGGCGTTCGTAGAAGAGGTTGATGCCGGTCCAGAGCATCCCGAAGTGCATACCGTCCGCGGCCATCACCTCGACCGAGCTTTTCATAGCCGCGGAGGAGAACCCTCTGCCACGGTAGGCGGGGATTGTGCCGACGTTCGCTATTCCGCCCATGACGAGCGTGGAGCATCCGACCCGCACCTCCCGCCGGACGATCTGCACGAGGCTCACGAGCCTGCCGTCCTCCTCCACGACCCGCGTGTACTCGGGCTTGAACCAGGGGTCACCGAAGAAGTAGCGGTTGAAGTAGGCGCGGGGGGTGTGCTCGAATGCAGCGTCGAGCAGGTCGAGGGCCTCTTCGAACTCTTCAGGCCGGATGCTTCGCACTATCATCGTCTGATGGTCCCGCTCGACCCTCGGGATCGAAGCTGCTGAACGGGTAGGGGAGGCATTCCGAGAGCTGGCGGCGCTCGGTGCGGCCGTCGGTTGCTGCGGCAATGATCGTCGTCCCGCTCTCTGCGGCGAACTGCTGGATGACCTGCAGGCACGCGCCGCAGGGAAAGGCAGGGCTGCCCTCCACGACGACGGCCACGGCTTCTATCTCGCGCTCTCCCTCGCTTACGGCCTTCCAGACGGCGACGCGCTCGGCGCAGACCGTCAGGCCGTAGGACACGTTTTCGACGTTGCAGCCGGCATAGATCCGGCCGGTCGAGGTGAGGACCGCCGCGCCGACACGGAACCGGGAATACGGCGAGTAGGCCGTCTGCCGCGCCTCCGCAGCCGCTCGTACAAGCTCGTCTTGCCGGTCCGTCATATGCTCGATGCCCTCTGCGCCGGCGCGACTTCCGCCTCGCGCCCTTCGGGAATATACCACTGCCGAGCCGCTGTGTCAACCGAACGCAGACGCGCGGGGGCGGACTTAATCACGAAAGGACGAAACGCAGAGAAAGCACGAAAAGGGGAGATCGAAAGCGGCGTCGAGCCGCCGCACTCCAAATGAGGCTGCGTTGTTTCGGGACACCCCTCGCGCCGGTGCATCCCGCGATTAAGGCAGCATAGCGCAACCGCGAAGAGAATCAGCCACGGATTAACACAAGTTATAATGGACGGGCACGGATGAAGGATACCTGGTGGGGAGGGGTTCTCCCGTTATCCGTGCTAATCTGTGTGAAATCCGTGCTAATCCGTGGCTAACTCCCTTCCTGTCATTAACCTGGGATGCACCCCCCCCGCGCTTTCGTGATTAAGAGAGCCTCTGCAATCCTGACAGAATGGCAACTTGACAAACCTGGCAGAAGTGTGTTCAATGTCATAGGTGGCGCGCTGGCTTGATCGTCTGGTCCGTCGAGGGGCGAGACATCCTGTTCGAACCCCGTCTGCGGCCGGGCGGAGCGGGGTCCGGCTGGTTACGGCAGAGGCCGCCGAGCGCTACCTCCGCGCGTGGTGTGGCAAAGACGCTTCCGAAGCGGACCAGGTCTCGTGTGATTTGGGTCGTAAGTCGGGTGACACAGGCAAGATCAAGGCAAGGTGGGAGAGCCATCGCGCCGAGCCGAAACGCATAATCTTCATCGGCGTCCCGGATGTGCATCCCAGCGAGCCGTACATGAAGGGCGAAGACGGCGAAGTGAGGGTGTGCCTGGTCACCCACGACAGGAGAACAGGCCGCACAGTGATAGGCAACAACCTTTTTCTGCCGCTTTGCAAAGTAGGGGGCAAATGGCGGGTGATGCAGGCTTTCTGAGGGAGTTCACCGCGCAGGGTGAGCGCTGACCATCGCGACGCGGCCCAGGCGCCCGCCGGGTTGCCCCAGCGGGTCGGCAGGTGCTGCAGGCCGAGGCCAATCCCGCCAGACAGGGCATGATCTGTGACCGCATAGGTGGCATGTACACGAGGTTATGCGAGTAACGAGTAAAGAGGAGGTTTCATCATGTCGAACGTTGGGCATATCCCTGGGCGCCACGGACTAAAGAGAGCCGTGCGCCGTCTATCGCGTACCGGGCCGTTGGTGCTGGTGGCCGGGGCGGTCCTCTGCAGCAGTATGGCCCCGCTCCCCGTTCTTGCAGACGTTGCAGACGAGCGACTTGCAGAAACCGTCCGGCAGAAGGAGGCGGAAAGGCAGCGGTTCAAGGCGCTTCTTTCGCAGATCAAGACGGCCTACGTCAAATCCAGCCTCAGGGCCGTCGAACCGGACGGCGCCATCACGGGTCCCATCACGACGGAGTGGTGGGTGAGATATCCTGAAACCTACAGGGTACGGGAGACGCGCCGTGAGTTCATAGTGCGGGGTAGTCAGTACTGGGCCTACTACAAGCCGCTGAACGCTTACCACACCAACGTCAACAACCCCCACCCCAAGCTCGTTTGCTACCCCCTTCCCCAGTTCATACCAGGTTTGGAGGGGACCGCGTCGCGGACTGGACGTGGTGCGGATGTGTCCGAGAAGAGGATCAAAGCACGTTTCAAAGGTGCTGAATACGCCGCCATCGAGACGAACATCGCGAAGGGGATAGGACGAGACGGGCATGTGATTAGGCGCAGGACGGTCACAGAGTTCGTGGATCCGAAGACGGGTCTGACGAAAGCTAGGATCATCACAACCTGGAACGAAGAGGGCGATAAGGTCAACTGGATTGAGGAAGTGGAGTACGAGTATAACAATGTGGACAAGCCGGACGACTTCTTCGTATTCACCCCTCCCCCCGGTGCCAAGGAACTAGACTAGCAGCCCCTCGTGTCACGGGCACCAACGCTCCCTGGCGTTGGTGCCCAGCCACTTGACTCGGGTGGTTCTATGTGGCGCACCAAAGTCGTAAGGCTGCGTGCGGCAGAACCTTTCGAAAGCCTCAGACGTTGATGAGGAGGTTTATAGAATGACGATCGTCCGGGAAATCCGTTCCCGGACGCATCTTCCCGGAGATGTCTCCGGTCGTCCTGCGCAGCGGCTGAGGATAGCAGTATTCCAGCCTTCAACCCGCTGGACCACTTCAAGATACTGGCGGAGAGTTTCATCCAGTCCGGGCCGGCTTTGTGGACGATCCGTCTGACTGCAGATACTCCAGCGCAGGCTTCTGCTATCGAGACCAGCCGCCGATCATCCCGATAACGCCGGCCCAGTGGTAGTGGAAGGCGGAGAACATCTTCGCGAAGACGGGGCCTGGATCGGATATCCAGGCCCATCGGATCTGTTGAGAACCTGGAGAAAGCTTTAGCCGCGGTCGAACGGTTTGTGGCTGCAAGGCAGAAGGACGACAACGCCGCGGCGTATCGCACGCTCTCCACGAGGCTGACTAGCGCCTTCAGTGAAAAGGAGTACGTGGACGACTTGGTGAGCAGCCAGGATCGTCCGGGAAATCCGTTCCCGGACGGATCCTCCCGGAGATGCCTCCGGTCGTCCTTCGGAGCGACTGAGGACAGCGGTATCCTGGCGGCCTGACACCCACCCGCCGTGACAGTCTGTACCCCCACGGGCCGGTCTGTTTCGTATGCTTCGGACGATTGCCCCGAACCATACAATAAACGCGAGAAGGAGAGACCGGTGCTTCAGGGCGGAAAGCGGTCCGGAAGCATGGGAACGCTAACGCAGGAGCGTTGGGGTCACTACTTCTCTTTGACCTGAACGTGCCCGTCGGCGTAAAGCTCGATCTGCCAGCCGTAACCGGTATCTACGATGCCGATGACAGTGGCCCCAGGGTCAGCGATGTCGCCCAGCTTCGCCTGTGGTATGTATCGGAAACACGGTGTCCTGCGTGCCCCGTCAGTCGCGGATCTCAGGCGCCCGGCTCTCGACTCTCAGCGCGTTCAACGCCTCCAGGTTCTCGACGTCCCGGCCCGACTCCATGTCCGCCCGCTCGACCGCCGCCTCAAGCCCGCCCGCTATCCGGACGTGAACACCAAGCCGCATCGAAGACGAAAGCGCGATCTCAGATCCCTCACTGTTCCTCCGGTCCGAGGTCGGTCAGGTCTTCGGGGGCATAGCTGAAGGAGTTGGTCTCCTCACCGCGGAAGATGGTGACGAGCAGGTCCTCGCGCTCGAAGCTCGGCAGGTAGGAGGAGACGATGTCCTCATCAATCTGCTGAAGCAAGTCTTCTTCGTCGGTCACGGGGATATCCAGCTCGAGCAGCACTGTGGCGTGGATGGTATCGTGCGCGTAGTGCAAATGGGCCTGACCTATCCGGCGCTCGCCCTGCCAGATTATGTAGATCTCTGAAGCGGCCGTTCTCACGAGCCTCGACAGTCGGAACTTGCTGTTCAAGATACCTCTCCTTCCCGGTGGGTTCCCGCTCGGAGCCGAAGACCGGCGGCTGGGCGGCCGATGCGCACAACCTCCGCATTGTCCCTCTACCCACCGGCTGTCAGTCTTACTCTGTCCTGGGATCGCGGGCGGTCCGTGCAGCCGCCGGAATCGGCATAGTATGCCACATTTGATCGGGTTAGTCAACCTGTGGTAGAATCTTCGGTGCATCCCGGGATTAAGGCAGCATAGCACAACCACGAAGAGAATCAGCCACGGATTAACACAGATTATAATGGATGGGCACGGATGGAAAGGGAGAAGGATACCTGGTGGGGAGGGGTTCTCCCGTTATCCGTGCTAATCTGTGTGAAATCCGTGCTAATCTGTGGCTAACTCCCTTCCTGTCATTAACCTGGGATGCACCCTAGAATCTTGCGTGACCGGGGGTGGCGAGAGGCGCTACAGAGTCTTGCACGTCGTGCGGCGTGCCGGGGGCGGTATGCAGAGGCACGTGGCGACGATCCTCTCCGGGTCGCGCGGGCGGTTCGACCATACGCTGGCTGCGTCGGCCGACTTCTTCGACTCGCTGCCGAAGGCTGCGGCGGAGGGCACTGACTTCGTGCGCGTGGACATCGGAGACCGCATCGGCCCGACCGCGTTCGTGCAGGCGGTAAGGATTGCCCGGCACGCGCGGCGGGCACGCGCGGATATAGTCCACTCCCATGGCTACAAGGCTGCCGTGCCCGGCGCCATCGCAGCCCGGCTCGCGGGAACCAGGTCCATTGTGACAGGCCACAATCTGTTCCCGGCTGATGCGTCCCGCGCCGCGAAGGTCTCGATGCGGCTCGCGGCCCGGCTCTCAGCGCGTGTGATCGCTGTCGCCCCGGCGCTCGCAGCTTCGCTCACCGCCGCCGGCGTTGACCCAAGGAAGATCGTGACCATACCAAACGGCGTTGACCTGTCGGCTTACGGCGCCGGCAGCCGCAGGTCCGTCCGCGCCGGCTTGAATATCGGTGACGAAGCGCCGCTCGTCTTCTGTGCGGCCAGGCTGACGGAGGTCAAAGGCGTCGGGTACCTGATCAGATCCGCTGCGCTTATCTCCGCGCGGCGGCCTGACGCGCGTGTGTTGATAGCAGGCGACGGGCCGGACAGGGAGTCGCTTCGCGGGCTGGCACGGCGGGTCGCGCCCGAGAGCGTCATGTTCCTCGGCCATCGGGACGACGTGTCGGACCTTCTTGCGGCGGCGGATGTGGTCGCGATCCCTTCGCTTGCCGAGGGCCACCCACTGATATTGATCGAGTCCATGGCCGCGGGGAGGGCGATAGTGGCCTCGCGCGTCGGCGGGCTGGCGGATACGATCAAGGACGGCGAGAACGGTCTTCTGGTTCCTCCGGCTGACCCTGAGGCGCTGGCCGGGGCTATAATGAGCGTCATCGAGCGGCCGGAGCTGGCCGAACGGCTGGGCGCCGCCGCCCGCCGCCACGCCGAGAAGGAGTTTGGCGCCGACCGCATGATCGCAGCTACGGAGGAAGTCTACCTGTGCGCTCTATCGTGATTGCAGCCGTTCTGGCCGTCTGCGCGGCCGGTCTCTGTGCCGAGCCGGCACGGGGCAAGCTGGTCCTCGTCACCATCGGCGGCGCCAGGCTCGACCAGGTGACCGCGAGGGGCCTGCCGGCCATCTCCCGGCTCATCAGGCGCGGAGCGATCGGCGTTATGAACGCTCGGCCCTCGACCGTACGCCCCGAAGGTGAAGATATGGGCCTGGGGCGCTACTCCACGGAAGGCGGCTGCGCGACAATAGGCGCGGGAACGAGGGCGGCGGCCACCATTGACGGAAGACAGGCTTACTCCGCTTTCGAAACCGAGAACGGCCGGCCCGTCCGCGAGCTGTACACCAGCCGCTACGGCCAGGGGCCGGGCAGCGCTGAAGTCCTCCACCTGGGGATGAACCGGCTGTGGTTCGTCAACTCCGAAGCGAGGTATCCGGTGGAGCCGGGGGCGGTTGGGTCAGCGCTGCACGCGGCAGGGCTGAAGACGGCGGCGATAGGCAACAGCGATACGCCGACCGACCTGCGGCGCGAAACCGCGCTGATCGCCGCCGACGCGACCGGGATTGTGGACTACGGCGATGTCAGCAGCCGTCTCGTCCGGCCGGACCCACGCGCGCCCTACGGCTGGCGTACCGATGGTGCGCGCCTCATCTCTGCCTTCCGCCGCGTCCTTCCCAAAGCGGATTTCATCGTGGTGGACACCGGCGACACCTCAAGAGCCGCGAGCTATGCCCGTCACTGCACCGAGAGACAAGCGGCGCGGCTCGAACGCCGCGCCCTAGCTCTGGCCGACAGGATCATCGGCCAGATCGCCGGCAGTCTCGACCTGTCCCGCGACCGGATCATCATCCTCTCGCCCAGCCCCTCGGAGCAGGCCATCGAGGATTTCGACTTTCTGCCGCCGATGATAGCTGCGGGACGGGGGATCGGCAGGGGGCTGCTGACATCCGGCTCGACGCGCCGGCCCGGCATCGTCACCAACGCTGACATTTCGGCGACAGTGCTCGGGTTCTTCGGCGTCGGGCAGCCGGTTTCGTTCGTGGGCCGGCCTGTGGGTGTGGTCAGAGGGACCGTTCGGTGTCTGGAGGCCGACAACCAGAAGATCATCCTGCAGATGCAGCGGCAGCCGGCAATGCGGGGGCTGGCCGACTTTCTGATTGCGTATGTGATCTTTCTGACGGGGTATGCGCTGTGGCGGCGGGGTGAGTGGCCGAGGTGGGTGTCGTGGGCTGGCCTTGTGCCGGTAGCGTCGATGCTCGCGGTGTTGTGGCTGCCGGGGTTCACGGACCTTGGGCTTGCGGGGTCGGTAGCGGCGCTCGGCGGGCTTCTGGCGGCGCTGCTCGTGCTGTCCTGGGTGGGTCTGCGCTCGCCGGGACGCGCGCTTGCCTGGCTCTGCGGCGCGGTCACCTTGACCATTCTGGCGGATCTCGCGCGCGACGGGGTCCTTCTGCGCGACTCCATCATGAGCTACACCCCCGCTGACGGCGCGCGTTACTACGGGATCGGAAACGAACACATGGGAAGCGCGATCGGGGCAGCCCTGGTCGGCGCCGGGCTGGTCCTGTCGGCAGCGGGCAGGCTCAGACCCCTGGGAACGGCCCTGCTTTCAGCCGTGCTCCTCGCCGTCGTCGCCGCCATCGGCCTGCCTGCGCTGGGCGCAAACGTGGGAGGCGCGATGTCGGCGGTGGCCGCGGCCGTCGTCGGCTTGACCCTGTGGCGGGGAGGGCGCATCCGTCGGGCGCACGTCATAGCCGCGGCCCTGGTCGTTCTTCTCCTACCGGGCATCTTGCTCGTGTTCGATATAGCGCGATCGGGAGGCGCGCAGTCCCACATGGGCAGGGCGGCGCATCTTATTGCCACCGGCGGGACTGGTGAGATACTTACGATCATCGAGCGTAAGGCTGCGATGAACCTGACGCTTATTCAGCACAGCCCGTGGAGCAAGCTGCTCGGCGCATCCATCCTCGGCGTTATCGCACTGCTCGCAGCCGTGGCTCCCGCGCATCTCCGTCGGATCCGAGACGACAGAGGAATCTACGGCGGCGCGGTCGCAGCCACAGTGGGCGCGTTCGCCGCCCTGGCGCTGAACGACTCGGGGGTTGTGGCCGCTGCGACCGCGTTCATCTACGTCTGGGCCGTGACACTGGTCGCGGCAGCGCCGGAAAAGGCTGCTGAGCGCCGAACGTAGCGGCCGGGTCTTCCCTCTCTCTTGACGGCAGCGCGCTGGGGTGAGGTGATATGCTCCGGCTGTCGCTCTGCAGTTAGAAGGATCGGGGGCGAGGATCTGCGTCCTCGCCCCCGTCTGAGCACACGAAGCGGGTCCGGCAGGGGTCTGCCGGACGGGTGTGATTCCCGCCGTCTAGTAATTCGGCGGCGTGGAAGGACCCATCGTGCCGGGCTCCATAGGCCCGGCGCCAGCAGGCGGCGGGGCGGTGGTGACAGCGCCCCCGCGCCTCCTATGTCTCCTCGCAGTTGGGACCGCCGTGGTGGCCGCCGGGGCCATCATGGTCGCGCCGCCCTCCCTCGCGAAGGGGTAGCGGCTGACGTCCATGACCCTCTTCGGGTTCACCCCGTAGATTCGGGCGACCTGGGGCCAAGTATAGCCGCGGTCGATCCATGCGAGCACGCTGCTCACGCTCGCGCCTGTCTGCGCGGCGATGTTGGCAGCGATTGCGATGCTCTGCCAGTCGTAGCCCATCCTCTCGAGCCTCTTGGCGTCGTACCTGGTAAGGACGGGGTTGCCCCACGGGTCGGTTTGGTAGTAGAGCGGCTCGAAGCCGTATTCCGCCACGAAGCCTGCTACCCTGGTCTCTACGACCGCGGGCGACGTGATCTGGGCGGTGGTCAGGTTAAGCTGCGCGGCAATAGCGCTGTAAGACTGCCCCTGGCTTCGCATACCGGCGACATCCAGTACCGAGCGGCCGGAAAGATCGGAGATGTTGGCCAGTAGGTAGATGTCGCCCCAGGACCAGCCTGTCTGCCGCAGCGCCATGATAGACGCCCGATCGATGCCAAAGGCCGACGCGACGAAGTTAGTGTTGAACGTTTCGACCTCCATGCTCATGGCAGGGGTCGTGGTGACCACAGGCGCGACGGGCGTCGTCGGCCCGGCGCCCGTTGGCGGTGTGGGCGTCGTCGTTTCCATGCCGGGGGCGGTTGTCTCCGGCACGGTCACGGCCGGCGTGGTTTCCTCCGTCTCCGACGGAGGCGTGGTGCCAGTGCCATTAGCATACAGCGCAGCGGTTGCTGCGGAAAGCACTAACACCAGCAGCAGTGTAGTCAAACGCATTGCGCTCCCTCCTTAACGAAGATGCTCGAGCGCCGCGGTTTCCCCGCGGCTGATGGCAAAACGCACGCATGCACATCGCGAACCAGAAGACTGTGCAGAACGAATGAGATAGTTGGCAGGCGGCGCCACCTCCTTTCAGGCACAATCAACGCTGCGGTCGAGTGCAGCCTCCTCGGGCAGAGGATACCCATGTTGCAGACGGACGCAAACGCTGGGACATGATCGTGACAAGTAAGCTCTGCCGTGGCCGCATAGTCGTGCTAATTATGAACGCCGGCAGCCTCCCGGGTGGGGGAGTCAGCATTCAGGGTTGAGAGGGCGTGTTGCGTTGTGGATTGTGCGTCCTGAACCGGTGAGACGCTGAGGGGGATGACGGCGCTGAGGAGGAAGGGTTTCCTATACGGGGTTCCGGGACAGGGACTCTATATATGCACGTTACCTCAGCCTCTGACGAGCCTCGATTTTAGCCATTCGTGTAGTATGAAGCATGCGAACAACTGAAATATACGCTCGGACTCTCGTGTTGAAGATCTGAAACGGAACTGATATGTGGCTTCTTTTGCGCAAAGCGAAATTTGGCGAGAAAAGCATTTTCGGCAGTCTGCATTCCGCTAGAAATGACTTGCTTTCACGTCCGAATGTATTATGCCAAGTTACTTGCCTTGGACAAACGCCTTTCCGTGCTCAACAGGCCGTCCAACTTTGCATAAGCATTCACTTTCCATAAGGGGGCTGGAAGTATTCTGGTCCCTACCGCGACCCCGACAATAGCTAAGCTCGCGCCTCAAAACCCAAGGACACGCTATTACTGACCGGTATTACTTGAATGGATGTCCCATCATCACCACGGGACAACGCACCGGCGAGACACACCACTTCGTAACTGTGACCGTTGTGGACGTAGCCAATCCGGTCCTGGTCCACCTGGCTGATCGGAACGTTCTTGGCTTTGGCCCACGTCATCTCCGCCAGCCACGACGAACCTTCGACTGTCGGGTTGACGCAGATATCCAAGCTGCCGGGCCCACAGGTGACCTGAACGCGAGTTCCATCCTCCTCGCTCCACTTCACGGTAAGGTTCTCGCCACCCTCCTCCACCTGGGGATCCGCACCGCTCAAAACCCGGCGCGAACCGTCTGCAGCCGTGAATACCAGGCGAATCCCGGCAGCATACGACTCGTCGCTCCACATAAAGCCATCGCAGATCGGCAGAGTGTCATAGACTGCATTGTGGGATGTGCAAACCTCCGTAAGATAACGCTCCTGATAGGTTTCATCGAAGAGGTGAATGTCTCTTATATTGAACTCGTCTTGCTCCCAGTAGAGATTGGCCCGATAGAACCGGCTGCCATACCAGACCGATTTGTGCCGTTCGTTTTTCCAATCGACGAGCGCGGTTATCGCGGATGCAGGCGTAACTTCATACTCCGATTTGAACCACTTCGCCGAATCCTCAAGGCTCTCTATTCGTAGTATTCCTTCGCCGGCCAGTTTGCTTATGTGCTCCAACTGGTAAGCAAGTCCATCTTTCATTGCCTCCCAGCCGAACGAATTCTCTTGACCGACCTGCGCATAGCCGAACGACACGGATGGCGCCTTGTAGTTGACGTCAAAGAACCACCGAATCCAATCCGGACTGCCTCCACCGTCCTTGTATACCGGCTCCAAGCTCACCACACCTTGTGCCTCCGCATTCGGGTCGACTGAATACTGGTAAATAGGATCGCTGCCGAGCATTCGGAAGATAGGGATCGGAATCTGCTCCGAAGCGTGCTGCGCGGGCATAAACGCATTTCTCCGACTTGGGTAATACGCCTGGTTGTAGTATCCGCCCCACATTGTATATCCATCCGTGCCATACTGATCCTTGCAGTTGCACGATGCAATGACTCCATACTTATCCGCCAGATAACCCAGCAAATGAGCGTCAATCAGCCAAGCCCCAACCGATGCCGGGTACTTCCCAAAGACGCCCTTAAAATCTTCCATAACGATATCCGCAAGCTTCTCCCGTTCAGCAGGCGTATAGCCCACGGAGAAGCCGCAGTCCGTATGCCAGTCCCACGAGAACCCCGGTCGCCCTCTCCACTTCATTCCTGCCTTCTCCACAAGCTGCTGCGGGATCTCAAACCACACTCCGATCTCCTGCATGCTGTCCAGGTTCTTCAGCAGATCGACAAACCGCGACTCCAGAAGAGCATCATACTGAATCAGCCACGTCGCCGCCAGCCCATGCTCCTCGACGAGCCGAATCTGGTTGACCACCGGCTCCAGAAGATCCAGTTCAGGATTTCGCGGCTCGACCGCACGTATAAAGTTGATGATATTGACTATGCCTTGCTTGCTCACTTTGATGATCCTCCGCGTAAGACTGTTGACGGTTCCCACGCCCAACTTGTTAGTGCGACACGCGCCCTGCCGGTTCCTTCCGATATCGAAATAGTTGAGGTTATTAGCTTCGAAAAGTGTCTTCTCCCCCGTACTCCGAAAATCTGCAACAATTCGCTGAGCTCAAGCCGAGCGTGTCGTGAGGCGGCAGTCGGGGGTCGGAGGAATCGAGCGGGCTTGCGGCGTAATCCCAGTAGAAAGGGAGGCGAAGCTGGGAAAGGCGCATTAGATGCACGCGGGTGATGCACTGCTCTACCTCGTGATCATAATCGCGGCCGGGCGGCTCGGGGGAGAGATCGCGGAGCGCCTCCATCAGCCGGCGGTTGTCGGCGAGATCGTCGCCGGTCTGGCTATCGGCCTTATCCCGGCGATCCGGCCTGCGGCGGGCAATGAGACGATAAGGTTCATTGCGG
>Ga0315277_10009697_pt1 | contig 12278 bp, 9 predicted proteins | sample YL17G05_15_MG_FD_203695 | JGI IMG/M metagenome (GOLD analysis project Ga0315277, IMG submission 203695) | Sediment microbial communities from Yellowstone Lake, YNP, Wyoming, USA - YL17G05_15 | ecosystem: Environmental > Aquatic > Freshwater > Lake > Sediment | place: USA: Wyoming | collected... | reverse complement strand
GGAACATCTCCCTCAGGGCTTGCAAAGGATGCCGAGCAGGCGGCGGTGGTATTTAAAGACAGCGCGCAGGAGCTTGGGGATGGTGAACACATACTAGGCGTGGCTGACCTGCTCAAGGATGTGAGTATCGAGCCACTCGGCAAAGAGCAAGACACGTTTCTGGTGGCATGCCGGACAGAAGTACCTGCATTTACATGAGTAAGCGAGAATCGTCTGGTAGTGGCAACGGCCGCAAGCAAGACGAGCGAAGCCACAATGAAGGTCACCGCAGTCAAGGTATTTACGCAGAACCTCGCCGATGACCTTGCGCCAGGGTCCGTATTGCTCCTGGTAGCGTTCGTCGTAAACTCGTTGTATTTGCCGCGGGAAGTCCGCGCCTGCTCGTCGAGGGCCGATACATGACGAGCCCAACAATGCAATACACGAACTGCGATGTTGCGCCAGCCGGGAAGCGTTTCCTGATGATCCAGACAAGTCCAATAGAGGCGGCCGCCACTCAAATCAACCTGGTGCAAGGGTGGTTTGAAGACCTCAAGCGCCGTGCTCCGATACCCAAGTGAGATCTCCGGAAACTGGTGAAATAGTAGCCTGACACCCCTCGTGTCGAAACCGAAACATGCCATAGCAATAATGCTGCAATAGATTTGGCTGATGGGACTGCTTCTGCATTACTGAGCCTCGCGTAATATGGTGACAATCCTGGACAGGGTAGGGGCACGGCGCGCCGTGCCCCTACATTCCTGAGATATCACCGTATTTTGCGAAGCTCTGTAGGTGCGGAGGATCTTGCTACTCTTCTTTGGAGATTCAATTGATTGGTAACTCCGACGTTTGCAACTAAGAAGACCGGGAAAAGATCGGGGGACGGGCTACGCAACCTCGGAATTTATGAAAATTTAAATCGGGAATCGAGTAGCCTGTCCCCCCGATCCTGATCTCTAGGGAGGACTATTCATAGCGCAACGCGTGGATAGGATCCACGTGCGTGGCGCCGAGTGCCGGCCGGATGCAAGAGCACAGCGTCGATCCAACTGAACACAGTCGTGTTGGCACCTATTCCCAAAGCTAGGCCGAGCGCGGCCGCGTCAGCAAGAAATGCGCGAAGAGCGGAAAGGGGTAGGTCGCGAGCGGGCCATGAATAGGGAAGCGTCCACGGTTTTCCCCCTCACGCCCACCAATGGAAGGTTTAATAAGTCAAGTCCTTAGCGGCGGTGAGATGAACCAGAGGATCGGCCGCCGCCACCTCCGCGAGGAGCGCTACGGCTTCCCTGAGAAGCGCCACCACTGTAACCACCGAAACCGCGGCTCGGCGCACTGCGCGGCGACCCGCTGATGATCGGCCTGCTCAGATTCAGCGGAGGCCGCGTGCTATCACGTGGTGCGCTGTAATTCGGCCGGGTGCTGTAGCTGGGGGCTGGCCCACGGCCGTAAGGCGAGTTTCCTTCATATCGCGGCTGCGAAGCCGGTCCGTTGCTACGCCCGGCAGGCGATTGCGCCGGAGACTCTGCCGGGTGTGAGGAGAAACGCTGCCAACTACCCTGATTTCCTCCAGCCTGCGAGTTTTGCTGCGGCCGAGTGTCTTGCGTCCCGAAGGTCCTCGGCGAGCGATCTGAACGAGGATTGCTCACTGAAGGCCCGGTTCTCGCTTCCCCGGCTGCGCCGCGGTTCGGCTGCACTGTGGAGCCACTGCCGCCGGATGTGCCGGCCCCTCTAGAGCCTCCGAAGCGCTGCCACCCTTCTGACGCGCCCGCTGCTTGTCCTGGGCGGTTCGAAGTCGCGGCGGATCCACTGCCGGGACGCGAGATACTGCCCGAGGGAGGCCGCGTGGAAGTGGCTGGCTGCGACGCGAGGCCGGGTCGGCCTGCGACTCCCGGCGTTGCGCCCCCGCGCTGCATGCCCTCACGTACAGTGGAAGACGCGCTGCTTCCTCGCAAAGCTTCCTGTACCCGGCCTGCCTGCTCGTTGAATGAGGCGCGCGGCGCGGGCGACGATTGCGATCTGTCGAAGAAGCGCATCCCTTGCTCGTTGCGAATCGTCGACGGGCTGGCGGCGCGGGTGGACGGTGCCAAGCTTTGGCGCGTGGGCACCGCAGGCACACCTCCGGTCATCACATGCCCGCTACGGAAGTCGCTGGCGGAAACACCCGTCGCCCGCCGGCCTATGCCGCGACCGAATTCCTCCGCGCGAACCGAAGTCATGCCACGCAGGAAACGCGGGTCGCGCTCGGCCATTCGGAAGTTGGAGAACCGCTCGTTGAATCGTCCCGCGAGTGGTCCGTATGCGCCTGGATGGTTGCGGAAGAAGTTGTGGTCATGGAATCCGAAGAAGTTCGCAAAGCCAAACCGCATGCCGAAGCGGCCATACCACGGAAAGAAAGGATCGCACGGGCCGATCGGGAACCATCCAATTGAGCCGAATCCGAAACCGAACCCGAAAGAGAGACCGAAGTGGCCGACGCCAAATCCGAAGAAGGATACATAGGCTGGCGCCCAGATCGGGCGGTACCACCGCGGTCCAGGCCACCAGACCCATGAGCTGTTCCAGAGGCACCATCGGCCGTAATGATAGGGCGCCCAGCCCCAGGGCTCATAAGAAACCCATGTCCAACCGTAATAGGGCTCCCAGACCCAGTTCCCAGCCCGATACGGTGCCCAGTCTGGTGCTACTGTAGGAGACCAAACCCAGCCGTAGTCGGGGATATCAATCCAGTGACCATAAGCATCCAGGTCGTCAGCGCCCGTATAGTAAGGATCCACGCGGGCCCAGCTCTGCGCGCTGCGAATTCTCTTGTCGCGGTCCTCGTTAAAACGATCCCATTCGTCATTGGAAGGAGCTTCGGCAGTCAGGTACTGCGCATCGGCGCCGGTACCGCGGATCGTGACCATCTGGCCCTTGTGGACTCGAGTGCTGCCCTGGGACGTTGATAGATCCGCTTCCCCTTTTCGTACAACCACCACGGTTTCACCCGAAGGATTCACCTGGATGCGAATCTCGCCTTCCCCGCGCGGATGAACCGCAACGTTGGGAGCGTCAATTTCCGCGTCGGCTTCGGCGCCTTTGAAGACCGTGTAAAACGCCAGCCCACGCGCCAGTTGAACCTGAATGTGCGTGCGGTCCAGGCTGGCGACGTTGGCTTCCGATTGGCCGGAAAGCCGCAGGATGTTGGCGTAGTCGAGCTGCAATTCCGTGCGCGAGCTCTGACCTGTAGAGACTTTGTCTCCGGACACGGCGGGCGTGTTCAGTATCGCTGCCACCCAGTCGCCCGAATCGCCCCGCTGAATGGAAACATCCCCGTGAATCAGGCTGATACGGGCGACGCCCGGCTGCGGCTTGTCCCGCGGGGCGGATTCGGGCACGCCTTGCCCATAGACCCACCCTCCGGCAATAGCCATCGAGACAACCAATGCGAGAATCCCAAACCATCGTTTCACGGCCCACCTCGATTCAGGCTCCCGATGGCCGGCTGGGATGGCTCGGTCCGGTAACCCAGACGAGTAATTCGCAAAGAACATGCCAAAGTTGAGGCCGGCAATAGATTCTATTTAGCCCTTTTTAATCAACTATTTACCTGGGTCAACGTGTCGCAATACTTTTTCCGACTTCTTTTGTTTGGTGGCTTTCGGCCATCGGTGGTGACTTTCAGCCAGGGGTACTAGTCAGGATCGAGTTTGCTGCAGACAGAACGCCGTTCACGCCTCTTCGGCGCTGGGTTACTCTTTCTCGTCGGGCTCGTCAGCAACGCCGATTTTGGAAAGTCGATATCGTAGAGCGTTGCGCGACAACCCCAGGAGCCGTGCGGCTTGGCTCTTATTCCCGCCCGAGCGGCGTAACGCTTCGCGGATCATCTCATCTTCCCACTGGTCAAGGGTCATGCCCGGCGGCAAGAAGCCCACGGCAACCCCATTCCCCTTCGTTCGTTCGGTGTCGAGGTGGATGTCGCTGGCTTCGATCCACTGCCCTCTGGCAAATGTCGCGGCGCGTTCGACGATATTCTCCAGCTCGCGCACGTTGCCGGGCCAGTGAAAACTCGTCAAGATCTGCAGGGCCTGTGGCGTGACGCCGCGGATTTCCTTGCCGCTTTCCTTTCGATACCTCGCAAGGAAGTGGTTTACGAGGTCGGGAATATCTTCCCTATGCTCGCGGAGTGGCGGAAGGTTAATCGGTACGACGTTAAGTCGGTAGTAAAGGTCTTCTCGGAACGTTCCCTCCTCCAGCGCCGCGCGGAGGTCGCGGTTGGTGGCAGCGATGAGCCGCACGTCGACTTTGAGCGTGCGCGTCCCGCCCAGCCGTTCGAATTCGCGTTCCTGCAGAACCCGCAGGAGCTTGGCCTGCATGGCTTGGGGAACGTCGCCGATCTCATCCAGAAACAGCGAACCATTGTCCGCCAGCTCAAATTTTCCGGGCTTGCTTGCGGTGGCTCCCGTGAAGGCACCTTTCTCATAGCCGAACAGCTCGCTTTCCAGCAGGTTTTCCGGGATGGCCGTGCAGTTGATCTTGACGAACGGGCCGGAAGCGCGGCGCGAGCGCTGATGGATCGCCCGCGCGATCAGTTCCTTGCCAACGCCGCTTTCGCCGCCGATCAGAATCGTGGAATTAGTCGGCGCCACGTGCTCGACGGTTGCCAGCACATCCTGCATTTTCGCGCTGCATGCAACGATGTTCGGATATTCATATCGATGCCCGAGCTCTTCCCGGAGCGCCCGGTTTTCGGCGCGCAATCGGTGGACATCCAGCTCCTTGCGCACCACCAGCTTGATCTCGTCCAGCGAGAAAGGCTTCAGCACGTAGTCGCTTGCACCGCTCTTTATCGCCTCGACGGCTTTTTCCACGCTGCCGTAAGCGGTCATCAGCACCACGGGAATTTCGGCGTTGAGTCGCCGGATGGCTTGCAGAAACTCGAGGCCATTCAACCCTGGCAGCTTGATGTCGCTGAGGACCAGGTTTACCGTTTCACGGCCCAGAATCTTCAGACCCGTCTCGGCGTCGCCGGCGCCGAAAGTCGTCCAGCCCTCTTCGCCCAGGTTCAACTCGAGCAGCCGGAGCATTTTCGGCTCATCTTCGACAATCAGAACATTTGCCATGGCAGTGATATCATCTCAGGGCGCCAACGCCGAGACGCACCCTTCTGAAGCGGCTTATCCCGCAATTGGCAAGAAGACGTGGAAGCACGCGCCATGTCCGGGTTGGCTTTCCACGTGCAGCCGGCCGCGGTGCTCATCCACGATCTTTGAAACGACTGAAAGGCCCAGGCCGACGCCATCCTTCTTTGTCGTGAAAAAGGGATTAAAGATCTGCTGGTACAAGTCGGGCGCAACGCCGGGGCCGGTATCGCGAAATGTGACTTCGACGCCCCGGCCACCGTCGCGCTGTGCCGGCGTGATCTTGACGTGCAGCGTCCCGCCATCCGGTTCCATCGCCTCATACGCGTTGAGCGCGAGGTTTTGAAAGACCTGCTCGCAGAGGCTCTCATCAATGGGTACCTGCGGCAGGGCCGCCGCATACGCGCGCTCGACGGTGACCATCGCCTGGGGGCGCTGCGCCGCCACCGCTGCAAGCGCGCGGTCCGCGACCTCGCCGATGTCGGCGGGCGTGCATTCCAGCGCCAGAGGCCGCGCGAAATCCAAGAACCGCATTACAAGCGCGCTCAGCCGGTTCACTTCGCTCAAGATGTAGCCGGCCAGTTCGCTCGCTAATGGATTGCTCTGCTGCAGCTTCTGATTGAGCATTTCCGCAGAGCCTTTGATCACGCCGAGCGGATTGCGGATCTCGTGCGCCAGCCCGGCGGACATTTGCCCGAGGGCCGCAAGCCGCTCCGAGCGCCGGGCCTCTTCCTGGACCTGCGCCAACCGCCGGTTTGTCTCCGCCATTTGTTCGGCTAGCGACCGGTATTCGGTTGCGCGGCGTCGGATCTCCACGGCGAAGCGGTTCACGAGCATCGCAACAAGAAAAAAGCAGAGAATGCGCGTGGCCAGCTCGGCGATTGCTTCCCCCGTGAGCGCATATTCCTGCAGCGCGGGTATCAGATACGAGCAATACGCCGCCGATGCAAGTCCTGTCCAGAGCAACGCGCCCCACAGCCCGAAGTAGCTCGCTGCAGTCACCACCGGCACGAAGTAGATCGGCCAGTAACGGCTGTTAATCCCCATTTCGCCCGTGTGGCCGAGCAGCACCGTGGCGAGCACGATCTTCAGCCCCACGGAATAGACATATCTATGACGCTGCAACCGGCCTGCCAGCCTTCCCTCCAGCAATTGCACGGCGGCGATCGTCATGAGGGTAAGCTGCTTGTGAAGTTCGCGTATTGGAGGAAGAACAGCGAGTCCCGCGAGGAACAACAGAAAGAGAGCTTCGATCCAGTTCAACGTACCGCGGCGCCGTGGTTCTGCTTGCGCCTGCGGCGCAGGGCTCAAGCCGCCTGGAGCGGCTTCGGGCGCCACGACTTCGGGATTCGTTTTTTCCGTCACGGCCGGATTATGCTCCCTTCAGGAAGATGCTGCAAGGCAGGATGGCAAATCCCCGGCAAAGCCGAAGTCTTGTTGCGTGAGTTGGTCAAAACGGCCGGCGCTGGCACGCCAAGTAAGGCGCCACGTGCATCGTGAGCAGGCAATACAAACTGTCTGCGGGGGCGGGAGCCGTACCCGCCCGCTCATGGTCTCAGGCGCCAACCCATCGCACCCCTACAGGCAGATACCCAAAAAACATACATCCCAGGCACGCTGCCGCAAATGTTAGACCATTCCCGGAACTAGCGAGCTTTGTGAGTCCAACGGCAAGCCAGGGGCTTACACAAGTACAGTGCCCGATGCTCGGACCGGTCAGTATTAAATTGTTGCTTTCACCTGTGGCCAAATCTAAGATACCAGGAGAGTACTGTCAGAATGATTTTTTGGACCGTAGCGAGGAACCGCACTTTTCCAAACTGATATCCGCCTGAACCCGCGGGCTTCGAACAAGTGATGCATCTTTTAAAACCATTTAAGCGGCTCCTAAGGCTCAGAAGAGATATTCACGAGAGTAAATGAACCACGCGTAGAAACACGGAGGAAGAGATGAGAAGGTATTTACTGTTGGCTGTGGCATTTGCATTAGCGGTACCGGTAATCGTGAGCGCCCAACGCCGCCGTGATGAGAGAGGATTTGAGCGGATTTCGCGCGTGATCGCCGATTGCGAGGAGCGAAGCAACGTTTTCAGACAGCAACTCCGGAGAGCGCTGGACCGCAGTGCGTTGAACGAAACGCGTCGCGAGGACGAATTGAACCGCGATGCCAGCCGTCTCGAGCGCGCGCTGAACAGGATTCGCGAATCTTGGAACGTCGAGCATGATGCCAGGAAGACGCGGGTCTTTGTCAATGAGGCCATCACAGCTTCTCAGGACATCAATCGAACCATGGGTCGCCGCCGGCTGCATCCTGATGTCCAACGGCAGTGGGGGGTGGTGCGCGGCGAATTGAACCGTCTGGCAGATGTGTTCCAACTGCCCAGGATCCGGTGGTGAGCCAGGCTATCAGAGCTTTCGCATTGCGCTTTCCCCTTGTGCTTTCCGCTAGAAATCCTTCTGAGTAAGCACAAGCGAAGCTGGGCCGGAGGCTTGCAGCGTAACGAGGTTTCTCATGCAGACAATGGCTACGAGTGTGCTGCTGATGGCTGGTGCGCTCATTCTGCCCGCCGCACAGCAGGGTGGAAATCCCAAGCAGGAAATCGAACGACAACTGCAGTCTAGGTATATCCCCGTGAAGCTGGGACCAAGAGGTCAGAATGTCGTCACACCCGGCACTGTTCTGACGGTGCAGATACCAGGAATCCACTCCAACCCGGCCACACAGTTCACTTTCATGAACAATTACCAGGACGGCCGGATCAAATATTCTGTAGGGAGCAGCTTCATCACCGACAAGAATGCCATCCGGGATCTCCAGGTCGGGGAAAACGTGTATCTGTACAAGGTGGAAGTAAAGGACAACGGCGTCGTCTTCCACGTGCAGCCGTGCGGCGACTGCGATTTTTCCATGATCGATCCCAGCCCATTTCGCGCCGGCATAGCATTCCAGTTTCCGAAAGGCTGGCTGGAGTCCACCGGCACTGACCAGATCGATCAGACCATCAGCCAAGTGTTTACCATCGCCGGCTCTGGAGACTCTTCGCCGCCGATGATGGCCCCTGCCCAGCCTCCGGCCCAGGGATCGCCGGTTAAGATCGAACTTGGCCAGAGCCCCGAACAGGTCTTGGCCGCTCTCGGCCAGCCGGAAAAAGTGGTGGATCTGGGCAATAAGAAGATATTTGTGTATAGAGATTTGAAAATCACTTTTATTGATGGAAAGGTCGCCGACGTCCAGTAGCCTGGCGCCTGCGCTCTTCCGAGTGGCATATGAGGTGTTTATGAGCATGCTTAAAACTCGCAGAAACGCTTTCTTGCGGAGATTAGGTGCAGCAATCCTCGTGTTGATGTTTGGCTGCTTTATGACCCTGACCGCGCAGGAAACCAAGGACAACAAAAAGAAGAGGGACAAGTCTTCTCAGAAGGCCTCGCAGCAGCAAGGCCAGAGCGGGCAGCAGAAAGCCCCGCCTGCCCGCCCGACGCCGGCCGGGCAGTCCTCAGGTCAGGGGCAGGCGCAAGGGAATCAGGGGCGCCAAATCGGGAACCCACCTCCTCAGCAGAACCAGGCTGGCGGGCGGCCTCGCACTCGGCCCGGCCCGCGGAATGAGGGCCAGCAGAACCAAGCTGGTGGGCGGACGGGCGCTCAGACCGGCCAACAAAATCAGGGCCAGCAGAACCAACGTGGTGGGCGGATGGGCACTCAGACCGGCCAGCAGAGTCAGGGCCAGCAGAATCAGCCTAGTGGGCGGATGGGCGCTCAGACCGGCCAACAGAATCAGGGCCAGCAGAACCAACGTGGTGGGCGGACAGGCGCTCAGACCGGCCAACAGAATCAGGGCCAGCAGAATCAGCCCGGCGGGCGTTTCGGCAATCAGGCAGGCCGGCAAAATCAAGGCCAGCAAAATCAGCCGGCCGGCGGTCGCTCTCAGCACCAGGTTGTCCGTTACGCCAACGGCCAGCCGCATACCATCCGTATGGCGAATGGCGGCATGGTACGCAAGAGTGAGTCGGGCCACGTGGTTGAAGTGCGCACTCCAGGCGGCGCAGTGATCCACCACGCCCCAAGCGGCGTGCGCCGCGTGGAGATGCTGCGTCCGGGCGACCGGGTCATCGTCTCTACCGGTCGCGGCCATGGCTACGTGCAGAGGCCGATGGTTTTCGCCAACCACACCTTCGTGCAGAGGAGCTACGTGGTTCGCGGGGTCAGCTACGCCCACGTCTACCGGCCAGTGACCTTCCGCGGGATCGGGCTGAACATTTACACCCCAATGCGTTACTATCGGCCGTCGTTCTATGCCTGGGCGTTCAACCCCTGGACACGGCCGATCTCCTATACCTGGGGATGGATGCGCGATCCCTGGTATGGATTCTACGGTGGGTATTTCGTGCCTTATCCGTCCTATGTAAGCCCGACGCTCTGGTTGACCGACTACCTGATCGCTTCAACTTTACAGGCGGCTTACGAGGAGCGCATAGCCGCTGCGGCGACGCCCCCGCCACCCACCTATCCCCCGAGGACACAGCCGATGCTCACTCCTGAGGTCAAGCAGTTGATCGCCGACGAAGTTCGCCGCCAGATCGACCAGGAAAGAGCCGAAAGCCAGAATGTTAACGCTGCGGTCTACAATGCGTCCGACACTCCACCCATGTTTGCCGATAATTCGCGCCACACCTTCGTCGTGTCAAACGCTCTCCTTGTGAACTCCGGTATGCAGGAATGCACCCTCGCCGAAGGTGACGTTATCCAGACTCTGGGCGTGCCGCCAGCGAATTCGCCCACCGCGGATGCCATCGTGCTCGCCAGCAAGCCACAGGAGTGCAGCAAGGGAGCTGTGGTTTCTGTTCAGATCTCGGATCTCCAGGAGATGCAGAACCACATGCGCGAAACCCTCGACCGAGGTCTCGGTGACCTCCAGTCGGGCGGGGGACAGGCGGGATTGCCCGCGCCGCCGCCCAACTCCACCGGCACCACGGACGCGCCCTTTGCCAATCAGGTCCAGCCGGACACCAATGTGGCCAACGAGCTGACGCAGGTGGCGCAGGAAGCCGATCAATCCGAACAGACCGTGATTAACCAAAGCGCCAACGTAGCTTCAGGGACCGGTGCTGCTCCCGTCACGATTTCACTTGGCCAGACGATCGATCAGGTGATAGCGATCCAGGGACAGCCGCAGAAGATCGTCGATCTGGGCAATAAGAAGATCTACGTCTATGCGGACATCAAGATCACATTCATTGATGGGCGGGTAGCCGACGTGCAGTAGGGAAAGCGCCACTCGCCGCGGTTGATGCGAAGAAGGAAGATAGGGGTACAGGCTACGCAACCTCGGAGTTTTTGAGCGTTTAAATCGGGAGTTGAGTAGCCTGTCCCCCGATCTTCATCTCCAGAATTCCTCGCCGTCAGCGAGGTTGCGCCGCAGAAAGTCCCAATTCAGATCGAGACCCAGACCGGGTCCGGCCGGGACCTTCAACAGGCTCTTGCGAACCTCGGGTGGATTGCTCGCAGCCATGCTCTCGACGTAGTGGTTTGGCCGGCCGAGCGAGCTCTCCGAACGATAGAAATTCTGAATGGCAGACCCGAAGTGGGCGTTTGCATGACACAGCACTAACGAGCCTACGTTGTGCAGCGCCACCGGCGTGCGCGTGAGCGCGGCGAAATCGGCGATCTTCTTCGTGCCCGTGAATCCGCCGGCAAACGCCAGATCGGGATGAATGATATCTACGGCCTGGTTGTCGAGGAACGGCCGGAACCCGCGCACGAGCTCGAGCTTCTCGCCGGTTAAGATCGGGATGCGCGTCGAGCGCTTCAGGGCTGTCCAACCCTCCGAAAAAGGTACGTTGAGTGGGTCCTCCAGGAAAAGCGGATTCATCGGCTCGACTGCCTTGGCGACGGCGATGGCACTCGGCGTGTCGAACTCGTTGTGGCAGTGAACCGCGATATCTATATCCTCGCCGACTGCTTCGCGCACGTTAGCGTAGGCCCGTGCAACCTTGCGAAGCTGCACGCTGTCCAGGGTGTTCGCGTGGCGTGCGGCAGGTACTCCAACCACGCTGTCAATGCCCATCTTGAACGCAGTGAAGCCCTCGGGCTGCTGCCGGATGCGTTGCGCCCAATCACGGCATGAGGCCTGATCGAGCATGTTGATGCCGATTCCGTGCGAGTACATGGGGATGGCGTCGCGGAATGGTCCGCCGAGAAGCACGCTGACCGGCATCGCCAGGATTTTGCCCGCCAAATCCCAGAGCGCGATATCTATGCCGCTAATGGTTGGGATATGCGCCATATAGGTGTGCATCAGCGTGGTCATGTTATGGAAGTGCACTTCGATATTGAGCGGATCCTTGCCGATCAGCAGCCCCTTCATCGTTTCGATGCGCGCCCGCGCCATCGGACCGGTAGAACCCGCTTCGCCGTACCCGGTCAGCCCGGCATCGGTGTCGATTCGGATCAGGCAGTTGCCGGCGATGTTCTTCAGCGCCATGGCGCGAATATCCGTGATTTTCACTTTGCCGGCAAAGGGCGCGGCCTTCGCCTTGTAAGGCGCGAGGAAATAGCCCAGTGGCAGGGCCATGGCAAAACGGAGCACATCACGGCGAGTCCATGTGAATGCCATAAAAATGATCCTCCAGTCGGTAAACTCACTGACAGGCACCTCTCAATTTCGGGCGACAGACAAGCTCAGCCAGCGACCTTAGAAGTTGACAAAGGGGCTCGCCAGCAAAGGTTCGATAAGCATTTCTATGCCTGCAGGACTCGAGGATCAAGCGAAATTCGGGCAGCGCAATAGCTTCACTTAGGGCTCGCGCAAGAATTACTTGGCATTTTGCTGCAGGCCCCCAGGCCCGCTGGCGAGGCGCGAGCGACGAGCTATGCCCGGGGTGGTATGTGAGGAGCGAGCAACAAAGCCAGCGGGCCTGCGGGCCGCAGCCTGAAAGGGCGCGGCGCCAAAATGCCAATTAATTCTTGCGCGAGCCCTTAGTTCTTGCAAGGAGAGACTCCAGCTGCGGTGCTGATATATATAATGGGGCTATGCACATGACTGCAGTAACTAGCAATGTTACGACCCCAACCTGGGCTGAAAGGAATCCTTGGCGATTCTTGGCGTCTTTGAGCCTTTGCGGTGGTTTTTTATAACCCCACCACAAAGACGCAAAGGCGCGAAGATTCGCAAAGGCTCATCT
>Ga0315277_10009694_pt1 | contig 12282 bp, 6 predicted proteins | sample YL17G05_15_MG_FD_203695 | JGI IMG/M metagenome (GOLD analysis project Ga0315277, IMG submission 203695) | Sediment microbial communities from Yellowstone Lake, YNP, Wyoming, USA - YL17G05_15 | ecosystem: Environmental > Aquatic > Freshwater > Lake > Sediment | place: USA: Wyoming | collected... | reverse complement strand
CGGGCATCTGCTGCGTTGCCGCTCCTCGACGATGTGCATCGACATCGCCTGCGTCGCGGCGCCTTGCATCTGCCCGCCCGGCGCTCGCGCCAAAGTGGACCTGTTATTTCGTGACAGACCCTTAGCCGGCTTTGGTTACTTTCGTCCCGCCCCCGTCATTACCCCGATAGACTTCTCGTGGGTCAATTTCTGTTTCGCCAGTGTCTCCCAGTCATGAAGGAAGATCTTTTCGGAATACTGGGCGGCGCCCTGGTGCCTCCTTTGTGGGACGGCTGCAGTTCCGATACCGGGGGGTTTGCGCTAAAGCCCAAATGGCATTTCTACATAACGTGCTAGTGGGGACGAGGTTCCTTCCTGGAATACGAAACTACTTTAATTGCCGATCGGATGGAGCCGCTTCCAGGAATGCCCCCGAGCAGTACATTTCTCTTATAGAATATTCTGTTTTGAGGCACAAGTTGAAAGCATCGGGCGCGTTCCGAAAACGGCTCCTGCGCTTTGGAAGAGAGGTCGCTCTGGTCTTGTGCCTTCGGGATGTGCGCCCGCGGCGTTGGTTGTCCGATTGGTGGATTGATTCCGCATAATCGGCAAGACGCCCGTGCAGCGATACCTGATCTCTTATGGGTAATACCGCCCCAGGCGGCCGACAATAGCTTTCTTCAAATCCAGCGGCGATAGCTCTCCCAGAACCCGGTAGATGACTTTCCCACCCGGCTCGATCAAGAGCGTGTACGGCAGGGCGCCCGGCCATTCCTTGTCTACCGCATCTACTAGCTTATACTTGTTCTCAACGCTGAAGATATAGTTTCGCGATGATGCCTGCTGTTTTTTCAGGAACGCCAGGGCCTCATCCTTCTTTTCCGGAGCGTCGGCGCTGATGGTGATGAGCTCGAAGTCTCTCCCTCGGTACATGCGATTGATTGTGACAAGTTCCGGAAACTCAATGATGCAAGGCCCACACCATGTCGCCCAGACATTAATCAGGCGCAGCTTTTTCGAGTCGTTCTGGACTAATGCTTGTATTCCTTTTTCGTCGATTACATCGAGCAAGACCGGTTCGTTGGCCCAGTGATCAAAGGCAGACTTGACGGAGGACCTCTTGTCCGACCATTTGATCGAACACCCGAAGGTCTTGGTTTTATCGGCGGGAACCGGGCTTCCTGCAAGCAATGCTTCGATGGCGTTGCGCGCGTCGCTTGAGCGGACTTTGTCGGGTTTCTCTGAATCGTCGACGCGGCCGGCATAGCGCAGCTTTCGGTCCTTGTCGAAGATAAACACATGAGGCGTCGCCATCGGACCATAGGCGCGCGAAACCTTCTGCTCGTCTCCGTCATACAGGTATGGGAAAGTAAAACTCCGATCCTTCGCACGGATCTTCATTTCATCGAGCGAGTCGCTTAAATCGGTATAGCCGAGTTCATCGAGGCGTACCGCTTTGGGATCGTTGGGAGAAATTGCTACAAGCGCCACTCCTTTTCCCCGGTAGTCATCTGCCAGCGATTGAATCCGCCGCTCGTATGCCTGGGCCGTGGGGCAGTGGTTGCAGGTGAAGACGACTACGAGGATTGCCGCATCAGCAAAGTCAGACAGCCTGTAGTTCTTTCCGTCCACGCCCGGAAGGTTGAAATCCGGAGCGGCGTCTCCAATTTCAATTGTCCTGGCTCCGTCAAACGCACTTGCATTGACAAGCGTCCCCAGGAAAATCAGCAGGAATGCAACAAAAGTCCATCTATTGCGGTTCATTTTTTGCGGCCTCACGTAGTGTGCCTCCAGTATCAAAGTCAGTTTTACTGAACCTCGCACAATATAGTGACAATCCTGAACGGGTAGGGGCACGGCGCGCCGTGCCCCTACATTCCAAAAATGTCACCGTATTTTGCGAAGCTCTGTAAGTTGACGGCATTTGGTCCAATCCGAATCCCAAGCAACATTGTAAGTCTATAACTTTTTTCGTCTGGCAGCTTCCATCTCAAGCGTTGTGGGCGTGTAGTCAAATATCGACAGCAACTCCCGATGCAACTTAGGCACTTCTGCCACATGCGTCTGCGGAAACTGGTTCAAGAGGCGCACAAATCCTAACATCGTGTGCACGAAGTAGAGCCTATTAGAAAATGGCGTCAGGGGCGAGGTTAGGTAGTAGGCAATTAGGGGAAAGATCAGGGGAATTTTTCGAAAGGTAATCGATCTGCCCCAAACTCGCGAGATTCGGCGCGCGGCATCGGGGAAAGAGATTGCCTCGGGCCCTACGATTTTGAATCGCCGGCCAGCCAAAACAGCGTGTCGTCCATAGTGGCCGGTTCCGCCGAGAACCAGAATTGTCTTTTGCGACTCGCGCATGTTTGCACCTTATTAGCCAACATAACACCACCGACTCTGAGAATGGACACACTTTTTGTGGACACAGGGAACGAGCGAACTCAGCGCGCTCAGGAGTTTCTTGTTCAATTGACCGAAAGCCGGGTCCGCTAATGAAAGAGGTGTCGTTATGTTCCGCCGCCGTTATACCTCCATCATGGTCAAAGCGGCCAGCGAGTCACGTTCGACCTCCTGACGAGATACGAGTATGAGAGGAAGTCGATGAAGGCACCAAGGATATGATAATCTCGCTTTCCGAGATCCGAGTTCCGCGGACATATTACTCATCTTCCTCAGGTCTTTGAGAAGGTATCAGAACTCCCGCGCCGGCAACAGCCGAGTGTTGTCGATTTGATTGAGGCACTGCCCCACAGCAAGAGGCTGCAACGGGATGGCCGCGATTCCGAAGGGATTTGGAGGCTCTGATGCCTGTCCGCGATTTCCCAATGAGAGATAAGTATTGTGTCCAATATTTTGTCCCCGGATCTGGAGGATAATGCAATGAAATATCACATGCGTCACATAGTGATCATCGTGCTGTCGTTGATATTATCCGGATTCGCCATACCCAAGAGACAACCTACACTGGAAGAGGGCTGGGCCAACCCGCCCACCAGCGCCCGGCTCCGCGCCTACTGGTGGTGGCTCAACGGCAACGTCACCAAGGAGTCCATCACCCACGACTTGGAGGAGATGAAGGCGAAAGGGTTCGGCGGCGCACTGATTTGCGACGCCGGAGGAGCGGAGCAAGACGGCAACGGCCGCGTGCCGCATGGTCCGACGTTCCTCTCGCCCGAGTGGCGCGAGCTTTACAAGCATACGTTGCGTGAGGCCAACCGGCTCGGCTTGGAAATGAGCTTGAACATTCTGAGCGGTTGGAACCTGGGCGGGCCGATGGTCAAGGCTGAGGATGCGGCGAAGAAGTTGGTATGGTCCGAAGCGTGCGTGACCGGGCCGGCCGCCCTCACCCTCGCACTGCCGCAGCCGAAATCCCGCGACGGATTCTTTCGCGATCTATTTGTGGTGGCTTACAAGCTCAAGGCTTCGCCAACAGGGAGCAACGCGCCTGCCCGCCGGCCGATTCAGTTGTGGGAGGAGAAGGCACTGCACAAGGCGCTGTCCTTTTCAGCGCCGGACACAACGCCACTGCTGCGGGACGTGCCTGCCGAACCGGGCGAGGAGGATACGCGGACGGCGGATGTGCTCGATTTGACGGCGAAGCTGGACGCGGACGGCGTGCTGCGCTGGGATGCGCCGGCAGGCAACTGGGAAATCCTCCGCTTCGGCTGCACCATTGGCGATCACGCCTACGTCTCCACCTCCAGCGACGGCTGGCGAGGCTACGCGGTGGACGCGCTCGACAAGGACGCGTTCCAAAGATACTGGGACGCCGTGGTTGAGCCGCTCATCGCCGACGCCGGAGCGCTGGTGGGCCGCACCTTGAAATACCTGCATACGGACAGTTGGGAGGTGGAGGCGGTCAACTGGACGCCGACGCTGCGCGCGGAGTTTCGGAAGCGGCGCGGCTACGACTTTCTGCCGTTTCTGCCGGTAATCGCGGGCCGCATCGTGGACAGCCGGCCGGTGAGCAATCGCTTCCTGCATGACTTTCGCCGGACAATCGGCGACCTCGCAGCTGAGAACCACTATGGTTCGTTCCTTGAGCGCGCGCACCGGCACGGGCTGCAGATTCACCCCGAGGCAGGCGGCCCGCACGCAGTACCGATCGACGCCCAACAATGCCTGGGCATGAGCGACGTACCGATGAGCGAATTCTGGGCGTGGTCGTGGCGCCACCGGATCGGCGATACGAACCGCTTCTTTATCAAGCAGCCCGCTTCCGCCGCGCACACCTACGGGCGGCGGCTGGTCGCGGGCGAAGGTTTCACCACCATAGGACCGCACTGGCAGGAGACGATCTGGGACAACCTCAAGCCGTCGTTTGATAAGGCCCTCTGCGAGGGGCTGAACCTTCTCGTATGGCACGCGGTAGTCTCTTCGCCGCCAGAGATGGGCATTCCAGGGCAACAGTATTTTGCCGGCACGCATTTCAATCCGAACAGCACCTGGTGGCCGAAGTCCGGGCCGTTCCTCAGCTACATTAATCGCTGCCAGTTCCTCTTGCAGCAAGGATTGTTTGTGGCCGACGTCTGCTATTACTACGGCGACCACGTGCCAAACTTCGCCCAGCTCAAGAGCTCCGACCCGGCGAAGATCCTGCCTGGCTACGATTATGACGTAGTGCCGGAAGAAGTCGTGCTTAAGCGGATGACGGTGCGCGACGGCCGCATCGTGCTGCCGGACGGAATGAGCTACCGCGTGTTGGCACTGCCGGATCGCGCTATCATCTCGCTGCCCATTCTGCGGAAACTGAAGGAGCTGGTTGCCGCCGGAGCCACGGCCGTCGGGCCGAAGCCGAGCGAGGCGAGCGGGCTGAAGGGTTTTCCGCAAAGCGATGCCGAGGTGACGAAGCTCGCTGCGGAGCTTTGGCGCGACTCCGGCGCCTCCCGGAAAGGCGGCGTCATCTGGGGCCGAAGTGCCCGTGAAGTGCTGCATTCCGGCGGCGTGAAGCCGGACTTCGAGTTCAGCGGCGGCAAGCCGGAGGCGATGATCGACTACATTCATCGCAGCGCAGACGGGGCGGAGATATACTTCGTTGCCAACCGCGTGAGCCGCACCGAAGATATACGCTGCATTTTTCGCGTGACGGGCAAGGCACCGGAGATCTGGGACGCGGTGACCGGCGAGCGGCGGTTTGCGGCTGCCTACGAACAGGCCGACGGCCGCACGGCCTTGCCGCTGGAGTTTGCTCCATGCGGCTCGTGTTTTGTTATCTTCCGCGCGCCCGCTGCGAAGCATCCTGCCACGTCACGCAGCAACACTTCAAAGTTCGAGCCGCGCGAGGAAATTGTCGGTCCGTGGACGGTCAAGTTCGACCCGAAGTGGGGCGGGTCGGCGTCGGTCCAGTTCGAGCAGCTTGCCAGTTGGACTATGCGGGCAGAGCCGGGAGTCAAGTATTACTCGGGCACGGCAGTATACGAAAAGACCTTCAATGCTCCCACTACGTTGCGCGCGACGGGCGGACGTGTGTGGCTCGACCTCGGCAACGTACGCGAACTCGCCGAAGTGCGTTTGAACGGGAAATCTCTCGGCATCGTCTGGGCGCCGCCATTTCGCGTCGACATCACGGACGCCGTGAGGCCCGGCGCGAACGCGCTGGAAGTGGAAGTGGTCAATCTCTGGCCCAACCGGATCATCGGCGACCAGTTCCTGCCGCCGGAGAAGCGGTTCACGCGGACAAACGTCCGTAAACTCACCGAGGACACGGCATTGATGGAGTCCGGCTTGCTTGGTCCGGTGTTTCTGGGAATCACGGAAGGCAGATGAGCCACCACCCGCAGAGCGGGCGGCTTGAGGAGCCCTCCCGAAGATAGGCGTTGGGCTGGGTAGAGCATCAGATGCAGCCACGAATTACACAATTGCACGAATAATGCTGCCACGAATTTCACAGATTACACGAATCCACATCTACAGCTCTAGTTGCTCAGCAGCTTCAGGAGGTTTTTCAGGACGGGAAGGATTTGGTACTGCAGATCATCCATGCAACGCACGTTGTCGCCATGCTCGAAGCTGGAAGCGGCAAGCTGCCCCGGGAGAATCTGCAGTTTCTGGACGTTCTTGGCCACGCTGGACTGGGCTTTTTGCAGGGCATAGCATCTGAGCATCAGGAGGATCTGGTCCAGTTGTCTCAGGAAATCGCGAACGTGGGCTGCCAGATCGGCGACATAATTGGTGCGCAGCGCTGCTCTGAGCGAAATCGCTGATTGCACGACCAGGTTGATTTTATCCCTCATCAGTTTTTTGTATTCCCCAAGGGGCAGCGCCTCCACAAACAGTGACTCCGGGGTAGCAGTCAGAATGGTGTGCAAATTCTCCTCAGAGAAAAGAACAGGCCTCATCTCGGCCGAGTCGGCGATATTTACCACGACCAGACCTTGCAGGCTGGAGATGGTCTGCACGACCTGATGAATGTCTTTTTGGCCCTTGATACGGATGGCGTGTTTTGAAAATTCCAAATTTCCACCTGGCGAAAAGGATTTCAGGCTGCCGCTCTGATTCTGCGCAGCTCTTCCAAAACAAACTGCAGGTGCTCTTTGAATCTGTTCAGGAAGGCTGGATACATCGGCGTATTTTTACCGCGGTATTTGATTTCATAGAGATAGTAGATGTCGTCATAGCTCCGCGCCGCCTGAGCATATAAGGAAGTGGATTTGAACTTGGCAAACAGGCGATCAAAATCCTTGAGCTGATCGGCCTGCGCCAACAAATGATCGAGTTCAGTCTCCCATCTCTTAAGAGCCGCTGTCTGGGCCTCCTTTGGAACCCGCTGGTTCTGCTCGAGGGCGGCGGTGATGAATTCCCGAGGAGGAAGCTGCGCGGGCGCCGCCTGGCCTGCCAGCGCTTGCTCCAGCGCCAGGTAATCCATCCCCTGGATCCTGGCCCCGATTCGGGATGTGTTAATGTGCTTCACGCCGGGCTTCAGCCTGGCAAAATCCAGGAGGTAATTCTGCATGTAGAGCAGATAGGCATGATAGATCCGGCTGGTGACTACCGGGGTGCCGTCGACGCCGGGCACTAAAAAAAATCCCTCGGGCAACGAATTGGTATCAAAGGCTCGGTCGCCGATGAAACCCTTGGCATGGGTATGGCCGCCTGCAAAGGCAAAATCCTGCCCCACAAAAATGATGGGATTGGCCTCTAGATGATGAGCCAGCTGTAGCGCCGAAAAAGCCACCGACCCGCCTCGCCAGAATTCCGATTTTTCTGCGGATCGGATCATCGGAATCGGTGGCTCATCCTGCATGACGAAGAAGAACTTGGGCCCTGAATATAAGGCCGGGATGCCGCGATTGATGCGATGGTAATAGACCAGCGGCACATCGGTAGTGTCCCAGCCTTTGAAGTGCGCCAGGTTCGCTTCATAGGGATCGAGGGAAACCACCAGATCGGGCCGAATCTGCTCGGCTATCAGAATCCTGGCGGCGGGACCGGTTGCCAGCAGCAAAACCTTGCTCTTGGCCTCGCGTAGAATCGGGAGGGCGTCGGTCAAGGAAGGCCCGGGTGAGACAATGATCAGCGGACGGCCGGACCACTTGCCAAGCAGGCTTTTGACCGGGGCTGCATTCCAGCTGTGCGGCAGGTTCGCCCAGAAGTTCTGCAGATCGTTTTCCAGCATCTTATCGAGCGAGTTCAGATGGCTATGAAAGCTGGTTGGGAATGTTTGCGGGATCTCGGTGCGGAGTGTTCCGTAAAAACTCTCTGCGGTCAAGGTAGAAGGAATGTGGATGACCATCTCGAGGGAAAGCAACCTCAACCTGACCTGACGGTCGGCCAGGTAAATCGGGGCCGCCTTTGGGTCATGGAGGGCAAGAAAATGCAAACGGCTGTTATGCATCCAAGCCCTGGCTTGATTGTCCGCATTCTCCAGGAGCCTGCCGCTCAAACAGGCAGAATCAGGTTCCATCACGATGAGGTGGGAGCTTTGGGGTGTGCGTTGCAGCAACTCCTTGACGTGATATCCGAGTCCAAAGCCCAATACCAGATACATGGTCCGTTCCCGGCAGGGCACGTCCTCGACCAAAAACCTGGCCTCCTCCAGGGGATCAAAGCGGCTGTGAAGTAAGAACTCAGGGCCGTCCGCGCGCCTATAAACCGCTGTAGGAATTCCTTTGGTTTTGGAATCGACGAGTGAAATGGAGAGTTTCGTCTGGACTGGCACAAAAAGCAGTTTATCGCAAGTTGCTTCAGGTGATCAAAGTAGATTACCGCTGAGTCTCTCAGATCTCCTGTCACGATACCCTGTGGCACCTGTGCCGTCGGCGGATCTCCGACCGGAAGTTCGCAGCCTTGGTATCATCCAACTGCGGGGGCGCCGCTGCTGGTGGCCCGGGAAAAGACCTATTTTCATGGGCTGCAATCAGCAGAGCGGCGAGCTGGATCATTGCTTGGATTCCCAATGGGATTGATGCGACTTCGAGGGATTTGGACCTGCGCGCATTGAGAAGGCAAATCAGGGGAGAGGAGCCGGGATGCAGATGACGAGCCGTGAGAGAGTAAGGGCTGCATTGGCGCACCAGCAGCCGGATTGGGTGCCGGTGGATTTCGGGGCGCACCGTTCGAGCGGGATCATGGCGATTGCCTATCGCAAGCTCCGTCAGCCTAAAACACGCTTGTTCAACCTATCAGCGGTTGGCTACATTCCGGCGACCTGGCCGTCAAAGGCGAGAATGGGTATTTCCGGGTAACTGGCCGGAAAATGGGTGTTGGGGTGCTGCCGTTCACTTTGATTTGTTTGAATTCGAGGGCATCTGTCTTATGATGGCACCAAGGTGGCTGAGCGGAGGCTCCCCGGTAAACGGACCGGGCACGCATCACCCATGGAGATCCCGCTGCTGCCACATGTTCATTCCAAGGAGGCGAAATATGAGGAGCATGAAACCACGGCAGCAGTGCTGGCCTGTTTTGCGCTTTTTCTGCTGCCGCCTTTTCCCAGAACGAGAGTACCACGTTAAAGGGGGTCAACATGTCGAGTCATAAACATCCCTGTATACTATCCACAGTCCTGATCCTGCTGGTCGCCGTGCCCGTTTCTGCCCAGAACATCACCGGCGCGCTCACCGGCACGGTGGTTGATCCGGCCGGTGCAGTCGTTCCTTCCGCGCAGGTCGTGCTCACCAATCAGCAGACGCAGGCCAAACAGACCACGACTTCGAACGAGTCGGGCATTTTCCTTTTTCCCAGCCTCTTGCCTGGGTCCTACACGGTTGACGTGTCTTATGCCGGCTTTCGCACGCACCAGGTAAAGGACATCACCATCACCATGAACGAGCGCCGGTCGCTCGGCCAGATCGTTCTGCAGGTTGGCCAAGTGCAGGAAACAATCGAAGTCACCGCTGAGGCTACGCCGGTTCAAACCGCCTCCAGCGAACGCGCCGGTTTGGTCACGGGCACCCAGTTGATGAATACGGCCATTCGCGGCCGCGACTTCGTTTCCCTGGTCGCCACATTGCCCGGCATCTATGACGAAAACATGCAGTCCCGTGATGTGTCCAAGGGGCCGGGCGCCGGCGGACTCCACATCAACGGCGGGCGTGCCACTTCAATCAACTTCGCCCTCGACGGCGTCCAGAACACCGACACCGGCTCCAACAGCGGTTCGCACGTCCAGCCGAACATGGATGCCGTTGCCGAGGTCGTGGTGCTCACGAGTAATTACCAAGCCGAACACGGCCGCAGCAGCGCCGGCACTATCAACGTCACCACCAAGAGCGGTGCCCGGGATTTTCACGGCAGTTCCTACTGGTACTACAGGCATGAAAGCCTCTACGCCAATAGCTTCTTCCGCAACCGGACCAACACCGTCAAGCCCGTCGAACGGATCCAGAACTTCGGCTACACCGTTGGCGGTCCCGTTTTCTTCGGCGGCTTCAATAAGGACAAGGACAAGCTCTTCTTCTTCTGGTCCCAGGAGTTCGTGCGCAGGCGGAGCTACCCTGGCACGGTGTTCTGCACCACACCGACCCAACTCGAGCGCAACGGGGATTTCTCCGATACCCGCGATGTCAATGGAGCCTTGATCACCATTAAGGACCCCACCACCGGGAAGGCCTTCCTGGGAAACGTGATCCCGCAATCGCGCATCAACAAGGCTGGGTTGGCGATCCTCAACTACTTCCCGCTCCCCAACTACACGGAACTGGATCCTGCTCTGCGTTATTCGAGGAACTACCGGTCCAATCAAAGCGGCGATTTCCCCCGCCGCGAGGATATCGTCCGCATCGACTACAACTTCAGCTCGACCCTGCGCATGTATTTCCGCGGCACGCGGGACAACGACGACGAAAACTGGCCCTATAACAACTGGACCGCGGGCGGCCACAACTACGACATGTTCATCACCTACCGCCCGCAGCGCGGCCGCAGCGCCGTGCTCAATATCACGAAAGTCTTCAGCCCCACGCTGGTCAACGATTTCAACTTCGGCGCCAGCACCCGCGGCCAGATGTTTAATCCCACCGACCCCACTCTCGTGGCCCGCAGCAAGATGGGCAACCTCGGCCAGTGGTATCCCCTCGGCAACGAGTCCGGCGCCATACCCGACGTCAGTTTCGGCGGCGTGCAGAGCGGCATCAACAGCGGCATCGGCAACATCCCTTATACCAACGAAAACCCTGTCTTCACCTGGGTGGATAACGTCAGCAAGATCATCGGTACCCACTCGTTGAAGTTCGGCGTTTACTTCGAGCGCATGCGGAAGGATGAGGTCGGCGGCGCCAACACGCGCGGCTCGATGGACTTCGGCCGCAACACCAACAATCCTTTCGACTCCAATTACGCCTTCTCCAACGCACTGCTGGGGAACTTCAACAGCTACTCAGAAGCCAACCTGCGCACCTACTCGCATTACCGCTACACCCAGACGGAGTTCTACATCCAGGATTCCTGGAGAGCTTCCAAGAAGCTCACCCTGGAACTCGGTCTCCGCTTCTATTCCTCGCCCGCCACCCATGACAATAAGCAGTTCCTAACCACCTTCATCCCGTCCACTTACGACTCGAAGAAGGCTGCCGTCATGTACCGCCCCGCCATCGACCCGGCAACCAAGAAGCGTGTGGCCGTCGATCCGCGCACCGGCGTCCTCGCACCCGTCACCTACATCGGGCTGTTCGTTCCCGGCTCCGGCAACTACGCCCCCGGCATGGCCATCGGCGGTCAAGGCGCACCTGAAGGCCTCTACACAACCCCCTTCTCCTTCGCGCCCCGCATCGGCTTCTCGTACGACCCGATGGCCAGCGGCAAAACCGCCATTCGCGGCGGCTTCGGCATCTTCTACGACCGCCCCCAAGGCAATGTCTACTCCGGCACCGTGGGCCAGCCTCCCGTCTCCTATAACCCCACGATCTCCTTCGGCAACCTCGATACATTCCTCCAGGCCACCGGCGTCGTAGGCCCCCCCGGCGTCACCGTCGTCGAAAGCGCCGAACAACCCATGCCGATGACAATGAACTTCAGCCTCGGTGTTCAGCGCGAGATCGGCTTCAGCTCGGTTGTCGACGTCTCTTACGTGGGCAGCCTGGCGCGGCACCTGATCATCCAGCGCAACATCAATTCCATTCCGATGTACGCCCATTTTGATCCGGCGAACGTCGACGCCACCACCGGCAGCCCGCTCCCCGACAACTTCCTGCGGCCGTACCTCGGCATGGGCAACGTCAACATGCGCACCTTTGATGGCACTTCCAACTACCACGGCGTGCAGATGGCCGTCAACCGCCGTATGTCGAAAGGCCTGCAGTACGGAGTCTCCTACACCTATGCCAAGTCCCTCGGTGTCGCCGCCGCGGACTTCGGCGGCGTCAGCCTCTACTTCCCCACCCGCGCGTATAACTATGGGCCCTTGGGCTACGACATCCGCCACATGCTCATGATCAACTACAACTACGAAGTCCCCAATCTGGGCAAGAAGTACAACAACTGGATCCTCGGCGTGATCACCGACAACTGGATGCTCTCGGGAATCACGACTTTCATGACCGGCACGCCGTTCACCCCGGGCTTCAGCACCTCCGACGGTGCCGATATCACCGGCTCGCAGGAGGGCGCCAGAATCGTCGTGATCGCAGACCCCTCCCTGCCTTCAAGCGAGCGGACCTTCGATCGCAACTTCAAGACCGAGGCTTTTGCCCGCCCTGCCAAAGGAGCCTTCGGCAATATCGGCCTCAACACCATGCGCAATCCGAGCTGGAACAATTGGGACATGAGCTTCTCAAAACGCATCCCGCTGAAAAGCGAGCAGCGATACTTCCATTTCCGCTGCGAATTCTACAACATCTGGAATCACACCCAGTTCAATGGCTACAATACGAC
>Ga0315277_10009693_pt1 | contig 12283 bp, 10 predicted proteins | sample YL17G05_15_MG_FD_203695 | JGI IMG/M metagenome (GOLD analysis project Ga0315277, IMG submission 203695) | Sediment microbial communities from Yellowstone Lake, YNP, Wyoming, USA - YL17G05_15 | ecosystem: Environmental > Aquatic > Freshwater > Lake > Sediment | place: USA: Wyoming | collected... | reverse complement strand
ATAAGCATCATCTCAAAGGACGCGAAAACCAGAACACACAAGATTATGGAAATCCCGATCCTGCGGAGGAGGCCCCTTAACAGGAAAAATATCACAACAGTCAGAATGAGAGACTCGACAATCGAAGCCGCAATATATAAAGTAGGCTTTTTTTAAAGGGGCGTGGGGACAAAACCGAACACAACCAGACCCCCAAGTGTGGACAACGTATTGATAATGATGGATAAGCGTATTGATCGTCTCCAGGGATATTTTGAATAATACCGGATGATCGCTGCCTCAACTCCAGCCACTAGGATAAAGAAAACTCCAAAGGTCTTTAAGGAAACCAGAAAGGGAATTCCAAACCCAAACGCGCCAACAAGGGGGACATTGGCAAAAGAGGAAGCGCTCAAACCGATAAAGAGAAGGATGCAAAATTCTTTTTTAAGAGATCCCATATTCATCCTCCTTTGATCAACAGTCCCGATCATACTCCTCAATCTTATTTCACAGCTTTGGGGCGGAAATTGATCGTTTTTGTCTCTCCTGGCTGAAGAGCAGTTTCTGCAGGCCCATATTCCGATCCCAATGGAGCAACAACATACTTGCCCTCCGGAAGTTCCTTGAACACATACCAGCCATCCTCACCGGTTTTGTAGGAAATTTGAAAGGGCACAGGATGATCTTTGGATGTGAGATTCACGATTTTATTGGGAACCGGTTGGGGCGGCTGCTGATCATCAAGAATCCTTCCATTGATCTGTCCGCTTGCCTTGAGCAGAATCTCCCCCACATCCGTGATCTCTCCGGTCTTGACCGCACAGTCTGTTACCACTTCCGGATAACCAGCCTTTTCAACCTTCAGGCGATACGCGTCTGGGGAAAGACCTTCAAAGAGAAAGGCGCCGTCTTTTCCTGTGAATGTGATCTGATTTGGCGAGGCGGTGGGCCGCCACTGGCTGACCCTTCCCCATGTGATCTTTGCCCCCTCCACAGGAGTCTTGTTTCCTGCTTTCAAGATTCTGCCAAAGATCGAGCCTCCCTGGCCGATCTCAAAAACAACCTCCTGAGGATCCCCTTCAGCTGGAATATTCACCGGAGGAGAAAGCGTGGTTACATAACCCGGAGCCTCGATATAAAACCGGTACGCCCGTCCCCGCGTAAGATTTTCAATATAAAATCTTCCTTCAGAATTGGAAAACTCCCCGTATGAGATTCGCCCCAACTCCGCGCGGAGTGTGAACCTCCCCACCGGCTCTCCTGTGGTTGCATCCTTCACCATGCCCGACAAAGTCGCATATTCTCTCTCCTTGAGGATGAGTTCCACACTCGATGTATCCTGGGGAACTTCCACGGACTGACTCGCAGCATTTCCCTTGGTTGCATTGAGACCAAATTTCCCCTTGGGGATATTTGAAATTCGGAAACGCCCCTCAGGCTCTGAATACGTGTCATAGCGTCTGCCCCCGCCTCCTTTTTCCATGGCAAAAACCCGGGCACCGACCACAGGATCCCCATTCTCATTTTTGACCGTCCCTTCGATGAAATGAGAAGCGGATAGGACAAGCCGCACCTCCTCCGTTTCCTGGCCTTCCACAACACGAACCATCTTGGAAGCTGAGGGGGAATAATTTTCACTCGTGGCAGAGACATTAAATTCTCCTGCAGGAACCTTGTCCATGACAAATTTTCCATTGCTGTCTGTGAATGCCTCTTTCCTGCCGGAGCTGCGGCGGCGCAGGCTCGCGCTTGCCACAGGCGCATTACCCTGAACTCGCGCTCCTGCCACAGGCTGGTCATCGGGCGTCACCACGATTCCCCTCACCGTGCCCCCGTTTCCCAGCTTGATGAGGACATTCTCCACAGGCTTGTCGCTCACTGAGATGGGATTCGTGGACCCTTCCGCATAATCCTTGTGAAAGGCTTGAACCGTGAGCCTGGTGTGATTTTGGACATAACCCGAAAAGGCTCCTTCCGCATCTGTTGTAATGGGCTGAGGGCCCCTCCTGAATGTGCGGGATTCTGTGATGAACCGGACTTGCGCGCCCTGGACAGGCGATTCATCGAGAGCAGTGACAACGCGACCGGACACCTTCACCCCCCTTGACATGAAGAGGTCCACATTTTTCACCTCAGCCTGATCTGCAGGAAGCTCCTTGGTCAGGGGGCTGTTCGGTCCCCTGTCGCCGACATGAAAATATCCTTCCATCTCTCCAAACATAAACACAGTGCGGCTGTAAATTCCGGAAATGGTGTAAGCGCCGTCCTCATCCGAGCTTGCGGTAATCCCTTCATCCTGGAAACCGCTCCGCACGCTGACAAGCACGCCGGCAATGATCTTCGTGCCGCCCTCTTCATACACATGGCCGGAGATGATGTATCCATTAAAAAGCCGCAGCGCCACATCCGTCTTTTCCTTCGCTGCAACGAGGTCAATGGAGCCATAAGGCATGGAGCGCATGTCGTCTTTTTCCGCGTTGATCTCAAAAATACCGGGGATAAGCCCTGCAAACCGGAATTCGCCCCTGATCCCTGTTTTTACTATCACAGGCTTGAGCGTGAAGGGAGTGCTGCGCACGCTGACTGTTGCGCCTGGCGCTGGTTCGCCTGTGCTGAAATAAAAAACGCTCCCTGATATAACGCCGCCCTCTCCTTTCTCCAGGATGATCTCCACATTCTCAGAGGGCGAAGGAACACCCTTTTTCACGGCTGGAGAATATCCCTCCTTCACAGCGGCAAGAGTATAAAGACCTGCCTCAAGCGCCTCGATGGCGAAACGGCCGCTTTCGTCCGTTTCGACAGAAAGACCAGAAGGCGGGCTATATCTATACATACCCTCGAACGGGTTAGGTTCCAGCGATTCCTGAAAAATTGGCGAGACTGTTGCTCCAGGGAGGGGTTTTCCCTCCTTGTCTTTGACACGTCCGCTGATGGTCATGCCCTGAGAGAGTGTGAAGTTCACCTCAATCTGGCGCGGGGCTGAACCCGGATCCCAGAAAGCACGTCCCCGACCCAGGGCGTAATTTTTTGCCCTGGCATATACCACATGACTCTTTCCCGGGATTACAAAAAGTTCATATTTCCCTTCGTCATTTGTTTCTGTGCTGCCGGACTGGGCGCCCAGTTGCTGATCCATGAGATTTTCCACAACGTGCGACCATACAGAAGCCTTTGAAAGCGACTCCTCCTTGTTATTTCTCACAACACCGAAAATACGGAGCAAACCGGAGGTGTTCGTTGTTGGCATATCGCCAGCTGGTTCCTTTGTTGGGGAAGCGTCTGGAGCGAGCGCTTTTTTTATCTCAACAATTTTTTCTCCGGGCTTTTCCGGAGTTTTGGCATCCTGGGGCGTTCCCTTTTCCTCTATTGTTTTTTCCGCCTTTTTCGGTTCAGACTCAGAAACATTCAACTCCTCATCTGTTCCTTTTTGGAAAAGGAATATGGCCCCAAAAACAATCAAGAGGGCAATCACGGGAAAGATCAGAAATTTTTTATTCATGAACATGATCCCAAAATATTCACGCGCGTTAATGATTCAGGCAAGGTCTCTTCTATATTTTTCAATCTTTGTGCGTCAATAAAACATTTGACAGGCAAAACATGATTGAAAGAGTCTTTGTTTATATAATTCTGACACAAGGGGCTTTTATATGCTGAAAGAAACCATCCAAAAACTCTCAGACCTTCTAGCGCGAACCCTCGAAAACAGGAGGTATCTTTGACATCGCGGGCATGGAAAAAGAAATGGCTGATCTCGAATCCCTGTCTTCTTCCGGCGATTTCTGGAATAACCAGGAATCCGCCCAGAAAACTCTTAAACGTATCAAACAGATCGCAAGCATAGTCAAACCCTGGAACAACCTGCTCAAGGATCTTGAAGAAAACCTGGAAATGGCGGAACTGCTCAAGGCTGATGCAACGCCCGACGACCGGCAGGATGTGAAGGAACTTTCCCGGATCTCCGATGATCTCGAGAAATCTCTCAACAAACTGGAACTTCAATCCATGCTCTCCGGTGAGTATGATATGAACAATTGCTTCCTGGCTATCCACCCGGGCGCAGGAGGCACGGAATCGTGCGACTGGGCACAGATGCTCCTGCGCATGTACGTACGCTGGGCGGAACTCCGGGGATTCAAGGTCACAGAGGAAGATTTGCAGCCCGGCGATGAAGCGGGCATCAAAAGCGTCATGCTCTTCATCGAAGGTGAATATGCGTACGGTTATCTCAAGGCGGAAAACGGCGTTCATCGCCTGGTCCGCATCTCGCCATTCGACGCAAACAAGAGACGGCATACCTCATTTGCGTCTGTGTACGCCTCTCCCGAAGTTGATGACACGATTGAGATTGACATCAAGGACAGCGATCTACGAATCGACCGTTATCGTTCCACGGGCCCCGGCGGACAGGGCGTAAACACAACCGATTCCGCCATCCGAATTACCCATCTTCCCACCAGGATCGTGGTCACGTGCCAGAACGAGCGGAGCCAGCTCAAAAATCTCGCCACAGGCATGAAGGTTCTCCGCTCCAGGCTTTACCAGCTCAAACTCGAGGAAAGGGAAAAGGAGATGGCTGTCCTCGAGGCGGGAAAAAAGGAGATCGCCTGGGGAAGCCAGATCCGATCCTACGTGTTTCAACCCTACACCATGGTGAAGGATCATCGCACTGATTATGAAACAGGAAACATCCAGGCCATGATGAACGGTGAACTGCTTGATGATTTTATCGAAGCCTTTCTCAAGGAACAGATGAAAACCGCCAAGAGGTAAATCTATAAAGCGGCCATTGGCCGCAACCAATGAAAAATGCAAAATTTACATCTCCAGGGAGAATAGAATGGGATACGCTGTTGTACTGACATTCGACGGCATTCTTGAAAAAGCAGTGCTTGAAATATGGGATCAAATGGAAAGACTCGGAGAATCTCTCAAAAACTGGGGATCAATGCCACACATCACCCTGGCTGGATTTCAGGATGTGGATCCGGAGGGATTGGAAAACGCCGCACAAAGATTTTCACGCAAGATCAAACCGATCAATATTAAATTCAGCGCCTTTGGCGGTTTTTCCACAGAGGAACATGTCATCTTTCTCGCGCCTGATCCGACCATTGAACTTCTGAACGCTCATCAACTCTTCTTTGACGAGCTCGGGGGACTGGCAGACCAGACTTCCTACAAACCCGGAATTTGGATTCCGCACACAACCATTGCCATGAACGTTCCGGAAAAATACTATTCCAGGGCTTTTGGCATTTGCTCAAAATTATGCCTGCCCATCTCAGGCAAGGCCTCGGGCGTTGAAATCATCAAATTCATGCCCATTGTAAGATTCCGCCAATATCCCATATCTTGAAAGTGATGGGGTCAGGATGGGGTCAGTCGCTATAGTTTGTGTAGTTTGCTAATAATCTTTTTTCGGATTTTCTCAAGGACAGATTGCACGGCGCGATCCGTTTTTATCTTCCTCAAATGATAACTCACGGAGCTTTTTTCCTTCAATCCCATATAATGAACAATCCGGGTGTATGTCCAGGGCAGGAATTCGTGAAGCAGTATGATGAGAATGGCCCGGGCTTTCGCCGCTTCTTTTTTGGAATATTTTGTATTCCGCACTTTTTGGGGAGAGATCTGGAAAAATTGCGAAACAATCTTCACCAAATCATCGGCTTTTCCCTGATCTTTATCTTCCAGCTGTGCCTTGACTCTCCCGTTCGCCTGTTGTGCCTTAGTGCCTGGTTGATTTTTTTGATCCATCCGTTTTGACATTCTCTTGACAAAGGCATCCGATCCTATAAATTGCTGTCTCGCAATCTCGGGCTTACTTTTCTCTGTAAGTCCCTCCTTCACAAAATCGGCATATTCCTCCCTGCTTCCTTTGAACCAGGAAAGGATTTCGCCAGTATAAAGAAAGGGCGGTTCTCCCCCTTTGATATAATATCTCAAACTGGAACCGCGATAATCCTCCGGTCGTTTGGGATTCAGGTGAATATAACGGGAGAGCGCGAGAAGATAGGTTGCTTTTTCCACTACAATACTTTTAAAACGCCCTTGAAAGAGATGTCCATGTCGCTTATGCCGTCTGTTGAAATAGACTGTATATGCCGTGAGGAGACGGCGCATGAACTCCGAAAGAGCGGGACGATCCATGCTCTCCATGAGAAGATGAAAATGGCTGGGCATCAGGCAAAAGGAGTGAATGCGAAAGGAAAAAATCTCGGTGTACTTGGAAACATAGTGAAAAAATTTCCTCTCGTCCCAAACATCAAGAAAGGCAACATCTCCCGTATTGGTCCTGGACAGGACATGGTAGAGACAAAAGGGAAGGTCAATTCTTTTCGGTCGAGCCATAATTCAATTTTTCAGATAAGACAGGGAGCCTTGTCAAGAGCAAATTACACAAACTATGGTGATTGACCCCAATGTTCCGACCCCAATTTTGCCAAGAGCAAACTACACAAACTATGGCGACTGACCCCAATTTTGTTTGATGATTGATTCAACGGAGGACAGGGCTTCGGGAAGTTTGTCCGGGAATTTACCTCCTGCCTGGGCCATGTCGTCGCGCCCGCCTCCGCTGCCTCCCACGATCTTCGCAGTCTCCCGAACGATCTTCGCTGCGGAAATCCTGCCCAGGGCCGCGCCCACCACCTTGCACACGAGCGCCACCTTCTCCCCCTCTATACTGCCGAGAAACACAACGCCATCCTTGATCTTCGCTCCAAGCGAATCGGCCAGACTCCGCAACTCTCCTGCTGTCATCTCTTCCGCCTGATACGTGAGGAGCTTGAATCCTCCCACGTCCCTGACGCTTTCCGATAAATCCTTCATTTCTCCCGCCGCCTTTTCACGGCGGAGTTTCTGCATCTCCTTCTTGAGATCCTTCACTTCCCCAGCCATCTTCTCGATGCGGGACGGAAGATCTTCCGGCGTTACGGAGAGATGTCTACAGAGATCCTGGACAACTCTTCGTGAGACGCTGTATTCCTCAAACGCAGCCATGCCTGTTTTCGCCTCGATCCTCCGCACGCCTGAAGCGATGGAAGCCTCCCCGATAATCGCCAGGGAACCGATCTGTCCCGTGCGGGAGCAATGGGTTCCGCCGCAGAACTCCAGGCTGAAATTCCCGATCTGCACCACGCGCACTGTCGCGCCGTATTTTTCCCCGAACGGAGCGATCGCTCCCATCTTCCGCGCCTCCTCAAGCGGCATCTCTTTTGTAACAACCTGGGTGTTTTTAAGGATCTCCTCCTGAACGATGCGTTCCACTTTTCGAATCTGCTCCTGCGTCACAGGTTCGGGATTGGTGAAATCAAACCTGAATCCCTCCGGCGTCACTGAGGAGCCTTGTTGTGTCACATGCAGGCCTACAACCGTCTTTAACGCCTTCTGCAGAAGATGCGTGGCTGTATGATTCCGCATGATGGAAAATCTCCGCTCCGCGTCGATCGCAGCCCGCGCCACATCGCCCACGCGGATTTCCCCTGACGTCACTTCTCCCAGATGCAGATGAATCCCGCTCGGGGTTTTGCGGGTATCTGAAATCACGACTTCGCAGGCATGATCTTCCTCTTTCACTGTCACAAGGCCGATATCCCCGATCTGTCCGCCCGATTCGCCATAAAAGCAGCTGTCCTCCAGGATCAGGGTGACCTCCCCGCCTTTCCGCGCCGCATCCATGCGTTCCCCATTTGTCAGAATGGCAAGCACGGGAGTTTCGCATTCCACAACCGGCGTAAGATCCTCGTTTTCCCATAAAAATTCCGTGGGCCCGAATTTATCAAAAATATCCGAGAGCATATCCGCCTCGCGTTCCAGACTGGCGCCCTTCCAGGATTTCTTCGCCTCTTCCCTGTGCCTTGTCATGGCTGCGTCATACCCGGATCGCTCTATCTCGAGTCCCGCATCCCGCACCACCTCATCCGTCAGATCCACGGGATACCCGTACGTGGCGTGAAGTTTGAACACATCTTCACCAGAGATCGATCTTCTCTTTTTCTCCCTTGCCTCCTCGATGAGCTGGGACAGAATCGCCTCTCCCTGGACAAGGGTCCTCAGAAAATGTTCCTCCTCGAGCCGGATGACCTTTTTCACATGATCGGGGTGCTGCTTTAATTCAGGCCAGGGTTCGCCCATGATCTCGATCACAGGATCCACAAGCCGGAACATGAAGGGATCCTCCACTCCAAGAAGGTGGGCGAAACGCAGGGCGCGGCGCTGAATCCGGCGCAGCACATATCCCCTGCCCTCGTTCGAGGGCATCATGCCCTCTGACAGGGCAAAGACAAGCGCCCTTGTATGATCCGCAATGGCGTTTAAGCCAAGCCGCGCGCGGGAGGTTTTCCCAGGATCGCGCCCTTTCAAAGGCTCATACCGCCTGACATACTCCAGGCCTGTAATCTCGCTTGCCGCCTTCACAATGCCCCACAAAAGGTCGGTTTCATACGGGCTTCCGATTTCAGCCCGGGATTCGATAAAATTGACCGCAGTGATCATCCGCTCGAGCCCGGCGCCCGTGTCAATACCCCGGTATTTGAGACGCGGACGCGCTCCATTCCTCTGCTGGTCGAACTGCGGAAACACCATGTTCCAGATCTCGAAAAAAACGTCCCCTTCATCCACCATCCTTCGGGCGATGACCGGGATGTCCTGGTTTTTCGCCTTTTCCAGTTCCTCTGCAGATCCCATGAAAAATATTATTTCCGAGCAGGGCCCGCACGCGCCTGTATCTCCCGCAGGTCCCCAGAAATTCTCCTTCGCATCGAGCGGAATAATGCGGGATCCGGGCAAACCCTGATCTTTCTCCCAGATTTCCGCAGCCTCGGGATCCTCCTCAAACGTGGTCACCCACAGACGATCGCTTGAAATCCCCATCACGCCTGTGACAAATTCCCATGCCCAGGCGATAGCCTCGCGCTTGAAGTAATCGCCGAAGGAAAAATTCCCGAGCATCTCGAAAAAGGTGTGATGACGCAAGGTGCGTCCCACATTCTCCAGGTCCGAGCCTTTTCCTCCCGCGCGCAGGCACTTCTGCACCGTGCACGCGCGGGTGTAGGGAAGAGGCTCCGCTTCTCCGGCCCAGAGTCTCTTGAACTGCACCATGCCGGCTGAGGTGAAGAGCATGGTGGGATCATCCGGCGGGATCAGCGGAGCGCTGGGCACATGCGTATGGCCCCGCTCCTTAAAAAATTCGATAAACCGGGCGCGTAACTCCCTGCTTTTCATAACTGGAAAACTCCCCTAAAAAATCGCATCCCCTGTTCAGGGCTGTGTATGTGAAATCTCATATGCTGAGACAACCGGCTCGTTGTCAACCGGATTATGGGAGGAAAAGAGAAGCGCCTGGTCTGGGGGACTGGGGGAAAATAAAAAAGCGGACAAAGAGAAAGTCAATTTCCCCGTCCGCTTTTAAAATACTCTCGGGAACGATATCAGGTTTGTATAATAATGCTTATAACGCGTTTTTCGCCCAGGCGTTTATACTCCACTTTGCCGGGAACCTTGGCAAAAAGGGTATGGTCCTTGCCCTGGCCGACATTCAGCCCGGGATAGAACCTGTTGCCGCGCTGGCGGACAATAATGGTTCCGCCGGTCACAATCTGCCCTGCAAAGGCTTTGCAGCCCAGGCACTGGCCGACGCTGTCTCTCCCATTCCTCGATGCACCGACACCTTTTTTATGCGCCATGGTCTTGCTCCTTTAAAATTATTCCTCCGCCTTTTCCTTCTGGGCTTCCGCTTTTTTCCTTTTGCGGGGGGCTGGCTCCTTGGCGCCGCCAAGGATCTCCTTCACCTTGATGGCAGTAAAAGGCTGCCTGTGCCCCAGCTTTTTCTTTTCCCCCTTGCGGCGTTTATAAGTGAAAACCACGATCTTCTTTGCCTTTCCCTGTTTCATAATCTCGCCTTTGACCCTGAAATCAGCGAGTCTGGGCGCGCCGACCAGGACCTCTGTGCCTGCTTCGCCGCTCCGGGTGACCATTAAAACGTCATCCAGGATCACTTCGCTCCCGATTTCGCCGGGGAGTTTTTCCACCTTGATAACGTCGCCTTCCTTGACCCTGTATTGTTTACCGCCTGTCCTGACAATAGCTTGCATGATTTTTCCCTCATGGTTTTTATATCACAAAACAAATGACAAATGGAGACCCTATTGTGAGCATGACTCTCCTGTCAATTAAAAAATCTCAATCATGATCATAATCGTAATCTTAATCGTAATCCTGCTCTTAATCTTAATTGGGGGGGGTATGATTACGATTACGAAAAAGAGGAATAAAACATTAAAAAGTTCTTGACTTTGCGGCTTACTGTCATATATGTCTATGACAGTTTTTGGGCAAAATACTATGTTTATTGAACTTAACTTCAAATCCGGGAAACCGGCTTACCTCCAGATCGTGGATCAGATCAAATTCGCGGCTGCAATGGGCGATCTGAAACCCGGAGATTCCCTCCCCTCCATCCGCTCCCTTGCGGAAGAACTCCGGATCAATCGAAATACCGTGGCAAAGGCTTATAACGAGCTGGAACATGAGGGTATTGTGGAAACTGCGCCTGGAAAGGGTGTTTATATCAAAAACTGCCCTTCGCCCTTTGGTCCTGAAACGCGCAATGCCATGCTTTCCAAAGTCGTGGATGCAGCCATAGTTCAAGCCCATCATTTACAGGTAAACCGGGAAGAACTCCTGAATCTCTTTATCCAAAGGTATGAGGAATTCGAGAAAAGGCGCAAAGGGGGCGCTGACTCTGTAAGCAAATGAAAAATGCACAATGATTTTTAGAATATCAATCTCAAGGGAGAAAGAAAATGTACGCATTAGAGATTAAAGACCTGGTCAGAAAATTCGGCCATACTGAAGCTGTGAATGGACTCAATCTCACAGTGGAACAGGGAAGGTGTTACGGCCTTTTCGGCAGAAACGGCGCAGGGAAAACCACAACCATCAAATGCCTCCTCAACCTGCTCGAGCCGGATAAGGGCGTTATCAGGATCCTGGGGCTTGATCCCGTGAAGGACGAAGTGGGGGTCAAATCTCAGATCGCTTATGTTCCGGAGCTGGTGGCGTTTTATCCCTGGATGACGGTGCAGGGAACACTGGATTATGTCGCATCGTTCAGGAAACACTGGAATAAATCCCTGGAGAAAGATCTCCTGGAGCGGTTTGAACTTGACCCCGGGAAAAAAGTCACAGCCCTGTCCAGGGGAATGAAGGCACAGCTGTCGCTTCTGTGCGCCATCTGCCCGGAGCCGCCCCTCCTCATCCTGGATGAACCCACATCCGGGCTTGATCCCATTGTGCGGCGGGAATTCATCCAGACAGTAATCGGCGCATACCAGGAGGCGGACCCAACAAACCGCACGGTCTTTATCTCCACGCATCTGATCTCTGAATTCGAGGGTTTGATAGACGCCTTTACCATCATTGAAAAGGGAAAAGACGTCCTGACATTGGAGTCCGATGCTGCGCGGGAGAGGTTCAAGAAAATCCGGATGCGCTTTTCCGGAGAACCGCCAGAGATCCGGGAAAAGGAGATTATGAAAATCACTCGGGACGGCCGCAATCTGGAAATCGTGACAAACATCTATTCCCCGGATCTCCAGGCGCGGCTGGAGCGCTTTTCCCCAGAATCCCTGAATCTGGAAAATCTCACTTTGGAGGAGATCTTTGTTGTGACTGCGGGGGTGAAGGGAGAGAGGAACCAATGATGCGACGGGTTCTGAAGGAATTCCGGATTTTATTTTGGCCCTGGGTTTGCGCCCTGATGATTGCCCCCGTGTGTTACATACTTTTTGACGACGATAAAATTCTCTCATATATCCCGTTGGGCCAGATTATTCTCTGCTTTATCATGAGCGCTGCATCATTGGGGAGCGAATTTGAGAATAATACCATGGAGCGACTATTATCCCAGCCCATTTCCAGACAGCAATTGTGGCATGAGAAAATGGGGGTTCTGTTCATCTGCATAGAGATTGCCGTGTTCGCCTATATTGCCGGTTTTTTTCTAATGGAGAATAAAATCAGTATTTCCCTCAGGGATTTCTTTTTCCGCGCGCGTGTGATTGGACCTGTTTATCTCTGCCTGAACTTCTATCTCCCCATACAGTTCGCCTTTCTTTCCCCTGTATGCGCGGGGACCCTCATGGCGCTCTACTTGAAAAAGACCCATACAGCCTTCTGGGCATCCCTCACGGCAACCGCGCTCATTCTTGTGATCTGGCAATTTCTCCTCTCCATAAGCCTTTCCATCCTGGGAATGAAAACCCTCCTTTATGGGGAAAGGGCGCAGGAATACGGA
>Ga0315277_10009692_pt1 | contig 12283 bp, 13 predicted proteins | sample YL17G05_15_MG_FD_203695 | JGI IMG/M metagenome (GOLD analysis project Ga0315277, IMG submission 203695) | Sediment microbial communities from Yellowstone Lake, YNP, Wyoming, USA - YL17G05_15 | ecosystem: Environmental > Aquatic > Freshwater > Lake > Sediment | place: USA: Wyoming | collected... | reverse complement strand
CGACATAGCAAAATCGCTCATGCGCACACTGGCGGGCGAGGGGCTCACCCTTACCAAAGATCATTTTCGCAGCCTGGAAGTCCGATATGTTCGCATGGCTGAGGATACCATTGGCAGATACCACGCCGACGCTCAGCTCAACGGGTTGGAGTTTGACCGGCACAGCGAAGAGCTCGCCGTGGCCACCTTCGCCAAGAGCCTGCGTGAGGCGGCCCAGGAATTCACCGAAGCTCCCCTGGGCCTTCCCCTCCTTCCCAACTGGAACCGAGTGATTGCCGCTATTCCCGAGTTCTTTGACCTTCTGCTCAAGAGAGTCCAGGGCGCATCTCAGTTGGTAAGCAGCCATGTCGCGTGATCAAAAATCAGGTTCCAATCGTGCTCTGCCGGAGCATGCTTTGGAGGCGATAAGCAAAACTCACGATACCGCCGATGTGGTCATCGGTATACCCAGCTACAACAACGTGCGCAGCATCTCCCACGTCGTTCGAACCGCACAGGCAGGCCTGGCAAAGTATTACCCGCAGCTGAAAGCGGTGATCATCAACTCGGACGGTGGCTCAACCGACGGCACACAAGAGTCGGTGATGGCAAGCAAGCTTGACGACTCACAGCTGCTCTTTTTGTCCACGCCCCTGTTCCCGGTCCACCGCCTGTCATTGCCCTATCACGGCATCCCGGGGAAGGGGAGCGCATTCCGCCTCGTATTCCAGCTGGCGGAGCGATTGGGTGCTAGAGCGTGTGCGGTAGTCGACTCAGACTTGCGTTCCATCACTCCTGAGTGGATCGACCTGCTTTTGCGTCCAGTGCTGCATGCCGGCTTTGATTTCGTGGCGCCCTATTATCACCGTCACAAGTTTGACGGCACGATTACCAACAGCATCGTATATCCGCTGACCCGAGCGCTCTATGGCTTGCGGGTGCGGCAACCGATCGGCGGCGACTTCGGCATATCCCAGGGACTCTTTTCGCGCTATCTGCAGAGAAATGACTGGGAGACCGACACCGCGCGCTTCGGCATCGACATCTGGATGACGACCATCGCGATTGCTGAAGGTTATCGCGTCTGCCAAAGCTTCCTGGGCGCCAAGCTGCATGATGCCAAGGATCCCGGCGCCGATCTGAGCGAAATGCTCCACCAGGTGGTGGGCAGCGTTTTCGCGCTCATGCAGGAATACCGGCAGGTTTGGAAATCCCGTACGGATAGTGAGGATGTGGATCTGTTCGGATTTCGCTTCGGTGTCGGGCTCGATCCCATCAGCGTCAACGTCGACCGCATGCTGAAAGCCTTCCGGCTGGGCTGCCACGATTTGGGAGAGATTTGGGAGCGCGCACTTCAGCCCGAAACGCATGCCGCCGTGCTGCGAATGGGACAGGACTTGTCGCGGGGAGCATCCTTTCATATGGAAGACGAATTGTGGGTTCGTATCATCATGGACTTCGCCGTCGCTTACAAGCGGCAGCCCGTCGAACGGGGCTACTTGTTGCGTTCCTTGACCCCGCTGTATCTAGCCCGAGTCGCTTCCTTCGTAATCGAGGCCGAGAATCTCATTTCCGAGGAAATCGAGCAGAGGATCGAGCGACTTTGCGTCTGCTTTGAGCAGTTGAAGCCTGAACTGATTGCCCGCTGGGAAAACGCGCCCAGCCCATGCGGCACCGTTGGCCGCGAGTCGGAGAAAACACAGGGAAAGCCGGCCTCAGCTGTCAGTTTGGAGGTTTAATCCTATGATTCATCTATTCGAAAGTGTCATCAGAGAGACCATTCAGCGTATCTCGAATCAATTCTCCACATACGCGCCCGGGCTGCTTACAGGCATTCTGATCGTACTGATTGCATATGTCCTTGCCTGGCTCGCGCGTTGGCTACTATCCAGGATTTTTAAAGGGATCGCCTTCGACCGCTTCCTGCGCCAGAGCGGGCTCTTGTCCATGCTCAACCGATCGGGGAGAGTGCGTGGAGTCGCAATCGTCGCCAACACCGCCTTCTGGCTGGTTCTCCTGGCTGGAGTGGTTACCGGCATCAGCGCATTCGACACTCAAATCACGTCCCAGATTACCGAAACCTTGGTCTTCCTCTCTCCCAAGTTGCTGGCGGCAGCTGCGATACTCGTGGCCGGATTCTGGCTCGGGCAATATCTCGGGCGCCATATTCTGGTTTGGGCAGTCAATGAAGGAATTCCTTCATCCCGGCGTCTGGCGGCGGCAGTCCGAGTCCTGGTCGTCTTTATCGCAGTTGCGGCCGCGGCTGACTACCTTAATTTCGCGAGAAACGTTTTCCTCGCTGCTTTCATTCTGATAGTAGGTGGGATCGTGCTTGCTGCCAGCCTGGCTCTTGGCCTGTATGGAAAGGAAGTCCTACATCGTTATTTCCAGGAAAAGCCGGACAAGACGCAGGAGAAGGAGGAGATGTCGAGTTGGAGGCACATCTGAGATTGTTGTAGGCTCCTTGCAGAGCACAAGCCCGAGGCAACCGTTCATGGGATGATTGGAAACTACTCGGCCTTCAGAGTGGAATCTATCGGCTCTGGCTTTACCAACCGGTTTTCGTTGCCCTGCAGAATCTCCATGATTGCTCGATTCCATCCCCCCGGACCGGGAAGATCAGTCAGATAAGCTCTCGGCACCATTGCCCGGATTCGTGCACTGTCGGCGGATTTCAGCACGATGGGGAAATCCACAGCCTTCAGAAACCTGGCGTCGTTGAGACTGTCTCCTAGCCCCACAGTAGTAACCTCACCGTAGGCCCGCTGGAAGAAGTGTGTCAGCAGACGCACGCAATGCGCTTTATCATTGGCGCCCAGGATATGGTAAAAACGACCGCCGCGTGTCCACCGCTTTTTCCGGCTTTCGATACAGTCAAGCAGTTGCTCGACCGATGGATCGAGAATTTCGAAGGGTTCATCGTATTCTCGCTGTTTGGCCAGGAAAGCCTGTTCCAACGAAATCCCACACCTTAAGCTGACTTCCTCGACGCTCATCTCGTGAAATCCGACCACGCGGCATTGGCTCTCCGATGATGCCGCGTGGAGTGTTTTGACTAGCTCCTCATACGGTGTGCCGAACTCTATCGCGGCGTACCCATTGCGGTAGGCAGGTGCTTGGAAAGTGACAGGAAAGTAACCGTGCGGCAGATAAAGGGCTCCGCCATTCTCGACAATGAAAGGATCCCGGTTCTCGAGTCGCTCCCGCCAGACCTCTACTTCGGCACGCGTCTTGCTGGTGACCAGCACCAGCGGAATGCTCATGTCCTTGATGAGTGCGAGGGCGGGCCGAGCATCGTCATAAGAGTAGCTCTCATGATCGAGCAAGGTTCCGTCGAGATCCGAGAATATGATCAGCATAAGTTCGACTTACTCACCAGGGAGAGCCTTGTCGATCCTCCGAAAACTGTACTTGGAAAGTCGATAGGCGGTATCCCCGGCGGAATTCGAGACATGTGAAACCCACATCTGCTCGCGCATCCCGCCAGCGCTCAGCCAATCCCATCGCAACGGAATTCCTCCGAAGGCTCTGTATCGACGAGAGGTGGAGAGGAACGCAGCTGCGCCGTGTTCCTCTCCGGAGGAGAAACCAGTCGAAAGCTGATCCGCACACCGATATGGAGCAGTCTCCAGCCTGGATTCAGGGCTTGATTCCGCTCCAGCGTTCGGAAACGGGTCTTTGGATCAACCAGCCAAGCGAACTGCCGGTTCGCTCGATTGGTGCCATGATAGCTGCCCGTTCGCGCCACGTCACTCCCTCATAGGCAGTAGGATGCGCTCAAAAAGTCAGTAATCTCCAGGCGGACCGAGAACTGGCCGGCAGCCCATGTGTTAGAATGGCTCTCATCGTTGCCATCAGCGGAGAGCCCTCCGCTCCGTTGACGAGCGCATAAATGGATGGTTGATGAGGTGCTGGGATGAAGTCGCCAAGGCTTGTCCTGTTGCTGGGATTTGGCACTCTGCTAATCCTGATTGGGTTGCTGGCACTGAGCGCCTTGTGGAGAGCAGAGAGGATTTACTCGGAGGTGTCAACGATTCATGAGTCGTATCGTAAGAGCGCCTCCATCCTGGACAACATCCACACCGATGTCTATCGAGCCGCTGTTCTCATACGTGATTTTCTTATCGATCCTCAGGCCGTAGCCGGAGGCCAGTATCGCAACGACCTTTTGAACGTGCGTTCTTCGATGGAGAAGCGCCTGGCTGAATTAGGATCTTTCACAGAGGATAAGAGCGCTCTCGTTCAACTTCAGCATGAGATAGATTCCTATTGGGATTCGCTGGAACCCGTTTTTGATTGGACTCCCCAGCAGAAGGCGAAACTCGGCTTCAGATTCTTGCGCCAACAAGTCCTGCCGCGCAGGGAGGCCGTGATTTCAATGACTCAAGAGATCAATAGGCTGAACGCGGACAGTCTCGCAAATGTGACACGACGGATGGGCCAGAACCAAGAAGCGTTCCGCCAATATCTGGGAGGGATGTCTGGCGCCGTCTTGCTTCTTGGGTTGCTGATAGCTAGCGTCAGTTTCTTTTACATTTCGCGGCTGGAGCGCCGTTCGGAAGAGGAACGGCGGAGGATCGAACACGCTGAGCAGGAAATGCGGCTTCTGTCACAAAAACTGGTGCGGGCGCAAGAAGAGGAACGCAGGTCGATCTCCAGGGAATTGCACGATGAAATCGGCCAGATGCTGACGGGCTTACGTCTAGAGCTCAGGAACCTGGAGGAGTTTCACATGGCTCCTGGCGCTGATTTTCAGAAAAACCTTGCGGAAATCAAGGACCTGGCGGAAAAGACTATGCGCGCCGTACGTGATTTGGCAATGGGTTTGCGGCCGTCGATGCTGGATGATCTCGGCTTGGGACCGGCACTGCAGTGGCAGGCCAGAGAATATTCGCGTCACAATGGGATCCCTGCTACCGTCGACATCGATGGCGATCTAGATAACTTGTCGGAGGACGTGCTCACGTGCGTCTACAGAGTCGTCCAGGAATCCCTGACCAACTGCGCGCGCCACGCACAAGCAAAGAATGTCCGCATAACGGTCCACGGCAGCAAAAGCGGTATTGCCGTTACGATTCAAGATGACGGTGTCGGTTTTGACTCTGGCAGCGTCATCTCTCGGGGAATCGGACTGATTGGAATGAAGGAACGGGTGCGTGAATTGGGGGGAACCGTGGCGCTTATGTCGCAGCCGAACAAGGGAACCATTGTGGAATTGGCACTACCATTGGGGAGAAAGCAGGCACTATGAGCAAAGTTCGAATCCTACTGGCGGATGACCACGGTATCGTAAGAAAAGGGCTGCGCTTTTTGCTGGAGCGCCAGCCCGACATGGAGGTAATCGGGGAGGCCTCGGATGGCAGAGAGGCTGCGCGCCTGGCCGAGGAGCTGGATCCGAACGTCGTGATTATGGACATCGCCATGCCGCTCCTGAACGGGATCGATGCCACCGCGCAAATCGTCAAGCGCAATCCCAGGATCGGAGTCATCATGTTGAGTATGCATTCCGACGAGGGCTATCTGGTGCGTGTTCTGACTGCTGGAGCCAAGGGATATCTTCTCAAGGATGCCGCGGAAACGGACGTGGTTCGGGCGGTCCAGACGGTTGTACAAGGGAAGCCCTTCTTCAGCCCACAGATTGCCCAAACCTTGCTCGAGGATTACATGCGGCAACTGCAGCAGCGCGGGCTCGAGGATTCCTATGATCTGCTGACGAGCCGAGAGAAGGAGATTCTACAGCTGTTGGCCGAGGGAAAATCCAACAAGGAGGTAGCATCACTGCTCAACTTGAGTGTGTACACCGTTGAAACACACCGGGCCAATCTGATGCAGCGGTTGAATCTCCACAGCACTGCGGAAATCGTCCTTTACGCCGTCCGCAAGAAGATCATCTCCTGAGGCTTCACAAAGGAACGCAGTTGTGGAATTGCGAGATTCCCAGGACGATGGGATCCGTCCTTTCGATGAGAAGGTCAGCCACCAGAGCCTCGTTCGATGTTTTGCAATCGGGAAAACAACTCGACATGCTGAACAAGAGAAAACTCATATTGGCATCGTTGGTGATCCTCACAATCGTCCCGGCAGCAGCCTTTGGGTCGTCGGTAGCCGGGCATGCGGATCCCATTCCGAGAGTGCTGCTGGCGTTGATTGTCATCCTGGTCACTGCCAAACTCGGAGGGGAGGCGGCCGAGCGCCTTGGATTGCCCGCAGTGCTCGGTGAGTTGCTGGGCGGCATGATCCTCGGCAACCTGATTCTGCTCAACCCGGCATGGAGTTTTTTTGAGGCTTTGCGCACATCTCCATTGGCAGCCGACTGGGCGGTGATCATCGGCGGACTCGCACAGCTGGGCGTCATCATATTGCTTTTCGAAGTCGGCCTGGAATCCACAGTCCAGGGTATGATGAAAGTTGGCGCATCCTCCCTCCTGGTTGCGTCTCTCGGTGTTGTCGCACCATTCCTGCTGGGCTTTGGGGTCAGCTGGCTTTTTATCAAGGAAATTCCCCGCGAGCTTGCGGCAATCGTACCCGACCGGTTCAGTTTGAATTATGTTCACATGTTCATTGGGGCAATCCTATGTGCAACCAGCGTGGGCATAACGGCTCGTGTGTTCAAGGATCTCAAGAGGCTGCAAATGAAGGAAGCCCAGATCATCCTTGGGGCCGCGGTAATCGATGATGTACTCGGACTGATCGTGCTTGCCGTGGTCTCCGGCATCATTACCTCGGCGGAGTCCGGCCAGCCCATGGCCGTTGGCTCCATGATTCGATTGGTTACGGTGGCCGTTTTCTTCCTGGGCGCAGCCCTCGCCATCGGTACTTTCTTGATCCCCAGGATCCTCAAACAGCTGGCCAGGCTGCGAACAGGCGGTGTCATGCTGATCTCCGCACTCCTTTTCACGTTCGCATTATCCTATTTGGCCGATGCGGTGGGCCTCGCCCCGATCGTCGGGGCCTTCGCCGCAGGTTTGATTCTGGAGGAGGTCCACTTCGGCAGTTTTCGAGAGGATATTCGTATTGAGCAGCTCATACGGCCGGTTTCCACATTCCTGGTGCCGATCTTTTTCGTGCTGATGGGCATCCAGGTGAGACCGGAGACTTTTGGCAATATATCCGTGCTTGGTATCGCAGCCAGTCTGACTTTGGCGGCCATCGCCGGAAAACAGATCTGCGGCCTGGGTATCCTGGAGAAGGGTCTGGACCGCCTGATAGTAGGTGTCGGGATGATCCCTCGTGGCGAGGTCGGCCTCATATTCGCAAATGTCGGCAAAAATCTGAAAGTTATGGACGACGCCACCTTCTCGGCAGTCGTGATCATGGTCATTGTGACTACACTGATCACCCCACCGATGCTAAAGGTCACACTGGCAAGGAAGTGTGGCAGCAGGCCAAAGGAATCCTGAGCCAAGGCGATTTGGGGCCTATCTTTGCTTAAACAGTCTATCCTTTGCTTTTGTTGATCTTATAGCTGCCACACTCAACCATCCCAGCTGAATCATTCCTTTTTTGGAAATGGAAACACCCTGGAAATGCAATCGCAACAACTGCGGTTGCCCTGCTGCCTGATAGTTCCTACTGCCTTTTTATTAAGAAACTACTGCCTTCAGGGTATGGGCTCCCCGGCCGCATGGATGTTAGATTAGAGTTTTCTAATGAGGAAGACCTTAGCAGCCGCTAAACCAATACTATAAAACACTTTATCGATCTAAGGATGCTGGCTGCTCCTGATAATGACAGGGGGATGAATGCCTGCCTGAATGGTTCCATTGCCGTACCCTGGCGAATTGAGGTTCCCTTGCCTTCCCGCAGCTGCATCGTGAGGTGCGGCTTTGGAACATGTGGGAGAAGGACCAGCGGAACCTGGATATTGCCCTGCATCTGAAGAACAGGAGGTCAGCCGGGGACAGAGTTTTTGTATGGGGATCCAACCCGGAGCTCTACTTCCTCGCCAACAGATCGATGGCCACAAAATGGATGGATTTCGATGTGGCGGATGATTATCCGCCTCGCGCGGCCGAACGGCTGATTCAGGCCCAAACCGCCGAGATTTTGCGGGAAAAGCCTCCGCGCTATGTGGTTGATGCCCAGCAGGCTGCACGGCTCGAAAACTTCTCCCACTTTCGCAGCCTGATCGAGAACTGTTACTACCTCGAGGCACAAATCGCCGGCGCGCGTCTTTACAGACTGCGCGTGGCGGATCCATAGCGCACCATCCCATGGGGTGTTCCGGTTCGAGTACTGCATTTCCTAAGCAGAGAGAAACCATCAGCAGCGTAACTGGATTGGAGCATGACAGTGAATATCGAGAATTACTCTATATCTGCCTTTTTCCCTGCCTATAATGACGCAGGTTCCCTCGCCAAAATCATCCACATGATGGCCCGGCTGCTGCCGAAAGTGACCGATGATTATGAAATCGTGGTCGTGGATGACGGTTCCGTCGATGGGACCGGTGATCTATTACGCAGTCTGGCACTGGAATATCCTTTTCTCAAAGTGATCTACCATGGAGTCAACCGCGGGTACGGCGCAGCCCTGATCACCGGGTTCGCGAATTGCTCCAAAGATCTGATCTTCTACACCGATGGAGATGGGCAATATGATGTGGAGGAATTACTCCTGTTGCTGGAAAATCTCGGGGAGAATACGGACATAGTCAACGGATACAAGATCAGCCGGTCCGATTCCAAAGTCCGGATTATTGCCGGAGAGATATACCGGCATCTCATGCGTTTTCTGTTCGGGCTCCATATCAAGGATGTGGACTGCGATTTCCGCCTCTTCCGGCATAGACTATTGGAGCATGTTCAACTCAGCTGTGACAGCGGCGTTATTTGTGTAGAGATGATGAAGAAGTTTCAGGAAAACGGCTGCAGAATGGTCGAGGTTCCCGTACACCATTACCAACGCGGCTGCGGAAAGAGCCAATTTTTCAGATTTCGGCATTTGCGCAAGCTCTTTATCCAGCTATTTGCGGCCTAGTGGAAGCTGGTTGTGCGACGCGAACTCACACGGCCTTCGACACCGCCTGCATTACAATCCAGCATGCGTGGCGCGGGTATGCTCCAGGATCGAAATGTAAAGGTCCAAAATATGGGAATCAGCAGCCATGCCTGTTCATCAGGAATCGCTCACCCGAGAAGGTAGCGAAATAGGTCACTATGCCGGTACCGGCATAGGCGCCACTCGCTGGCCATGCATCTGCTCCAGTCAGGAGTAGACTTGGTCGCCATCCAATCTTTTCTTGGTCACGTTTCGGTGAATACTACCCACCAATACGTCGAGACCGACCTGGAGATGAAACGCCGAGTGCTTGGGAAATGCGCCACTGATGAGAGGAATCCGGCGCCATATCAACCCACCGATGAAGTGCTTGCACTTCTGGAATCGCTCTAACTTTTATGTGGAGCAATCAGGCCTGCGAGCCTTTGTTTACAGGCCCTCGCGGGCTCAACTCCACATAAGCCGATGCGCAACATAATATCGGACCAACTGCTGTCCGCCATCGGGAATATGAGTGCACAGGGCGGCGAGAAAATCAAGAGCCGGGAAGATATGCGCGGCGGAGGAGGATGAACCGTCCACTCTTTCGCGGCATGACCTCGCGCCATCGGGTCTTGAGCCTGATCACAGTGACCGAATGCGCGGGCAGCTCATGGGTGAAGCTGGTCCCGGCGTTGGTGATGGTGATCGGCTTGGGCGCGACTTTCGTCGGCTCGGCAACCGAGTTCATGCCGGCAAGCTCGGCGGAAAGGACTTCACCCTTCACCTCCTTCGCAATCGTCTGCACGCCTTGCAGGTCGATCTTGAGCAACTGCGGGGCGGCCTGCACATTGACGAGCTTTAGGATGACGTCGCCCGTGCCGTTGTTGCCTTCGATGGCAACCGTCAGCGGGCCGTGGAAGCCCTGGCCGGCTCTGGCGTAGAAGGAAGCTGTGTACGTGGTATTCGGCTTGACCGGGATGCCCCAGTAGGACCTGGTACGTGTCCTCCTTGGATGCGGAGCATTTGCCGCCCTGGTCTTGAAGGTTGACATTCTTTGGGTGGTGTCAGCAGGAGCAATCATCTCAGCCGTCTCGTTATGGCTCTTTCATTTGTAGCGTCTTGAGTCAATGCATGCGGCGCAGTGAAATGCGTGATCGAAATATCCATCCACCGAGAACAAATGTCGAGGCTGAGGCGTAAGTAGGGTACGAGGAGACAATGACCCGCTTGGAGCCGATGGATTCTACCAGACACTCCCCGGAATTCCAGGAACAAGAGATAGTGGTCCGGCTCAAGGCGGGTGATCGCCGCTGCATAAGTCTTCTCATTGATCACTTCGGGGAAGATCTCATGGATTATCTTCTGGCCATTCTGAGCAAGCAGGATCAGGCCGAAGATGTCTTCCAGGATACATGGGTCCGAGTCATGGAGCATGTGCATCAGTTCGATGCCAGCCGCGGCTTTTCTCCCTGGCTGTTCCGCATTGCGCGAAATCTGGCCTATGACCGGTTGCGGCGCCAACGCTGGAAAGGCTGGCTGCGCATCGGATCAGGAGACCCGGAGGATCCAGCCCTCGATGTGGCCGCTCCCGGAGATTTTCGCGAAGGAGTCATGGCGCGGAATATGGCGCTGGCACTGCTTGGCGGACTCGATCCTTATTTGCGTGAGATCATTTGGTTGCGTTACTACCGGGATATGGGCTACGAGGAAATGGCGGTTTACTGCCGGCTGCCGTTGGGAACTATCAAGAGCAGGCTTGCGCGAGCTTTGCACCAGCTTGGCGATCGCTATCGGACCCTGGGAGGAGCGGATCATGGCTAAAATAGACCCTGAGTGCCGGAAAATCCGAGCCAGGCTGATAGAACTGGCTCTGTCCTCCGCTAAGAGCACGCTGTCAAGCGGCATCGAAGTCCACCTTGAGAACTGCGAACATTGCCGACACTACGCGGAAGGTATTAGAGCCGCGCCGCTGCTCTTTCAGAGAAATTCGTTTTACAGCCCGGCATTGAAGCGCCGCACCCTGACAGCGGTAGCGGGGTTGAGTCGAACCGGAGATTTGAAGCTTGGACTTCTGTTGTCCGTGCCGATCGCCCTTTCCCTGCTGCTGTCTTTCTTCGTCCAGGTTTATCTCGTGCACCTGGCTTTATCCAAAACTATCAGCACAGGCCCAATTTTGTGGGCCCTCAGCATTGCTGTTGTTACGACTTTTGGTGTGGCCGCAGGATTCGTATGTCTCGCTGTGCTCGCGCGAAAAAACACGCAGCGCAAAAAACTCCAGGAGGTGTTCCGTGATTAAGACAAAATTGATCGGATTGCTGAAGGTCTTTCTGTCGTTGCTAGCGGTCCTGATCGTAATCTCGGTGGGAATGCCGCTGGCAGTCCGAACCTGGTTTTCCGCTGCGCCGAGCTTCTTGTTTCGTTTGGGAGTACAGGAAACGCTTGTTATAGGCACGCTGGTACTGCTGGTCCTTTTCGTGGGGATCGGCATAGCGGTATTTGTCTACTATGATGCAAAACAGCGCGGCATGGAACCACTGCTCTGGGCGCTTGTGGCGGCCCTGGTTCCCTACCTGCTGGGTTTGGTCGCATATCTGGTTTTCCGACAACCCATCCAGGGCACGTGCCCCTCGTGCAGGCAGCAATTCGCAGCTACGGATGTCTTTTGCAGGCATTGCGGTGATGTTGTGCAGGCCCAATGCCCATCATGCCGCCGAGCGATGTCTGCCGGCGCCCGATTCTGCCCTTCCTGCGGTACGCGGCTGAATGAGGTGCCAGGCCCTCAGCTTTCCTGATGAATCCAGACGTTTGAAATGGCGAGTTCCACCCGGCGGCGGGACCTCTTGTCGATTTTGGCTGGAATTGACGCTCCCCTATATTGGTGCCATATTCACTTCCACCGGCTCCCTCCTTGTTGAAGGAAAAAGGAAGTGGTTAATAGGGGGGCGTTGCGCTAGCGGGTGAGAGAGGGGACGTTCCGATTTTCCAGCTTTCCTGGACCAATAGCGTACGCTTCGCCGTTCAGGTTGATCCGTAGAGATTAGGAAGACGAAGCCGGAGAATCGGAATGTCCCCTTCTTCACGTTATGGTGTTCTTTAAAGCCACCTCAATGCGAACTCGCGCCATTCAGGAGTTGGTCTGCCGCCGTCGCCGTGAAGACGTAGGAAGTCGCCCCCCCCCGATTACATTCTCCGCCTGCTGCCAAAGGAAGAACTTAGCTCGCTTCGCTCGCAAACAGGGACCAAGGGGCAAAGGAACAAAGGGGCCAAGGGAGGGAAAATCAATCTTGGGCCCTTGAGCCCTTTGCCCCTTGGCCCCTTCGGA
>Ga0315277_10009690_pt1 | contig 12283 bp, 9 predicted proteins | sample YL17G05_15_MG_FD_203695 | JGI IMG/M metagenome (GOLD analysis project Ga0315277, IMG submission 203695) | Sediment microbial communities from Yellowstone Lake, YNP, Wyoming, USA - YL17G05_15 | ecosystem: Environmental > Aquatic > Freshwater > Lake > Sediment | place: USA: Wyoming | collected... | reverse complement strand
CGCACTTCGCGGCCGATCAGGCTTTCGTCGATCCGACTCCCGACATCAACGATCTCGCTGCCCTCGAGGACGATGCTGTGCTCGATCTCGGTCTTGACGATACGGCAGTTCTTCTGGATGGAGGTGAACGGGCCGATGTAGGAATCGGAGATCTCGGTCCCGGCGCCGATGATGGCCGGGCCGCGGATGGTGCTCGATCGCACCGAGGCGCCCTTCTCGATTATCACCTCGCCGCTGACCCGCGTGGCTTCGTCCACCGCTCCCTCGACCGACCCGCTGATCGTCTCGAGGATGAGCCGGTTGGCCTCGAGGATGTCCTCGATCTTCCCCGTGTCTTTCCACCAACCCGAGACGAGGTGGGGCTGGACCTCATAGCCGCAGTCGACAAGAAACTGGATGGCGTCGGTGATCTCGAGTTCGTTCCGCCAGGAGGGCTTGATCGCCCTGACCGCTTCGAAGATGTGGGAATCGAACATGTACACTCCGACCAGGGCCAGGTTGCTCTTCGGCTCCTGGGGCTTCTCTACCAACCGGACGACCTTCCCGTTCTCGAGCTCGGCCACGCCGAACATCTGGGGATTGGGCACAGGGGTAAGGAGGATCAAGGCGTTGGGCTTCCGCTCTCTGAAACTGTCGACCAGGGAAACGATCCCGCTCTTCAGGATGTTGTCGCCGAGGTACATGACGAAGGGCTCCCGCCTTAGGAATTCCTCGGCGATCAGGACCGCATGGGCCAGCCCGAGGGGCTCCGGCTGTTCGATGTAGGTGATCCGGACGTCGTCCCCCCAGCGCCTCCCATCGCCCACTGCTTCCCGGATCTCGGCCTTGGTATCGCCGACGATGATGCCGATGTCCCGAATGCCTGCGCCCACGAGGGCCTCGATCCCGTAGAAGAGCACCGGCTTGTTGGCCACCGGGACCAGCTGCTTGGCCTGGGTGAAGGTCAGAGGACGGAGCCGCGTTCCCTTGCCGCCGCTAAGGATTAAACCTCTCATCTCAAAAACCGAGCCCTCCCATGAAGTCGGTCGTCTTGCCGATGTTGCCCAGCCCGATCGACACTCGGTACTGGACCTCGGGTGTCGCGCGATAATAGAAGACGCGCACGTCCGCCTTGAAATCAAGGCATTGGTAATGATAGACCAGGGAAATCCCGGAGTAAAGCATTTTCCGTTCCAGGATGTTGAAGTCGAACTCGCCCTGGGCCTCGAGATTGAGCCGCGGGATTTCGACCCGGCTGACGACGCCGATTTGCTGTCGGTCGCCGAGGACGCTCTGACGCCAGGGATTCATGCTCCGGAACCAGCTCACCGAAAGGAAAAACGGATCGCTGTAGGAATTGATGTTGGCCCCAAGTCGGACAAAAGAAAAGGTCCGCAAATAGGTGTTATATCCGGTCGAGGCGTCGAGGCTGTACTTGCGGGCCGGATAGAACCGAATATAGCTTGAGATATCGGTACGAGAGGGGACTCCGCCCTCCCATTTGTAAATGCTCAAGGGGCTGTCTTCGGGCGAAAGATAATAGGTTTGGCTTACGCCCCAGGTGAAGACCTCCCGCGGCATTTCCGTTTTCACCAGGATGCGGTTGGTCAGGCCGTAGGTTAGCTGGTGGTAGCGGAACCGGCCATAGGGCGTGATGATTCGATCGGGTTCGTTGACGGGGCTGTCGTAACGGTAGTTGACAAATGGCTCAACCAGGTGTTTGACCTTGGTATCTCCGCCGGCGCGCTGGAAGATCCGGTAGAAGACGGGTCCTGTCCATTCGAGGCCGAGAACGTAGTTGATGTTGAGGATCGGATCATGGATGATATCTTTAGTGCTGGGAGCATAGGACTGAGCATAATAGACCAGGTTCGTGGTTAGCGAGGAATTGAGAGTCAGCCAGGGGATCCGGGAGAAGGGCAGGCTGAGCTGCGGGCTGAAGCTGACGCTGTCGTAGTGCTTTTCCTTGCCGTTTTCGAACTCGGTTTGATAGCCGTACTTCCAACTCGTGAAGGACGAGTTGAAAGAGAAGTAGAGAGGCGATAAGAGTTTGATCTTAAAAGAATTCAGCGAGATCTGAGGAAGGTAGTAGGTAATGATGGAGTTATTGATACGCCGATAATAGGTCTCATATCGTGAAGCCCGAAGGCTGAAATTGTAATAGGACCAGGCCCTGGAGATGAAGGCCTCCGAGCGGTAGTTGGAGACAGAAGCCCGCTTGAAGTTATTGTCAAATTCCCGGAGGAAGTCGAAGGAAGTCTGGTAGTCGATGTTAGCAATCAGCCGGAACCCCCCGGGCAGGGGCTGGTTATGCTTGAGCCGCAGGGAGTAAGCATTCGGGGATTTCGTCCCGTCGGCCTCCCGCTTGAACAAGAAATAATACAGCCGGGCCTCGCCGCCCGTCCCGCCTGCGAACTGGTAGCGGTATTCCAGGCCGCCTCCGAACCCCTTGCTGGAGTAGTAATCGACGTCGAAGGTGGCATCCATGTTCCTGGCGATGGCCCAGTAGAAGCTCTCGCTGAGGAAGAAGCCCTTGACCCCGGTATAACCGATCTGCGGCATCAGGAAGCCGGTCGAACGCTCCCTATTGAGGGGATAGCGGAAATAGGGCATATAGAAGATCGGAACCTTCTTGATCCGGAAGACCGAGTTCCACATCTCGACATATTCGTCCCGCTTAAAATTGGCCCGGGAACAGGAGAACTTCCAGCGGGGCGTAGGCTGGGTGCAGGCGGTCAGGTTCGCCTTGGTCAGGCTGAAACTGTCCCGGCCTTCCCCTTCGATGGTCTCCGCCTGGTAGAAGATATCGGGCTGGATCATCCCGTTGGCCCGCTCCAGTTTGTGCTCTCGGCTGTCCAGGTTGTAGAAAGCCTTATCGGCGCTGATCACCTGATTGGGCGATTGGATGACGACGTTCCCGACGGCGATGGCGTCTTTGGTCTCGGTGTTGACCTCGACCTGGTCGGCGAACAGTTTGAGGTCTTTGTAGTGGAGCTCGACGTCGCCCTGAGCGAAAATCCGGTCCTTGGTCTTGTCCCAGGTCCTGGCGAGTACGGTGATCGGCGAATCTTTATCTTCGCTCCTCGTCTGGCGCGGTGGGGACTGACGTCTGGGGGGTTTCTTCTGTGGAGTCTGTCCTGCAGCCAACAGCATCTCTACGCGGGAGGTTGGCCGAGAATCGCCGGGTTCGATTGAGAACATGAATCGTCCCGGGAAAAGAAGCAGGAAGGCCAGAGCAAGGGCGGGCGGAGCGGGATTCCGGGGGGCCCGACCTGGGAGCCGGTCCGTTCTCATTATGGCCGAAATGTAGCATATCCCCCAGGGAGAATCAATATGCCGGGCTCGCCTTGACACCCCTAATAGCGGAGAATAGAATGCGAGTCAATTGGAGATACACATGAGCGGAAATTACGCCCTGGGCTGGATCCCAGATTACCCTGATTTCAGGGACTATACCGAGGAGACGGAAGAAGTCCGGGAGATTTTGAGGACGACGGGCCTCACCTTCCGGAGCGCCGCGAAAAAATCGCGCCCGGAGAAGGTGCTGCCCGCCTCAGCCGACCTGCGGGAGTGGTGCTCGCCGGTCGAGGACCAGGGACGTCTCGGTTCCTGCACCGCCCAGGCCGGAGCGGGGATCATCGAATATTACGAACAAAAATCGTTCGGCCGCCACATCGACGCCTCCCGGCTTTTTCTCTATAAGGTGACCCGGAACCTGATGAAGATGAGGGGAGATACAGGGGCCTATCTCCGGAGCACGATCGGCGCGATGGTGCTTTTCGGCGCTCCTCCGGAAGAATACTGGCCTTATACCGATATCCCGGAAGACTTCGACAAGGAGCCGCCCGCTTTCTGTTATTCGTTCGCCCAGAATTACAAAACCATCAAGTACTACCGTCATGACCCACCGTCCGCCACGCCCGAGGATATTCTGAACAGGGTGAAGACATATCTCGCGGCCGGGCACCCGGCCATGTTCGGGTTTACGGTTTACAGCTCCATTGAACAGGCCTCGGGCTCGGGCCGGATCCCCTTCCCTTCGCCGCTCGACAAGATCGAGGGCGGCCATGCCGTGGTCGCCGTGGGCTATGATGACAAGATGAAGATTAGAAACAGGTACGAAGGGGAAGAAGCAGAGGGGGCACTGCTCATCCGGAACTCCTGGGGTCAGGATTGGGGAGAGGCGGGGTACGGCTGGCTCCCGTACGATTACCTGAGGAAGGGGCTGGCCGAGGATTTCTGGTCGGTCCTGAAGAAGGAATGGATCGATACCGGCCAGTTCCGGATCTGAGCAGCCGGAAATGGCACAGAGAGGCATTCTCTCCAAAGGATAAGGTGATTCGGGGGTAGATGCGGTCACAGGGAACTATCAAGATCGGGGCCTAGCGTTTCAGAGAGATCACCTCTAGGTTGCCAAGGAGGACTTTGCGGTCTTGCGACTCGGCCGGAGCGCAGATGTCGTTGGTGAATTCAACGCTCAGGATATGCTCCCCGGCTCCGATGTCCGGCTCAAGAACCAAGGTTGTCCAGCCGTCTTTGGTCAACATGGTCCGGCCAGCTAGTCTATCGTCGATCTTGATGATGAGATAGGGGCCGATGTCGAAGGCCTTTGTCGCCTTGAGATGCAGTCGGAGCGCGCTCTTCCTGTATTCTGTCCGGAAATGCAGCCAGCTGACTCCGTTGCCCCAGAGTTTTTTCTTGAACCGGCCTTCCCATTTCCTGGCGGAGATTCTCTCGACTCCCGCTGTTTTCTCAGCGGGGACAGCCTTGGGGAACCTGGACCAAGCATCTCCCAGGGTTATGCCCAGGTGACGCGGGTCGGGCATGCCGGAAGGCATAAACGGCTGCCATGTCCTCTCCGCCTTGATCAGGAGATGGATTTTATCTCCTTTGAATGAGGACAGATCCTGCTCGAAATCGAACCAGCGGTTCTCGCGTAAGACGATCTCTTGCAGCCTCTTCGGAGACCGGAAGACAGGATCGCAACTGGATATCTTGACGGTGACCGGATTTTTTTCGATGTCCGGGTGGGAGGCGAGGAGCGGGATGATGAGCGTGCCGCCCCGGTTCTCCACCGTTATCCCAGCCTCCTTCTGCGTCCATGTAAAGTAGAATCCACTAACATCCCGATCTCTTTTATGCAGTCCGAAATTCTGGTCCCAGGAGAACTCGCTCGTCTTCCTCTCTAAAGACAGACCGCGGGTGGAATTCCAGAGGTGAACTAACCCGAAGAGCACGGCGGCAGCCGTCAGAGCGATGACGAAGGAGGAGGAAAAGACACTCCGACCGTCCATATTCTCACCCCCAGGGGAAAAAAAGATAAACGCCGCCAGCAACCAGAAGAGATAGTGAATCTCAAAGCTCCCGACATAAGTGTGGAAGAGGAGGTTTACCAGAAGCGAGACCATCCCGGCGAGTGCGCCGATCTGGAGGAATCGGGGCGGCTCGCGGGAGGGCAACAGCCGCCAACAGGCCAACATCCTTCTGATGATCTCATAGAACAGCCAGAAGGAAACCAGCAGACCGATAAACCCAAATTCGGCCCCGACCTGAAAGAAGTAGTTCTTGGCTGAGTCGGTATGCCGAGTCGGCAGGCCGAGTCGCCGGGAATAATCAGGGAGCTCGACGACGAACGCGCCGGTGCCTACCCCGGTCAGAGGATAGTCGCCGATCATGAAGCTGGCTACGCCCCAATATTCCAGCCGTCGGTTGAAAAGCTCGGCCGCGCTCGAGCTCCTTCCGATCCGCTTGAACAAGACGAGGTCCGTCGACAATATGGAGAACGTGAAGACCACCAGAAAAAAGAGAACGGCGAGGGCGGAGACGACAGCAGACTCTTTCCTTTTCGCCGGTGCGCTCTTCGTCCAAAGCAGAAGGAAGAACGCCGGAACGGAGACGGACACCCCGATCAACCCGCTGCGGGACCCGATTAACGGAAGGATGAAAAGGGACAGGGCAATAAGGACCACCCACTGGACCCTCGGCCTCCCTCGGGAGGAGAAGGCCAAAGCGAGGAGAACGGGCAGGAAGGCTGCTAAGTATGCTCCAAAGGAGTTTGGGTCCGGAAAAGTCGCGTTGATCCGGTCCAGCCAAACCCAGAGAGAGGTGTTGCCCAGCTTCACCGAATAAAACCTCTGGACCAGAGAAAAAACCAGCGAGACTCCGAAAGACCCTGCCATGACGGTCATGATCCGGCGGAGAAGGGCTTCCGACTTCACGGCGTTTACCAGGATAAAAAAGAAAAGGAATCCCGTGAGATAGGTCAGGCAAATGAAGACGGCACTCATGATGGCGCCCCCCGCCCGGACACCGCTGGCGTTGACCACGAGCTCGCGAACGGCCGAGGTCAGAAACGGGAAGAAGTCGGCATACCGCAGGGAGGTCACCAGGCCGGAAACGAGGACGATGGCGGCGAAAAACAATATCGGTCGGAGGACTGGTAGCGAGCATTCGTAGGATGAGGGCCTGACCGCGTTATGAACCAGCCAGCCGAGCGCAAAGGCCAGAAAAAGGACCAGGGATGTCGGGGCATGGGGAATGTTCTCCTGGATCCCGAAAAAATAGGGCAGGTTGTTGATGAGAGGAAAAAGGAATGAAAAGACCAGAAGCCCCGACTGGACCCGGACGGCGGTCGCCGCGAAGGTCAGGATCAAAAGGGGAGCCAACGCCATCTGAAAACGGCCAGCCAGGGGAACATATTTCCAGAAAAAAAAGAAAAGGGCCAGGGCAAAAAGCCAAGTGAGTGAAAGGAACAGGAGACGCGCTCGAAAGCTCTTGTTCACTGTCCTATGCTAATCCAATCCCCTGGCCTAATCAATCCGGTGAACCCGTTCGCTAAATGTGCCCGTTCAGATAGATTAGTGACACCTCCAGGTGAGGTAAAATGGTGTCACTATGAAGATACGACCGAGGGCCGAGAATTGAATACGGGGCAACCGGAGACGGATATGAGCGGAAAATACGCCTTGGGGTTGGATCCACGACTACCCGGATTTCAGGGACTATACCGAGGAAACGGAAGAAGTCAGGGAGATTTTGAGGCCGACGGGCCTTGCTTTTCGGAACGCCGCAAGGAAATCGCGCCCGGCGAAGACGCTGCCGGCCTCGGCCGACCTGCGGGAGTGGTGCTCGCCGGTCGAGGATCAGGGCCGTCTCGGTTCCTGCACCGCCCAGGCCGGAGCGGGGATCATCGAATACTACGAGCGAAAATCGTTCCGCCGCCACATCGATGCCTCCCGGCTTTTCCTCTATAAGGTGACCCGGAACCTGATGAAGATGAGGGGGGATACGGGGGCCTACCTGCGGAGCACGATCGGCGCCATGGTGCTTTTCGGCGTTCCGCCCGAGGAATACTGGCCTTACACCGACGGACCGGACGACTTCGACAGGGAGCCGCCCGCTTTCTGCTATTCGTTCGCCCAGAACTATAAAACACTCAAGTACTACCGCCATGACCCGCCGTCCGCCTCGCCCGAGGATATCCTGAACAGGGTGAAGACATATCTCGCGGCCGGGCACCCGGCCATGTTCGGGTTTACGGTTTACAGCTCCATTGAACAGGCCTCGGATTCGGGCCGGATCCCCTTCCCTTCGCCGCTCGAGAAGATCGAGGGCGGCCATGCCGTGGTCGCCGTGGGCTATGACGACACGATGAAGATCAAGAACAGGTACGAAGGGGAGGAGACTGAGGGGGCACTGCTCATCCGGAATTCCTGGGGCCAGGATTGGGGAGAGGCGGGGTACGGCTGGCTCCCGTATGATTACCTGAGAAAGGGGCTGGCCGAGGATTTCAGGTCGGTCCTAAAGAAGGAATGGATCGACACCGGACAGTTTAGGATATGATCCGTTGTGCCCCTTCAAGATGGGCAAATCCCCCTTCATTCGCATTTTTTCAGGCTGCTCCCTCTTTAAAAAACTTGCAGAAAATGCTCAATTTCCATACAATTCAAACTCGGGTCGCAATTTCCAAAGAGAAAGCGCATAAATGGTGCATATGGGGAAAAGAATAGCGAGCTTCGCAACTCTGTTTGTCTCTGACATGCTTGTTCTCCTCATAAGCGTTATGCTTGCCCATTTCATTAGGGACAACATTCTGCCTCATCTTGTCCTTAGATTTAAAATCGTTCCTCGGTACTCCCTTTCTCACTATCTTGGCTATTTCTATATAGGATTGGCATGCGCGTCTGTCTTTGCCTACGAACGTCTCTATACAAAGAGGTTTCCTTTCTGGGAAGAAGTGAAAACTCTATCGAAGAGCTCGACAATTTTCTTTTGTATTCTTTTCATCTTGGGTTTTCTCACGAAGAAGCAGACCCAATTCTCAAGGACTATCCTGATCCTCACTTGGATAATCAGTCTCATTCTTTTTCCAATCTCTCGCTATCTAATAAAAATGTTCATGATAAGAATCGGACTCTGGAATAAGAGTCTTCTCATTATAGGAGCAAATGATCTTGGAGCTACCGTACTGGAAAATATCAAAAAGAATCCCACGCTGGGATACACGACGCTTGGGTTCATAGACAAGGATCCTCAGGATATAGGAAAAGAAATCCAAGGGGTGAAAATTGTAGGCGTGATCTCACAGCTAAACGATGTCGCCAAATCGTACAACTCTAAAGACATCATGATTGCCTTATCTGATTTGACGAGAGAGGAATTGCTCCAACTGATTTCAACAGCAGAGAACTTAAGTGAAACGGTGTGGGTTGTCCCCCGGTTCGGCGATATCATCACATCGGGCGTCGAGATCGAAGATCTGGGAAGAATCTATGCCCTTAATATTAAGAAAAATCTGTCGAAGCCTTGGAATCTCTTAATCAAAAACCTGTATGACATCTGCGCCGCTGCTATTATAATCATTGTCCTTTTTCCTGTTTTAGTCTTGGTGAGCCTTGCCATCAAACTCGATTCTCCAGGCCCGGTGATATTCATTCAAAAAAGGATAGGAAGACAAAAAAAACCATTCAATTTATTGAAGTTCAGGTCGATGTATATCGATGCCGACCATAGATTGGAAGCGCATCTCAAGAAAGATCCTATTTCAATTGAAGAATGGCAGAGATATAAAAAACTTAAAAACAATGATCCGCGAGTGACGCGAGTGGGGAAAATAATCAGGAGATATAGTCTCGACGAGCTCCCCCAGCTTTTTAACGTCCTGCAGGGAAAAATGAGCCTGGCCGGCCCTAGGCCCTATATTACTGAAGAAATAGAAAAGCTGGATGCCTTTATGACAATCATCGGGAGAGTAAAGCCGGGCATCACAGGACTCTGGCAGACCAGCGGCAGGTCGGAGCTCAGTTTCGAAGAGCGGATTGCCCTCGACAAATTCTATGTGCACAACTGGTCCCTCTGGCTCGATATCGTCATTCTCCTGAAAAGCATGCGGGTTCCTTTCTCAAAGAAAGGGGCTTATTGAAGCCTCGGGGAGTCTGTTTGAGAAATTCCAATGCGAGCTCCATTCTATCTCCTGAAATCACTATAATTGCCAAGGGGGCAGGCATCGTCTTTAGCGGCACTATCATCGGGACGGGGCTGAGATATCTCTTCGAATTTATGGTGGCCCGGAACCTTGGCCCGGATCTGTTTGGACTTTTTTTTCTAGGCTTCAGTACGGTCAAAATAGCGGAAATCATATCCACCCTCGGCCTCCACCGCGGGGTTTTACGGTTTGTTGCCCTCTTTCAGGGAGCTGGGGACGAAGCCAGAACAAAAGGAGCTATCCTTTTCTCCGTTCGCACCACACTTGTTGTCAGCATTATCCTAGGTATTTCTATGTTCATGCTCTCCCCGTTTGTTTCCCTTCATATCTTCCACAAGGCCGGTTTAGCCTCCGTTTTACGATTGTTCGCTCTCGTTGTCCCTTTTATTGCTGTTACCACAATACTGGTTTTTTGTACGCAGGGCTTCAAGATTATGAAATATCGAGTGCTTGTTAGGGAGCTCTTTGAACCGGGAATCAGAATTATCGCCGTCGTATTCCTTTTCATTCTTGGATTTAAACTGATGGGTGCAATACTTGCATTTATCGCATCTATCTTGCTGGGGACAATTCTCGCATTAGTGTACACTAAAAAAACTTTCCCCCCTTTGATGGACAAAGGCACAAGGCCCCTTTTCGAATCAAAAGAAATCCTCAATTATTCCTGGCCCCTTCTGCTGGCCGAGTTTTTTGGCTTGATTGTAATGTGGATTAACATCCTGATGATCGGCTACTTCAAATCCTCGGACGAAGTCGGCATCTACAGTGCCTCCCACAGGACCGCTCTGTTGGGAGAAGTCATTTTCATATCTTTCAATGCGATATTCTCTCCCATAATAGCCGATCTCTATCATAGGAAAGAACAGGAGAGACTCGCTCATCTCTTCAAACTCGTCAATAAATGGATATTTTCCCTGAACTTCCCTGTATGTCTCTTAATGGTCTTTTTTGCTTCAGACTTGCTCCGGCTTTTTGGTAACAGATACCTCCCCGGAACAATGTGTTTGGTGCTGCTGGGTACAGCCCAGCTGGTGAATTCGGCACTGGGTTCTTCAGGTTTTCTCATTATGATGTCAGGGAAGTCAAGAATAAATCTGATCAACAACATTTTTACTGCCCTCCTCAATATCGGATTAAACGTCCTTCTCATTCCGACATACGGAATCCTTGGGGCAGCGCTATCTTTTCTGGCGTCAGTCAGTGTCGTGAATGTCATCATGGTCATCGAAGTTTATGCTCTCTTCCGGATCCACCCTTTCCGCACAGACATGTACAAATCGCCGCTTGCTGGCGGGATCTCCTTCATCATCATGGCGCTACTGATTCGGTTCCTTAGGGGCACCGGGAATTCATTCTTTTTGATGGGCACGGGATCTGTGATTTTTCTCTTGTCCTACGGCTTGTTGACCAAGGCATTGGGGATTGGGGAGGAAGACAAGATTGTGCTCCAAAGGCTCAAAGCCAAACTGCTGTTATCAAAATAACTCGAGCCGTTTATTTCCTGCATGTGTATACGATTATTCAACAGCGCAGGGGGGGAGTGGTAAATCCTGCTTTCCAACAAATCCACGATAGACTGACCTCTTCGTCCCTATAACCTCCCTGATTGCCATGAATAATGTCTATCAGTTATAGAAGGAAGGATCTTCTATGATGATGTGATGCAAGCAATATTTTAGCCCACCTTTCTTCTCTTCTTTCTTTTCATCGGTTTAGCAACCCATCTTCTATTCGTACCATCACGCACACACTGCTATTTCAGGTTCCGGCTCCTTAACTTCCAAAGGGAACGCGGCCATTTGGCCCGTCAGATGCTTCCAGAAGAAAGCCGGATTTTTTCATTCTCAAGCGCTTTTATGAAAGGACACCTAGTTGCGGCCTTCTTTGAGGATCGTATAGATAATAGTCAGTAGCCTCCCGGCGGTGGCCACTTTGGCGGCATTGGCCTTCTTCCTCGAGACGTATCTCAAGTAGAAGAGCTGATGCCCGCGATCATGCCGGATGGCCGGCCAGACTGCTTCTACCGCAGCCCACCTCAGCCAACGATTCCCTTCCCGGGTCATCTTCCACTGATTAACCCGCGTCATGGCCGCTACGGAAAAAAACCCTCTGCTGTCTCCAGGCCCCGGAGGAATTGCCGAATCTCGCTCCTGTAATTTAACACCGAGCCTGCCTTAATGGTGGCTCCGTCTTCCTCCATGAGCGTCAGATGGGACCGTTGCTTATGGTTGTCAACGCCCATATAATACATATCGCACTTCCTTTAAGTGAATTTCTTCTCACGGGTAATCTATCACACTATAGACACCCGGAGGACGTACATCACATCATCATAGAAGATGTTTACAAAAACGGCGATCTGATTGACATTCCAGGAAATTCGTGCTATTAAAGTCCTCTAGGTAATACATATGAAACTTATTTTCCGGCTCGCGGCTTTCCTTATTTCGGTTCTCCTTATCCTCCCCCTATGCGGCTACAGCTACATCGACCTGGGGTCCGGAAGCTATATCATTCAACTCCTCATTGCCGGTTTCGTCGGCTTTTCTCTTTCTGTAAGAATATTCTGGAAGAAAATAAAGACCCGTTTTTCCAAAAAGGCCAAAGCCGATAAGACATTAGATGCCCAGTGAATCCCGGACGCTGCCGAGTTCTTTTCGGGATCCGAGCGGTTCCTTGTTCGATCGGGAAGACGGGCTCTACAGGCAGGTCAACCGTATCTATAAGGACCATTATGACCAGCTTCTTTCCGGCGGCCTGTACAAGGCCCTGACGGAGCGTGGACTCCTGGTTCCCCATGATGAAGTCGACGTTTCTCCT
>Ga0315277_10009688_pt1 | contig 12284 bp, 15 predicted proteins | sample YL17G05_15_MG_FD_203695 | JGI IMG/M metagenome (GOLD analysis project Ga0315277, IMG submission 203695) | Sediment microbial communities from Yellowstone Lake, YNP, Wyoming, USA - YL17G05_15 | ecosystem: Environmental > Aquatic > Freshwater > Lake > Sediment | place: USA: Wyoming | collected... | reverse complement strand
TCGTCGGCAAGGCCGTGCGCCTCGCGAACGAAGGCGAGATGGAAGAGGTCCTCAAGGACGTCGACGTGGGGGCTGAGCCGCCGCTCGGCGCCATCTTCGGCCTGAAGACCTACGTGGACAAGTCCCTCGCCCAGAACCAGGAGATCGTCTTCCAGGCGGGTACTCACACGGACACCATTCGGATTTCCTACGCGGATTTCGAAAAAATCGCGAAGCCCACTGCCGGCTCGTTCGCCGACCATTTGTGAGCCGGGGCGGTCAAGCGTCCGTGGGTTCGGCGGGCACGCAGGGGATATGCCGCCGGCGCCCGGCCGAGGATCGTCGCGCGTGAGACATTCTTTGGCACGCGAGCGTTGGAGGACACAATGAAACCCAACATCGGCTCAGGCGATTCCGGCGAAACAGGCGTGCTCGGAGGCCGGCGCGTCCCGAAGGATTCGGCCCTCGTCGAAGCCCTCGGCGCCATAGACGAAGCGTCCGCGGCCGTCGGCCTCGCGCGGGCCTTCGTCCGCGACCCGCACAGAAAAGCGTTTCTTGCGCTGTGCCAGGCGGCGCTCCTGAAGTGCGGCGCGGAAGTCGCCGCCGCCGGCTCGCCTCGCGCGACCGACTTCGATTTCGTCGCGGCCGCGAAGGGGCTCGAGGCCGAGATGGAGCGCCTTGCGCAGCTCACCGAAAGGCCCACGAAGTTCCTCACGCCGGGCGAAACCCCCGCCGAGGCGGCCTTGAACCTCGCGCGGGCGGTCACGAGGCGCGCCGAGCGCGCCGTCGTCGCGGCAAGACGCGCCGGGGTCGAGTTCGAGCCGGGTGCGCACGTCTACATCAACCGCCTGTCTGACTTGCTCTTCGACATGCTGTGCGCCGAGGCCGCGGGAAAGTAGTCTAACGGCCTTCGGCCGCGTCGAGCACGCCCTCGCAGCCACCGGGGTACGACGCCACGCTGAGGCTGCCGTCGTCGTAAGGTATGCCCCTCGTGTGGCCGTCCGCGTAAAGCACGTTCACGTACGTGCCGCGGTGGTTGGTGTTGCCGGGCCCGGTATAGTCCATGGCAAGCACCTCGCGCGGGTCTGTCGGTACGTATCCCCCCGGCCTGCCGTTGTAGAGGTACGAGCATCTCAGCGTCTTTTTGCCTACGTCGGCCTCCTTCGTGCCTCCCTTGAACGCGCCGCTGCCGCTGGCGGTAGGACAGTAGAAGGTCTTGACGGTGCTTATGTAGGATGGTATGAGCTCGCCGAGGCCGGTCGAGGCGCCCTCGCCGGATATGAAAACGGTCGGGCCGTCGCTCGACGGTATCTTGTTGTGGTCCTGGCTGTAGATGTCGATCCCCATGCCGATCTGGCGAAGGTTGTTGAGGCATTCGGTCCTTCGCGCCGTTTCACGCGCGCGCACGAGAGCGGGCAGGAGAAGCGCCATGAGAATGCTGATGATGGCCATGACCACGAGCAGCTCCACGAGCGTAAACCCGCGGGCCGACCCGCGCGTCCGGCTTGGCGTCCGCCGCTGCCTGGCGGCCTTCAAAGCCGCCGCCGCAGCCGGACAGTTCGCGCATTTCGGTCCTGCCGCTTGCCTGGAGGATTTCACGCTATATAATCGCTTCACGCTGTTCTTCCTGACGCCGGGGAGCCTCCTACATGGTAAAGACTTTCGTCCTGGACACAAACGTCCTGCTCCACAACGCCGACGCCCTCACCTCCTTTGCGGATAACGAAGTCGTCATCACTCTCGACGTCCTCGAGGAACTCGACAAGTTCAAGGCCGAAGGAACTGACATCGGCAGGAACGCCCGCCGCGCCATCCGCACCCTCGATGCGCTGCGCGCCAGGGGCACGCTCGGCAAGGGCGTCACGCTCGAGGGCACCGGCGGCATCGTCCGCGTCAGTTTCGAAGAGGTCGACGTCCGCGCCGCGGGGATGAGCAGGGACATACCCGACAACCGCATCATCGCGCTGGCCAAAAAGCTTCAGGACGAGGGCCGCACCGTGATCTTCGTCTCCAAGGACATCGACGCCCGCGTCAAGGCCGACGCCATCGGCGTGCGCGTGATGGATTTCGAGAAGCAGAAAGTCGACTTCGAAAAACTCTACAGCGGCTGGGTGCGCCTTGAAGTCCCCGGCGACAAGATTGACGCCCTCTACGCTAAAAAGGCCCTCGCCCTCGACGGCGTCACCCTCTACCCGAACCAGTGCGTCCACCTCGTCGACTCGGCTAACCCCAAGCACGCCGGCCTCGGGCGGTTCTCGCCCCGCCAGCGCGTCGTCGTGCCGCTCGCCCACGACAACCGGAACCCCTACGGCATCCGCCCCCGAAACCTCGAGCAGCATTTCGCGATGGAGCTCCTGCTGACTCCCGAGATCTCGATGGTTACGCTCATCGGCCAGGCCGGCACGGGAAAGACCCTTCTCGCCCTCGCCGCGGGCCTCCACCTCGTCGCCAACGAGCAGCGCTACGAGAAGATGCTCGTCTCGCGCCCGGTCGTTCCCATGGGCCGCGACATCGGGTATCTGCCCGGTTCCAAGGAGGAGAAACTCTACCAGTGGATGGAGCCGATATTCGACAACCTCGAGTACATCCTTCGCTCGAATTTCAAGAGGCCCGGCGAGATATCGAAGGAAATCAAGCGCCTCATCGACTCCGGCACCATCGTCCTCGAAGCCCTCACTTACATGCGCGGCAGGAGCATCCCCGGACAATTCCTCATCGTCGACGAGGCCCAGAACCTCACGCCGCACGAGGTGAAAACCGTCGTCAGCCGCGTCGGCGAGGATTCGAAAATCGTCCTCACCGGCGACCCGTACCAGATCGACAACCCCTACCTCGACAGCGCGTCAAACGGCCTTGCGTACGCCGCCGAGCGCATGAAACAGCAGGAGCTCTTCGGCCACGTCACCCTTACCGCCAGCGAGCGAAGCACTCTCGCTTCCATCGCCGCAGAAAACCTTTAGAGGCCAAACGACTATGGGCGAAACCGTCAGCATCGACGAGTTCAGGCGCATCGACATCCGCATTGCCCGCGTGAAGTCCGTCGAGCCGCATCCCAACGCCGACAAGCTTTACATCGTGAAGCTCGACGTCGGCCCCGAGGGGGAAAAGCAGACCTGCGCGGGAATGCGCCCCTTTTACAGGCCCGAGGAGCTCTTAGGCAGGCTCGTGGCCATCGTCCTCAATCTTGCCCCCGCCAAGGTCCGCGGCGAAATCTCCGAGACGATGATGCTCGCCGGCCAGGAAGGCAACGTCGTGGCGATACTTGCGCCGGACAGGGAACTCGCCCCCGGCAGCAAGGTTTCGTAAGCCCGCCCATGCTCGTGCGGCTCTCCATCGAGATCGACGCCGATATCGGGGGGCGGCTCGGCGAGGCCGTCGGAGGCAAACTTGCGGCGATATCGAAAGACCGTCAGATTATCGTCGTCACGCACCTGCCGCAGATTGCCGCCCTCGCCGACAGGCAGTTCCGGGTCGAGAAATCCTCGGCCACGGGCCGTACGGCGGCGTCCGTGAAGCCCCTCGACGGCCGTGACCGATTGGAGGAACTCGCCGAAATGCTTCGCGGTCCGAAAAAGGCGGCGGAGGCCCTCGATCAGCCGCGCAAAATGCTTGCCGCTGCGCGCGGCGGGCGGACTTGAGAGTCCCGGAGAAAATCCATGGCAGACGTCCTTGCGATTGGCGCGCACCCCGACGACGTCGAAATAACGTCGGGCGGCACCCTTCTCAAACTCCGCAGCCTAGGCTATTCCGTCGCGATATGTACCGCCTCGGACGGCGAGCCGACGCCGCACGGCTCGCATGAGATTCGCCTCGCCGAGGCCGCAAAGGCCGCCCAAGTCCTCGGCACCGTCGCCTACGAGATTCTCGACATGCCCAACCGCTACATCGTGGATTCGGTCGAAAACAGGATCAAGATCGCAAACGTCATACGAAAGCACCGCCCCACCGTTCTTCTGTGCCCCTATACGGTCGGCCTTCATCCCGACCACAAGGCCGTTTCGCATCTCGTCGACGCCGCACGCTTCTATGCGAAACTCACCAAGACCGACCCCAATGGCGACCCCTGGCCTCACGAGCCGTGGTGGACGCCGCGCCAATACTACTTCTTCCTCGGAGGCGCGGAGGAAGGCGTGCGCGCGAGTTTCGTGGTCGACGTTTCCGAGGAGTATGAACGAAAGAGGCAACTCCTCGAGTGCTTCGCTTCCCAGTGGAACGTGGACACTAACCTCCTCGCGGCGTCTATGCACTGGGGAATCCTCATCGGCGCAAGGTACGGCGAAGCGTTCCTCTGTAAGGGGCCGCTGGGAGTTGAGGACCTGATGCTTTTCACAGAGAAGCTCGGCCGCCCGCGGCAGACCGACAAGGAGGGCGAAAGGTAAGTGCCGTACGGCTCAAACGAAATCGGCCCTCACCTGCCGCTGACAAGTAAGGGCCGACAAAATCCCGGCCGCAAGCTGCTCGTCTAATAGGCGGGCCGCCGCACTCCCTGAGGGGGAAGGGGGGATCCAGTCGAGGAAGCACAAGCGGCCCAATATCTCAAGACGTCGTTCTCGTTAATCCGCCCCATATTAAGACACCCAACTCCCCCCGCATTGTTCCCGGGCCTCATCTCTCCTACGCCGCGCGCAGGCAAAGCCGCCCATTTCGAGGAAGCGGCCGCCGCAGGGCCGGCTTTCTATCCGTCCTCGATAACTTGCGCGGGGTCTCTGCGCAAACATAGACCGTCTGAAGCGCGAACCTGGCAATCCGTAAGGCCCTGACAAGGCGGCCATAGACGAGCAATATGCGCATTACACGATGGCCTATGGTATGCTTCGTACAAGAGTTACGTCGATAAGTGGTGGTTTCAGGCCCTGTCGGACCTGCCAGGCGGTGCGCGAGCAGCTCATCGGAGTTGGCCGATGAACCGCAGCCAGCTCTACTTTATACTCGCGAAGATCTCCTTCGACAGGTCTTCGTCGAACGAGGTGACAAGCACGTCGATTTCCGCGCCGGACTGCCATGCAAAAAGGGTGTAGTCCTCGCCCCTGGCCATCACGGCGGAGAGTTTACCGTTGGAGAAAGCCTGGCCCTCGGGTAAGGTCATGTTCGGCCCCGAACACACCCAGAGCGTGACTGGTTTGCCGTTGATAATGAACGCCGCGCAGTAGATCTCGGCGTTCGCGGTGTGCTTGTAGAGCTTTCCGCCCTGGACCAGCGTTCCCGGGTAAGTGATCTCGGGCACGTCAACCGGCCGGCCCGCCTTTGCCTCGAACCAGTCCTCTAAGTCCCTGCAGCATGTGGCCGCCGTGTCAAGAACTACCTGGCCGGCCGCGTGCATCCTGTGCTGTCGAACGACGGTCGCCGCCACCGACCTCGTCGGGGCGACCGCGGACATCACCGCGAAGACCCCCGCTGCCAAAAGCACTACCGCGGCGGCGGCATAGAGAAGCCTTTGCGCGCGGAAGGCCCCGGGGGCCGCCCGGCCCGCGATGCCGCCTTCAGGCACGACCCCGCCGAGCACGCGCGCGAGCACCGCCTCCGCCGTCCCCGCGTCCAGTGCCCCTATGCCGGCTACGCGGCGCTTGAGCGGCCCGACGAGCGTCCGGTACGTGGCGCAATCGGCGCACTGCGACAGGTGCGCCGTCAGTTCCAGGTTTTCCGACGCCGACAGTTCGCCGTCGGCGGCGACGCTTATGAATTCCCGCGCTTGCTCGCACTTCATCCCTTTGATCCCTTTGTCTCTTTCGGCAACAGCCCCCGGTCCTTCGCGTAATCATACAACTTGTGAAACAACATCTCCCGCCCGCGCGAGATCCTCGAACGCACCGTGCCGAGCGGACAGTCGAGCACGCTGCTGATCTCCTCGTACGTCAGTCCCGATATGTCGCAGAGAATCACCGACTCCCGGAACTGCTCGGGCAGGCTGTTAAGCGCCTCTTCGATCTCGCTGTCAAGGAACTGGGAGAAGAATTTCTTCTGCGGATCCTCTGACGAGCGCGCGAACATCTCGTCGATCTTGTGGTCGAGTCCTTCCTCGTACGAAACTCTCGCCGGCTGTCGCTTGTTCTTATAATATCGATTTATGTATGCGTTCCGCATTATCTTAAACAGCCACGCGCGCGGTTTCTCGATCTCCTGCGACCTCCTGAAGCCCACGTACGCGCGCATGAGCGTTTCCTGCAGGAGATCCTCCGCGTCAGCCCTGTTGCCCGTGAACTGTATGGCGCCCGCCAATAGCGTCTCCTGGTGCGCCTTCACGAGCGCCGAGAAATCGCGCTTCAGTTTTTCTTCGCTGATTCCGACCGGCATCGGCCCCTCGCGTTTGCGCGGGCACCGCCCCGGAATCATCTATAAAGACAGCATTCGCCCGGGGCAATGTTCCGCGCAGACTACCTAAGCCTCGAAATTCAAAGGACTTGCAAACCCAAATGGGATACCATTGCTCCTCTTTGCCTCGGTAAAAAAAACACCCCCCTCTCAGGGGGTGATTTTATCAGTTGCGCCTTAATGCGCGAAAGTGATTTCCGGATGCGATGGCCGGACGCGCTACTCGGCGCTGGGCGGCACGCCGACGATCCCCACCAGGTCCTGGCCCGGCAGTTGGCTGACCAGAATGTAAGTAAACCCTCCGCCGCGCCACGCAAGAAGGCTCAGCCCTCTCTGGGCGTCGAGTTTAGCCAGCCCGCGCCGCGTCTCGACGTCTTTTCCCGCGACTTCATCCAGGCTCAACCCGCTGAAGACGAACATCGAGACCGTCGCCGCCTTGTACCGGAACACGAAGTGCCCGACGTCCTTGAGCTCTATCTCGGCCGGTCCCGCGCCCACGAGCTCGAAGTCCCCGTCCCCCAGGTGCGGTATGGAAGGCTTGTGCCCGAATTTGAACAACGCCAGGTCCCTGGCCCTCGCCGCGTCCTTGGTGTACATGAATGCCGGCACCTGGTCGCGCACTACGGCGATGTGCTGCCTGACTGCGGCGGCGTTCAGGGTCGCCGGCGGCGCAAGAAGCACGACGTACACCAGCGCGAACACCAGCAGTATGCACGCCGCCGCCGTGATCGCCCGGAACCACCCCGCCCTCGCGGTCTCGCGCCATATCCTCGACGCCGCGTGCCTGCCCGACGAAAACGCCACGAAATGCGCCGCTATCCGGTCGCGCAGCTCGCGCGGGGCCCTGACCGATTCGATGTAGCGGGCCACGATCGTTCCCAGACGCTCGTGCCGTTCCAGCCGCCGCGCGCACTCCGCGCACATCTCGACGTGCTCGAGCACCTCGGCGTTGGTCCTCGTGTCCAGTTCGTCGTCGTGGAACGCCGCGAGGAATATCCGTGCTTGGCTGCAGTTCATTTGTCACCTGGCTTTTTCAGAAATCTTATTGACCGTGCATACGGCTTCAGGCTTCGCTCGAGCATCCGCCTCCCCCTGTAAAGCCTGGACATCACCGTTCCCACCGGGCAATCCATCGCCTCCGCTATCTGCCTGTATGACAGCCCCTCGATTGCCGACAGAAGCACCGGAGTACGATACTCTATCGGCAGTTCGTCGAGAGCTTTGGCAACGTCCTCGTCCAAAAGCTCCCTGAAATCTTCGCTCGTGCTCGGGACGTCCCGCGCGCTCTCCTGCGCCTCCCCTATGAAATCCTCGACCGTCTCGAACTCCACCATTGGCGGCCTGGCGGCGATCTTCTTGACCTTGTTCAGGAAGATGTTGGTCATGATCTTCAGGAGCCACGCCTTGAGGTTCGTGCCTTGCTGGAATTTCTCAAAGAACTTGAACCCGCGCAGCATCGCGTCCTGAACGAGGTCTTCCGCCTCCTTCTGGTCGCCGGTAAGCCTGACGGCCACCGCGTACATGGCGTCCAGATGCGGCAGCGCCTGGCCGGCGAAAATCGACCCCCTGTCCTGCTCCTGCCTTACCAAAGACGCACCTCGCATGTGTTTCTTGCTTATCTCAACACCTCCAAAGGGCCCGTGAATTCCCTACCGCGCAAAAAAGGCCCCTTTTCGTGCAAAAAAACACAGTTCTCGGCTGCTCTGTTGAAAACTTGCAGCGCCGCGAGCAGGAAAAACGGGGGTTGGCTTCGAATTTGCGCGGTTTTCAGCAAATTCGTGCCTGTCCCCGCTTTTCCCGTGCGCAAGTGCCCTCAAGCGCGACGTGTGCTGTTTCCAACAGGGCAGTCCTCAGCCCTCTTTCGGCTGTGTTCGAAAAAGAAAAAGCCACACGAGCAGCCCCGCCCCAACCGTTATACACGCGTCTGCAACGTTGAACGTAGGCCAGTGCCACTCCCTGATCCGGAAGTCCAGGAAGTCGCGGACGTACCCGAAGGCCGCCCTGTCGAAGAGGTTCCCGACCGCCCCTCCTAATATCGCCCCGAGCGCCGCGGCCTCCAGGCGCGAACCGGCCGCGAAAAGGAAGAAATAAACGGCCACCAGCACCGCGGCTGCCCAGCCCACGAGGAGGACAGCCTGTGGCCAGCCCCCCAGCAGTCCCCACACTACGCCAGTGTTCCCCGCGCGCACCAAATAAAAAACTCCCGGGACTATCGATACGTCCCAGGAGTCCGGTAGATTCGCGAAGGCGGCCCATTTCGTCACCTGGTCCGCCGCCAGGGCCAGCGCCGCCGCGGCGAAAAAGAGTGCCGTCGGCCGTGCCTTCTTATGCACCCCCGGCTTCCTCTTTGCGCTGGCACTCGATGCACAGGCGCGCATACGGCAGCCCCGAAAGGCGCTGGTAGCTGACTTTCTTGTTGCAGACCTCGCACACCCCGAATGAGCCGTCCGCCAGGCGCGCCAAAGCCGCGTCGATCTCCCTGAGTTCTTCCTGCTCGCTCTTGATGAGGTCGCACGCGAACTCTTTCTCGTACGTATCCGAGCCGATATCGGCCATGTGTATCGGCATGCTCGAGAGGTCGCCCGCCTGGTCGTCTCCGCGGCTCAGGGAATGCGTCTGTATGTTGTTGAAGTCCCCCAAGAGGTCCTTGCGCATCTCAAGGAGCCTCTCCTTGAATTTCTGCAGGGTCTCCTTTTTCATCCCGGCTCCTTTCCCGCCACTGCCATGTTGTGCGTCGTAGAACACGGCGGAACACTTAAGTCTACTTAATCCCGTTGAATTGTCAAGCCGGCTAACCCTGTTTTGGGAGCCGCCGTGGCCGCTGATGCCCCGGCCTCAAACGGCAGGAAAAGACGGTCGGACAGGGCGCCCCGCGCCGGCGGCCGCCCTCCCCTTGCGACAGCCGCCCTTCTACAACGACAGTGCGAACATCACCGCCAGGAATATCAGCGCCGCGGTCAGCCCGAAGATCGCGGCCGGGATGCCGTACCGCTTCACGAAGTACATCCAGCCCGTCCTCTGTATCGAGCGATGTATCTCGTCCCACTGGTCCGGCGCGGCAACCCGCCCGAGCTTCTGAAGCGCCCGCGTGCGGCTCGACTGGCGTTCGAGTTCCTGCATGCACCGCGGGCATCCGTCGATGTGTTGCTTTACGGCTGCGGCGAGATTTGCCGGCAGCGTTCCCTCGACAAACTCAAGCATCAGCCCCTGTGACGTCGAGCAATCCATGTTTCTGCTTCGCTCCCCTTTTGCGCCCTTTCGCTTCGAGGGTTTCCCCCAGTTTCCTGTGCGCCCTGCGAAGCCGGCTTTTGACGGTTCCCACCGGACGGTTGATGATCTCCGCTATCTGTTCGTAACTCAAACCTTCGAAGTACCGCAGAGTGACTACGGCCTTCAATTTCGGCGACAGCGCCGACACTGCCTTCGCAAGCTCCCCGTCCGCTTCGCGGCCGAGGACCGCCGAGTCGGGACTGTCGTCGCTTCGCTTGCTTGGCACGTCGTCGGTCACCGCGTCGGGCGAGATGTGCCGCCTGCGGCGCTTCTGGCGCCTGGCCTCGTCGAGGCTGCGGTTGACGACTATCCGGTAGAGCCACGACGAAAAGGACGACTTGAAAAGGAATCCCGGCGCCTCGACGTAGACCTTCAGGAACACGTCGTGAACCACGTCCAGCGCGCCTTCGTAATCGCCGACGATCCGGTATGCGGTGTTAAACGCCTTGTCCTTGTATCGGTAGTAGAGCTCCGCGAAGGCCCCCCTCGAGCCCGTTCGCACGAACTCGTCCAATAAGTGCTCGTCGCTGAACTCACCTGCCACGGTTCCCTTGGCCCTTTCCGGCGGCGTGCGGCCGCGCCAGCCGGGGTTGCTGCAGCCCCGCTGCTTTTAGCATAGCATGAGACCGTGGCATTTTCAAACGGTACTGCCGCATATATGACGCCGGAACGTCGCGCCCCCCGTCCAGCCGTCGCTTCAGGAGCGCGTTCGGCCGCCTTTGGAGCGGTTCGGCGTCCTTTGTATTCCCTTGCGGGAGCCGTCCTGCGCCGTACAATACTCGCCTGTCGCGCAAAAAGGGGATCACCATGAAGACAATCGGCCAGATGGAGGCCGATATCAGCCAGGCCATCGTGAAGTTCGAAAAGCAGTACATGGGCCGCGGCCCGAGCGAAATCCGGACCCATATACTCGACGATATGGTCCTGGTCCGCCTTCGCGGCGTCCTCACCCAGGCCGAGCAGGAACTCGCCCGCTCCGGCGACCTCGAGCGCGGTACCCTCCTCATCAAGTCCGTCCGCACGGAGCTCCTCGAAAAGGCCAGGCCCCTTCTCGAGTCGATCATCCGCGAGGCCACCGGCAGGAAGGTGCTGAGCCTTCACACCGACCTCTCCACGACCTCCAGCGAACGCGTCATAGTCTTCGTCCTCGACGAGCCCGTCACCGCCCCTTCCAACAGCAAGGCCTTGAAATAGTCACCGGACGCGCGTTTTTCAGTAAAACCCCCTTGAAATCCCGCCTGCGGTGTATAACATTTGTGTGATTGTTTGCCGGCCGACCCCTGCGGGGGAAGGTGTCTGGCGGCACGGTGAAACGGTAAAGGTCGGAACTTCCTGAGGGTGTTTCCGAAGATAAGCCAATGACGCCGAGGGCGTTGTTGGCTTTTTTTGTGGCGCCCGGGAAGCCCCCGACCGGCGGAATCTGCCGAGGTTGGCGCTTGACTACTGCCGAGTTACGTTCCAGAGGAAAAGGGGGAACGCCGTTGGAGGAGAAACTCGCCGAGTTCTTGCGGTCGAGGTGTGAGGAAGGAAGTTTTGAAAACCTCGTTCGCTGCGAGAACCCCAAGCTTCACAGGTTCGTCGCACAAGCGATCGAGCTCTGCAACCCGCGCTGCGTGTTTGTCTGCACCGATTCGGCCGAAGACGTCGCGCGCGTGAGAAAGCTTGCGTTCGAGAGCGGCGAGGAAGTCCCCCTGAAGACCGAGGGGCATACCTGCCACTTCGACGGGTTCTTCGACCAGGGCCGCGACAAGGGCAGCACCAGGTACCTCCTGCCCCCGGGAGTAACCCTGGGCGCGAACCTGAACGCCATCGGCAAGGCGGAGGGCCTTGCCGAGATGATGGGCCTCCTGAAGGACAGCATGGCGGGGCGAAGGATGTTCGTGCGCTTCTTCTCGCTTGGGCCCGCGAACTCCGAGTTCAGCATTCCGGGCGTCCAGCTCACCGACTCGGCCTACGTCGCGCACAGCGAAGACCTTCTATACCGCGTCGGTTACGAGCACTTCAGGGCCCTCGGCGCGTCGGAGGCCTTCTTCCGCGTCCTGCATTCTTCGGGCGAAATCCGCGGCGGCGTCAGCGCCAACCCCGACAAGCGCCGCGTCTACATCGACCTCGACGACGAAATCGTCTACGCGGTAAACACGCAATACGCCGGCAACACCGTCGGCTTCAAGAAACTCTCGCTGCGCCTGGCCATACGCAAGGCCGACCGCGAAGGGTGGCTCGCCGAGCACATGTTCGTCATGGGCGTGCACGGGCCCAGGCGCCGAGTCACGTATTTCACCGGCGCCTTCCCGAGTTACTGCGGCAAGACGTCGACCGCAATGATACCCGGCGAGACGATCGTCGGCGACGACCTCGCGTACCTCCGCAGGAAGAGGGGCGCCGTGCGCGCGGTAAACGTCGAATCCGGCATCTTCGGCATCATCCAGGGCGTCAACTCCGTCGACGACCCCGCCATCTGGAAGGTTATCACCAACCCCGGCGAGGTTATCTTTTCGAACGTCCTTTTTTCCGACGGCGCGCCCTACTGGACGGGCGACGGCCGGCCGCACCCGAAGGCCGGCGTCAACTACTCGGGCCAGTGGTTCGAAGGCAAGAAAAACGGCGACGGCGAGGAAATCCCCCTCTCTCACCCGAACGCGCGCTACACCTTCAGGCTGCGCGACCTCGATAACCTCGACCGCCGCGCCGACGACCCCAAGGGTGTTATCGTGGGCGGCATCATC
>Ga0315277_10009687_pt1 | contig 12284 bp, 10 predicted proteins | sample YL17G05_15_MG_FD_203695 | JGI IMG/M metagenome (GOLD analysis project Ga0315277, IMG submission 203695) | Sediment microbial communities from Yellowstone Lake, YNP, Wyoming, USA - YL17G05_15 | ecosystem: Environmental > Aquatic > Freshwater > Lake > Sediment | place: USA: Wyoming | collected... | reverse complement strand
GGTACTTTCCTTCCTATTACAAGGATTACATTTAGTTCTCTTTTTTCCGCCTCATCCATCTGCCACTTTATGTTTGAAAAGTCATATTGATCAGGGTTTTTTTCAATCTCATCCCAATAAGCTACAAGTCTGATGTTTTTTGCCTTCAAATCGTCCAGAATATTCAAATACGCCTCCTTCCAATTTAGACCCATTTGCTGTGCGTATCTATTCGAAAAATTTGTGCCGTAAATTATTTCCTTTTGGACTTTTGGTCTTAATATAAAGAACAGGATTATGGGGGATACTATCAAAAGAAGAAGAAAAACTAATGCAACCTGAATAACTTTTATGGAAAAGAGCCTGCTTGTCAGCCTTCCTGCTTTTTCTAATTGTTTTTTTAGGGCAGATTTGTGTTCAAACATTTTATACTTCCAACGAATTATTTTGACAGATGTCTGAGTAATAATAAAAGGATTTTCTAGGTTTTCTCTCTAGTGTCCTTCTGTTTACCGAAACGAGTCCGAATTTTGGCCAGTATCCCTCATGCCATTCAAAGTTATCTATCAACGACCAGTAAAAATACCCTTCAAGCTGAACTCCCATTTGCATACATTCATAACATGCTATAAGCATAGATTTCAGGAATACTCTTCTTAGTTTGTCCTCTGAGTCCGCGAGGCCGTTTTCTGTAATATAGATTGGAACTTTGTATTTGCGAAGGTATAGTAAAATTTTTTTCAGGCCTTCCGGATTAATCCACCAGTTCAAGTTGCTAACCATTCCTGCAGGATGTATTGCTTTAAGATTTTTTATTTGGTTACTAAGATAATAATTTAGTCCGATGACATCAAGGTTTTTTAGGATAGGGTTAATAAAAAAATCCGTGTTGAGAAAATAAATAAATTTTACTGCAAGTTTGTCCCAGAATTTCGGGTATTGATCGAATGTTTCGTACCAGACAATGTGCTTTACAATACCCACAGGGTAATTTCCTATGGATTTTATCACTTTGTAAGCACTGTTGTGGGCTTTAATCATATTTATTTGGCAAAGGAGTGAATAAAAAAGGTTTCTCTTGTTTGGTATCCAAGCTCCTATTGTATAGCACATCAGCGTATAAACCTGAGGTTCATTTATAGTGAAAAAGCAATCAGTCAGTATCCCTAATTCTTGTGCGCACTTTTTAGCATATCTTGCAAAGTACCAAGAAGATTTTAAGTTTAACCACCCGCCCTTTTTGGCAAACCATAAAGGATTAGTGAAATGGTGAAGGGTTACGTAAGTTTTCAGACCTCTTTCTTTTGCTGCGACGAGAACTTTTTTATAATGGTCAAGCTCGTTCTGATCGAATTTTCCGCATTCTGGTTCAATTCTCGCCCATTCAACAGATATCCTAATAGCGTTGTTATGCATTTTTTGCGCCAAATCGAAGTCCTCTTTGTATCTATTGTATGAATCACAGGCAATGCCCGATGGCTCTAACGGGTATTTTTGTCCCCTTTTTTTATTAAGTTCCCAAAACCACCAATCAGTATTTTTGTTATTACCTTCCGTTTGGTAAGCTGATGTGGCGGTTCCCCAAACAAAATCCTCAGGGAATATCATATTTATTAGTATATCCTTATTCAATCGGTGATTTCTATACGGATTTCTTAGGATTTTGCAATTTTTGTTATTTCGTCAAATCTTGAGGGAAGTGTTTCCTTTAGAAACCTATCTTTTTCATGTGGGTCCTTAATATTTAGCAAATCCTGCCACAAAGATCTTCCAGCTAGAAATCCCGAACAGCCGTTCTGAGAGGATACTCTTAATTGATCACAGAATTCTGTGTAATCGGTTCCTTTGGTTAATAATATCCATGGGGTTTCTCTGAGAATCTTGGTTATTTTTTTACATTCGTCAGCACTTCCTGGATACTCAATCTTGAAAACATCGGGGATAATGTCGTTGCTCAATAAATATTCTACATTGCTGGATACTTTATTTTTCCTCTGTGGTCCATAGGTTACTATTTCCAGGAAAAGCGGTAGATCATTATTGTGTGAGTCTTGTAATACTGCTTTAGCTGTTCTGATCTGACTTCCTGCTGTCATATTGTCTTTATCGAAATAAATTAAAAGTTTAACGCCTAATGCACCTTTATCCTTCAGTTCGTTTGCTGTCTTTTCTACAACGGTCAGTCTTCCACCATTTTGTTCCAGGTATCCGCTGTTCTCTATAGCAAGAAGATATGGTTTTGTGTCTATTATCATAAGAAGTTTGTATGCCTCCAAGCCATATTCATCATCTATTAAAAAACCAGACGCCCTGTTCTTGAGAGACATTAATATCTCCTTTTTGTAATTTATAATTTCATTTTTATCTACGGATTTTGGATCGTTAGGGTTAAGGAGTTTTCTAAAAGTCTCCCTATGGTCTAAGGCTAGCATTAAAAACTTCCCATTTATTGTAAATACACCTGTGCTCACATCTATATTCATATCTTTATTCTATATTTATGTAATCCTTTTTCCAACTACTTTGCCCTAACTATTGCAAGAGGTATAATTGTCGGGTATGTATTTTACGCACAGCTTAGTTGGTGCAGCTTCATCAAAATTAGTATTAGATAGAGTTGAAAAAAAATTCACTGAAAGAGAAAAAAGAGTTTTATGGGTTATTGGTATTACTGCATCGGTACTGCCTGATTTCGATCTTATCTATTCAGCACTAAATCATATGGTAAACCATAGAGATTTCATCACTCACGGTATATTTATTTATCTCTTAATGAGTATTTTCTTATATTTTTTAAGCTTTATTAGAGATAAGGAAGAATTTGGGAGAAAGTTTTTTAAGACATTAGCATTAGTATTTCTGCTTGGTATTTTGGCCCACTTTCTTATGGATTTTATAGTAGGTGGTATCGTTTTCTTCGCACCTTTTTCCTACAAGATTGTGGGTTTTGAGATGATTTCTCAAAGAGGTAGCGGGAACTGGCTTTTAAAATATCTAGATTCAATATATATGGTTTTAGAATTATTTAATCTCACGTTTTTTCTTCTTCTGTTAAAGGATAAAAAATATTCCTTTGGGAAGATGATCGCTTTGAGCTATGTGTTAATGGCCATATTCGCTTTTTTATTTATAAATGTAGTCTATTTTTAAGTGACTTTAAAAAACCCCGATGATATACTTGCAACTGGCCTTTGTTATTGTACCGGCGTAGCTCAATGGTAGAGTAGCGGTCTCCAAAACCGTTGGTTGGAGGTTCGATTCCTCCCGCCGGTGCCAAAATCTGTCTATAATATAAACATGGATAAAATGAAAAGATTGATGACAGGAATAAGACCAACAGGCCCTCTTCATATCGGACATTATGTCGGAGCGTTAAAGCAGTGGGTTTCGCTTCAAGAAAATTATGAGTGTTTCTTTATGATTGCTGATATTCAAGCTTTGACTACTCACGCTGGAAGTCCAGATGTAATAGAACAATCTGTTAAAGATGTTTTATTAGATTTTCTTGCCGTGGGACTTGATCCATCAAAACCAAATGTTCATTTTGTTTTACAGAGTGCAATTCCCGAACTTGCTGAACTAACGGTTTATCTTTCTATGGTTACACCATTTACCTGGATGCAAAGTAACCCAACAATTCAACAGGAGATGACAACAATAAAAAAAGCAGTAACAACTGGCTTTATGTTTTATCCTGTTAGCCAAGCCGCGGATATTTTATTTGCATCCCCAGATCCCAATGTATCCAAAGAACCTGTTTTAGTGCCAGTGGGAGAGGATCAAATACCCCATTTGAGGGATACGAATAGTATAGCCAATGCTTTTAATAGGACCTATTCCAATACGTTTAATGAATGTAAAGCACTGCTTGGGAATTATCCAAGGCTGGTTGGAACAGACGGGCAGGCTAAAATGTCAAAGTCGTTGGAAAATTGCATCTACTTAAAGGATGATGAAAAAACAATAGAAAAGATGGTAAAAAGTATGTACACGGATCCAAACAGGATTCATTCTAATGATAAAGGAACGGTAGTCGGCAACCCAATTTTTATATATCACGATGTATTTAACTCTAACTTAGAGGAGGTCAAAGATTTGAAGAGAAGATACAAAGAAGGAACGGTCGGGGATGTGGAAGTAAAGGAAAAACTTAACGCTGTTCTCCAGGAATTCTTAGCGCCGATCAGGGAAAGAAGAAAAGCTGCAGAAAAGGTTGATACCAAAAAGATACTGGAGGACGGAACTGATTTCGCGAGGGCAATTGCAGTTGAAACTCTAGTAAGAACTAGAAAAGCGATGCATCTTGACTATCCAAATTTAAAATAGTCTTGTAATTATCCGATTAATTCTTTTACACCTCCAAAGGAAATTCTGTCATGGACATATTCCTTGGCTAGAAGTAAACGTGCCGGAGTTATAACAAAGTCCCCCCACCTATCATTTATATCATCTAAAGCTTCTACAAGTCTTTTTTTCCTGCTTATATCCTCAAAAAGCTCTAACTGGCTGGTTCCATAGGGAACGAGCCCAAAACACGATTCTGCGAGTATTCCAACGGGCTTTTTGTACGGAGAGTGGCATAAAACCCTGAAACTTTCTTTAAAAATGTCCCTGGAGTCAAAAAGTTCCTTTTTTGTCACCTCTCCGTGGTGCCAGAAGGACCCGTCCTTATAGTTTACAGCTATATGAACTCCCCTTGCCTTGAAATTAGCCTCTCTTAGCCTTTGGGAAGTTTTTTCTACCAGCTTATATAAAATTGGAGCGAGTTCTTCCATGCTTGTAAAAGGTTTAGGAAGAGCAAAAGAATTTCCGAAACTTTTCCTTTCAAATTCCACATCATCAATCTCCCAACCCCGGAGTCTTAAATGCCAGTAATACCCGCATACTGATTGAAAAGCTTGTTTTAGTTTCTGAATATTTGCGTTGTAAAAATCTAAAACCGAATAAATACCGGCTGTTGCAAGTCTTGCTGCGGTTCTTCGTTTTATACCACATAGATCTGTCAGAGCGAGTTTTGAGAAGATCTCTTTGTGGTTATGAAGGTTAATTTCCTCTAGACCGTCGGGTTTTTTTAAGTTCGAAGCGGTTTTTGCCAAGAATCTATTTGGCGCAATTCCGATAGAGACTGTAATCCATTCTCCTATTTCGTTTCTTATTCTTTCTTTTATTTCCTTTGCGATACTCCATGTTCCCTTTTCAAAACTCGGAAAACCTTCAAGGTTCATAACAAATTCATCGATGGATCTTGGCTCAACGATATCGGTGTAAGTTCTTAGCACCTGTCTTATTTTAAGATGAACATCCCTGTACTTTGGCGGGTCCGGGGTTAAAACCACAAGATTGGGGTATAAAAACTTTCCGTCTTTTACCCGCATTCCAGTTTTTATACCAAGTTTTTTCGCTTCAACCGAAGAAGCTAAGATACATCCTGATGGGGAATCATAAGCAGCAACCACGATTGGTTTTCCCCTGAGGTGAGGGTTTGCCTGTTGCTCAATGGTCGCGAAGCACGAGTTGATGTCTATATGCATCAACGTTGAGGGCTTTGGATTAAAGGGAAGTTCAGTTAGTTTCTCCATCTGATATCTCCTCAACTGTCCAAACTAAATTTTGAGTATCCAGCCTTACTCGGAAGAATAAAGTATCACAAAGAATTGAGAATACATGGAAAAGACTGGTTCCTTCTTTAATGGTGTGATGGTAGCCTATTTTTCTAACCTTGTATTTCCTGCCCTCCCAGAAGATAATAATGGGTTCAAATGCACGTTTTTTATGATTGAACAAGGCTAGAATTGAAATTGGGGCAAGGACTTTTTGTATCACAAATGTATTAAATACCGAAGGAAACCCGAAGTCAATATGATTTATTCACCGGTAAATAAGGATTCAATTGGTTCGATCCTTTTAAAGAAATTGCTCATTATAAATGATGCGGTGAGAGTGCCGAAGGTCAAGATTAAAATCAATCCCTTAGCACCAACAAGCTCAATTACGGAAGCGGAAAGGGTAAGAGGGATAATGGTTGCCAAAGTTACGATAAACCATATATTTCCGAATATTCTTCCCAACATGTCTTTGGGAGTCGACTCTTGTAAAAAGGTTTGGGCTGGTATTGCTGTACCGACAAACGATAAACCTAAAAGGAAGGCTATAAAAGGAAGAGCTAGTAACCTAACAACCGGATGGAAATAACCAAGAACTGTCATGACAGCAAAACAAATGCCCGCTGTAATTAAAGAATATCTGACGAGAATTTTCTTTCTAGTCCCCTTGTGTAAAAGCTTTGGTATATACCAGACTCCGACCACCGAACCTAAAAGTGCCGGTGTTACCATAAGTAAAGCTGCATCCTCTATTTTTAGATTAAAAACCTGACTTGCCATAGCAGGAACGTTTAGCATTATTATCGTGCTTGTTATCTCAATGCCGGCAATAAATATTAAAGGATACAAGATCATTTTGTTTGCGCTTATGTATCTGTATCCGTTTATGAACTCTTTGAAAAATCCTGATAGCTGGTTTTCTATATCAAGCTTTTTTGTTGGTTTTATTGAAGGTAAAGTCAGAACGCTAAAAAAAGCCATAAAACCTAAAGCGGCACAAAACAAAAGGTTAATGTTAAAACCTAAAAATTTATTTAGAAAGCCTGCTATTGCATACCCGGTAAAGGTGCTGATCTGTCTTGATAGATAGAACACTCCATTTGCCTGGGGCAACTCCTCGTTTTTGAAAAGGCTCGGAATAAAAGCCGATTCTGCAGGAAGATAAAATTGATTTAGGAAAGAGTAAATAAAAACTACGGTGTACATAAGCATGTACTTATCACTTACTGGTATATACAGTAAAATTGTAAATGCCTGAAATAAATTTGTAAGGATAAGAAGTTTTTTCCTATTAACAATATCAACTACTGTTGAAGCAATAGGTCCTACAATTAAAACGGGAAGGCTATAGGCAATCCATAAAAGTGTGACTGCATAAGAAGATCCAGTATTCTCGTAGATTTTTAGGACTAACAAGTAGTTTATGATGCACACAGATAAAACGGATGTGATTTGGGAGATGAGTAATTTTCTGAAATCCAGGTTTTTAAGAGCTGTTCCTATAAACATACCAGGTATTCATTCTAACATCCCTGCAGGACTTTGTTTACCATAGATTTTTAAGCTAGAATTATTATAATGCCCGATGAAGTTAAAGTCCCTTACATTAAAAAGCTGGAAACCGTAGAGGATTTTGACGTTTGGGAGGTTGACGGAGAGTGTATCAGAAATAAGGTAAATAGGGAGTTTACTAACTTCGGACAACATTATTCTTTTGATTTTATTCCAACTAAAGAGTTTTGGATCGATAAACAGCACGGTGCGGATGAAACTGATTATTTCATAAATCATATGATTGTCGAATGGAACATGATGAGGAACGGATCGAAATACGACGACGCTTTAGCTACAGCGGATATTTTAGAAAAAAGAGAACGTTCTAAGTCCGATTTAATAAAGAAGCTTGAGAAAAAAGTTAGTAGCATAAGCGCCCAAGTGCCTAAAGAGGTTTATAAGGAAAAGTTGGATAAATTCAAAGTGGTTGAGGTTTGGGTGGTAAGTGGGGAGGCAGTCAGAGGGCTTTACTTCATAGATTTCACGGAAGGCGGACATCACTTTGTTTATGATTTTATTCCCTTAAATGAAGTGTGGATTGATGATGATTTAAGCCCTAAAGAGAGAGACTTTGTTATTTTGCACGAACTTCATGAACGGTATTTGATGTCAACAGGGATGGACTATAATCACGCACACAGATCATCAAGCATTATTGAATATAAATGTAGAACTAATGAAGAACTTCTCAAAGAAGCAATAAATGCAGAGGTAGAAAAGAACAAGCAGATATCAGATTCTACGGTTTAAAGACCTGATTACTTCCTGTTGTGAGAATTTACTATATTGGAGATATAAAGCTGATATAATTTTAGGGTGATTAAATTCTTGAAATTTCTGAGTCTACTTGTTTTTATTGCGGCAGTTCTTGCCACTCGCCTTCCAAGAGCAGGTACAGACTCGCTAAATTCCGACGAGGTTTTGTGGAATGACAGATCTTACGATTTTCTTAACGCACTCATAACCAAAAACTACGTCAAAACTTTTCAAAAATATCATCCAGGAGTTCCGCTGATGTGGGAATTCTCACTCACCTCTTTGGCCATGAGCAAGTTAAATTCAACACCTGTGGAAAATGTCTTTAAATCTATCGAAAAACTTCATATAACGACTCAATTAGTTTTGGACATCTGGTTATTATTCCTGTGTGTAATAATTTTGTTCTTCCTAAGTAAAGCCTTGGGAAATTGGTGGATCGCTGTATTTACTTTAATTGCTTTTAACGTAGAGCCTTTCTATTTGGGAAATTCTAGGATTCTTCACCATGATGCGCAGATATCAGTTTATGTCTTGTTAGCGTTAACAATTGTTTATCTTAATGTTTCGAAGAAATTTAATTTTTTCCAGGTTATCTTGGCGTCTTTTTTTCTAGCGCTTGCCGCACTTGAAAAGTCGTTATTTATAGGAGCTTTTGTTTTCAGCTTTTTTGTGGGTGGGTTTCTCGCTCTTTTAACTCAGGGTTGGAAGAGAACTGTATATTTTCTTCTGACTTTGCTTGTATTTTCAGTAGGTTTTTATATCGCTTTATTCCCGGCTCTTTGGGTAGCTCCTCTTGATACTTTAAAGAAGATATTTACCCAAAGTTATGAAGTTGGTGATGAGGAGGGACACGGACAAATTTTTTTTGGTGTAGCAACAAGGGACCCCGGATTTTTCTTTTACCCAGTTCTTTTAGTGTTGAAAAGTTCGTACTTTATACTTATCGGTACGATTGTTTTCTTTTGTGACTTACTATTTAAGCTTGTAAAAGGAATTAAAAATAAAGGTACGTTAAAGCTTTCGAAAATTCCTTTTTATTTGTATATCACCATTTTCTATTTAGGATATTTCGTTGTTATTCAATATTTCAGCAAGAAAGTGGATAGGTATATTGTTTCGTTGTATCCGTTTTTAGGGTTTGCCGCCGTTCTTGGCTGGTATGAGTTTATTAAAAAGAAGTGGTACTTGGTGGTTGTTCCGCTTTTCCTATTCGTTTATTCCGTTGCTATCCCACTTTTCAATACATTTCCAAATTATTTACTTTACACTTCCCCACTTTTTGTTAATGCTGATGTGGCAAACGAGATTGTAGGACAAAAGCTTTTTGGAATAGGAGTATTTGATCTTAGGGATAAATTAGTAGCCAGGTACGGGGAAAATGCAAAGATAGCCTCGAGTGACTTTGGTCCGCTTGCTACAATATACCCAAACGGGACTGTTACTAATGTTTTGGTTACTCATCCAAATGATTATAAGGTGATGGTCTTGGGGCCCAACAAACCGTTTCCACCAAGTCTGAAAAATGAACCTACCTTAATTTTTTATAAAGTCGATTCAGTGTACCTAAATGGTTTGGAGTTTTGGAGAATCTATCAAAAGAAAGTTTTAACGATAGATCAAATTAAAAAATATGAATAAAGAAATAGTTTCTGAAGTGAGACTAGAACTAAAAAAACATGCAGATGCGAAAGCCAGTGAGAGCTTCAAAAGATTTTTTAAAGAAGAAGTAAAAAGTTACGGGGTTAAGTCAGCGTTAATAGGTAAAATTTCAGCGAAAACCTTTAAAAAAATAGAAGGTTACTCTAAAGAGGATATATTCTTTCTGTGCGAGGAGCTTCTAAAGTCTGATTACAGCGAAGAAGTGTTCGTTGGTCTTAATTGGGCTTCTTTTATAAAGGAAAGGTGTGTAAAATCGGATTTTAACTTGTTTGAGAAGTGGTTAAAGAAGTATGTTAATGATTGGGCAAAGTGTGATGTTTTTTGCGGTTCTTCAATAGGATATTTAGTTGAAAAATATCCTGAACTTATCAATAGACTTAAAAAATGGACGCGATCCAAAAATAGATGGCTAAAACGAGCCTCTGCGGTATCTCTTATCGGGCTTGCGCGAAGAGGAAAGCGTCTAAATGACGCTTTTAGAATTGCGGATCTATTACTACAAGAAAAAGATGATATGGTACAGAAGGGTTATGGATGGCTTCTCAAGGAAGAAAGCAGGATAAATCAAAGTCAGGTATTTAAATATGTTGTAAAGAACAAGAAAATTATGCCGAGAACTGCTTTAAGATATGCTATAGAGTTAATGCCTGAAAATCTTAGAAGAAAAGCAATGGAAAGATAGCCCTATCCTAATAAACCGTGCTTATATCTATTAGCTTGGTATCTCCTCCGAAAAACGGTGTTTTAAATTCAACTAACGGGTCCAGTTTATCGATCTGCTCTTTGAACTTTTTAACTCTGTAATCAACCGACCCACCCATTTCATGTGTAATTATCAAATATTTAACATTAGCATCAAAGACCCACTGGACAAAATTTATCTCATGGCTTTTTAGAAGACTGTATTTTTCATCAAAGTCTTGTAAATACCACATTTCAACGCCAGATTCGTCTACATAACCAGCATTCCCAGTATTTTTATAATTCGCATTATAAGCCTGAACAGTTTCTACAATGGAAAGATATTTATACCTTGTGAATCTAAATCTGTCGATGAAGACAAAAAGATTTATAAAAACAACAAAAAATGCAAATGACCAAAGAAGAACGTTTTTAGAATAAAAGTTTCTCAAGTAAAGAACCAGCAAAACCACTACTGGAATTGAGAATAGCAAGGAAACCAATTTTGCTATCTTAAACATTCCTAAATCTTTTTGGGAAAAAACCTGAACGCATAGTATATACCCGGCACAGCTTACCAAAAATAGTAATGCGATATTAACGTAGAACTTTGTATTAAAGGTTAGTTTCTTTGCTTGCCTATCTAAAAGATATGCAAAGTAAATAAGTGTAAAAGAAACAGGTACAGAATAAAGTCTTAAAACTGGTGACCATAAAATTAGTAGTCCACTTAATAGAAGAAATGTTAACACCTCTAGTTTTTTTATATTGCGAGTCTTAAAGTCTTTTTTATTAAAAACTAACGCTAGTGAGGGCAAAAACCAAACACCGCCCACTGTGTATATGTAGTTCGCGAAACCCAGGTAGATATTCTTAAGTGTAACGTTGAATCCTACGTCATCCTCGGCATAATGGGTGAAAAGTGGATTGTGAAACAAAATCAGATTTCTAATTAGAAATGGGCTCAAGAAAACCAGAGCAAAAATTGAGAACCTCAAAACTTCTTCCCACCTCTTTTTTGCAAACAAAATAATCCCGAGTGATAGGAAAAGTAAAATGCCCTCTACTCTTGTATAAAAGGCTAAAGCTGCAATGAGGGCTAAAATAGGTATTTTTAAGCCATATTTTTTATAAATTAGGATAAAAAGTAGCACTAGAAATAAAAAAATATTGTCTGAGTTTATGAAAAACGAGTTATTTAAAACAACTATGTTAAAGGCAAAAATTAGGGAAAAGATACTCTTTAATGTTTTATCTTTTACGTAGTATCCTAAAAGAGAATAAAAAACGAATATGGAACCAAAGTAAAAAAGACTCGATACTACTCTACCCCACAGAATGAAGTTGCTGGGCGCTGATATAGCTAAAATAAGAGGAAGTAGAGGCATTCTTTTTGCGTAGGAGGGATACTGGAAAATTCTGAAATAGTAAGCCATTCTAAAAAAGTCGTAGGTATCACCATCTTCCGCTAAAAGAAATGAGTTTAGATAAACTTTTATTAGAAAAAGGGCAAAAACCGAACAAGCAAATATTATAAAAATCTTCTTTTTACTGGCGTTTACTTTCATCGTCTTCCGTTTCCTATGTAGTATTATATATTAATGGACAAGAAGCTGATAATAATAGGTGCTGGACCAGCGGGGCTCACAGCCGCCTATAAAATTCTCAAGCTCTCAAAAGATATTAAACCTATCGTTTTGGAGAAAAATCCGGTACGCGTTGGTGGTATTTCGTCAACTATAGACTATAAGAATTATAAATTTGATATCGGTGGGCACAGGTTTTTTAGCAAAAGTGACGAGGTCGTTAAACTTTGGGAAGAAATAATGGGAGATGATCTTATTGAGCGCCCAAGACTTTCAAGAATTTATTATAAGAAGAAGTTTTATTCTTATCCTTTGAAAATATTCGAAGCTTTGAGGAATTTAGGACCAAGGGAATCCATCCTAATAATGTTGAGTTATGCTAAGGCTAAGCTGTTCCCGGTCAAAAACCCAAAGACCTTTGAGGAATGGGTAAGCAACAACTTTGGTTACCGCTTATATTCTT
>Ga0315277_10009686_pt1 | contig 12285 bp, 10 predicted proteins | sample YL17G05_15_MG_FD_203695 | JGI IMG/M metagenome (GOLD analysis project Ga0315277, IMG submission 203695) | Sediment microbial communities from Yellowstone Lake, YNP, Wyoming, USA - YL17G05_15 | ecosystem: Environmental > Aquatic > Freshwater > Lake > Sediment | place: USA: Wyoming | collected... | reverse complement strand
AAGGAGAAACTCCGGTACGACCTTTACTACATCAAGAATATATCCCTGTCACTCGATCTGCTGATCGTCCTGCACACAGTGAAGATTGTCTTGCTCGGGAGGGGAAGCCGCTAGTGGGCGCAGGGAGCACACCGCAGGCAACATTCAACGGAGCAGGGTCCGCAACAGGAGTCTACTCGCCTCGGTTGCGGTGGGATCTGGCCTTCCTGGGGATTCTCGGTTATGTGATCGTCGAGTACAGCCGCCTGCCTGCGATGTTTCCGGTCCTAATTCCGCTGCAATTGGGAAAGGTCGTGACCTTCATAAGCCTTGTAGGCTTCTTGGTTTCTCCGGGCCGGAGCGGTCGGTCCGGAACTCGGGGTGTGGACATCGCTCTGGGCAGTTTTCTTCTTGCCTGCTTTGTCTCCACGTGTTTGGCGAAGGACCAGGCCGATGCGTGGAAGGCCATGTACATGGCGTTTGTATTCGGGGTGATCAGCTTCCTCGTCGGACGAATCGTTGTCAGCCCTTGGCGAGTCAGAGTTTTTCTCCTCGTGTACTTCCTGCTGAATTTCAAGTTGGCCCAGTTCGTTATTCGATCCTATCAGGCTAAGAGGGCCTGGGGTGACAGCCCGGAGATGTTGAGCGTGCGTGGCGTGGGAGCCGGCTCGCAAGGGTTTTTCGGCAATTCCAGTGATTTTGGGGTGGCAATGTGCGTGGCCTTTCCCTTGGCGGGGGCACTCTTCTTTGCCAAGACCAAGAAGACAACTCGTTTCTTATTACTGGTTGCCTGTGCGGCTTTTTTTGCGGCGATTATCCTCTGCGGGTCTCGAGGCGCAGTGGTGGGGGCGGCGGCGGCTTCCTTGGTGGCTTTCGCCAGGAATCCACGCAGGATCGTCGGGCCTGCGATGGCAGGCGTCGTCTTGTTGGGCCTCTTGTACTTTCTCCCGGAGTCCAGCAAGGACCGCATGCGGTCGGCTTTGCACTGGGAGCAGGACAAGACAGCCAGCCAGCGCATCGGTTTTTGGAAGGCCGGCCTCAAGATGTTCCGCGACCATCCGGTTCTTGGTGTGGGCCTTGGGAACTTCCCATCCGCGTACGCGGAGTCTTATGCTGAATCGGGATCCGATCGCGCTGAGTGGGCTCCGCACAACATATTCATACAGGCCGCATCCGAACTGGGCATCGCGGGTTTGCTGCCGCTCCTGGCACTCCTGGTGCTTTTCCTGCGCCTCAATGCTCGAACACGAAAGCATCTGCTAGCGCTGGACTCCTCAGGGTATCGCCGTCTTGAGTACTGGCTGGCGGTGGGGTTGGATTTGGCGTTGGTGGGGTATCTCGCCAGCGGTTTTTTCATCACGGTCCTTTACTATCCGCACTTGTGGGTCTTGGTGGGATTAAGCGTCGGCTTGCACAGGGCTGCCCACCGAATAGTCCCTGAAAGTGTGGTCGCAGAATCTCAGAACCGGAGAGGCGAGTTGGCGCTGGCTTCAGCCTAGGGGAAACGGCGTATGCTTCGGTTTGTACCCCCTGCGGGGTCGCCTCTGACAATCCGGGAGATTGTGCGAGCAGCGAGGGCAGCGGCCTCTTTCCATGGCGGTGCGGATGAAGTGGTTACCTCATTTGCCCGCTCCATCCATATGCGGCACGTCTTCGGCGCCGTCTCGGGGCGGGCGGCCTTATGGCTGATCCTCAGGAGTCTTCGGAGTCTGCGACCGGGCCGATGCGTCGTGGCCGTCCCAGCCTACACCTGCTACTCGGTGGCGGCCGCGATTGTGCGAGCCGGACTGAAGCTCTACCCGGTGGACGTTGATCCTGCTACGCTGGACTTCGACTTCTCACAGCTGGAGTCGCTCCCGGGGGAAAACCTGCTCTGCATTGTTACCTCGAACCTTTTCGGGCTAGTCAACGATGTGCCGCGGATCGGCGAAATTGCCGGGGCGAAAGGAGCCTTTGTTGTTGACGACGCGGCCCAGTCCGTTGGCGCCTCACGCAATGGGCGTCCTTCTGGGACATTCGGCGATGTTGGCTTTTACAGTCTGGGTCGGGGCAAGGCGTTAGCCGCGGTGGCAGGCGGACTCATCGTCACCAATTCGGATGAAATAGCTTCGGCTCTTCGAGACGAAGCGGAGCGATTGCCCAAGTCGTCGTTCGTTGATGCGACGCGTCTGCTCTTCCAGTTGCTGGCGTATTCGATCTTCCTGCGCCCACGCCTCTACTGGATTCCCAACTCACTGTCCTTTTTGAAGCTGGGAATCACAGAGTTTGCGCCGGATTTTCAGGTGGGAGGTCTGCCGCTGCTTTCCTGCGCGCTCCTGCCCCAACTTCTGAACAAGCTCCCCAGGATGAATCACATGCGGCGTGACAACGCGGCTGCCATTACCGCATCCCTTGAGGGCAATCCGCGTTTCTTTACGCCCAGGCCACCACCGGATTGCGAACCGACCTACGTTCGTCTTCCGATTGTCGCCAGAGATGTGGAGACGCGCGACCGGGCTGTATTCAGTCTGTGCGCTGTGGGGATTGGAGCAACTCGGTTCTATCCAAGCGCGATCTGTGACATTCCGGGCACTGAATCCCACATGGCCGTGCGCAACCACCATTGTCCTCAGGCGGAGTCCCTGGCGCGGAGACTCTTGACCGTGCCAACACACCCTCTGGTGACGGAGCGAGACTTGAGTCAGATGGCGAAAGTCCTGGGCGAGATTTAGGCAGATGATTGAAGTAGTCAAACGACTCGTCAAACACTCCGGCATCTACGCCTTGGGGGTGGTGCTCTCCAAGTCCGTCGGCTTCCTGATGATCCCCCTGTACACGCACCTTCTGGCACCTCGCGATTATGGTGTCTTGGAATTGTTGGACCTGGTTCTTTTCTTTGCGGGGATTCTGGCGGCCATGGGGATTCACCCGGCGGTCTTCCGCTTCTACACCGCCTATGAATCTGAACAAGACAAGAAGGAAGTTATCGGGACAGCCCTTCTCTACAACATTAGCCTGTCATTCTTGGTGTCTTTGGCCCTGTTTTCCTTCGCTCCAGTTTTTGCGGAGGCGGTGCTGGGCAGTTCGAGTTTTGCGCCTTTCGTGCGGATTGTTTCCTTCACCCTGTTCTTCTCGAATCTGTGCGACGTACCGCTGGCCTATTGGCGGGCCCAAGGGCGGACGGTCCTTTTTGTTTGTGTCGGCCTGAGTCGGACTGTCGTGTCACTTTCCCTCATCGTGCTTTTCCTCGTGGGGTTCAAGTGGGGTGTGCAAGGGGTTCTCTACGCGAACGCTTTGGCCAATGGAATCGCGGGTTTGGTCCTGTCCGCAGTTGTAATAAGTGCCGTTCCCAAGAGGATCATTGTGCCCAAGCTCCGGGAGATGCTGCGCTATGGTCTGCCTATTGTTCCGTCCCACGTAATCAGCTTTATATTGGTTTTCTCTGATCGGTTCTTCCTTCGCCATTTCGCCAGCCTGACGGACGTGGGCGTGTACAGTCTGGGTTACAGGCTCGCAGGGATCGTGAGTGTGTTGGTAAGCGGTCCCTTTTCGATGACCTGGTCCTGGCAGCAATTTGAACTGGCGAAGAGAGAAGACGGACGAAGAATGTACGCCAGGATCCAGGTCTATCAGCTACTCGTTGCGGTCACTTGCGGACTCGGGGTTTCGGTCTTTGCCAAAGATATCCTGCGGGTCATGACGACGGAAGCTTACTGGGGCGCCGCTCATATCGTTCCTTTGATCGTTTTGTCCTATATCCTCGCTGACATCCGCGGTGTGGTTATCAGCGGCATCCTGGTGGAGCGCGTCACGCACTACCTGCCCCTCGTAGGTGTGGTAAGCGCAATAACGAACTTGGTGCTCAACTACGTGTTGATTTCCCGGTATAAGGCCATGGGGGCAGCTGTGGCGACCGTGCTTTCCTATGCAGTTCATTTAGCGGTGACCTATTGTGTTGCGCAGCGTGTGCACCGCGTTCCATATGAGTACGCGCGCAATGCAATCGCTTTGGGGGCGGCGGCTCTTCTTTACCTTCTGAGCACACTGCACGGTTTCTCGCTTGCCGGTTCGGTGCTGGTGAACCTCGCACTTCTCTTGTCGTTCTGTGCGGTTTCGCTCAGACTCCTTGACCGAGATGAACGGAAGATGGTTTGGCAATTGGGCGTTAAGATCGTTCAGAGGTTGCGGCCTCTTGGCACCAGGGCCAATTAGCATGCTGGCGAGGGCACATGCTTGGCACGCCATTGAGAAATTCTCGACGGGTTCAGATTCAGATAGCAAAGCCCGGCATCTGGTGTTCGTCGCGAGAATGTGCTCTTGAGAATGTGTAGAGGCTCTGACCAGGCACGTAGTCAGATCTCAGTCCGTACGGCCCTGCTGCAAGAAAGGAGCAAGCTAGGCGACTGGTCCAGGTCCGATGAGAAGGCTGCTCACAATTGCTTTTGATTTCCCACCCCGGCGGACCAGTGGTACCTACCGCATCACCGGGCTGGCCAAGTATATTTTGCGCCACGACTGGGAACCTTGTGTACTGACGGTCAAAGGCGCCGCGGGGGCCCCGGAAGACCCGGAGCTGCTCCAGAGGATTCCTTCCGGGGTCCGTGTGGTGCGAACTGGATACCTGCGCGTCTCGGGATGGGAGGGAACGGCCAGCAGAGGCGCCCGGTCCCTCGGTGTGCTTCGACCCAAGGTGGATGAGAGGCACGAGCCCCGGATGGACCGACTCCTCCGCTCCCTGGGGGAATTCTTGCGGTCCTGCCTGTACTTTCCCGACGAGAAGATCGGCTGGCTCCCCTTCGCGTTGGCGAGAGCGTTGCGGTTGCGGTGGGAACAGGGCTTTGATGCGCTCTACACCACGAGCCCGCCTCGATCAGCCCTGGTCATTGGTCTGTTGCTCAAGGTTCTGTTCGGCGTCCCTTGGGTGGCCGAGTTGAGGGATCCCTGGTACCCGTCACGGCGCACTTGGCGTCGGCGGTTCGAGCGATGGCTACAGATGGCCATCTACCGCCGGGCCGATGCTTTGGTCGTGATGACGAACGAGCACTTGAAGGACCTGACGGGTTCGTACCATGTTCCCGAGAGCAAACTGGTTATCATCCCTAATGGTTACGATGAAGATGACTTCAGTCCAGACGGGGCTTCGCCGAGTTTCTCATTGCCCACGGGCTATATTCATCTTTCCCATTTTGGGGCGATTTACCCGAACTGTAGTGGAGGCTTCTTCCCCGTCCTAGCCGAAGTTGTGCAAGAACGGCCGGACTTGAGAGAACGCCTCCGGGTCAACATCTTCGGATTCCCGGACGAGACGGTCCAGCGGTACGCTGCCCATGGTGGGTTGGAAGGTATCATTCAGTTGCACGGTTTCATTCGGCATTCCGCCGCCCTGGAAGCGATGCAAGCAAGCGATTGCCTATTGCTCTTCCTGGCTAACCCGGAGATGGCTCGTCTGGTTGTGTCTGCGAAAACCTATGAGTACCTCCGGGTGGGCCGCCCCATTCTGGCGGTGGCTTACGAGGGTGGAGTAAAGCGACTCATTGAAGAAGGACAAGCAGGTTGGGTCGTGGATCCGGAGGATACCCAGACGATGAAGCAGGTGTTGCAGACACTCCTCGGCGAAGGCCGAAGAAAAGAAGAGCCCCGGTCAGTCCAGGCTGATTTTGTGGCTCAGTTCCGGTATGACCGATTGGCAGGGAGACTGGCCAGTGTTCTGGACAAGGTCGTGAGTCATGTTCGCTAGAGTAAGACGGCTCCTACGCTTCGTCCTGGCATCCTCCTTGCATTACTCAGGCGGGTTCAGAGTGTGGGATTTTCTTCGCCGCCGGGTCCTGCGCAGGAGTGACATCTGCGTCTTGGGATTTCACAGGATCCTGTCGGAGGAGGAGTATTTGCTCTCAGACTCCCTGGGTGGGATCGTGCTCAGAGAGACCACCTTTGCCAGGATCCTGGAGTACCTGGCACAGCACTTCCACGTGGTGCCGCTCGAAGCTTTCCTGGGGGGGAAGCTCGGCAGAACGGGGGCGTCCAAGCCTTACTGCATCCTTACCTTCGACGACGGCTGGAGGGATAACTTCACCACGGCATGTCCGTGGCTCAAGAAATTACACATGCCCGCCACGATCTTTTTGATTACGGGTTTGGTTGGAACCCAGAATGCTTTCTGGGTCGAACGACTGAAGAAGGCGTGGAAAGATTCCGCCACTCGCGAACGCATTCAGGCGCATTTAAGGGCGGAGGTCGAACAATCGGGTCAGCATGCGAATGTAGATGGAGTCGTGGAACATCTTAAGCACATGCCCTCAGCCAGCCGGCAGTCCTTCCTGAATCGGGTGCTGCCGGCGGGTCTGGATGTGGATGGGCAGGCCGAGGTGGACCGGATGCTCACCTGGGAGCAGGTCATCACGATGAGTCGTGACGGAATCGAGTTCGGTGCCCATACTGTTTCCCATCCGCTCCTACCGTACGAAAGCGATGCGGACATCAGATATGAACTCGATGTGGCAAAGCAATGCCTGGAAGAGAAACTTGGCAGTAAAACGGAAGCCTTCGCGTATCCGAATGGCACGTGGGATGACAGAGTTCGACTTCACGTCAAGGAGGCCGGCTACAAGTGCGCATTTACCACGCGGCGGGGTTGGTACCGTCAAGGAGCCGATCTTTACACCATCCCAAGAGTTCTGCTCCATGAGGGTAACGTGACGGGGGCCCGCGGGGAGTTCTCCCCGGCCATTTTCGCTTTCACCCTGGCGCGGGCGGAGTGAAGGAGAGTGCCAGCTATGGGTGGTGTTTTTGTAACTGATGGAGAGCAGCGGGCTAGTCTCGCGGTCGTCCGCTCCTTGGGGCGTGCCGGGGTCTCAGTCACGGTTGGCGGGAGTGCCCCCAGAACCCTTGCCGGCAGTTCTCGCTATTGCGCCAGGCAGGTTCGCTACCCTTCGCCACTCGAACGGGGTGAAGATTTCCAGGCTTTCCTCCGAGATGAATTGCAGGGCTGGCGAAGCGGGGTTTTGATCCCCATGACCGACATCACCACACTCCTGGTCGCCCAGGCGCGTGAGACCCTTAACCCACTCGTGATGCTTCCGATTCCTTCGGAGGAACAGATTGCGTTGGCTCGGGACAAAGGGCGGGTCCTTTTGCTGGCACAGAAACTGGGTATTCCTTGCCCCCTTACTTTCATCCCGAGTGAGCGACACGCCCTGGAAGAGGTGGCCGGGAACTTGCGCTACCCCGCGGTTGTCAAGCCGCGGTTCTCCCGGTTCTATCAGCGGGACCGCTGGGTCTCTGGGGGCGTGCGGTACGCGTACGACAGCGAAGACCTGATATCGAAATATCGTGACGCTCAGGCGCGCATTCCAGAACCCCTCATCCAGGAGAGAATCAAAGGGGAGGGGCGGGGCGTCTTCCTTCTCATCTGGGACGGAGAACTCAAGGCAGCTTTCTGCCACCGCCGCTTGCGCGAGAAGCCTCCCTGGGGTGGGGTCAGTGTCTACCGGGAGAGCATCGCCTTGGATGAGAAACTTGTTGAAGAATCGGCTGCTCTGCTGAAGGCCCTGGGTTGGCAGGGCGCGGCGATGGTGGAATTCAAGGTGGACGAGCGTGATGGGCAGGCCAAGTTAATGGAGATAAACGGACGCTTCTGGGGTTCGCTGCAATTGGCTATCGATGCCGGCATGGATTTCCCGCTGCTTCTCTATCGCCTGGCTTGCGGAGAAAATGTGGCGCCGCAATTTCAGTACGAGGTTGGGGTGAAGAGTCGCTGGTTGCTTGGTGATTTGGACCATCTACTGATTCGGCTTCGACATTCCGGCCCTCCCAATGGTCTGCCCGGCCCCTCAGTTTCCAGGTTTCGAGCGTGCCTGGACTTCCTTAAGCTATACGAACGTAAGATGTACTACGAGATCTTGCGTTTCGACGACCCACGTCCCGGGTGGTTTGAGCTTAAGTCTTATGTCCGGGACACGTTGCGGCACCTCAGGCGCGCCAAGGAGAAAAGCAGTGCAGATTAAGGGTGCTCTTCACGTGCACTCCTATCTCTCACATGACGGCACCCTTACTGTCCCCGAGCTGATTGAGTGGTACAGCCGCCACGGTTACCAGTTTGTGGCCATAGGTGAGCACTCCCAAGACATGGACGAGACCAAGGCCCAAATCCTCATTGCGCAAAGCGCTGAGCATTCTTCCTCTCGGTTCTGTGTAATCCCGGGGATCGAATATGCGTGTGAAGGTGGCCTGCACATCGTCGGTGTGGGAGTGGCGGCTCTCATTCGCGATATTGAGCCAGTGGCCGTGGTTGATGTCATCCATCAGTGTGGCGGATTTGCGATTCTTGCTCACCCGAAGCGGGACGGGTGGGAATGCGCGCCCCAGGTTGTTCGTGCAGTTGACGCCGCTGAGATTTGGAATGTTGCATATGACGGGAAGTTCCTTCCCTCGCCCCAGTCCCTGATGGGCTTCCCCAGAATGCGGGAAATCAACCCTCGTTTGCTGGCCGTTGCGGGGCATGATTTCCATCGGAAGGTCGGCTTCTACGATGTGGGGATCGTGATGGATGTGCCCGCTCTGTCGACAGGAGCAATTATCGGGAATTTGCAGCAGGGCCGCTTCGAGATCCGCGCGCCGTTCTTTTGCGCTAAACCTCAGGCCCAGTTCTCTTTTCTGGAATCGGCTCGTCTCCGCTTTCTCAGTTGGCAGCTGAGCAAGGTGAAGCAAGCACGGGATCTTGTTTTGCGATTGTGCTCATGAAGAAGTACACGATCTTGCACACAATCGAGACCGCCGGTCCTGGAGGGGCGGAGACGGTCCTCCTGAATTTCGTCGCCAACCTCGATCCGGATCGCTATCGCTCCCTGGTGCTCCTTCCGGAGGGTTCGTGGTTGCCCCGAAAGCTCCGGGAGTTGAACGTCCCCACCGTCATTGCCGAATCAAAAGCATGGTACGACCCGAGTTTGCTCCGCACGATGGGACGGTTGGTCAGGCAGGAAGGCGTGGACTTGATCCATTCGCACCTGCCGGACCAGAACTTCTACAGTTGTGTGGTTGGTCGGCTAACCGGATGCAAGACCATTGTCACCTACCACGGGGCGCCACCGCTGTCCCATGCCAGAACACTGCGACAGTCCCTCAAGCTCTGGTGGGTCCGGCGCACGGCTGCTGTCGTCGTTGTGGTCTCGGAGTATCTGGGGCAACTTTTTCATGAACTCGGGTTCCCCCGAGAAAAGATAGTCCGCATATACAACGGGGTCGACCTGGGGAAGTTTGCCGGCGCGCGGAGTGGCGGGCTACGCGCGGAGTTGGGTTGTCCGGAAGGAACCCGCTTGGTCGGCATGGTTGCCAACTTGCGAGGACCCAAGGGCTACGAGTACTTTGTCCAGGCTGCCCGGAGAGTCGCCGATTCGATGCCGCAGACTCGGTTCGTCGCCGTCGGAGATATCGATCGGCAGATCTCGAGGCGGCTTTCCGACCTGGTTGATCAACTGAATCTGCGGGATCGGTTTGTCTTCGTAGGATTTCGTGAAGACGTCCCGGCGATTCTGGGCGAGTTGGATGTGTTCGTTCTCTCTTCGGTCAGCGAGGGTTTCTCCTTGGCGACGATTGAAGCTATGGCGGCTGGCAGACCGGTGGTCGCGACGCGCTCGGGAGGCCCAGAAGAGATCATCGAAGATGGGCGGACGGGCTTCCTGGTACCGCCGGCTGATCCCGAAAGCCTCGCGCAGAGAATATGCGAGATCCTCGCGAATCCTGCCGAAGCAGAAGCCATGGGTCGCCGCGCGCAAGGAAAAGTGGAGAGTACCTTCTCGCTCACCAAGATGATCAGCGAATACGAACGCCTTTATAAGTGGTGCCTGGGGGCTACATAGACCGATGGTTTACCTCTTCTGGGGCGCTTTGGCGTTTTTGGCGTACACCTTGTTCGGATACCCCCTGCTTCTTTGGTTTCTTGCTCGGTTCCACAAAAGAGAACACCGGCGGGCGCCGATCTGGCCCACGGTGTCACTCATCGTTGCTGCCCACAACGAGGCGAGAATAATCGCCGGCAAGGTCAGAAATTGCCTCCAGCTTGAATACCCGGAGGGTAGGCGGGAAATCATCGTCGCTTCAGATGGTTCCAGTGACGGCACAGCTGAAATTGTTCGTGGGTTTGCCCGGGACGGCGTGAGGTTAGTTGAGCTACAGGAGCGACGCGGAAAACACTATGCCCAAATGGTCGCCCGCGACGCCGCTTCCGGCGAAATCCTGGTCTTCTCAGATGCCGGGGTGCGGCTGGCACCTGACGCACTAGTAAGGATCGTGTCCAACTTCGCTGATCCACAGGTCGGCTGCGTGAGCAGCGAAGATGTATTGGTGGCGGGAGACAAGGGCGCTGAAGCCGAGGGTAGTTATGTGCAATTGGACGCCCTGTTGCGACGCTGGGAATCCCGGGTCGGTTCCGTTGTGAGTGTGAGTGGCTCGTTTTTTGCGGCGCGCCGGGAAGTCTGCGGGGTCTGGCACCCGGAGCAATCAAGTGATTTCTTTGTGCCGCTGCATACCGTCGCGCAGGGGTTTCGCGTTGTCGTGGATTCCGAATGTCATGGCCAGTACGGTCACACGGCTTCAGACAAGGCTGAGCTTTGGCGCAAGGTTCGCACCATAGCTCACGGCCTGGATGTCTTTTTCAAACACCTTGAACTCCTCAACCCTGTGCGCTACGGATTTTTCTCGCTGCAACTTCTCAGCCACAAGCTCTTCCGGTGGCTGATGCCCTTTGCAGCCCTGGTTCTTGTGGCATCGAGCGTGTTTCTTTGGACGTCGGGCCAGCTCTATCAACTGTGCCTCGTCGGGCAGGCGGTACTCTACGGCTTGGGGACACTGGGTCTTGTCATTCGTCCGTTGCAGGAGTTCAAACTCGTAAAGATGGCAGCGTTTTTCCTCATGGGAAACGTAGGGACTCTAATGGCTTGGCTAAGCTACTGCGCTGGCGAGAAGTTCATCACGTGGCAGCCTACACAACGCGATTGAAACAGAAATCTCCTCAGGGAGTGGGCTCAGCGGCTCACACCGGCAGAATCGCAGTTTGTCACATAGCTTCCGGAGACCTTTGGGCGGGGGCGGAAGCGCAGACCGCAAGCCTGCTGCGGTGGCTGGCTCAAAGGGACGAACTTAGCCTGTCGGTGATCCTCCTCAATGAGGGCCGGCTGGCTGAGAAGGCGCGGGAATCTGGGATTGACGTGAAAGTCATCCCGGAAGCCGGCAGAGGGTTCCTTCAGATATTCCGAGAAGCAACTAATTACCTTCGAGGTCGCGGGATTCATCTCTTGCACTCCCATCGTTACAAGGAAAACCTTTTGGCTGCTCTGTTAGCATGGCGCTGTCAGATCCCCTTCGTCGTTCGCTCCCAGCACGGCCTGCCAGAACCGTTCGGGGGCCTTCGGCACTGCAAGCAAAGTCTAGTACGCGTTGTGGATGGCTTGGTGGCCCGTTACGCAACGGATCGCGTCATCAGCGTCAGTTCGGAGCTTCGAGGGCATTTGACGCGTTACATCGACCCACGAAAAGTTGTGGTCGTCCAGAATGGACTCGACATCGACCAAGTCAGGTCGAACTTGAGCTGCGAGGAAGCGAAGGAGAAGTTGGGAATTCCCGGTGATTACAGGGTGATCGGCACCGCGGGGCGCTTGGAACCCATCAAGCGGTTGGATTACTTCCTGCAGGCTGCCAAGCTGGTGTCCGGTCGCATAGGAGACGCCAGATTCGTAATTGCTGGCGAGGGGCGGGAACGACCCCGGCTGGAGGAATTGGCCCATACTCTTGGCCTTGAGAAGCAAGTTCTGTTTCTCGGCCACCGAAGCGATATCTACGACGTCCTGCGGGCCCTGGACGTCTTTGTTCTGTGCTCCGATCACGAAGGATTACCGATGGTTCTGTTGGAAGCACTTTACTTGGGAGTTCCTGTTGTAGCGCGATCAGTGGGCGGCATCACGGACGTTGTTCAAGATGGAGTCAACGGTGTTCTCATCGAGTCTGGTGAGACTCCGGCGCTAGCGGCAGCGTGCCTCGACCTTCTCCTGGACGATGACCGAAAGAAGCGCTTGGCTACCGCGGCGATCGCCTCAGTGTCGGAGAAGTTCACCGCCCAGCGAAACGCGGCTGAAGTGGCCGGACTTTACCGCTCACTATGTGGGATCAAATGAAACTCCTGTGGTTCTCCCATTTCGTGCCCTTTCCTCCGCGGGGCGGGGGGAGCCAGAGGAGTTACCACCTCCTCCGCCAGGCGGCCAAGTCGCACCAAGTCCACCTCGTCGCCTTCAATCTGCGCAATTACTCCCCTGGCGATCTTGCCGAGTGCGCGTCCGA
>Ga0315277_10009685_pt1 | contig 12286 bp, 11 predicted proteins | sample YL17G05_15_MG_FD_203695 | JGI IMG/M metagenome (GOLD analysis project Ga0315277, IMG submission 203695) | Sediment microbial communities from Yellowstone Lake, YNP, Wyoming, USA - YL17G05_15 | ecosystem: Environmental > Aquatic > Freshwater > Lake > Sediment | place: USA: Wyoming | collected... | reverse complement strand
TACTTTGGACTTGCCATGAGATGCCCGTTTGCGCTGTTAACTCCCATGTAGCCTCCTGCCCAAAGGAACTCAACTTTCAAATCGCGAAGCACCTGCTCAGTCTTGTCACCGAAAATCCTGCGAACAGCCTCAACTTTGTCAAAACCCCTGAAATAGTCACTGAATTGACGCGTAGTACTAATGATGCTTAGAAACCTGTAAAGCCTCAGTATCTTGACTACCTGAAGTAGTCCCGTCACCAGAAATTCACGCCCGTTGATGGCTACCGCCTCTGCAACACTCTTTGAATCCGGGATAAGCTTGTAAAGTTTGTCCCGAAGAAAGTTGGAGTAAAGTTTTATCCAACCAACCAACCAAGGACGACGACGGACGACCACGACGGACGACGACCACGAACGACGACGACCACGAAGGACGACGGTCAACGGATAGTCAATTATTGGTTCCATATACTGTATACCCGATCCAGGATACGTCTATGGACACTGATGGAACAGGAAGGATCTATCAGAATCTACTACAGATAGATAGTATCGAAATCGAGTATACGCTTTAGTTGGGGAAAAGCCATAGTTGACCAAAACACTCAGCGGAAATCCGAAGCGCGCGCTACCGCAACCACAATTGTTTAATACCGAGAATAACCACCCAAACTATCGGTGAAGAAGATTGGTTCTACAAAAAAAGAATTTTCAGAAACCTGATGAGACTCAGACTCCTCCGAATGCAAGGATAGAAAACATCAGAATAGGTGACATGACAGTATCAAAGCATACCTATCAACCTGGATGGCAATGGTCAAAACACATCAAACCCATCGCCAAGACAAATTCCTGTCAAGCGCACCATTTCGGAGTCTTGGTCTCAGGTAGATTGCGTGTGAGAGCGGACGATGGCCAAGAAATCGAATTCGGCCCCGGAGATGTAGCCGACATTCCACCAGGACATGACGGCTGGGTCATCGGAAACGAACCTGCAATCTTCTATTGGTTCACATGTAAAACAAACCCGAAGTAAACTACTCTCGTGCTGATTGGTTGTAGTTCGGAATGGAGGTGAACCAATGAGTAAAGGTAAAATGAAGACGACGACTTGCCCCGAGTGCGGATGGACTGTGAAGTCGCCTTGGGGAGAGAACGACGTAATAGACCATATGGTGCTTCATGTAAAGAACCATCATCCTGAGATGCTGAAGCATAGCAAGGAAGACATGAGGAAGATGATAAAGGACGCATAGGTCAATTACAGGCAGCTGGAACAAATTGAACGTGGGGGGAGGTGAGATTAAATGGGAGAATATGAAAATACTTTGAAAGACATCAAGAAAACTTTAGGCATAGTACCAGGCTTCATGAAGGCTATTCCGAAAGACGTGCTGGTACAAGACTGGCCTCTCATGAAAAAATATCAGGCAGGAGAATCCGAGATTCCAGCTAAGTACAGAGAGTTCATCGGGCTTGCAATATCGGCTAACATCAAATGTCCTTACTGTGCGCTGATGCACACGGGAATGGCTACACTAAATGGCGCTACGAACAAGGAAATAGCTGAAGTTGCTTTTCTTGCCAGTTTCACAGCGAGGTGGAGTGCAATGCTTCACGCTCTACAATACAACTACGACACTTTTGCTAAAGAAGTCCATCAGATAGGCGAGTATGCAAAGAAGGGCGCAAAGAAAAAGTAGAGTCAGCGCGCGCGCAACTGTTGCCTTCCGCGTGCGATGATAGGCCGTATACTCGATTCCGATACTACCTATATCCCTACCCTATAATGCCTTGATTTCTATTCTATAGCCTCTTCTATACCTCTGATAATGCTCTGTATCCTGAATCGTGTATACTGCCTTGATAGAGCCTGTCTTTTTCCACGTAACACGTCGTCCAAGTTGGTTGGTTCGCGCGCGCGGGCTCTTACATGAACGATACTAATATTCGGGGAGATAGTGACGTCGACATTGTTGTTCAACTCAATTCCTCATGTTTTCCAGACATCTCTGGGCTGACGCCAGAAGAACAACAATTGTATAACCAATCGCGTCAAAATGCGACACACACAGACCAAGAGTTTCGGGCTGATGTCATTCAGTCACTGCAATTATATTTCGGCGCACCTTCAATCCAGGTGGGAAACAAATCCCTCCAAGTTCTACCAGGGTCAGGGAGACTTGCAGCGGACGTTGTCACCTGCATACAGTACAGGAAATATCTCGCCTTCAGGGGAACCTATGAACAGAATTTCATAGAAGGAATTGGTTTCCATGCGCAGAATGGCGAATTCGTTGTACACTTTCCAATGCTTCACTACGAGAATGGCACAAAGAAAAACGCCGAGGCTCAGGATTGGTTCAAACCAACGGTCAGGCTTTTCAAAAACATTCGTTCACATATGGTTGACCACAATCTGATAAGTGTGGATTTGGCCCCTTCATACTTTCTAGAATGCATGATTTACAATGTACCTAGTGAAGAATTTGGGTCGAGTTTTAGTGACACCTTCTGCAACATCGTAAATTGGCTTGCCAAGCAAAACATGGATGGTTTTGTTTGCCAGAACGAACAGTACATGCTATTCGGCACGCATCCTGAGCAATGGTCAAAGGACAAAGCAGCGCAGTTTCTCGAAGCAGCCACAAATCTATGGCGCAATTGGCGGTAGCCAAAATGCATCAGTATGCAACTGACTCAGAAGAGAAGAAGCTCATTATTCTCTTATTGGCGTTGTTCAGTGTGTTTGCAACTTGGCTCCTTTATCAGCTGATAACATTAATCAGCACAGCAACTGGTCTTACTGCTCCATGGTGGCTTGAAATACCTTCTATCATCACCTTCTATGGGCTTTCCTACGGGATATTTGACAAGAGGCTCTGGAAAAAGTCCGCATTTCGAAAACTCGGGCTGGTAAGAATACCCGACATGAACGGAGTATGGAAAGGGTATTTGAAATCCTCACATGACCAGTTCAAAGAGGAAATTGGAGCAAGCATTAAGATACGTCAGAGTTGGACGCAAATCGAGATATGTCAAGAAACAAAAACGTCCCAAGGACACAGCTTTGTCGCAACAATCCTAACCAAAGACTTTGATGCAATGCGCGCGCGCTCCACGATTGTGAAGACGTTCGTGTTCCCAAGCCTCGAAGTCTGCTGGAGGATTGATAATTTCGCTTTCAGGCCTTTTCTCCAGTTTCGCTGCGCCATTTGGGCATCCTGTTACGCACAGGCCACAGCCAATACACTTCTTACGATCCACAACTGACATTCCCCCCTTTTCGGCGATAGCATGCACTTGGCATCTCTTCCTGCATATTCCGCATCCCAAACACTCGCCAGCGTCGATCACAGCATAATAGTTGGCGTAGGCCACTGAATTCTCAATGCCCCAATCAGTTATTCCTCTTAGAATTCCACAGCAACAACCACAACAATTACAGACGTAGCCAAGCCCTTTCATCACGTTGCTAACCGTGTGCACAAGACCCATCTCCTCTGCCTTATCAAGGAAAGCCAGCGCTTCTTCCTTCGAAATATCATCTTCACTCGGCTGTCTCTCGACTGAGGAGAAGCTAAGGCAAGTCCTCAAGGGGAAATCACACCTGCGACCTACGTAGTCTTGTTGCACTCTGCAGACGCAATCGTGCAAGCGAAACGCCTTGGAGTTCAGAAGAATCACTTTCACATCGTCATAGGGAAGAATCCATTCAGACTTGACTGCCTTCTGAGCAGGAACAACACGGTGCAGAGCTGGTTGCGGCTTCATGATTCCAGCTGCTCCACCATTCGCCAAATACTCTTCGACTAAGTGAGCCAACTCGTGATCCATACTTTCCCGCTGCGATTCGTAGATTCCCACGACAAAAGGTGCCAGCCTGAAGAGTAGTTGATCACCTTGTCCATGGCTCCATAGAAGTCCCCGCTTCGCCATCTCCATTAACCTAGTCCCAGTCTCTTCAGCCGAAAGCCCAACACGTTTGGCGATAACCTCAACCGACTCCATAGAACCCGTAAGTTGACTTGCCAAAGAAGCCTCTCCGGAGGAGAATATTTTCTTCAGAATCCTTATCTCAACACTCGAAGGCGTTCGGGGAAAACCGTTTGGAAGCTTGTTCAAGGCTTCCGCAAGTTGCTCATAAACATGATCGCTGAACATACTCGCTCTCTATCAAGGTTTTAGTACAACGTGCCTATTTAATAGTCGCTTGCGCACGCACGCATTCTATTATTTAGATGTATAACAGGTGCTATCCTCGGTTTGTCTTATGATCGAATGGGCATCATTATGCCCCGATAGAGAATAGTGATACTGTGTTCATAAACGTCTTATCAAGCATCAAACGTTCAATACAAATATCCCTCGAGGAATGAGCCAGCAAAGAAGGTGTGCTTTGATGACTGAACATGTTACGGAGTCTTCAGAAGTGGCAGACGGTTTGAACGAGAGAAAGCCGATAAGTGTTTTGCATGTCGATGACGAAAGTAGCTTTTTGAAAAAAGAAACTCTCAAAGAATCTGAGGAAAAATACAGAAAGTTGTTCGAGGAAGCAATGGACGCTATCTTTGTCGCCGATGCTGAAACAGGTATTCTAATAGACTGTAACCGTGCGGCGACGGAACTAGTCGGCAGAACCAAAACGGAGCTGATCGGCAAACACCAGCGGATCCTCCATGCCCAACAAGAAATCGTTGAAGAGGGAATAAGCAGGACTTTCAAGCAGCACGTCAAAGAAAAAGAAGGACAGGTTCTGGAAACGCAGATCATCACTAAAAGAGGCGAAATCAAGGAAGTAGCAATAAAAGCGAATCTCATCGAGTTTAGAGGCAGAAAAGTGCTTCAGGGAATGTTCAGAGACATCACTGAGCACAAGAAGGCAGAAATGGCGCTGAGCGAAAGCGAGGAGAAATTCAGGTATCTTGCAGAGCAGTCGCCAAATATGATTTTCATCAACAAAAAGGGCAAGGTGGTTTATGCTAACAAGAAAGCAGAAGAGATTATGGGGTACAAGAGAGAGGAGTTCTGTTCCCCAGAATTCAACTTCCTGACTTTGATAGCTCCTGAATCCAAGGAAATGGTAACTTCATCTTTTGATCATCACACAATCGGTGCAGATGTGCTTCCATATGAATACAAGCTTGTCACAAGAGAAGGAAGAATACTGGATGCGATTCTGACTACAAAACTGATAACGTACTGTGGTGAACATGCCATCCTTGGAACGGTAACAGATATTACCGAAAGCAAACAAATGGAAAAAGCCTTGCAGGAAAGTGAAGGTTGCTTTCGGAACATATCCAAGAAATTGTCAGGTTTGTTGAAAGGCTCTGCGGCACTGCTCAGTTCAACGGATCTCCACGAGCGACTGCAAACGATTCTGGAAGTTGTTTGTGCGCAGGGATGGAAAAGAGCGGTCATAACCTTGAAGGACGAGAACCTGGAAACAACAGATGTTGTAGCAGCAGGACTAGACAAGGACGAAATAGAGCGTCTGAGGTGTCATCAGCCATCCGGTGGAGTATTGCGTAGACGCCTTAGTTCTATGTTTGAACGGTATCGCCTAGGCGAGTTCTTCTATCTCCCTTGGAGCGACCCACTTGTTCAAGAACAGTTCAAGCACGCAGTCCCCAGCAAGATGATAAAGGAAGAGACGCTTGACTGGAATCCTGACGATTTGTTGTATATACCGTTGCGACTGCCCGACGGCAAAGTCGTGGGCATAATGAGCATGGATGACCCTGAAGATGGCCGGCGTCCAACTGGAGAATCCCTTGCCCCTCTTGAACTATTCGCTCATCAAGCTGCTATAGCCATCGAAAACGCAAAACTGATACAACAAGTCAAGGAATACGCACAACACTTGGAGGAAAAAGTAGAAGAACGAACCAAACAGCTGAAGGAAATGCAGCAACAGCTTCTCAAGTCCGAAAGACTTGCCGCCATAGGAGAGCTAGCGGCCATGATTGGCCACGACCTACGCAATCCTCTAACCGGCATCGCAGGCGCCACGTACTACCTAAAGACAAAATGCGGCCCGAAAATTGACGACAAATCGAAAGAAATGCTCAGGATAATCGAGAAAGACATTGAAAATTCGAACAAAATCATAAACGACCTTCTGGAATACTCGAGAGAGATAAAGCTCGATTTGAATGAGAGCAACCCCAGGTCAATCATGGAGGAAGCTCTATCCACCGTCAAGATTCCTAGAAAAATCCGCGTAGCAGATCTAACAAGAGACAAGCCGAAGATAAGAGTTGATACAGACAAGATGAAGAGGGTGTTTGCGAACATGCTCAAGAACGCAGTTGACGCCATGCCCAAAGGCGGCAAACTGACAATAGAAAGCAGAGAATCAAACGGTGATTTGGAAATTGTATTCTCAGACACAGGGGCGGGCATGTCGGAGGATACTTTAAGGAATATCTACAGACCACTTTTCACCACCAAAGCGAAAGGAATGGGTTTTGGCCTGCCTATATGCAAACGGTTCGTTGAGGCACACGACGGCAAAATATACGCAAGAAGCACCATCAGTAAGGGAAGCACGTTCACTGTAACGCTTCCCCTTAAACCTCACATAGAGGAAAGCGAGAAAGTCTGGGTTAAAATGCCTGAACACGTTATCAACAGGTAACGTAAGCGTCGCCCTTCTTTTCGTTTTTTCCTTCCACATCCTCTCTCAATTTTCAACTGTCAACTGAGAAGGCTTCACAGCCCTCAGAAGACCTTAGCATGCTTCCCCAAGCTTTTCCATGATAACCCCCGTTTTTGGCATCGCGCACACGAAATAGAAAATGTGGAAGACGTTGTCTACGCGGTAAGAAAAGAAGAAGGCGCGCGCATATGCGGGGTCATTGTTCACCTGCTAGGTCTGAACCACGCAGAAGAGGTTGCCGTCGGGGTCCTTTAGCACACGGAAGTCATCATCAGGCTCATAAGTCTGGGGATGGCGAGTCGCCCCGATTTTGAGCAATCTCTTCACATCATCCTCTCTGTTGTCGGTATAGAGGTCGAGGTGCAACCTATTCCTAGCTAAGTGCTTCTTAGGGACTCGGTTCAAAGATACGTTCGGATTTCTTCCCTCAGGGTCACGAAGAACGACCCAACCGTCCTTCGCAGGCTCTCTCGGGACGTAGTGGAGCGCCTCCTGCCAGAATGCCAACATCTTGTCGAATTCACCACATTCGATAACGATCGAGCCGATTTTCATTTCCCATTCTCAACCTTGCCTCCGTCAACTCAAGCTAAAATATCTTGCGATGCGACTTCAAAATGATTCTTCTAAGCATCTGCTCGAAGTGGCCACACATAACGCGTGCTTTTCACCTAAAAATCTACCACACTGATTCCAACATTCCTTGTGTGCACGCGCTGAGCATTTGTGAGTGAGTGCTTAAGAGTGTGGTTGGTTGAGAGAGCGCAAACGTTTGGGTTTGGGATAAGAAGCGTGCGCGCCCAAAACCCTCCAACTATGGAGAGGCATTGGCTAGAAGAGCCTGTGCTGCTCTGAGTCTCCTTACTTTCTCAACGTCAGCGCGCGTGTGCGCGGTTTTCATTCTTTTCAAAAATCGTATTCTTTTCGCCTGCTTTTTCCTTGATCGTTTCAAACAAATCGTCCTTCCTAACAATATTAACAACAAACAAGGATTATAACCTTCACCTAAATGCGAAGCCTCAAACCCCTTCTCTACCACCCAAAACAATGGGCTACCTCTTCCGCTTCTTTTTCCGAGCGCGCGAAAAACCCCATGAACATTCTTCAATTACAGGAGGGGTAGGACCCTATGGCTAGGACCTGAAGGGTTCCGTAAGGGCGCGTGAAATGAGAAGACTAGCAAGGAAAAATAGAAATAGATTTTCTTTACAATAAGTCTACGAGATTGTTAGAGATTTATGGCAGATAGAACGTGATGCGATGACAACTAAAAGAAAGAGAGAAAGGATAAAAGAAGAAAAGAAGAAGAAAGAAGCAACGAAGTAGAAATGATGCCTATTGTACCACAGCTTCCCATCGCGCTTGCGGTTCCGTAAGGCGTGCGCTATAGTTGAGTCTATTCTGTCTGTGATGGGTTCTGCTGCTTGATAGGTTTGGTCCTGTATCTTGTTCTTTCGGAGAATAAAGCGCGCGCGCTTCAGGGAAATCCGTTATTACCTTTGCATAACCTCAAAAACCCTTTCTGTCCAAATCAAACATTTTCCGTAGCCTCATTGCCAGAACAACGTAGTGTAGATTCAATCAGCTATAGCTTTTCCGCAGAACCAAAACAATCGATGCTGTACACGAGGAGTAATATTGGCCTCTAAATCTGCCCCTACGTGTTGATTGTGCCCTAATATTTTCCACCAGCCCCCTTCACACTATTTTCAAGGCAGGAATGCATTATGTGTCTTCTGCCACGTCAATGGTTGGTTGGGGTAAAATTTTATCTTCAACCCAAACTTGAACACTTTAGCAAACTTTATGCCGACACAAATCTAGACAATCAGAGGAATAGGCAGGTTCAAAGATTTGAAATTGCTGAAACCGCCTCGGCTTGAGGCTGGGGACACCATCGGCGTAATCGCACCGTCGCATCCCGTTTTGCCGTTTCAGGAGGAGTACAATCGGGGAATCAGGAACCTGAAGAATTTCGGTTTCAACGTGAAAGAAGGAAAAACGGTCAAGCTTCAGCACAAGGTTTACATGGCTGGGACAGATCGTGAGCGTGCCGACGACATCAACGCCATGTTTGCCGATGAGGAAGTGAACGCTGTTATCTGTGCTTTGGGCGGATCCATTGCGATTCGCTGCTTGCGTCACTTGGATTATGACCTGATAAGGAGGAATCCCAAGATCTTCTCAGGGATGAGCAACATCACAACCTTCCACATAGCGTTCCTAGCCAAGACCGGCTTGACTGGGCTTCATCAGACTGACGTGGTATTCGGATTAGGAGCGGATATGAACAGTGCGGAAGCGAAGTACGAGACCGACCTTTTCTTCAGAATCACCAAGAACGCTGAGCCGCTGGGTCTATTGCCAGCATTGACGAAATGGGAAATTTGGCGTGAAGGCAAGGCTGAAGGCAACTTATTCGGCGGAAGCATAAACAGCGCTGAGACAATGCTAGGGACGCCCTACTGCCCGAAGCTGAACGAAGACACCATCTTTTTCTGGGAGTCGATTGGACAACCTTTGGACGAACTTGATGCGAAGCTCACTCATTTCAGAGAATCAGGCATTTTTGAAAGGACCAAAGGCATGTTAATTGGAAAATTCAGAGACGAAGTGTCTGACTCAACAAGCAAGACTGGCCGAAGGATTAGAGACAGGACCGCTGAGATTAGAGAACTCGTTATGGACATAACGGCAGACTACGATTTTCCAATCATCGGAAACATGGATTTTGGCCATTATACGCCTAATTTACCGTTGCCGACAGGCATCAAAGCTGCGATGGATACTCGTGACATGAAAGTCTGGCTGAAAGAATCTTATGTCAGATAGCCTTGCTTTTTTCGCACTTTGGGCTAGGGACAAAACTTTACCTCCACACACACGGATCAACGGAGCGCGCGCGGTAAGTGATATTTCATCGGAGAAAGATGATGTGCGCCGTCGGAATCCTTGTGAATCAATTTGGCTGTAGCACGTTATTGCTGGGAATGAAGGGAAGTTGCCCCGTAGTTACTTTTTCTTGAAGCCAAAGTAGGTGATAACTGCTCCAATGAGTAGCAATATTATGCCAACGATTGCGAAAGGCCAGCCCCATTCATTTGATGGTACCGTCCTACCCATAATTTCCCATGTTGCTCCTGGAAAGCCTCCTGAAGCTGCGTAGCGCGCGCTAACAGGTCATAGTGCTGTTTATTGGACATAGAAAGAAAGTCTACGATGACTTCTCGAAAATGCTCTAAACTATTACTCTCTTAGACTGTGCTTTGTTTTCGAAATTCCCTCGCCTTCTACTATGCATCAGTTGCCCCTTGTCCATTATGCGCTTTCGCCGTCTCTAGGACACCAGACTTATATGAGTAGAATCTCACTCGTTTTTATGGATCCTCTTGCGTTCTACTCCAAACCTGGCATGATGACCGATCCTAGGAAACACGCATATCTATTGGCAGGTCTTCAGGATGACCTGGTTTCGCTTTGTCAAGTTGTTCAAAATAATCTGATCCATGTCTTCTGGGCCGAGCGGATGGGAGTGAACCTGACGGAGGATCAACAGAGCACTCTACAGATGCGTTCAGTTTCCGAAAAACTCGCTCACATAGCCAAAACAAGTGATCAACCTCTCAGCATGCCCCGATCCCTTTATCAGCGCCAAGTTGGGAACTGCCGGGACTTCACAGTCCTTCTCGTTTCTGTATTACGCCATAAAGGCATCCCAGCGAGGGCTCGCTGTGGATTCGGCACGTATTTCGACCCTGATCAATACGTAGATCATTGGGTTTGCGAGTACTGGAATGCTTTGAAGAGGCGTTGGGTAATGGTAGACTCGCAGCTCGACTCCTTCCAAACAGAAGCCCTGAACATCAGATTCGACCCATTAGATGTTCCGCCTGATGAGTTCCTCACGGCAGGTAAGGCTTGGAAGGTGTGCCGCTCGGGAAAAGTGGATCCTGACAAGTTTGGCATTTTTGACATGCACGGGCTCAGGTTCGTCTGGGGTGACGTTGTACGGGATTTCCTGTCTCTAAACAAAGTCGAGATCTTGCCTTGGGACGGGGGCTGGGGGTTTCTAGACCAAAAACTCTCTGACTCACTCCCTGACAGTGAAACTCTTATGCTGTATGACAGAATAGCCGCGTTGACTCTTGAAATCAACGAAAAGTTTCCTGAAATCCGAGCTTACTACAAGAACGAACCTAGGTTCCACATACCCTCCGAATGGGGTTCACAAGAAGAATAGTGCTCGCTCGTCAACAAAACATAGCGCACGCTTAAGCCAAACTCCTCGAAGTATACGTACACTATACTATTATGTCTCAAACCTGCGCGCTCACAAAGCCAAAGACACTGGGCAAGCTAACAGACATTCAGGTCCGACGCCTTTTTGACAAGTTATTCAAGTTCCATTTGTTTGGAAAAATAAGAATTGTCAGAAAAAGTTATATATTCAGAATAGTATAGCCTAGGTTGAGAGAATCATATGAGAGCAGAAACGGGATGCTGCAAGGTTGATGCTGTCGTTACCGTAGATTCGAAAGGCCAGATTGTCCTTCCCAAAGATGTGAGAGAAAAGGCCAAAATGAAACCGGGCGATAAGCTGGCACTCGTAGCCTGTGAATGCGATGGTGAAACTTGCTGCATCGTTATGGTGAGAGCTGAGAAGCTAGGAGATTCAGTGAGCAAGATGTTAGGTCCAATGCTTAAAGGCATTCTAAAACAAGGAGATGGTCCGAATGAAAGAGGAGAAAATTAGGAAGATCGTGCGCAAAGGTTATGCGAAAGTAGCCAATCGAAAAGTTTCCTGCTGCGGTTCGCCCACTTCAAGTTGCACCGAAGCAGACCTTGATGACAAGATTAGTCGAAGCATAGGCTATAAAGAGGAAGAACTCAGGTCCGTTCCCGACGGTGCCAACATGGGTCTGGGATGTGGAAACCCGGTCGCCCTTGCCTCCCTAAAAAAGGGCGAAACTGTTCTTGACCTTGGCTCCGGAGGAGGTTTCGACTGTTTTCTTGCTGCAAACAGGGTTGGGAAAAACGGAAAAGTCATCGGCGTTGACATGACGCCTGAAATGCTTGACAAAGCAAGGGAAAACACTCGTAAGAGCAACTACCCCAATGTGGAGTTCAGGCTCGGCGAAATCGAGAACCTGCCTGTTGCTGATAATACTGTTGACGTAGTAATCTCGAACTGTGTCATCAACCTGTCTCCGAACAAACCACGCGTGTTTGAAGAAGCCTTCAGGGTGCTCAGGCCGGGCGGTAGACTCATGGTTTCGGATATTGTCCTCCTAAAAGAGCTTCCCAAGGATATCAAGAACAGTGTGAGGGCCTACGTTGGCTGTGTCTCCGGCGCCTTAATGAAAAACAAATGTCTTGGACAAATTGAAAAAGCAGGTTTTCAAAACGTGAAAGTAGTTGAGGAATCATCCTTCCCAGTCGAATACATGGCCAACGACCCAACGGCAAAGGCACTCGTGAAAAAAGCCAAGATAGACGCCGAGAAAATAGAGCAAATCGGAAAATCAGTTGCAAGCATCAAAGTCTGCGGAGAAAAACCACAGAAGAAACTCACTGTTCAGAATGTACACGAAAAGAAAACCCGAAAACAAGAATGACGCAATCCAGCAATTGCCTGGAAATT
>Ga0315277_10009684_pt1 | contig 12287 bp, 5 predicted proteins | sample YL17G05_15_MG_FD_203695 | JGI IMG/M metagenome (GOLD analysis project Ga0315277, IMG submission 203695) | Sediment microbial communities from Yellowstone Lake, YNP, Wyoming, USA - YL17G05_15 | ecosystem: Environmental > Aquatic > Freshwater > Lake > Sediment | place: USA: Wyoming | collected... | reverse complement strand
TGCAGCATTTCGCGTTTGCGTACCTCAAATCGTCGCTCCATCGTTCGTCCTTTCCAAAGAGATCATTCCTCTGGAAAGGTCATCGGACAAACGAGTTAAATCCGTTGAAGAATGTTAGACAGTACAATTAGGCAGTTGCTTTGCACCGGCGTCGCAGCCGCGGCGCTCTGTGTCTTTCCCGGTTGCCGCCGCACGGCGCCAAACGAGGTACAGGGATACGTCGAGGGGGAGTTTGTATATGTGGCGTCTCCGCAGGCGGGCAGGTTCGACGAGTTGAACGTGGAGCGGGGCAAGCAAGTCAAGGCGGGTGACCCACTGTTCCGGCTGGAGAGCGAGCCCGAGAAGGCGGCGAGAGACGAAGCTCAACGCCGGCTGGACCAGGCCCGCGCCGGTCTCGAAGATCTGAAGAAAGGAAAACGCCCCTCGGAAATCGAGTCGGTCGAGGCACAGCTCCGCCAGGCGCAGGATGCCGCGATGCTTTCGCAGGAGGAATTCTCCCGGCAGGAGAAGCTCTTTGCCGCCGGTGCGACCACCCAGCAGAGTCTCGACAAGGCGCGTGCGGCGCGGGACCAGGACCGGCAGCGCGTCGCGCAGTTTGAGGCGGAGCTGAAGACGGCGCAGCTCGGCTCGCGCAGCGACCAGATCGCCGCCGCGGAGGCCAACGTCCGTGCCCTTGAGGCCGCGCTGGCCAAGGCGGACTGGTCGCTCTCGCAGAAGCGTCAGACGGCGCCGCAGGCCGGTCTGGTTTTCGACACGCTCTACCGTCCCGGCGAATGGGTGGCCGCGGGCCGTCCCGTCGTGACCCTGCTGCCGCCGCAGAATATCAAGGTGCGTGCGTTTGTGCCGCAGACGCGGATAAGCCCCCTTCACCCGGGCGACCGCGTGCAAGTCACCGTCGACGGGCGGCCCGAGCCGCTCGTCGGGACCATCAGTTTCATCTCCCCTCAGGCGGAATACACGCCGCCGGTCATCTACAGCCGGGCCAATCGCAGCAAGCTGGTCTTCATGATCGAAGTGACCTTCGAGCCCGAGACAGCGGCGCAACTGCACCCGGGCCAGCCGGTGGATGTGCAGCTCGGACCGTGACCTATGGCCGACAATCTCGCGATCGACGTGCATGGAATGACGAAGCGGTTCGGCGACCTGACGGCCGTCGACCACGTCGATCTGGCGGTCCCCACCGGTGAGATCTGCGGATTCCTCGGTCCCAACGGCAGCGGCAAGACGACATTCATCCGCATGCTCTGCGGCCTGCTCCGCGCCGACGACGGCAGCGGCACGTGCCTGGGTCACGACGTGATTACCCAGAGCGAGATTATCAAGCGTCACGTCGGCTACATGACCCAGCGATTCAGCTTCTGGGACGACCTGACGATCGCGGAGAACCTGGATTTCGTCGCGCGCATGTATTCGGTGCCGGACCGTCGGCAGGCCGTGCGCGAGAGCATCGAGCGATTGGGCCTGGCCGACCGGCGCAACCAGCTTGCCGGCCAGCTTTCCGGCGGCTGGAAACAGCGCCTCGCCTTGGCGGCGTGCATGATTCACCAGCCGAGACTGCTGCTGCTCGACGAGCCCACGGCGGGAGTCGATCCCAAGGCCCGCCGTGAGTTCTGGCAGGAGATTCACCACCTCGCCGGACAGGGCCTCACGTTCCTGATCGCCACGCACTATATGGATGAAGCGGAAAGATGCCACCGCCTGGCGTTCATCGTCAACGGCCACCTGCTCGCCGAAGGCACGGTCGCCGAGGTCGTCGAGCAGGCCCACCTCGTGACCTGGTCAGTCACCGGCCCGGACCTGCTCAAGCTTGACGAGCAACTCCGCGGCCGCCCGGGGGTGCAGCAGGCGGTGGCCTTCGGCAACGCCCTGCACGTCAGCGGCGACGATCCGGCGGCGCTGGACCGGGCCATCGCGCCGTTCCACACAGAGCCCTACGAATGGCGCCGCATCGACTCCGGACTCGAGGACGTCTTCATTCACCTCATGGGCCGGCCGCCGAAGGAGGCTTCCTCATGAAGCGACGAGGATTCTCCCCGGCGCGGTTCCGGGCCATCGTGGTCAAGGAGTTCATCCAGATGCGCCGCGACCGCGTGACGTTTGCGATCATGATCGGCATTCCGCTCGTGCAGCTCATCCTCTTCGGGTTCGCGATCAACTCGGACCCGAAGCACCTGCCCACGGCCGTTCTGCTGGCCGACCAGGGTCCCCAGGGCCGCACGCTGCTCTATGCAATTCGCAACAGCGGCTATTTCGATTTCGTCCGGCAGGTGGCCACCGAGGCACAGGGACGCGACGCGCTTGCCCGCGGCGAGGTCCAGTTCGTCGTGAATATTCCGGAGGGATTTACGCGCGATCTATTGCGCGGGGACAGGCCCGCCATCCTCTTGGAGGCAGACGCCACCGACCCGGCCGCCGCCAGCAACGCGATCGGGGCCCTGCGGGTCCTGCTGAACACGGCCTTGCAGAACGATCTGAAGGGCCCGCTGGCTTCTCTGGCGGGGACGAGCGGTCCCATCGACTTGCGCGTCCACGCCTTGTACAATCCAGAGGGCGTCACGCAGTACAACATCGTGCCCGGCCTCATGGGCGTCGTGCTGACGATGACGATGGTCATCATCACCGGCTTGGCCATCACGCGCGAGCGCGAGCGAGGCACGATGGAGAACCTGCTATCCATGCCGACCCGCCCATTCGAGGTGCTGATCGGCAAGATCATCCCGTACATTCTCGTCGGATACCTCCAGGCAGGCCTGATCCTGGCGGCGGCGAAGCTGATCTTCGCCGTGCCGATGGTCGGGAGCCTCGTTCTGCTGCTGGTGGTCTCACTGGTGTTCATCATCGCGAACCTGGCGATGGGCATTACCTTCTCCACCGTCGCTCGAAACCAGCTCCAGGCGGTGCAGATGGCGTTCTTCTACTTTCTGCCGTCCATTCTGCTTTCCGGGTTCATGTTCCCCTTCCGCGGCATGCCCCGCTGGGCGCAGCTCATCGGCGAAATCCTCCCGCTGACGCATTTTCTGCGGATTCTCCGCGGCATTTTGCTCAAGGGCAACGGCCTGGGCGACATCGCACCACAGCTCTGGCAGATCGCATTGTTCGCCGCCGTCGCCCTGGCGATCGGCGTAAAACGTTACCGCCGGACATTGGATTGACCCACCTGCCGCAGGTTCGTAGTGACGCCGTAATACGGATTCTGATTAATTCGTGCGCCCTGCTTGTCATCCTGAGCGTAGCGAAGGATCTGGCCTGTGAGCGGGAGAAACCTCCTATTCGGCGGCCAGATCCTTCGGCTTCGCCTCAGGATGACAATGTCCCTGCCGCGCGAGAATTTCTCCGAATCCGTACAAGGCATTTCTTGCGTCGAGGGCGCGATCGACCTCGGATCGCGGGCCGGCGGCCCGTACCTGTTCAGCTTGAAAAAGGCCCAGCCTAGGGTGGCGCGGGCAAACTCGTTTGCCCGTGGGGTCTCGATTGAGCAGGCCCCGTCGAATGAGCACCGTCAAACGAGTTTGGCGGTGCCACCCGGCGAACGCGAGGCTCCACGCTAAACGCGTACGGAAGCCCGCGGCACACCCCTGGAAAAAATTCTCGGAAAAATTCCATTTTCCGCTTGCCATCTTTACAACTGTAGAGTAGTCTCGTCATTGTTAGAGCGAAAGGAGGTTGTCATGGCATCGAAAGCATACGGGCTGACCGAGGCGGAATGGGACATCATCGAGGTGGTCTGGGAGCACGAGCCCTGCGCCGCCCCGACGGTCCAGGAGGAATTGGTCGCGCGCAAGAAGTGGACCTACAGCACCGTGAAGACGATGATGGACCGCATGGTCGCCAAGGGCTTTCTCACGACGGAGCGCATCCGGAACCTGATCCTGTACCGTTCCGCGATCAGCCAGCACGATGCGCAGCGGGGCGAGTTGATGCGCACGGTCAAGCGGGCCTTCGGGGGGGCGTTCACGCCGATGATGGAGTTCATGTTGGAGAGCAACACGCTCTCGGCGCGGGAGCTGGAGGGCCTGGAGGAGATGATCCGCAGGAAACGCCGCGAGAAATCGGGCGCGAAGCGATAGTCCATGTAACGAAACCCTCGGATGGACGTTATTAAGAGCGGAGATGCAATTATGACTGCGATCGTGGAGATGATCAATGCGGCCGGCCGGGCATTCGTCGAGTTCGCCCTGCCCATGCTCATTCAATCCTGCGCGCTGATCCTGGTTCTGCTTGCCGTCGATCTGATTCTTTGCAGGAGGGTGCGCGCCGTCTTTCGCTACTGCGTCTGGATGCTGGTCCTCGTCAAGCTCGTGCTGCCGCCGACGTTCTGGTCGCCGGTGAGCATCGGGACGTGGTTCGGCGATTCGTTGAAGGCGCCGGAAGCAGCTCTGGTTGAGCTGGCTGAGCCACGGCCCGCCGAGCCGGCGGGGGAGACTCGCACTATGGCGGAGGATATCCTGTCGCCAAGTGCTCCGGCCTTCATGACCGCTCCCGTGTCGCCTGTCGATGATCCACGCCCGGAGGCGCCATACCTGCCCGCCGCCGCCGTATTGCGTGACAATTCGTTGGCTGATGCCGATTCGGAGTCGCTGCCTGGTGCAGTGGCAGCGAGTCCATCTGCCGAGCCGTCTCTGAGCTGGCAGGGCCTTGTCTTTCTGTCCTGGGCGGCGGTCGCCACGGCCCTGCTGTTGTTGCTGGTCCAGCGGGCCTTCTTCGTGCGGGGCCTCGTCCTCGACGCTGATGAAGCCAGCGCTGCATTGCAGGATGAGTTGGGCCGTTGCCGCAGGCAGATCGGTCTGCGAAAAGAGATCGCGCTGAAGCTCTCGGCTCTTGCGGGCAGCCCGGCGGCGTGCGGACTGGCTCACCCGGTGATCCTGATCCCGCAGAACCTCGCGCCCAGACTTCAATCGCACGACCTCCAGGCGGTCCTGCTCCACGAGCTGGCGCACGTCAAGCGGGGCGACCTCTGGGTGAGTCTCGCGCAGACGCTGCTGCAGATCGTGTACTTCTACAATCCGCTGCTGTGGGTGGCGAACTCGCTGATCCGGCGGACGCGCGAGCAGGCGGTGGATGAAGCCGTGCTCGTCGCCATGGGCGAGGCCGCCCAGCAGTACCCCGAGACGCTGGTCAACGTCGCGAAGCTGGCCTTCCGAAAGCGTCCGGCCCTGAGCCTGCGCCTGCTCGGCGTCGTCGAGTCCAAGAGCGCCCTGAGCGCTCGCATCAGGCACATCCTCAACCGCCCGCTGCCCAAGACCGCTCGGCTTGGGATCGCAGGGCTGACCATCATCCTCGTGACAGCGGCCGTCCTGCTGCCTATGGCCAGGGCGCAACGGGCAGAAGTTCGCGCAGACACGTCCCGGATCGTCCTATTGCCGAATTGCGGAGTCGCGCTGTCTGGCATTAGTGGACAGGATTTGCCCGTGCTGGATCTGGCCGGCGGTAAGGTTCTGGTGCTGCCCGCCGTCAAGAACGAGGAGGCATTCCTGGAGATGATCGGGGCAAGGGATGCGGGCGATCTCCTCTACTACTATGACCGGGCGGAGGGCGCGGGCAAAATCACCTTCCTGAGAGGTGCAAAGCCGGATTGGCTATCCGCGGGAAACAGGAGAATCGAGTATGAGACGGCCACGATCGCAATCACCGCGATGAAGATGCCTCTGGAGACAACCATTACCACGCGGGGAGGCGATCAGTTCAACGTCACAATCGCGCGGGCCGACAAGGAAGGATGTTCCATCGAGTTCTCTCCTCTGGAAGATGCCGGCGGCACATTCAAAGCCACCCTTGCCGGCGGCGTCACGGTGGAGCTGATCGGCGCGTCGGAGCATCCCAGTGCAGACAAACCGTGGTGGCGGCCGGACGGCTTGGCCCTGGAGGAGGCGCCGTACGATCAGATTGGGGGAGAGGTCCATCCTGGCGACAGCGAGGCGGCCTTTGAATTCGCCGTTCGCCTGTCGGGTTTGCCCGCTGGGGCTGAGACCACGATGAAGACGGAGCCGGAAGGCTCGAGGACTGGCGGCGGCAGCCCGCCCAGGCGGGATGGACAACCCGTGGATGACGTTCGCTGGCTGGCAACCGTGCTACCTAAAAATCTGCAAAGCTGCACCGTGCTGTTCGGGGTTGCCGCCGGTGAGTGGGAGACGATCGCTCAGCACGGAGGCATCGGGTCGAGTTCCCTGAGCACGGCGTCGGGCGGCGTGAGCTTCTCGCCGGCGATGGAAAGGTCGGATGACGGCGTGGCGATTACGGTGACCGACGACATGACGGACCGGCCCTGCAGAATCGTTGCGGTCCTGAAGGACGGAACAACGGTGGAATCCTCCGAGGCGTTGACGAGCTCGGTCGGCAAGGCCCGCCAGACGACGGTCTCTTTCAAGAATCTTACGCTGGCGCAGGTCGCGGACTTCCGCTTCGAGACCCGGCCGTGGACGTGGGTCGAGTTCCGGAACGTCTCGCTGCGTCCCGGGCACAAGACCGATGTAGAGAGCCGCATCGATGCCGGCGCCGGGCAGCCGGTCCGTGCCAGGATTGCTTCGTCGGATGCAGGCGCGGAATCAGGCGCCCCGATTGATTTGGGTTCGGCGGATGAAACCGGCGGCAGTTATGTGAAGGTGATTCTCGGCTGGAGCGGCCAGGAGGTGAACGTGCCCGGCCCGCTGGTCCTGCCGGAGAACGTCAAAGGAATGAACGAGTTTCAACGCTGGCAAAAAGGTCTTGTCCGCGACAGGATCACCTTCGTCGACGCCGGGGGGCGCAAATGCGTCGTCGAGTGCAAAGGCATGGGCAAGTCGCCCGACGGCTCTGCTCGCGCCGAGTACATCGTGACGCGGTACCGGCCCGATCAGACGCCGCTGGCGCACAGCTACTTTTCGCGCGGCGATGAGCTGGCGGCCGAGTGGCAGACCTACTTCCCCAATGGGGCTAAGAAGATCTGGGGCTTGAATCGGCCCGATGCCGCGGACTGCAAGATGACGATCCGGTTCTATGGTGCCGAGGGGCTCAAAACCTGCGAATGGCACGTCAACGAGCACAACGTCGCCTACGCCGAGCAGATTTTCGACCCGAACGGGGCCAGCCGCTTCTCGCATTACCTCAAGGACCAGATTCACTCTGCCTATGCACCTATTGCTCGGCCTGCTCTGGCTGAGCCTGCGGCACTGGCATCGACGGACAAGGGCGCTGGCGGAGGCGCCCTTGCCGAGTCTGGCCGGCCCGCCGCGAAGCTGCCCAACGGCGTGACTGTTCGGTTCCTGGCGTATTCACAGTTGACCCCCAGCGGACTCCAGTGGTGGGACGTCAAGAGCGACCTCGCGAGCATCCCGGGCGTCGTCGAGGCCGATGTCGAGGGCCTCGGCACCGTTCTCGCCTTCCAGATCGATCCGCCGCAAACGGAGATAAGTGCCAGCTTGGCCCGCGGTGCCGGCATTGAGGAGTTCAAAACTCAATGGCAACTGGGCAACAGCGGCACGTGGCTCTTCGCGATAGGCGACCAGCGCAGCTACGCGAACGTATCGATCTCGACGCTGGTCAGAGACCCGCCGGTGGTCGGGCTGATCCCCTTGACCGGCGAGGACCAGGGCAAGGCGGTCGAGGTCAACCAGTTCGGCGTCGCTCAGATCGTCGATCTGCAGGTGACCTCGCCCGGCAAGGGCAAGCGCGAAGAGGGAGCCGGAATGGAGGGGCCGGTCATTCAGTTCACGGTGGTCAAGAGTCCCATTTCATCCCCTAGTGTGGTTGCTGTCGAGGATAAAGGGGGACTCGCGCACGAGCTTTCCAATCTGTCGGACAATCGGCAGGCCGCCACATACAGGGTTGCTCTCTGGCCCGAGCAGTTGGCCTCCCTGGTAGTCGAAGCTTCGCTCGTGCGCCAATCACATGTGCAATTCCGAAACATCTCTCTGGCGCCTGACCGGACGACAAAGGTCCAGGTGGAAATGGACCCGACGCCGACGGTCAGTTGGTTTCGCAGCAAGGTCAGTCAGGCGTTTAGCGGCTTCGCCGATGCGATCAAGCAGTATCTGAAGGATCAGAACGGCCAGCTCCCCGTCAGTCTGGAGGGCATGAAAGGATATCTTCCCGAGGACAATTGGCTGACGGAGCACTTGGCCTACATCGCCAAGGGCGGTCCTGTGCCATCGGGCGGCAGCAGCGTGATTGTCGCGTACGATAAGACCCTGCTGCCGCAGGGCAAGGGCACCTACGTCGTCTACGCGAGCATCTACGGCGGCCTTGTGCAATTCAAGAGTCCCAAGCAGCTCGCAGAGCTCGGCATTCTCCCATCCGGGCAAGCGGCTCAGCCGACGCCGATCTCAGAGAGTGTCGCGCCGACCGGCAAAACCCCGTCCCCTTCAGTCGCCGCCACGTTGGCAAACGGCGTGAAGCTCGAATTGCTGGCGTACTCGCGGTGGACTCAGGAACAGCTCACATGGTACACGCCGGCGGGCACGTCCGTTAGTCTTCCGGGAGTCAATGAAGCCGATATCGAGGGGCTGGGCACAGTCCTCGCCTTTCGGACGGAGCCCGCGATCCATACCCTCTATGTGTGGTCGGTCCAGGCGCCGAACGAGAGCACGTCGCTGGAAAAGAAATGGCGCCTCGATGACGGCAATATCTGGCTCGTGGCGCTCGGGAAGACAGGCCCTTACGTCAACATCGAGATACAGGCCGTTATCGCCGACGCGCTCGTTGTGAGACCGGTCGCGTTGAAGAGGCCGGGCACGGGGAGCTGGATTGCCGTTGAAGAGTGCGGCATCCGCGCGGTCCGTGACCTGACAGCCATCGACTCCGATTCCTCGCGCTTCCAGGTACATTGGGAGATGCTCGGGCCTCGCGTTGTCGCGGCTGTGGACACCGCCGGCGATCTGCATCCAGTTCGTGTGACGGCTCCTCCCAGGCTCTCCGACCCGGGAGCGGGTGCTGCTGCCTCGTACGAGGTCGGTCTGCCGCCCGATCGGCTCGCGTCCATCGTTGTGGAGGGCTACAGCGATCGGGGCGCTCGCGCGAGTTTCCGAAATGTATCGCTCACGCCGTCCCGACCGACTCCGATCAGAGTGGATGTCACACCGCAACAGCAGGGACCCTGGTGGCGTGAGAGCCCACATTACAAAAATATGGAACATCTGGGCATCAGACTCTCACGATACGCCGAGAACCACGGCGGCTCGTATCCCGCGACGCTGTCTGTGTTGAAGGACACGATGTCCGAGACCGAGTGGCAATGGCTGGAGCAGAACGCCGTGTACCTGGGCGCCGGCGGGAGTCCAACGCAACAGGCCGCTGCACCTTTAGGGTATGACAAGACCCTGCTGCCCTTGGGCTTCGGGACCTATGTCCTTCGTGCCGACGGGCGCGTCGAATTTGAAGTCCCGAACCGCTTGCGAGAACTCGGCATTCCGGCTGACGGTGCTGCCAGGACGCAAGCGGCTCCAGGCGCAACGGAGAAGATGCCCCCCTCCGCCGGAGCGATGGCTCGCAGGTCGGGCACTCCGCGGGACAACATGCTGCTACTGGGTCTGGCCATCGTGTTGCATGCGAACGAACACAACGGCGACCTGCCGCCGGCGCTGGAGCCTCTTGGGCCCTACCTGCCTGACCCCCAGATTCTTGCATGGCTCAAGGACAATGCCATCTACGTGGGCAAAGGCAACCTGAAGGACTATCCGGCGGCATATTCGGTCGTGACCGCCTACGAGAAGACCGCTGCTGCCACAGGCGAGCGATACGTCGTCTTCCTCGACGGCCACGTCGAGCTGGCCAAGCCCGAACGGCTCAAGGAACTGGGACTGACGACGGCGGAGCCGCCAAGTCAACCGGCGGGTGACCTGGCGCGTCTGGTGAAAGAAGCTCAGCCCGGCGCCACCGTCACTATCCCAAAGGGCACGTATCGTACTCCAATCGAGATCGCCAAGCCGCTGGTGCTGCGAGGCGAGTCGCAGGAAGGCTGCATCATCGAGGTCACGGCCGATCAGCCGGCGATTCTGGTCAACGCCGCGAGCAAGGGCAATGTGACTGTCGAGAACGTGACGATCCGATGGCAGTTGGCGGGCGATAAGAAAATGGACCTGCCGGCCGCTCTGCTGGTGAAGGATACGAACGCTTTGATTCGCAACTGCCGCTTCCTGCCTCTCGGGGACGCCAAGCGCTCGCCGATGGCGGTTTACATTGATGGCCGCTCCAAGAGCACCGTGGACAACTGCCGGTTCAACGGATTCGAGTACACCGTCTGCTATGGGCAGGGCACCGAGGGCGTCGTTCAGGACTGCATCATCGCCGATTGCGGCCACCAGGGCGTGATCAACTACGACGGGGCCACGCTCACCGTGCAGCGATGCATCATCACCGGCTCGAAGTTCCACGCCGTCCGCTGCACCGGCGGCGTCCTCCACGTCAAAGACAACCTCCTGGTCAAGAACGCCAATCGCGGCATCTACCTCGGCAACAAGACCGGCCGGGGAACCATCACGAACAACCTGATCGTCGACAACGGCACAGGGATTTCCGGGTTCGGCCGGGCCAATTACGTTGTCGCAAACAACGTGATCGTAAATAACAGCTATGCCGGCATCGATATGCGCGACTCCTGCAGGCTCTCCGTCCGCGACAATGTGCTCGTGAGGAACCAGCGGGGCGTCGTGCTCTTCAAAGAGGGCACGGAGAACTTCAACGTGCTCGGCAAGAACGCGTACTGGGGCAACGTCACCGACACGGAGAACATCGAAAAGGCGGCGGGGTCCGTCGCAGCCGATCCGCGATTTGTCGATCCCAACCGCGGCGACTTCTCCGTACAGGAGCGGGGCCAGGGTCTGACCGATCCCAAGGTCATCCAAGAGCTGTGGAAACGATATGAGCAGCTCAAAGCCGAGCCGGCCCGGAGCAACCCGCCTCCGACGTCCGCTTCGAGTGTCACGACACCTGCTTCGACCGGCTTCTCCGGGAGGGTGGTCGATCCTCGCGGTAGTCCTGTCGCCGGCGCGCAGGTGGCCCTGTGCACAAAGGACAAGGGCGTCTCTATTGGTCCCACGGGGTTATTGCCCAATAAGATGGGCGGCCGGAGCACAGAGATCGTGCAGACGGACCCGCAGGGGCGGTTCTCGTTTGCGCAGGCGCCGGAGGAGTTCCAGCTTGTCGCCGCGCACGAGAGCGGCTTCGCCTGGGTGACGGACAAGGAGCTTGCCTCCTCGCACGACTTGCCGTTGCAGCCGTGGGGACGCATCGAGGGGACGCTGCGAATCGGCCGCGAGACGGGCGATGACAAGGATGTGAGTCTTCTGGGGTACATCAATCGAGATGCCATCGACCAGGGCGTCCGGTACGACTACCAGACGAAGACGGACGCGAAAGGATGGTTCCTGTTCAAGAAAGTCCCGCCCGGCTGGATGGAGGTCGGGTACACGACACAGATGGGCGACGCCACCTGGAGCGACACGTGCCGGACGCCGGTCCGCGTGGAGCCGGGCGAGAGCGTGAAGATGATGCTGGGCGGCACAGGCCGGCCCGTGGTCGGCAGATTCGTGCCGCCCAAGGATTATGACGGCCCGGTGTACTTCGGCCAGGGCCTTCGCGCCTTGACCACGGTGCGGCCGGAAACGCCGAAGCCCGCCAACTACGATCAGATGACCCAGCGTCAGCGCAGCGAGCGGAACAAGCAGTGGTATCAAACCCCGGAGGCCCGGGCATTCTACGATGCGATCTGGCACGACCTCAGCAGACGCCATTATACGTTCCGTATCAACGAGGACGGCTCATTTCGCATCGAGGATGTGACCCCGGGCAAGTACCGGATGACGGTCTACTTGGAGGAACGGCTCGGCGAGGGCCGCCCGGAGGAGATCGGCGGGTACTCCGGGACAATCGAAGTGCCCCCGATGGCGCAGGCATACACGGATGAGCCGCTGGACGTCGGCGAGTTGACGCCGACGATGCGCCGCCCGCTGCACGTCGGCGACACGGCCCCGCCGTTCGGAGCCAGGACCCTCGACGGCAAAGATATCCACCTGGCCGACTACAAGGGCAAGTTCGTCCTGCTGAGCTTCTGGCAGCCTGAGTTTCACCCCGAGCTGGATCGCATCAAGGAGCTGTATGAGACCTACAGCAGCGCGGGCAAGCTCCAGATCATCGGCCTCGGCGGGGACGATACGCTGGAGGAGATCAAGAAGTACGTCGCCGAGCACAAGATCGAGTGGCCCGAGGTTTACTTCGGCGAGAAGTGGGATGAGGGAGCCGCTGGACAATATGGTCTGTCGGGCCTGCCGTACATCCTGCTCGTGAATCCCGAAGGCAAAATCGCCGCAACGTGGCTT
>Ga0315277_10009682_pt1 | contig 12288 bp, 6 predicted proteins | sample YL17G05_15_MG_FD_203695 | JGI IMG/M metagenome (GOLD analysis project Ga0315277, IMG submission 203695) | Sediment microbial communities from Yellowstone Lake, YNP, Wyoming, USA - YL17G05_15 | ecosystem: Environmental > Aquatic > Freshwater > Lake > Sediment | place: USA: Wyoming | collected... | reverse complement strand
TGACGCCGATGCGAAAATTGGATGGATGGCGAAGGGCGTGCCCGCATTTGACATCACTAACATGTGCAAGCAGGGAAGATATGAGATTAAAAAGCAGGTTCTAGCGGACCCGTATCGACATACTTTATTGCAAAAAATCGTCTTCAGGCCACGACAGGGAAGGCTGGAGGATTTCCATCTTTACGCCCTGCTCGCACCGCACTTGCATAACCATGGTGGGGGCAACACTGGCTGGGTCGGCGAGTTCAAAGGATTGCCCATGTTAATGGCTAAACGCGATGGCAGTGCGCTGGCGCTGGCCTGTTCTGCGCCATGGCTGAAGCGTTCGGTGGGATACGTTGGGACTTCCGATGGCTGGCAGGACTTGAAAATGCACAAACAGATGGAGTGGGAATATAGCTGCGCGGAAAAGGGAAATGTGTGTTTAACCGGGGAAATCGATATTGCTTCGTGTGATGGCGAATTTCTCCTGGCGCTTGGGTTTGGGCGCTCGGCCAGTGAAGCGGGGCATCGGGTCCGCTCCAGCTTGCTGCAAGGGTTTGAGGTGGCGTGGCAACAATACCGTCAGGAATGGGCAGATTGGCAGAAGACGCTTCGGTCCTTGGATGGGAAGTCCAACAGCCCTGCCAATTATCATGCGAGCACCGCTGTGCTGGCCACTCACGAAGCTAAAGATTTTCCTGGAGGGATGATTGCCAGCCTCTCGATTCCCTGGGGGGGCGTCCACGGGGACAATGACCTTGGCGGGTATCATCTTGTCTGGCCGCGGGACGCGTACGAGAGCTGCGGGGCCATGCTGGCGGCAGGAGCTGCGGGGGAAGCCCAACGGGCGCTGGATTACTTCGAGGTTACCCAGGAACCGGATGGCCATTGGCCGCAGAACATGTGGCTGGATGGCCGCGAGTATTGGAAAGGGATTCAACTGGATGAAACGGCCGCTCCAATTTTGCTGCTCGATCTGGCCCGGCGCGAAAAACTTACCGACCTCGATCGGGATCGACTCTGGCCCATGATTCGCGGTGCAGCCGGGTTCATCATGCGCAACGGTCCCGGCACACAACTGGATCGTTGGGAAGAAGACCCAGGTTACTCTTCCTTCACCCTCGCCTCGGAAGTCGCGGCCTTGCTGGTGGCCGCTGATATGGCCGCCCAGGAGAAACAAGGCGCATTGGCAGAATATTTGCGTCAGACGGCCGATGCCTGGAATGATTCCATTGAAGATTGGATCTATGCCAGGAATACCGAGTTGGCCCGGAAACTGGGCGTGGAAGGGTATTATGTTCGCATCACTCCCGAACCCCTCAGCCGTTTCACTCGAGTTGAAGAGGCGATGGTCAGCTTGAAAAACCGTCCATTGGAATCGAGCAACATCCGGGCTGTGGAACTGGTGAGCCCCGATGCGCTGGCGCTGGTGCGCTTTGGCCTGCGCGCTGCGGATGATCCTCGTATTTTGAACACCATTAAGGTGGTTGACGCCCTTCTGAAGTTTGAGACCCGTTATGGCCCGGCCTGGCATCGTTATAATCAAGATGGGTATGGGGAACACGAGGATGGTTCGCCTTTCGACGGCACCGGAGTCGGCCGTGCGTGGCCGTTGCTGACGGGCGAAAGGGCGCATTACGAATTGGCCGCCGGCCATGTTGACGAAGCCCGCCGACTGTTAATAGCTATGGAGTCTTTCGCCGATAAAGGCGGCATGATTCCGGAGCAGATTTGGGATACAGACGATCTGCCCCAAGCGGGTTTGTATCACGGGCGCCCATCCGGATCAGCCCGCCCACTGGTGTGGGCCCACGCCGAGTACATCAAATTGCTGCGTTCGTTGCAGGAGGGACGAGTCTTTGACATGCCGCCGCAAACGGTGGAGCGCTATCTCAAACAGAAAACTCAGTCGCCTCTCTCTATTTGGCGATTCACCTGTCAGACCCGAACCATTCCACCCGGCCGCCAGTTGCGCATCGAAACTGCGGCGCCCGCACAGATTCATTGGACTGATGACGAATGGGCGCATGTGCACGACGTGTCGACAGGCGACTCCGGGCTGGGGATTCATTTCGCAGATCTGCCGAAACGCCCTGAAAGTACTCGGCTAACATTTACCTTCTACTGGCCCGAGGCCGGGCGTTGGGAGGGCAAAGATTTTACTGTTGCAGTGAAAGGAACAACATGAAAACGAAACGTCCTGAAGTAATTGTGATCACGGGGGCGTCCGCCGGCGTCGGTCGTGCCACCGTGCAAGCTTTCGCCAAACGCGGTGCGCACATCGGTTTGCTTGCGCGGGGACTTAAAGGTTTGGAAGGCGCAAAGAAAGAGGCGGAGCAACTTGGCGGTAAAGGTCTCGTGCTGCCCACTGATGTCGCCCATGCCGAGCAGGTGGAAGCCGCCGCCCAACAAGTTGAGGACGCCTTCGGCTCCATAGATATTTGGGTCAATGATGCCATGGCTTCGGTTTTCTCACCGCTCAAAGAGATGACATTTGAGGAATTTCACCGGGGCACCGAAGTTACCTATTTGGGAACCGTTTACGGCACGATGGCCGCGCTCAAACGCATGTTGCCGCGCGATCGCGGAATGATTGTGCAAGTTGGTTCGGCTTTGGCGTATCGCAGCATACCCCTACAGTCGGCTTATTGCGGCGCGAAGCATGCCATCCGCGGCTTTACCGATTCACTGCGCTCGGAGTTAATCCACGACGGCAGCCACGTGCACGTGACCATGGTGCAACTGCCGGCGGTGAACACCCCACAGTTCTCGTGGGTAAAAAGCCGTTTGCCCAACAAGGCGCAACCTGTGCCCCCGATTTTCCAGCCGGAAGTTCCGGCCGAAGCGATCTATTGGGTGGCACATCATCCGCGCCGAGAACTTTTTGTGGGCATGCCCACCGTCAAGGCGATCGAAGGCAATAAGTTGATGGCGGGGAGATTGGACCGCTACTTAGCCTCGCAGGGTTATTCCGGGCAGCAAACGAATGAGGCGAAGGATCCGAATCAGCCGGACAATCTTTGGGGGCCGCTTGATGGAGAGAATGGCTTTGACCACGGGGCTCACGGCAGTTTTGATGCCCGCGCGAGCACCTCCAGTCCGGAGGCGTGGATGGCGGAGCACCGTGAATGGCTGGGAGTGATTGCGTCCGGCCTGGCAGGGCTTGGCTTGGGCGTTGCCCTTATCGGCAAAAAATCTAACGGCCAGGGACATGGATGATGATTTCCAATTTAGCCGGGTAGAGTCTAACTCGCGATTTTTCTCAATCCGGCTCGAGCCTCCCCGGGGATCAGCGTTGCGCTTGCAATGGTAGCCGCGGCTGAAGCTAAACACCAAAAACAAAGGGTTCTATGCTGAGTCCATTGTTTGCGAGTCATCCGCACCACCTGGAATAAATCGAACATGATCTTCCCAGCGAGTGCCAAGGGGATCCAAGGTGTTTTGCGCGCACGGTCCTTCCCACCCATGGCAGCCAGTGCCATAGTTAAGGCATAGCTATTTACGCCGAGGACGGCATCAGGCGCTGCGAGTCGATTGTAAGCTTCGTCGGACGACACCACCCGTTCCGAGTCCACTTTAGGCAATGGGGGATCGGGCAAACGTTTGATTACGCCCATTTGATAAAGCGTGATTACGCCCAAAGCCCCAATCGCCATCAGCGAGCTAACCACGATCGCTCGTCGTGCCGCCAAGTAATTCTCCGTGTCCGCGCCTTAGTTCAGAGCTCAGCTCTGCAGACTTGGTTTCCTGCGTGCTGCTAATGCCTTTGTACGATGGCAGATTCTTCAAATTCCAAATTGCCGTAGTGCTTTGGGCTGTGGGGTGTCTCACCTATTCTCCTTGAAAATAAGTTCTCCCATTACTACGTGGGTGGAAGTGGGGTAATAACCTTGCGGCGACAGATTTCAAGGTCTCGGCCCATGCTTTTAGACTTGGTTGTTACAAAATTGGGCTGAACACCCGAATTTCCTGTAATCCGCTTTCGCGGAATACTTTTTATGGAGGTTTTTTAAAGGAGTTACATGCTTGCCGCGACAACTGCCAGGGATCAACGCCGAGTCAGCACGGTTAAACCGGAACAAAAATCCGATGTCAACACGATTGGACTTGAGTCCGCTTTGAAACGCAAGCTTCAGGGCGAGGTCCGCTTTGATGTGGGCAGCCGCGCCCTTTATGCGACTGATGGCTCCAATTACCGCCAGGTTCCGCTTGGCGTGGTGATTCCGAAAACTTACGAGGACGTGCAGGAAACAGTTGCAGCGTGCCACAGATTTAGTGCCCCAGTGCTTTGCCGGGGTGGAGGGACCAGCCTTGCCGGTCAATGTTGCAATGTGGCGGTGGTCATGGATTTCACCAAATATTTGAACAAAGTCCTGGAAATTGATGCACGCCGCCGCTTGGCCCGCGTGCAGCCCGGTTGTGTGCTGGACGAAATTCGCCATGCCGCCAGCCAGCAACATAAGCTAACATTCGGTCCTGATCCGGCCACCCACTCCCATTGTGCGATCGGCGGCATGCTCGGCAATAATTCCTGCGGCATCCATTCTCTGCTGTCAGGCAACTATGGTTTTGGGCTGCGCACCTCGGACAATACCCATGAACTGGAAATCCTGACTTACGACGGCGCCCGCATGAAGGTGGGGGAAACCTCACCGGGAGAACTGGAGCGCATTATCCAGCGGGGCGACGCCCAAGGCAAAATCTACGCTCAATTAAAACAACTGCGCGATAAATACGCAGAGCAGTTGTGCCACCACTTCCCTCAACTGCCACGCCGGGTTTCGGGTTACAACCTGGATGAGTTGCTGCCGGAACGGAACTTCCATGTCGCGCGCGCCCTGGTGGGTTCCGAAGGAACTTTGGTAACGATTCTCGAAGCTACGTTGCACCTGGTTCCTCAACCCACCGCGAACTCTCTGTTGGTCCTGGGGTATCCGGACGTCTATTCGGCTGCGGACCATTTGATGGAGATCCTTGAATTTCACCCTGTCGGCTTGGAGGGCATCGACGACGTGCTAATCGAATGGATGAAAGTGAAGCACGTGCGCACGGGCAATCTCCAGTTGCTCCCCAAAGGTAATGGTTGGTTGCTCGTCCAGTTTGGTGCGGACTCAAAAGAGGATTCCGATGCCCAAGCGCGTCGTTGCATGGAGCGCCTGCGTCAGATGGCCAATCCCCCCGACATGCGCCTTTACGATGATCCGGAGCACGAAGAGAAACTCTGGAAGGTGCGTGAAGCAGGACTGAGTTCGACGGCGTGGGTGCCTATCGAGCCGGATAATTGGCCGGGGTTTGAAGACTCCGCAGTGCCCGTGCCAAACGTGGGGCCTTACCTGCGTGATCTCAAGAAGCTGATGGAAAAGTATCATTACAAGACTTCTCTCTACGGACACTTTGGCCAGGGCTGTATTCATTGCCGCATTCCGTTTGATCTCTACACCACTGATGGCATACGCGCGTGGAAAAATTTTATGGAGGAGGCCAGCGATTTGGTGGTCCACTACGGCGGTTCAATTTCGGGCGAACATGGAGACGGCCAGGCGCGCGCTCCTTATATCGAAAAAATGTTCGGGCCGGAGTTGATGAATGCTTTCCGTGAATTCAAACGCATTTGGGACCCACATTGGAAAATGAATCCCGGCAAGCTGATCGATGCGTATCCGATCGATGCGAATCTGCGGATTGGCACCGACTACAGCCCACCAAACCCGAAGACACACTTTAGCTACCAGGAAGACAAATGGACCTTCTCGCGGGCAGCGTTGCGCTGTGTCGGGGTTGGGAATTGCCGCAAAAAGGACGGGCAGACGATGTGCCCCAGCTATCAAGTGACCTTGGAAGAGGAGCATTGCACCAGGGGACGAGCCCGAATGCTTTACGAGATGCTAAACGGCAGGGAAATCAGGGATGGCTGGAAAAGCGACGCGGTGAGACACTCGCTCGATCTTTGCCTGTCGTGCAAAGGTTGCAAGAGCGATTGCCCGGTGAATGTCGATATGGCCACCTACAAGGCGGAATTTCTTTCGCATTATTACGAGGGGCGGTTGCGCCCCCGCCATGCTTACGCATTTGGGCTAGTGCATGTATGGTCGCGATGGGCGAGCGTGGCCCCGACGATTGTCAACTTCTTTACGCAAGCACCGATCTTGCGGAGCGTGGCAAAGTGGGCGGCGGGAATGGCCCCGCAAAGAGATGTGCCGGTGTTCGCGCCGCAAAGTTTTAAAGAATGGTTTGCCACGCGCTCACCGCAAAATTGGGGCGCATCGGAAGTGGTGCTGTTCGCCGATACCTTCAACAATTACTTCCATCCCGAGGTGGCCAAGGCTGCGGCAGAAGTAATGGAACATGCGGGATTTCGGGTGGTGATTCCAATGCAGGACATGTGTTGCGGGCGTCCGCTCTATGACTACGGCATGTTGGGCCAGGCCAAGAGTTGGCTGGCGGACATTTTATTTAAATTGCGTCCGCAAATCGAGGCCGGCACACCGATGGTCGTCTTGGAGCCCAGTTGCTGCGCGGTGTTCAGAGACGAGTTGGTGGCCTTGTATCCTCAAAACGTGGACGCACAAAGGCTCAGCGAACGCACCTTTACTCTGGCGGAGTTTCTTCGCAGGTATGCGCCGGATTTCAAGTATCCACAAATGCAGCGGGAGGCGCTGGTTCATGGGCATTGTCATCACAAAGCGGTCATGGGGATTGAGGCGGAGCGGGAGGTGCTCAAGGCTATGGGACTGAACTTTAATGTGTTGGAATCGGGCTGCTGCGGCATGGCGGGCTCGTTCGGCTTTGAAAAGGGCGACCAATATGATGTTTCCATCAAGTGCGGAGAACGAGTCTTGCTACCTGAGGTGCGCAAGGCCAGCAAACAGGCTTTGATCATCGCCGACGGCTTTAGTTGCAGGACGCAAATTGAACAAGGCACCGATCGGCACGCCTTGCATTTAGCCCAAGTGCTTCAATTGGCGTTGCGGAAAGGCCCGCAGGGAGTGCGCCCGGAAGACCAATACGCGCAGGCGCGGCAGACGGAGCTTCGCCAAGCCAACCGCAAGACCGCCGTGCTTGTTGCAGGATTCATGGCCGCGGGGTTGGTGGCCTGGGCGCTTTTCGGCAGAAAGTCACTAAAATTCAGGAGTTAAAGCAAATCACCAAATTGAAAGGCATTCTTATGGCTAAAACAGGCGCGGATGTGTTGATCGAAACCCTCATTGATTGGGGCGTGGATGTAATTTTTGGCCTGCCGGGGGATGGCATTGACGGGATCATGGAATCCTTGCGAACGCATCGTGACAAGCTGCGTTTTTTCCAGGTGCGCCACGAAGAATCGGCGGCGTTCATGGCTTGTGCCTATGCCAAATACACGAGGCGGCTGGGAGTTTGCCTGGGGACTTCGGGTCCGGGCGGCATTCATCTGCTCAATGGGCTATACGACGCCAAAATGGATAATCAACCGGTGCTAGCCATCACGGGCCATCATTTTCATGATTTAATAGATACCCATGCGCAGCAGGATGTGGATTTGGATCGGGTTTATATGGATGTGGCCGTCTACAACGCGCGGGTGATGGGGCCGGATCATGTTTCTAACGTTGCCAATTTGGCCTGTCGCACGGCTTTGAGCCGGCGCGGAGTCGCGCACATCAACTTTCCAATCGACTTTCAGTCATTGCCCGTGAAAAAGGCTCACCCTTCAGAGCGAAACGTGATCGAAGGACACAACGTGCAAACCTTCGCCCGCCGGGCAGCTCTGCCCGATGAGGAAGACCTGCAACGCGCTGCGGAGGTTCTTAATGCCGGGAAGAGGATTACCATTTTGGCCGGCGCCGGGGCTTTGGACGGCACGGATGAATTAATTGCGGCCTCCGAAAAACTGGGTGCTCCCATAGTGAAAGCGCTGCTCGGCAAAGCTTGCGTGCCCGATGAGGATCCGCATACCACCGGTGGTATTGGCTTGCTCGGCACCGCGCCCTCTCAGGATGCCATGGAAGACTGTGACACCTTGTTTATGATCGGCACCTCGTTTCCTTACCTGGAGTTCTTGCCCACGCCGGGCCAGGCGCGTGGAGTGCAAATTGATATTGATCCGGCGCGCATCGCCTTGCGTTACCCGGTAGAGGTTGGCCTGGCGGGCGATAGTCAACGCACGCTGCAAAAGCTCCTGCCGCTTTTGAAATACAACGAGGATCGCTCCTTCCTCAAAAAAGCGCAGAAAGGTATGGAAGACTGGTGGCAAGCGATGGAGAAACGGGGCACGCGAGAAGACTCGCCAATGAAACCGCAGGTGGTCGCTTGGGAATTAAGCAAGCGTTTGGGGGATGATGCGATTATTTCCTGTGACAGCGGAACGATCGCGACTTGGTTTGCGCGCCAAATAAAGGCCCGCCGCGGACAAAAGTATTCGCTCTCGGGCACTCTGGCCAGCATGGCCAATGGTTTGCCGTACGCTATCGCTGCCCAGGTGGCCTATCCGGACCGCCAATGTATTGCTTTTGTCGGCGACGGCGGCTTTTCGATGCTCATGGCAGATTTCGTGACGGCGGTGAAATACGAACTCCCGATCAAAGTGGTGATCATCAAGAACAACGTTCTGGGCCAAATCCGCTGGGAACAGATGGTGATGCTGGGCAACCCGGAGTATGGCGTGGAACTGCAACCGATCGATTTCGCCAAATTCGCCGAAGCTTGCGGCGGGCGCGGCCTGAGTGTCACCGATCCCAGAAAATGCGGCAATATGCTGGAGCAACTTTTGCACACACCAGGACCTGCCTTGCTTGAGGCTGTTGTGGATCCCTTCGAGCCTCCCATGCCCGGCAAAATCAAACCCGAGCAGGCCGTGCGTTTTGCGGAGTCATTAGCTCGCGGCGAGCCCAATCGGATGAAGATCGCTACCACTATCCTGGAAGACAAAGTCAAGGAATTAGTTTGAGCCCAGGGAGGGCGCTCTTTACAGACTTTCCCGAGCACACTTACTCTAAAGGAAAAGCGAGTCCCGGAGTCTGACCGAGGCGTGAGGGATATATTTGCGACTGCCGCAATGCAACCAAGGCTCCTACAGTCGAGAGCAAAATGTCATGCCATGATTGCGAATCCTGTAAAAAACGCCGAATTTGCAGGCAAAAATTACCATTTTTGAAGACTACTCAAGTCTAATCTCCCAGTACATATTCTAACCCTGAATCCTTACCGAAGTGCCTTCGCCGAATCTGAGATGGTTTAGCAGCATACCCGGAACAAAATTTGCGACAAAGAGTCCGCCGAAATTCTTGCGGGTGGATGACCACAAAAAGGAAATGTTCTCCCGTGCGAAATCCCTCATTTTGCGGGCGTTTTTAAGCACACCGCTTCCGGGGTGGATCTGCCGTTTCTATAGGTTGTGGTTTGCTGGGGCGACTGCACCACAAGGCAAACCCCGCTAAGCCGAATCGACTAATTCATGGACCGGTCGCCCCGGCTTGCGCTTGGGCACCCATTGGTCGACAAATAACCGCCACCAGCGCAGCCAGCCGGCCGGGATGCAAATCCGGGCCACCTCGTATGGCCTTCGTAGTTGATCCGCGCGCCTTCAAAGTGATGGCCTTCGACCTCGATCTGGGTGTCGTCGAAAAATACTTCCACTTCACCCCCATGCAGCCAGCGCCCGGGCTTGGCTTGCTGGCTGGCCCAATCGACCAGGGCAGCGTTCATCCGGTGCAGCGCCAGGACGCTCTCTTTGGTCTGGGCGCGCAGCCATTCTCCCTACTCTTTTTCACCTAAAAATGCATTTGTGTTCACCTGGCTAATGATTGGGGATTCTAACTCAATTTAACTCGCTTGGTGTCCGTTTTGGTGAGCGCGACATGAAGTTGTTCAAGTATGAAACAGAAGAACGAACCTGCGGTCCCGTCCGCTGAGTCTATCGGCACTGGCGTGGCTGGCAACAGCCGGGTCAGAAGCTGCCGAGACAATGTACCTCTGCCCATTGGGGCAAGAGAGATAGCCGTGAGGCCGTCTTCCTGGCTGCCAGCATCAAGGTGGTCTGAGGGCTAGACTCGGGTGACACGCCTAACACAAGTGAATTGCCACAAACATCGTCTAAGGCCGCTCGGTAATGGGGCGGATAGGAGTGGCCTATCACTCCGCCGCGCAAGCGGGCTGACTTCCAGCAGGGTCAATCGTTACGAGAAAACCTGTAGCACCTTCGCATGAGGAAAAGCAAATGAACGTGGATTCATCTATGTGTGCGTCCTCTGACAAGGCGGCACACTGGGATCAGATTGACTGGCCCAAGTGTGAGCGTCAGGTCCGGAGGCTGCAAGCCCGTATCGTAAAGGCCACACGGGAAGGCCGCTGGAACAAGGTGCAAGCCTTGCAACGGCTGCTAACCCACTCGTTTAGCGGCAAAGCCTTGGCCGTGAAACGGGTGACGGAGAATCAAGGCAAGAAAACGCCCGGAGTGGATGGGGTTACATGGATCACTCCGGCGGCCAAACTCAAGGCCATTGAGTCGTTGCAAGGTCGAGGATACAGGCCGCTGCCTTTGCGGCGGGTCTATATACCCAAGGCCAACGGAAAACAAAGGCCGCTCGGCATTCCCGCTATGTCCGATCGCGCTTGGCAAGCCCTATACCTGCTGGCGCTGGAACCTATCGCGGAAACCACAGCGGACCCTAACTCCTACGGCTTCCGACGGGCACGTTCCACCGCCGACGCCATGCAACAGTGCTTCAAAGTGCTGAGTTTTAAGCGTTCCCCGCAGTGGATTTTGGAAGGCGATATTAAAGGCTGCTTCGACCACATCAGCCACGACTGGATGCTCCGTCATGTCCCCATGGACAAGACGATGCTGTCCAAATGGCTGAAGGCCGGTTACGTCGAAAACCGAATCTTGTTTCCAACCGAGGAAGGCACCCCGCAAGGTGGGATTGTCTCGCCGACGCTGGCTAACATGACTTTGGATGGACTGGAACCACTGCTGGCGAAACACTTCCCCAGGGAGAAGTGGAAGGACGGCAAACGCTGGTCCCCCAAAGTCAATCTCGTTCGCTATGCGGATGACTTTGTTATCACCGGAGACTCGCGAGAGTTGCTGGAGAAGCAAGTGCGCCCGCTGGTGGAGGCGTTCTTGAAGGAACGGGGGCTAACGCTCTCGCCCGACAAGACGCGCCTCACTCATATCGACGAGGGATTCGATTTCCTCGGACAAAATCTCCGCAAATACGATGGCAAACCACTGGTGAAACCAGCGCAGAAGAACACGCGCGTGTTCTTGGAGAAAGTCAGGGGTTTGATCGACGCGAACCTTTCTGTGAGCCAAGCGGTGTTGATAGGTTTATTGAATCCGGTCATTCGTGGCTGGGTTAACTACCATCGGCATGGCGCGGCCGCAGAGACGTTCCACCGCGCGGACCATGAGATTTGGCGGGCACTCTGGCAGTGGGCCAGACGCAGGCATCCCAAGAAATCGCGCCAGTGGGTGAAGGACCGTTACTTCCCCGCTTTGGAGCGGCGAGCTTGGACGTTTGCAGCGGGCACGGGGCGACGAACACCGGAGGGCCAACCGGTTTGGGTGAAGCTGGTTTACGCCGGCGACACCAATATCAGGCGCCATATTAAAATCCGGCAGGACGCCAACCCGTTCGACCCACAGTGGCGGTCGTACTTCCAGGAACGTGTGTTCTTCAAGAAGTTCGGCATTAGTCGGCATCGAGCTGGCATTGAACCGTCGTGAAACCGGCTCCGCTGGCGCGGGGCTTTGTAGCGGCTTGAGCCGGATGAAGGGAAACCTTCACGTCCGGTTCTGAGGGGAGGGGATGGCGGCAACGCCATCTCCTTACCCGACAGGTTTTTAAATAAGGCGCTACTCGCAAAATTTTATTGCGAGAGCGGCGTGAGTTGAACCCTTCAGTGTTCAGCGTTTGTCGCTGCAAGTAAGCCTCAATTTCTTCCTCGGCAGCCCAGCTTCTGATCTGGTTGTGTCACACCGAGCACGAGCAATATTCAAAAAGATCCACCCTCTCGGGTGCCGCCGGAGCGAGTTTCCGCGAGCACACGCGCCTGCGTCGCCCGGCCATTGCTGAAGACATATAACGCCAGTGGCGTGGGCCGACCGCGCAACGAAGCGAGCGCGTCGCCGAGTTGGCGGCCGAAGCCAAGACCGCCGCCGCCCCACTTGCGCCGCGTTGGGGACACGACAGTTGCCTGACGTTCATCGGTCGGACGTACGAGTTGCTGGGCCAGCCGAAGGAGGCCGCTGATTATTTTCGCAAGGCGCTGGCCGTTCATCCGCAAGACCACGTCGCGCAGGACGGCTTGAAACGCGTCGCAGCAAAG
>Ga0315277_10009681_pt1 | contig 12288 bp, 7 predicted proteins | sample YL17G05_15_MG_FD_203695 | JGI IMG/M metagenome (GOLD analysis project Ga0315277, IMG submission 203695) | Sediment microbial communities from Yellowstone Lake, YNP, Wyoming, USA - YL17G05_15 | ecosystem: Environmental > Aquatic > Freshwater > Lake > Sediment | place: USA: Wyoming | collected... | reverse complement strand
TTACTTGGCTTGAGGTTTATCCCTGCTCAAACAACCCCCTGTTTCCCCCTTTTCTAAGGGGGAATAAGTGCTGATTTCCCAGGATGTTATAAAATTTATCTTTTGGTTAAGGTTAAGTGGGAATGTTTTGAGATTTACTTTAAGGTGAAGCAAAAAAATTTCCCCTTAAGAAAGGGGGTGCCTGCCCCTGGCAGGCGGGGGTTGTGTTTATTCAATTAACCATTAAGAATTTATGAATAATTCCGGTTATTTTGATTTGTCACCTTACCGGGTATTTTCCTGGAAATATGTTGAATTATTGGTTTTTTTAATTTGGTAATATTTTCCCGATATATAGGCAGTTATGCAACTCCTTATAAATTATTTTTCTCCCTCCACCCTGAAACAGAGTAGAAGACAACTTAATTTTTGGTAATCCCCCTCGAATCCCCCTTTGCCAACGGTGGAGGCTGATTCCCCTCTTAACCAAATGGGGGCCAGGGGGGGATTTAAGAAGGAAGAGGCTTTATGGAAAAACCAGCGCCGAAAGAGAAGGAAACTGATGAATACCCTGAAAATCAGCAGTCAGTTGAAACACTAGCTTTGCCGGTACTTTATCTGGTGCTTAAACCAGCGGGAAAAGCTTTCGACATTTTGAACCGGATATCGCGGCTGTCTCCGGTAGAGAAGACTGCCAAGGATTTTATCGACCTGTTCGGCAATCTGGGCCTGCTCTGCGCTCTCGGCCCGGCTGAAGATGTGGATACTGCCGGGGATGACGCCTGGAAGGATTTAATCCCCCCGCAGTTTTCCCGCCTTAAGGCATCCAGAGAAACTTACACCGGGAAAAGAGCCGGCCAGAGATTTCTGCTGATTTATCTTGTCGACAGGGAAACCGGCCGGAACCTCCCCGCCTGGAAGGAACTTGTGGGAAGGATTGTCCGCTGGTTTTTCTGAACCGGGAAACGGAAAAGACCTCAAGAAGCAATTTCAAGTTCCACTGCACTCACCGAACCAGCCGGGAAACTCCATTTGAATCCCGGCCCGCTTTCAATCTTCCTTGCTACAGGTGAGAAAACATCCGGCCGGTTCTCGCTGACATAAGTTCTCAGGTCATCCGGGGCAATTTCCAGCACCCGGCCTCCTTTCAAGGTTCCTCTTTCCACTGCGAAAGATGTCACCACAGATCTATCGTAACTCTTGTTGGCTACGTGGAGGAAGATTGTATTTCCGGTCCGGCTTGCGGCGATATCCAGTTCCCCCGGGGCTTTTTTAACTGCCAGAGCCTTTTTGCCATTGGATTTTTTGAAAAGGCGCATTACGCTCCCCACAGGCATCAGGTAGCTGATTCCACCGGGCACCTGGATCATCACCGCATTGACTGTCCAGCGGGTGCCGCAGAAATCCGCGGCGGTAGCTATGGCGACCTTGTCTCCGTGGCGCTGGTAGCTGTTCATCATCCGGGCATGGAAAACCCCGCAGAGCCACTCGCCTAAAATGGGGCAGGCATTGCGGGGTTTGAGACCCAGGTGGCCCTCGGTAACCGCGATATTTACCTCAGCACCAGTAGAAAGAACGGTCTCTTTGAACTCGGTCAATCTTTTTTCAGAGTCGTCCGCTATCTCGTTCAGCTCCGCCCAGGCTTTAGCCGGGTCTTTCTGGTACTCCAGCCCCTGGAGAACAGTATCTTTACTCCTCGGGCTTTGTCCCATCATGTGCATGGCTATGAAGTCAAGGTACCCGTGTGCAGCCTCGAGCATCCTCGGCGCCCAGAAAGTTCCATCCCGGCTGTCCCGGTCCCCCCAGCCGATCAGTTTGATCGAGGGATCGCGGGCTTTCATGGCCCGGGCGAACTCCGCGGTATTTCTTGCCGCTTCCTCAATTGTGAATCCTCGAGGGTTGTAAGAGGTTTCGTTGCCGATCTGCCAGAGCTTTATATTATAAGGCTCATTTATACCATGGCTCTTGCGTTCCCTGTTGTCAGGGTCATTGGCGTAACTCACCCAGTCCGCCGCTTCCCCTGCGTCACCCACCCGCTCCCGGCGCGGGCTATTGTAAAAACGGGGATTCCCGCCGCTTAAAAAATTGACGCAGACCAGGGGGCTTGCTCCCACTTTTCGGCAGAAATCGACAAATTCTCCGCTGCCAACTCTGTTGTTATATATTCCGCCCCAGGTATAATTGCGGAACACCGGCCTTTTTCCCACCGGCCCTACCCCCTCGCGCCAGCGGTAGTACTCGGCAAACAGTCCTCCCCAGCGGATTACATCCGGGGCTAAGTCCCTGGTTACCTCTACCAGGTCTTTGCGCCAGTCATCTGCTTCCCAGTCCCAGGCTGCATCCACCGAGCTGTCGGTCACTCCTAAAGGCTCCATGAACTGCATGTACAGATAGGGAGAGATATCAAACCGTGGTTCCGGGTCAATGAGGATGGTTTCGCCAGCTCCCTGTCCCCTGCCTGCCTCGACCTTTCCGGCCAGAAGAGACCCGGCAGCGGCCAGGGCGCAGCCACGGAGGAATTTTCTTCTATTCTGATCCATTGTTACTTTTACCTCTATAGTATTTATACTTAAGTGTAATGTCCCGGAAATAAATTAACCAAAAATCGAAGACATTTTTGACATTTAATATGCCTGCTATACAATCCCCCCCTAGGCCCCCTTTGGCAAAGGGGGGGATGAATCTTCACCTTCTCCTGACTCCTGACTCCTGACTCCTGAAAGATAAGTGGTTATCAAAAAATCTGAAAAAGTTGGTATACGCTGAACTTTATGAGGCTAGGTATAATAAGATCCCTTCTCCCAGGCAGTGTCGAAAGCAGCCACGATATTCTCCGGCGGGGTATTGGCCTGGATATTGTGGATAGCGGCAAAGACAAACCCTCCGCCGGGCTTGAATATTTCCAGTCGTTCCGCAGCCTGGGCTGCCACCTCCGCCGGACTCCCGAAAACCAGAATCCTCTGGTTTTCGACTCCCCCGCCCCAGAAACAGACACGGCTGCCGTAAGTCTCTTTGAGCTTTACCGGGTCCATGTTGGCAGCACTGGTCTGGACGGGATTTATAATATCGACCCCGATATCAACAAGGTCGCCGAGAATTTTGAAAATCGAGCCGCAGGAATGCCAGAACACCTTGAGCCTTTTGTCCCTGGCCTTGACCTGTGCGAGATATTTCCGGTAATAGGGCAGGATCAGGGAGCGGAAAAGGTCCGGTTGAATGAATTCCCCACTCTGCATGCCGAAATCGTCGCCGATTTTCACTATATCTATATATCCGCCGACAGCCTGGTAATAAAGGTCGAAGTCCCGGATCATGCCCTCGACAGCCTTTTCGTAAAGCTCGCGCACATAATTTTCCTCGGTGACCAGGGTGATCATCCAGTCGGCGAAGCCGCAGTGGCCGAAACCGTAAAAAAGCTCGACATGGGGAAGCTCGCCGATTACCGCATAATCGGTCTCCTGACAGTAAAAGCGGGCCTGATTTTCGAGCCAGCGCAGCTCGTCATCCGGGATCCGGGGTATCTCCCATTTGTCCGGATCGACATGCGCCGCTCCCGGACCTTTTTTCAGGCTGTCGAAATAATATCCCCCGGCTGGCATCTGGGCGATCCGCTCGCCGGACTGATCGAGGATGAAGAAATCTCCTTTCTGGTCTACCACTGGCTCGAATGCCGCACTTACCTTGACCGGAGTCCCGTCATTCAAACTCCAGTCTTTCCGCCCCTGGTTGGGAACTCCGAAAGCCACCCGCTTGGGGAAAATGGCCACGACATCCGAATGCATTCTCCGGCGCACCGGCTCTTCAAGTTCGGCCAGCATCTGGTAGAGGTCAAAGACAAAAGTATCGCTCTTGATCCCCAGATATCTTTTCAGTCCGGCATAGGAGGCGGCCATGATCCCGGTCTGGCGGGTGGCGCCAAAATCTATGGGCACCCGGTCAGGCTCCCGGTGGTTAACAGCGGCCAGCACACGTTCGCGCGAGTTCATCTCTATATCCCCAAAGCCCAGGTGGGTACTTCCATCCGGGCACCCTTCCTCGGGTCAACTATCTGGTTTATCCTGAGGTTGCCGACAAGGTTGACCAGCTGGCGGGAAGATTCCTCATCCCTGCCGGTAAGTCTGGCCACCAGGGCCACCATGTCTTCTGTAGCCTGGAGAGCGGCCTCATCCAGGTCCTTGCCCGAGCCGACTGTGGCTGCCCACTCGGGACGAATGATGACCGGACGGTCTGGGAGTTGAAAAGGCACTTTGCGGAAACGCAGAAGCACTTCTCCTCTCGTTTCGATACCCTCGCCTCTGATCTCGCCATCCCCCTGCAGCGCATGGACATCTCCCAAACCTGCCAGCGCGCCCTCCACCCGGACTGTAAAAAGGATTGTTGATCCGGCCCGCACTTCTTTGCAATCCATGTTCCCTCCGGTGTCCACCGGCGCAGTGGTATTCATTTCACCTTCCGTCGGGGCGATACCAAGCACTCCGACCATAGGTAAGAGTGGCAGCTTCAGCCGGTCATCGAACACCGCATAACCATCCCGCAGATCATAAATCCTGACATTGGAATAGCCCCAGTCTTCCACCCGGATTTCCAGGAGGTCGACAGCCAGAGTGTCCCCCGGCTTGATCCCCTCTACGAAAATAGGGCCCGTGGCAGGATTAACTCTGTCGGTTTTATCGATCTTCTTGCGGGTCCCGTCCCGTTTCTGATTATCCGGCAGGCAATCCCAGGTCTCGACAATGACCAGTTCTCCGAGGCGAACGCTGTAATTGGGGCTCATCGAGGCCTGGAAAGACAGGAAGTATTTATCTCTGGCGAGACGGCGGATTCCCTGGTTTTCAAACTCGGTAAAAATGAGATCTGAGCCGAGCAATGTCTTTTTTTCCGCTTTCACCGCCGCAAAACCCGGCACGGCATAAGCTGCTGCGGATGCCGCAGCCAGCGAACTTAGAAACTCTTTACGATCCATTGGTTACCCTCCTCTAGTGGAGAGACAATTATCCTCTCTTTCTGCCCCAGCCGGTTACCACTGCGAAAATCATCAGGGGGAAAAGAACAATCCCATAGAAAATATAAGGAATTTCCGCTGTCCAGGGCAGGACAACGGCAAAAGCATATTTCTGCACAAGCTCGCGCTGGATGGAGTTGGCCGCGACAATAACCGCCGCATAGGGCAGAAGGAAGGGGAAGGAACAGGAAATCGTATCCAGGAGATTGGCGCTCCGGTATGGGTGGATATCGTGGTTTTTACGCAGCCTGTTGGCCAGAGGCCCGACTGTGACCATGGCCACCGTATTGACCGGGACAAAGAAGTTGGCTATGGAGATGAGAGTGACAATAGCTGCTTCAGTCCCGCGCGCTGTGCGGGCCATTGTCCGGTTGAACCAGCCCATCATTTTTTCGAGAAATCCTCCTGCTTCCATGATCCCGTTGGCCGAAACCAGGAGGAGGGTGAGCACCGAGATAGGCAGCATGGAAAGAGCCCCCTTGACAATGCTTCCTTCCACGGAACCCTGGGCGGTAAAGTGGAACATGCTCTCGATACTGAAAATACCGGCCCAGGGGCCGATAATAAGTGACGTAAGTATGCCGATATTGAGCGCGGCAAGGAAATGGTAACCGCTGATCGCTACTACGAAAACCAGGAAGGCCGGGATGAGCATCGGCAGTCCGGCAGGATTGGCGGTCGCCGAGAGAAGTTTTTCTGCGGCCACGGGATCCATAGTGGACTTCCCGCCGCCGAAAAACCAGAAAAGCACCGCAGAGATCAAGGCTGCGCTTAGAGAATACTTTGCCCGGGAGCGAACCACACCTCCGACATCGGTCTCCTGGGTGGCCGCGGAAACAATGGTGGTATCGGACACCGGGGCCAGGTTGTCACCGAAAGCCGCCCCGCTCAGGATCGCTCCCATGAGTGCAGCCGGATTAGCGCCCAGCACTATGCCCGCGGGGTACATCACCGAGGTGAAGCCGACCACTGTCCCCAGCCCGGTGCCTACCGAAACCGCAAACAGGCAGGCGGAGAAAAATACGGCCAGAGTGAAACCTGTTCCGGTAAGGTTCATTTTCCAGCCCAGCCAGACTATAGCCTCGACCAGGCCGGAATCCGCTAAAATAGCAGAAAACACCCCCGCCCACAGCCAGCAGACCACTGCCACGGTGGCAATGCGATTCGCCATCAGCGTAAAAACCATCTCGCTATAATCGGCCACATTGCGGACAAATATCATGCCCAGCGAGATTCCCAGCATGGCGGCAACGATCATCCCCTCGACCACTGCCGCTCCTTTGATAACCAAAGCCATCGTGGCCACGAGGAAAAAGGCCAGCGGCACTACGCTGGTGTACGCTCCGCCACGGAACGATAGCGGTTTCACCCTGTGGGACATCGGCATCCTCCGTTCTTTTCAAGATTTATAGCAGATTATCTCTGCAGAAACCAGATAAGAGTATAGTTTCGGACTATTCCAATTTTTTCCTAAAAACGGTAAGATTCCGGCAAATAACGCTCGATCATCTCACGGGTGAGTTGGTTCCCGGAGATAATCTCCGCGAGAAACCTGGCGCTCGGCTTGATCTTTCTTGCCAGAGTCTGGAAATCGACTTCCACCAGCCCGAACTTGGGCCGGAAACCGAAAGACCATTCGAAATTATCGAGAAGCGACCAGTGTAAGTAGCCGTGCACCCTGAAACCATCCGCCAGAGCCGCAGCAAGCACCCGGAGGTGTTCCGCGATATAACGCACCCGCTCACAGTCATCCAGCGTACCGATACCGTTTTCGGTGATATATAAGGGGGTACCGAGGCGCGAGTAACGTTCAATAGCCCGGTAGAAACCCTCGGGGTTCCAGGGCCAGCCCATCTGGGTGACCCGTTCTCCAGGCAGCGCCGGGGCCACTCCGCGATAGTCGCGGCTGTTCACCCGCTGGTCGCAGTAATAGTTCAGTCCCAGCCAATCCAGGCTCCGGGAGAGGCCGGGCACTATCTCATCCTCTCCGATCCAGGGAAAACTGATCCTGCCGGTGGCGAAAGCGCGCAGGTGCCCCTCGGTCCAGAGCCAGTCGTAAAGGTCGCAAAACATTTTGTCCAAAGGGTCGCCGACACGGTAAGGGCTGAATTCGCTGGTAGTCATGACTATTCCCACTTTGGCATCCGGCAGGACGCTTTTTATCGCCTGGTATGCCGCGGCGTGCCCTTTGAGCTGGCCGGCCAGCTGGCGGCATGCCGCTTCCATGTCCTTCTTCAGCGGGGGCATCAGTCCCCACATCCAGCCGATAAGAGTTACCTGCGGCTCGTTGAAAGTGGTCCAGAAATCCACCAGGTCCCCGTACTCTTCGGCACAGCGCCAGCAGTATGAGGCGAAATCATCCTCGGCACCGGGATGGGTGAAACTGCCCTGATCGAAAAACCAGACTGGTTCGGTAAAATGATGCAGGGAAAGGAATATTTTCATCCCCCGTCTCTTGATCGCCTCGAATACCTTGCGATAGTGGGTAATTTCCTTCTTGTCGAATTTTTCCCTTTCCGGGCAGATCCTGCTCCACTCGATACCCAGGCGATGGGCATTATGTCCAAGATTCCGGGCCAGCTCGAAATCCTCTTCATACAGCTCGTACTGCCCGCAGGCCCTGCCGCACTTCTGGTTATTCTCGATATGACCCTGTTCCTGTTCGAATACGTACCACTGGTTTCTGGTATTGTCCCCCTCGACCTGATAGGGACTGGTCGCTGTACCCCAGAGGAAGCCTTCCGGGAAACTGGCGCTCTTGAAATCTTTAAATGTCAGCATAATCCTCCAACCCCGGGTGAATTATTAGGATAAGCTTTGATCATGAAAATCAACTTTAACAGAGGAGATTGACAGTCTCTGCAATTTAGAAACTCCATAGCGGCTTAGTCAAGCGCTTTGGCTTTCGCTTCTCTTGATTTTCCTGTGAATTATTACTACTCAGGGCATAAAATTGTTTGTATCTATCTGTAAAGATAAATTTTAAACTTCTTTTGCTGGCAAAAGACAATACTGTCCGGTTAAATTTAAGATAATATTCTGGCAATAAAATTTTCCCAGAGTCTTTTCAGATAAATCTTCTCCTTTTGGTGGCAAAAGAAGCAAAACCAGTTCCTTTGTAACCAAAGGAACCGAAAGTTATTCCCGGCTTTAAAACTCTTCCTCCGCTTCACCAGCGGTCGCCTGCGCAAAATGACGCGCAAAGGCATGCCAGATCTTTGGGCATTTATCAAGACAATCATGGAAATTGCTTGTCTCCTACACGCTCCAAAAAGAAAATCTCAAAGCTTAAGTGCTTTTATAGCATTTGATTTGACAATTATTATTAAATCTGATCCTTAATAAATCATTCACGCTTCCTTAGCTTCTGTGAATCAAAGAGAATTCCGTGAAACCCTATTTCAGAGTAATCTGCCTCGGGTAAATCGTAAGGGCGACCGGCGGGTCGCCCATGGGATTTAGAAAGATCAAAATTAACCTTATATAACCTTGCAGCTCTGTCTCGAGGTAATTCATTATTCAATTTTGAATCATGTATTCAACAATATAAATGCAAACTATTTTCCGCTTCATGTAATACTTGGCCAAAGGGATAAAGGGTTTTTTATTGACTTTTCTTCATATCCGGCCAAAGCTTTCATAATGCTATGTTTACTTTCCGGACAACCATTTTTTATTTTTTTCTGACCTTTCTGGTGTGTGCGGCCCGTGTCTGGGGCGGAACGGTTATCGAGAGGCGGATTCCCCTTGCCTTCGATGGTTCGGGGTCAGCGGGAGGCCCATACTGCATAGCCCCGGGGAGCAATAATATCCTTTTCGTGCTCGACCGGGGCCGGGCTGTCCTTTACCGTTTCTCGGCAGAGACCGGGACAGTTGTCTGGCACACTGACGGGTCCGAGAGCGGGGACCGGTTTATCGATCCTGCCTATATCAGCAGCCCTGACGGTTTTTTCCTTTACCTGACCGATCGCGGCGCCAGGCTGGTCCGTCGCGTGGATTACCGTGGCGAGATAAGGGGCAGCCTCGATTTGCCGTTTGCCGCCGATCCTGTTCTCTGTGAGCTGGTAGCCGGGCGCCAGATGGTGGTCTATGACCGCGCTGAGGGCGCGATTCACCTGCTCAACGATTCGGGCCAGCCGCTCTGGTCCTTTCCGGCGGGCGGCGGGCGCCGGACAGCGGAGCCTAAGGATATCTGCGTATCTCTCGATGGATTAAAGCTGTACATACTCTGGCCGGAATCGCTGGAGATTACCGCGGTCGACATCTTCGGCCGGACCTCCTCGACATTTCGACTGCAAGCAGAGCGGTTCCAGGGTGACCATCTGGCTGCAATATCCGGAGCCGGGGGTGAAGAATTCCTCTGCCTTACCGGGTCCGGGAAATCGCTCATACTCTTTGAGCCTCTCACTGGAAAAACACGCAAAATAGCCATCGATTTCGGGATGATCTGGGACTTGGGGGCCGTGCCGGATTCCCCCGGCGTGCTTTGCCTTCTTGTCGGACCGGAACCGGCCCTTGTGGAAATCAAGCTGGAGCCTGGCGACTGATGTTTGTCAAACAAGGCTGGTCTCGAGTTAAGTTCATCCTTTTCCGTCTTTTCCCGCTCCCGGTGATCTTCATGGTCTGTCCGCTTTCCGCGGAGGATCTGACATCCCGCCATAAAAAAGAACAGCTACCCCCGGCCACGGCTCACTGCGACACTGTTTATAGCTCCGGACAGACTAAAAGTATCCGCCTCGGTTCCCGTTTCATCATACCCGGCTCGCTGCGCCTTTACTCCGGGGGCCAGCCCGTAGCGGAAAATTTTTTCCGGCTTGAGCCTGTACCGGGTGTCCTCCATCCCGACTCTATCCTGCCGGGCACGAGACTTGTGGCCTTTTACAGCGCCTGGGATTTCCTTACCCTGCCGGACAGCTTCCGCCTGCGTCCGGGTTTCGCCGATTCCTTGAAATTCCTGGCCCGGGAAGCGGATACTGTCAGGCCGGCACCGGGGATACCGGGCGAATCTTTAAAAACCGGAGGGATTGGCGAGGGATTCCGCCTTGTCGGCTTCGAGATCAAGGGATCGAAAAGCGTATCTGTAACCGGGGGAGGCAGGGGCGGCAACACGGTTCTCGACCAGAACCTGATGCTCGAGGTCAGCGGCAAGCTAAGCGCAGACACCCGTCTCACCTTGCAGCTCAATGACCAGGATCTTCCGCTCATGGCCGAGGGACGAAGCACCGAGCTTCGCCAACTCGATGAAATCAAGGTGACTTTGACCAACCCCTCGGGCAGTGTCTCCCTCGGCGATTACGACTTCAGGCTCGGGCCGTACCGCTTCGCTTCCCTGGAGCGCAAGCTGGATGGAGTCTCCGGGGTGTTCAGGAAAGGCCCGGCTTCTTTCGGGGCCAGTGCCGCCCTAAGTGTCGGAACATATCACAGCATGCGTTTCATGGGCCGGGAAGGCAGCCAGGGGCCGTATCAACTGCTGGGCGAAAACAGCGAGCCGGTAAGGGTCCTCGCTGGTACTGAGCGTGTATACCTGGATGGCACGTTTCTCAAGCGAGGCCTGAACAACGATTATATCATCGATTACAACCTGGGAAACATCATCTTCACCGACCGCCACCTGATCGGTTCGGACAGCAGGATCGAGGTCGATTACGAATATTCGAGTTTCACTTATAAGAAAGCGCTTTACAGCCTGACCGGTGAGACAAAAGGTTCTCTAGGCAGCATTCGCGGCTACTTCTTCCGCCAGTCCGACCTCGAGGACAGCCCCCTCGCCGGTAATTTAACCCCGGAAGAAAGGGATTACCTCTCCCGGATCGGCATGAATCCGGATAGCCTCCTCTTGGGCGGAATCCGCCGTGTGGGAGAAGGACGGGGCTCTTACAGGCTGCGCTTTACCAGTGATAACAGAATCTATTTCGAATATGCCGGCTCAGGTAACGGCGATTATCTGGTCGTCTTTCACGAAGCAGGTTCCTTCCTGGGTTCATACATTTTCGACCCCTCGACCGGCGGTTACAGGTATCTAGGGCCGAACCTCGGCGATTTCGAACCTGCCGGAGAATTTACTCCGCCAAGCCGTGAGGATCGGGCCGGGCTTTCTTTCGAGCTTGCGCCCTGGAGCCATTTGCGAGTTGAAGGCGAGGGAGGGCTGCTCAAGAATACGATGAACCTTTACAGCGGTGCAAGCCAACCGTTAAAGACCGCTCATCACCTTTTCTTTTACCTGGACACTCTGGGTTTTGCCGGTTTTCCGGGACGCCTTTCAGTCCATGGAGGAGAGACCAGGGTGCAGAACGGGTTCACTTTCCAGGGCCGCCGTCATGAGCCGGATTTCGAGCGGCGCTGGAACTTGCTGCCGCAGTCGGAAGGGCTCGAATCCACTGCTTACGGGGAGAGGATCCGGGAATTAGGTTCTAAGCTCTATGTCGCCGGGGGCCTGGAAATGGGCGCGGGATACGGCCAGCTTTTACGGACTAACGGCGAAAGGGCGAACCGGCGGGATTACTCAGTTTATTTACATCCGCGGGAAGGACTTACAGCATCATGGCAGAGGCTCAGTGCGCACGCGGCAAGGCTGCCCGGCTCTTTGACCTCCACCGGCTTGCCTGCTCCCTCCTACCGTCTGCGGGACAACGCAGAGGCTTCCCTGAACTGGAAAATCTTCACTCCCCGATTCACCCTGGAAAGGGAGGAATCCCAAGGGGCGGGAATTTATGCCGATACTCCCGGGCGACGCTACCTGGAAATCGGCCAGCGGCTGACTGCCAAATTCTCCCCCCGCTTTGAAACCGGCTTTTCCTTTTTAAGCCGTGGCACTGATTACCTTACCTTCTCTCCGGACTCCGGGTCTTTAACCGGATGGGTACCCAATTCAAATTTCCGGGTCGGCCAGATCGACTTCCGCTACCAGGGGAAAGGAGCTTTGCGGCTCAATGGAAGGCTGGGACACCGCACACGGCGTTACGAAAGCAAGGCTCTTTCCCGGTCCAGCTCTACTGCCGGCAGGATCGAGCTTCTTTCCGGCAGTTTCAGCGGAGCACTCCAGTCCCATCTGGTCTATGAAATCTCACACGGCTCATCGCTGCGCACCAGGGTAGTCTACCTGCCGGAGAGGTACCCTGACCAGGGCGAGTACCTGGAAAACGGAACCTATGTAGGCAAGGCGCAGGGTACGCATATAAGGGAAATCCTGCCGGCTGATATAGACCCGCGGGAGACAGCCACTCTGAATCTTACCGCGCGTGAAAACCTTGACCTGACCCGCTGGATTGATTCATCGGGCACAGTCATCAAGAGAATGGCCCTGGCTC
>Ga0315277_10009676_pt1 | contig 12292 bp, 7 predicted proteins | sample YL17G05_15_MG_FD_203695 | JGI IMG/M metagenome (GOLD analysis project Ga0315277, IMG submission 203695) | Sediment microbial communities from Yellowstone Lake, YNP, Wyoming, USA - YL17G05_15 | ecosystem: Environmental > Aquatic > Freshwater > Lake > Sediment | place: USA: Wyoming | collected... | reverse complement strand
TATGAAAGATGCATACATCACGTGCACGAAGGAATTTATAGAATCTGTCTGGTGGTCTTTAAAACAGCTTTTTGACAAGGGAAAAATCTATAAAGGTAAAAAAGTCGTGCCTTTTTGTCCACGTTGCGAAACTGCCTTGTCTTCCCATGAAATTTCACAGGGATACGAACAAATCAGGGAAAAATCAGTGTATGTGACATTTAAAATACTAGATCCAAACTTTGAAGGCGTTAAATTCGTAGCATGGACGACGACACCGTGGACTTTATTGAGCAATGTTGCACTTGCCGTTAACGCAAACAGTAGATACTCGCTTGTCGAGTGGAAAAATGAAAAACTTATAATTGCCACGGAATTGCTCGATGTTGTTCTTGGATCAGGCAAGTACACGAAAATTCGGGAATTTTACGGCGAGGATCTAGCGTACAAAAAATACGAACCTTTATTCCCCTATTTTAAGGATCTGTCATCCAAGAAAGCATTCATGGTTATCACGGGAGATTTTGTCACCACAGAACCTGCCAGCGATAACATTTCCACGGGTTTTGTTCACATAGCTCCAGCTTTTGGTGAAGACGATTATAATATCGGTGCCCGTTTCGATCTTCCTCTTGTTCAACCAATCACGGAAAAGGGATTTTTTGACAATTCGATTCCCGAACTTGCTGGAAAATATTTTAAGATTGATAGAAATGATATCGGCAAGGAAGGCGTATGGGATACTGATAAATGGGTTATTGAACAGTTGAAAAAAGAAGGGAAATTATTAGATGTCCGAGATTACACGCATGACTATCCTTTTTGCTGGCGATGTAAACGTGCCCTTATCTATTATGCCCGGGAATCCTGGTTTATCAACGCGGTCTCTTTCAAAGACGAGCTCGTTGAATTAAATAAAACAATCAACTGGGTTCCAAAATCCATAGGTGAAGGACGATTTGGCAATTTCCTAGATAGCGTTCGAGATTGGGCGATCTCCAGAGAAAGATTCTGGGGCACGCCATTACCGATCAGAACTGAATTGCAAAGACATCTTGTTTGTAGAGGCAAAAGATCTTTCATCGTACTATACAGAATCGATCGTACTGAATAAAGGGGCAATTGGCAAGGACTTCAAGAAGGACCGGCTAAAAGTAGAGAAAGAAATAATGGCGCTTGATCCAAAAGTCCTTCGGGAGAAACTTGCAAAAGGAAAATTGGTGCTTGAAAAAGTTGACAAATTATGTGAAATATCGAGTGAGCACGTCCAGGTGATGATTTCAGGAAAGGCACCTTATGTGGTAAAAATCCTTTCATATGGAACCGCAATCCTCAATGGTGAGATCAATCCCGATCTTGCACAAGAAGGGTTTGCAAGGGACTTAATCCGTAACGTGCAAACCATTCGGAAGTCTCTAAACTTGTCAAGAAACAAGGAATGTATCAAGATAAATGCACCGGATAAAGACCTCGATATCAAGAAAGAATTGGGGAAATTTATTGACATGGTCAAAAATGAGACACGGTGCTTAGATTTTGGAGATCAAGCAACGGGAACCGAGTGCACCATTGAACTTGGTGATAGGACCGTTCGGATCTTCATCGAAGTTGCCAAGGGCACTTGAATACTTGTTTTCATTTTATTAATTAATCGGTTTCTTCGTTCAATTTGTTTTTTGAGTGGAGTCTGAGGGATGCTATGAAGATGTGATGTATTGGATGCCAAGGTGATTTGAATACTTAAAAACGACGAGCTGATCAAGAATCTCGGCCTCGTCGGTTCCTTCGCGCCATCATTATTTACTCTTTTTTCAATGGTTCCATTCCATAGCATTATATTCACGGCGAGCCGTGTTAATCCCATCCATCACGCAATCTAAGACGGGTCGTTGCCGTGGTTGACGAAGCCATTCTCGACAAGTATCGGAAAGCCGGGCGCGTATGCGCCGAGGCCGCTGCGTTCGGGCGGACAATTGCCAAGCCAGGAACTACCATGCTCGACCTGGGAACCCGGATCGAGAAATTTATCGTTGATAAGGGTGTTGGACTGTCGTTTCCCGTGAACCTGTCGCTGGACGATTGCGCGGCGCACTACTCGCCCGGGATCGATGACAAGTCTGTTTTACCCGAGAAGGGCCTCTTAAAAATCGATGTCGGCACGCAAGTCGACGGTTACATCGCCGACCACGCGATCACGATCGACGTGGGCAGCAATGGCGGCGTGTACCAGAAATTGATCGATGCCGCGGCTGCTGCGCTCGACGTGGTCGTGAAAAATTTTTATACCGGCGAAAATGTCATCCACATCGGAAAGCTTGTCGAGGAAACGATCGTGAAGGCTGGATTTACCCCGATTCGTAATCTCGGCGGCCATAACTTGGAGCAATACAACTTGCACGGTGGTGTTTTTGTTCCAAACACGGGTTCTGGTTACCCGTACGTCTTGAAGGAAGGGGACATCTTTGCCGTGGAACCCTTCTCGACGACAGGCACAGGCTACGTCGTCGACGGCAGCACGTGGATGATCTACCGGTTCAACAAACGACCGAGGCACCAGGTCAACATGCAAGTTGCCACGACGCTCGAGCTCATCCGCAAGCAATTCAACACGCTCCCGTTCAGCCCGCGATGGCTCATCGGCAAGATGCCCCGGGAGCGGATCATGCCCACCATCAAGGAGCTGGCAAGCAAGGATTCGCTCCAGTATTATCCGTTGCTCATGGAACGGGGTAAAGGCCTCGTGGCGCAAATGGAACACACCATCATCGTTCACAAGGATCGGAGCGAAGTGACAACCGTAATTTAAGGTAGGTTTCTCGTGGATGCCATCATACTCGCTGCCGGCGAGGGAATACGTTTTTTCGGAGGAAAATTCGAGGCACGGCAGCTCCCCGCGGGTTTGGAATATCCGATACCCAAGACCTTGTTTCCCGTCGGGCTCCCCGGCAAGACCGCGGAACGTAAGCCTATCCTAGCGCACCTCGTGGGAGCGCTGTTCGAGGGGGGAATCGAAAAGGTCTACATCACTACGGGGTATTTGGGGGAAAAGATCGTACGGTTCGTCAGCGACACGATGTCCCACTTGAACATCGAGATCATCCCGCCGAATCCTGCGATCGATTACCGGAAGGGGCCATTATACACGCTGGCAGGAGCATTGAATCATTTCGTGGAACACGGGATTCTCACGAGCAAGGGGTTTGATCGTATGGTGATGCTATCCCCCTCCGACCTGGTCATCGACCGCCGCGCCCCGTATTTCGTGACCGGGATTCCCGCCAGGGATATGATGGCTTCGCGATCCCGGCTGCACGTGATCGTCGAGAATCGAGACGGTTCGCACCCTTGGCCCGCATCGAGCTCGTTGAAGGACTTGATCCCTGCCCGGCTCGCGAGTGCCGTGCACGCCGACGTTCTCGCGTGTCCCGTGGTACCCATGATGGCCGTGCACGTCGACATTCTCATGGAAGCGGTCGGGTATCTGAATCGGGGCGCCACGAAATTTGCCGAGTTCTTGAAATCGTGGCTCGATGAGCACGTCAAGGACGATCACGAGTTTCTCGTGGACGTGAACATCATCCCGGCGATGCATCTCGGCAAGTCGTTTTATTGGCAAGACATTGACACGTTCGATTCGGTAAAGACCTTGGAAAAACCCGCGAAGCATCCTTGACATAATCCTTGGCATTTTATAATATGGTTTTTTATACTCGCCGGAAATGTCTTGAAACATGCGAATTCGAAGGTTGAAGGACTTAAAGAAGCAAAAAATAGGCCTGGCCGTCGTGATCCTGGTCCCGGTGGTCTTGTTTGGCAGCATTTTCGGTATTTCTGGAACTATTTTTGCGGAAATCCCGAGCTTTGGTATGGACGAGTCGAAGATGCCGGATATCGTTTCGTTCCAACCCGCGAACTACACGGACCTCGCGGCTATGGCAGAGTTTTACGGGCAACGATTCGAGCAGTTCCATATGCCGTTGAATTACTCGGTGCCGACCTACTTCACCAACACGAGCTTGACGAATGTTTCACGGTACCAGTTCACCGATAACGGTGCGCTGTATTCCGCGACGGCAATCGTCGGGTTCGTCGGGAAATATCTCACGGCAAAGCGAGAGAACAACACGATAATGGAACAAGATGCCCTGCGTGTCATCAAGAAACTCGTCAGCGGAATGTCAATGATGCTTGCGGTGCCGAACGGCGGACTTGGCCCGGAACATGGAGCAATCCTTGCCCGCATGTGGGCATCACCCGAAAACGCGAGCATTCCCGGGATGCCGCTGTTCAACTTATCGTACCCGGGGCCACGCTCCCCGTACGCGTATTTCAACGGGTCCGGCATCTACAGCAATTGGCGATACAGCGATTTCACGAGCCTTGACGAGTACGGTGGCTATTACATGGGCGTCGCCATTACCTACAAGTACGTGGACGACCCGTGGGTGCAAAGCACCTTGTCGCTCGTGATCGACCAGCTGTGCAACGGCATGATCAAGTCGAACTTCCTCGGCATCGGTGGCTTCGGCGGCACGACGGGCGTTGACCAGAAGGTGCGTTTCTTCCAAGGTGGCAGCTGGATCCTCTTGTTACTGAAGATGGGAGCCATGGCACATCCCGGCAAGTACGCGCGGTTGTATCACCATTATGCTGTCGAGGAAGGCTATGCGCTCTTTACTCAAGAAGGCGGCGCACAAGAGATCATTGCCAATTATTACGCATATAATTTTGGCATCGACGTGGTGTTTGGATTGCTTATGCTCGAGGAGGACCCGGCGCTGAGGGGACAATACCTCCGCAATTTCGAAACTGGCTTATGGTCATACGTGAAGACGCACCGGAATGCACATTTCAATGCCATCAACCTGATCGTGCACCAGTATCGCCCCGGCGACGATTACGTGCGCGACATCGAGGATCAGTTAACCCGATTCAAGATCAACCATTACCCGGACATTGCAGCGCCCTTGATATCGCCAACCGCGGAATACCATCTCGTCGATTTCAGCAGGTGGCAGGCGTTTTTCCAGTACAATCCCGTCGGGAACTTCCTCGCCCCGTTCTTTTTTGAGCTCGAGCTGGATAGGGGATTTTATGACCGGCCCTTGACCGTCGAGATGTGCCAGACCAAGAGTTATATTTGGGGCGGAAACCCCTTCGCGGTGCAAGGGACCTACACGAACAGCACTTACGAGCAAATGGGGCTTTCTTTCTTGACGCCCTACTGGCTGATGCGGGGCTTCGGCTTGATGAACGGAACGGGGGTGCGCGTGGTATGAACCAGACCATCACGAGACGTGCTAGCTTGTGTGCCGGCCTCGCCATGGTTATTGTTCCCGTGATTTTAATCCTCGCCGGGGTGATGATCCCGGGGATAAGCGTGGAGTTTGAGCTCTATGGTATCCTTTTCGATTATAATTTCAGCTTTTTCATTTATGCTGGCACGATATTTGCCGGGCTAGCGATAGCATCCCTTTATTTCCGGTCGGTTCGCGTTATCCCGCGGATGCCAACCAAGCTAAGCGGCCCTAATACTATGGTCAGCATCCCCTGGTCGAGGTTTATCGCAGGTGCCATGCTCGTCGTCGTAGGTGTGCTGAGTTTTTCATTCTTCGGGGCTGGATTCACAGACGTGAACCTCGTTGGCCTCTGGCTCTATCTTGGAGGGCCATCGTCGGCTTTCCCATCCGGTTTTATCCCGCTCGTGATCGGTGCGGTGCTCGTCTCGTACGCTGCTTTTTCGGTCAAGGGAATCAGCATCATGCATGCTGACGGGGTAGTCTCCATCGTGGAATCCCGGGCTTTCAACGAGATCAAGACGAGCATCCCCTTGGCAGATATCAAGACGGCAACTTTGACCAACACGAGCACTGGACCGAGGTTACTATGGATCCCGCTGTTCACGTTCCAGATCTACTTGCTGTATATCGATGGCTTTTCCTTCCTGGTCAGCCCTTTTACGTTCGGCACGGGGCTGCTCATCGGTGGCATATACGTGCTCAGCGCTAGCGTGCAACTTGCTGCCATATTCCTTTTGGTCTTGTTCGGCGGGAACCACGTTATGAATATCTTCACGGCCGAGACCATGTACGAGCTGCATTTTTATTCTCCGCTCGGTCGGCACGAGCGTAGAGGGATCATCGAAGGTTTCCCGGGGCTCGCGCCCGTGCTCGGTGCTCCCGTTGCCAAGGCATCCCCTGAACGGGATAGCGAGTTCCAGCAGCCCGGGGATATCAAGCGCCTTATCCTCGGCCTTTCCCTCATAGCAATCGCCATCACGAGCCGCATTTTCTCGTTTTACACCAGCGATCCGGTCCGCGTTACATTCATCGTCTTCGGCGGGATCGTCCTCGTGGAATGGTTCAAGAAAGAACTTTCAGCAAGAGCGAGCAGCAATAGCAGGTGCAAAGTGAGTGTGAATGGAAACCAGCTTCACTTCTTGTCGGCGCGGGGTATCTTCCATGACGAGTATTTTTTCAAGGATGCGACCGTCCACGACGCGTGCAAGGGCGAGGGCGGTATGATGAAACCGGCGATGCTCCCGCGGCAGAACAACGCTTGGGATCACATCGTTGCCACGGGCTTAGCAGTCTTGATAGGGTTCGGCATTTCCTCGGCTTCCCTCCTTGGCCCGGCGAGCGATCCCTTCACAGCGGGCACCATTGCGATTCACCTCGTGATTGGCACGGGATTGCTCTTGCTCGTGTTGCATCTTCTCTTCGATCCACGGCAGATAATCGAGGTGAAAGATGCCGTCGCGATATACCAGATGATATCCGCCGAGCCGCAAGCAAAAGTGCCAGGCCGGTTTGCTCGAAGGCACCCCGACTTGCATCAATTCAGAAAGCTATTCATATCCAGGATAGTCGAGATCGTTATTGCTTTGAGCATTGGCATTGCTGCTGGCATTATGGTATTCCTCGTATGAGAGTAGTCCTATTTTTTCATTTTTTCTTCGTCGATCCAAGCGATTGTTGGAGCTTGTTCTTTTTGAATGGAAAATGAGAAATCCTTAAAACCGATTTGATAATACATATTCACAGCTTTTTTATATTCTAAACGATGGGGAATGGTGAAAACTATGGCGGAAAATTATGATTATAACTGGAAAATAGTGGTGGGAGGCCCTAGCGGCGTTGGAAAAACGTGCTTCCTTCACCGGTACATTTTTCGCGAGTTTGTAAAAGACACCAAGCCAACGATTGGCTGCCAATTCCACACGCAGGTCTTGAAACGCAACAAGAAGAAGATCAAGATGGACCTGTGGGACCTGGGTGGTCACTTCAAGGAAGCGAAGCAGCATTCCTGCGTCACTCCGCCCTTCAACGCAGCATTCTTGCTTTTCGACCTTTCAGACAAGCAAACGCTGGAGAACTTGCGGAAAGAATGGATCTCGCAAATTAAAGAAGGCTCACCGGCCACAATGCCCATCGTGCTCGTGGGGACAAAGATGGATATCGTGAACAAGGAACAACTTGCCAAGATGGAAACGATGGCACAAGCCTTTGTAAAAGAAAACAAGCTCATGGCGTTCAAGGCCACGTCATCAAAATTGGGCGTTAAGGTTGACGAGACCATCACGGACATGGTTAACATGTTGGTATGAGGGTGGCATCTCCTCTTAATTTTCTTCTATTTTTGCTCAAGCATATCTCATTTTTGAAAGAACGGCATGTATTGACAACGTTCTAATGATGTGTTGCATTATCTAGCGTAATAGCATGACCTCGCTATCGGCAACTCTCGTTCCGTTTCTACCCGGAATGAAGGTCGTTGTCAAGAATAACACGAAGCTCGGCGTGGGCGACATCTTTTCCGTGGATCAGGAACCCGTCTTGCATTACAAAGTGATTTTTCCGAGCCCTCCAGTGAAGACTCTCTATCACCATGAATTAGCCCGGTTAATCATTCCCGATGGCGCGCTGGTTCAAACCAGGTATGGAACTGGAAAAATCGTCAAAAAAATCGACAACACGACCGATGAAATGTACCGGTACGAGATCGAATTTTTCAAGGACAAGTCGACCAAGGCCTTGCAAGAAAGCGTGATCACCCGCGTCTCCCGGGGCATTGCTGCTGATTTTGACCCTGCCACGCTGGTCCCGGCCGATGCTATGCTCGTCGGCTGGTTCTTGAACGCGTACTACTTCCGCTATTGCCTTCCCACGGATCCCCGGTTCCAGGCGGTGTGCCACGGCCGCATCGAAGCGTTCCCGCACCAGATCAAGGTCATCAACCAGGTGCTGGGAAACTATCCATCCCGGTTCTTGCTCTGCGACGAGGTCGGGCTGGGCAAGACCATCGAGGCTCTCGCCATCTTGAAGGAACTTTCTTTGCAGAACATCGTCAACCGGGTCATCATCATCGTGCCTGCAAACCTGGTACCCCAGTGGAAGTTCGAGCTCGAATCCAAGTTCAACATGGAGTTCACGGTCTATGATGGTGCATTCGTGAAGTCGTTGAAGGTGGGCTATCCGGGTATCAATCCATGGAGTTTATACCCACGGATTCTCACTTCATTGCATTTTCTCCGACGTGACGAGAGCCGGGCGGCGATGAAAGAGATGTTCTTCGACATGGCCATATTCGATGAGGCTCATCATCTCCGGCGATATGCGGGAACGAAAGAATCTTTCCGGAAGACGAAAAATTACGAGCTCGGTGAAATCGTGTGCACTCAATCGCGTGTCGTGTTGTTGCTGACCGCTACCCCGATGCAATTGAATCCATTCGAGCTGTTCTCGCTGATCCAGTTGCTCGACCCGAGCTTGTTTCCGAAATACTCCAATTTTCTCGAATTCAAGGAAAAGATATCCCATTACAACCTGGTTCTTAAGAACATGGACAGGTTTGGCCGGCTGAACATCTTCGAGAAAAATTACATGCTCAACATGCTCGGTGAGCTGCTGCACGACGATGCCCGGTTTTCCAGCCCGGAAGCCGTGCAAGACGCGCTCGCGCGGGGGAGCCAAGAGCTCAAGGAAACCATCATCAGCTCGATGCGCGATCGTCACTTACTGTCACGGATCTTGATCCGGAACAAGAAAAGGCACGTGTTCCATGGATTTTTGCCGAAGCGCAACACGAAGATCATCCTCGTCGAACCCACGAAGGAAGAGCTCGACATCTACAAGGCCATCCGGCTCTACATAACGACGGTGTATCAGCGGGCGCTGGAGGAAAAGAATGCCGCAACTGGCTTCGTCATGGTCGTGTTCCAGCGGCTGCTCGCGTCCTCGCACGTGGCTCTGCGGAAGACCATCCAGCAGCGGGTTGCCAAGCTGCGGGAGGTCCAGGTGACCTTGCTCCAGCAGCAAGCACAAGTCGAGGCTGCGGCAGCGACCATGACCGAGGAGGAATGCAAGAAAAAACTCGTCGCGCTCGAGAAAAGGATCGCGACCATCGACCAGGACGTGCCGATGCTCAACGATTACCACGCCAAGCTCACCGCGCTGAAACAAGACTCCAAGGCATCGGCGCTCGTGGACCTGATCATGGCCATCATGCGGAAGGAACGGGACGTGAAGATCATCGTCTTCACCCAGTTCATCCGTACCTTGCATTACTTGAAACTGGTCATCGAGAGCACCATCAAGGAAGTGGAGATAGGCATATTCCACGGCCAACTCACGAAGGAAGAAAAGGACGTCCAGATCGACCGGTTCAAGTCGAGCGCGGGAAAGCCGTTCGTGCTCATCAGCACGGAGGCCGGCGGGGAGGGCCGGAATTTCCAGTTTTGCCACAACGTCATCAACTACGATTTGCCTTGGAACCCGATGAAACTGGAACAGCGTATCGGTCGCGTGGACAGGATCGGCCAGGATCACGACGTGAACGTATTCAACTTTGCATTGAAGGACACGGTGGAGGAAAACATCGTGTCGATCCTGTCGGAACGCATATATGCCTTCCAAGAGATCGTCGGGGAACTGGAACCGATCCTGGTGAATTTCGAGGACGACATCGGTACTGCCATTCTTACCTCCAGGACAGATGAGGAGATCGACTTCAAGTTCCAGTTGCTCGGCAACAAGATCTCGGAGAAGCTCAAGCATCTCCAGAAACAACGGACCAGCATGCAAGACGTGATCTTGGAAATGGAGAGCAAGGAGCTCATGAGCGACGCATCCCTCGCGTGCAACATCGAGCTAAATTACTACCAGGCCTTGAAGCGTTACATGTTCTTGCTGATCGGGGCGGTGAACGGGGCAACGGCATCCTCCCTCCCTGATGATGTCCGCGATTCGATCAAGACAAGGCTAGTGGGCAAGGGTATCGGCACCATCGCCATCAAGGAAGTCAAGGATAACGTTTACACCATAGACGAGGGTGTTGCCGGCGAGCACGTCGGGACGTTCGACCGCGTCACCGCGCTGAAAAACGAGCGCCTCGAGTTTTTCAACCTGGGCCACTCATTCGTTGAAAAATTGATCGACGCCTCCCTCGCCATCGACGTGTCCAAATACATCGGCGTGCGGGAGGAAACCCGGGACCATTTCCTGTCAAATTTCAATGACAAGCGGTTCAAGGACTTGAGCGATGCCGCGAGCGTCGTGATCATCTGCAACGGCATCGACATGTCGGGTGTCAAGAGCCAGCATCGCTTGGCTTGCGAGGCATTCTCGATCACCCGTGCCTATGGAAAAAACGTTGCCAAGAGCCTTGGCCAAGTCACGACAGAAGCTCTTGTGGATTATATGGCCAGCAATGGTGAAATCTCCACCGACATGGCACGGCTCAAGGTATCCTTGCCATCGAGCGAGATGCTCGGCGGCATCATGGCGATCAATGCTAAGCGCGTGAACGAGACCGTCGCGAACCTCCGGGATGACTGGAAAGGTCAGAACGACGATCTCTACGAAAAGATGAAAGCCCGGGAGCAGCATTACCACGCATATCGGATCAAGAAATATGAAGACGAGATCATCCAATACAAGTTCATGATCGCCGAAAATGCAGATCCTGACGCGATCGTGGATTCGAAAAATCTCAAGGCCATAGATAACAAGGTTGCGAAGGCTGAAGAGAAGATCAAGCATGAACGGGAACTGTACGAGGCGATAATGCGCGAGATCACGGAAAACTACCATCGACTCGACGTTTCCTCCACGCCACTCGGGATCATCATTATATTGTTCAAGGAAGGATGAAATATTGTTCCTTTTTTAGAAATAATCGCGAGTTTCCTTGTCCCACGTGAAACCCTTGAAGATTAATTCAACGATCCCAGGTTCCACGCCGTCCATTCTCACGAGTTTCTCCTCGACCGCTTCATTTATAGAAAGGGCAGGTGAAAACATGAGCGTGACGATCATCTCTTCGGAAATGCTGAGGGTTCCTGTTGGTTTTGTATTCGATGCCCGGGATTCAGGGACAATGTTTATAACATTGCCTTTTTTACCAACGGCCTTGATATCAACACGAAATTTTGTGCCTTGCCCTTCATACGCGTCCTCCGGGAACACCGCCAGGACGATACTTTCTGGCCGCTTGATCGATTGTAATATGCCCGTTCTTTTCCCGTCCTTAATTTCTTGGTTGAGAAGCAAGGCAAGCTTGGTGAAAAATCGTTCCAGGGATATGAATTTCAGCATTGCCCCCGAAGTAATAGATGTCTGGTCCGTCGCGCCGTGCTTCAACGCGATCTTGCATATGTCGTAATTGGGGGATAACCGGATTTTGATAACCGGCACATCAAGGGTTTCCTTGATATGCTTGAACAGCGCAAGGTACGCGGATTCGAAATCATCGTGGACCATGCGGGCTTCGGCGATGGTGATTTCCTTTCCAGGTTTTATGGAGTCCACGGGCACTATGAAGTAGCCGATCAAGTTGTTGGTGGCGGGCTCGCGGATGGTGAACAGCTTCATCGACAACGTTGCGTGTTCCAGATCCGCTTTGATCAGGCGTTCAAAATATTGTAAATTCCGTTCAACGACGAACGTGAGATTGATACTCGTTTTTGTCCGGATATCGCAGATGGCCTTTGCGATTTGGCCGTCAAACCTCTGGACTTCCTCGACTTTGATGGATGTTGCAAGCCCGGGGAATTCAACCTTGTCTAGCGATAATGAATACATGTGCTCGGAGATGGTCCCGTGCCAGCCCTTGGCCTCGTAAAATTTCCGTGGGCCAGCATAGAGCAAGGAAAGATCGAGTTGCTCGTGCTCCATGAACCGGCTTGCATCATCGAGTATCTGGTGGCCGAGTTTCTGCTTCCTGAAGGCCGGATCCGTGCAAACGTCCCGGATACCGCCACACGAAAATGCGATGCCGTGCGCGAGCATGGTAAACCGCCATATGCCGACGTGAG
>Ga0315277_10009670_pt1 | contig 12294 bp, 14 predicted proteins | sample YL17G05_15_MG_FD_203695 | JGI IMG/M metagenome (GOLD analysis project Ga0315277, IMG submission 203695) | Sediment microbial communities from Yellowstone Lake, YNP, Wyoming, USA - YL17G05_15 | ecosystem: Environmental > Aquatic > Freshwater > Lake > Sediment | place: USA: Wyoming | collected... | reverse complement strand
TCCACCCGCCGATAGACCCGGAAGTCGCCGGTGGGTGTCTCCCAGCCGGGCCTCCCCGTCGTCACCAGAGCAACCCGCACCGGCTGAGCGCCGATGAAGCCCACCGCCCGCTGGGTGGTCAGGTTGACGGCGATCCAGCGCTCGCCCTCGGCGAAGGCGACGCCCGCCGGCGGGGTGGCCGTAGCCAGCTCCAGCGCCCCCAGCTCCTCCAGCGTCGGCCCCGGGGGTTCAGGCTCCGGGGTCGCTTCCGCCGCTGCCTTCTCCGCCAGCGCCCGCAGGAAGGGCTGCAAATAGAGGTCGGAGGCGTCGGGCTTGAGCACCGCCTGTGACACGCTGATGCCGGGCGCCGAATCCGCCGAGGCATCGTCGCGAGCAGTGAAAAGCCTCCCCAGCCGGAGCGACCCCAGGCTCACCAGAGCCACAAGCTCCAGCGTCAGAAGACCCAAAAGGAACAGGCGCGAAAGCTTATAAGAAGTCAAATCAAGGCCAGTATATGCCTGGCGGGAAATGCTCGTCTAGCCTCTTCGCGGACGCTCCAACTCCTCGCTATCGAGGAAGATGGTCACCGGCCCCTCGTTGTGGATCTCCACCAGCATGTGCGCCCCAAAGCGGCCCATCCGCACCTCGACGCCTGTCTCCCGCAGAGCCGCCGCAAACGCCTCCACCAGGGGTTCGGCCTCCTCTGGCGCCGCCGCCTGGCTGAAGCTGGGCCGCCTCCCTCGGCGGGTGTCGGCCAAAAGGGTGAACTGGCTCACTACCAGGGCCTCACCACCCACGTCCAGGAGGGATAGATTGAAACGGCCGTCCGCATCGGAAAAGATGCGCATTTCGGCCGTCTTTCTGGCCAGCCTATGGGTGTCCTCGGCTGTGTCCCCCGCCGCCACTCCCAGCAGCACCACCAACCCTTGCCCTATATCCGCCAGCCGCTCCCCGCCCACTGTCACCGAGGCATGGCTGACCCGCTGGATGAGCGCTCGCACCGCCGCCTACTTCTTGGCAGAGACCTCTGATGCCCCTTCGGACGGCAGCTTCTCCTCTTTGGTCTCTTTCTCAGCGGACTCCCACTCGTGATTCTTGCGGTTATCGGTAACGTAGAAGCCGGACCCCTTGAACACAATGCCGGGCGCGTGGAGAAGCCGCTGCGCCAGCCCGCCGCACACAGGGCATGCCTGCTCCACCGGGGCGTCGAATCCTTCCCTCTTCTCGTATTGATGCTGGCACTGACCGCACCGGTACTCGTAGGTGGGCAAGGCAAACCTCCTGTTGGCGCGTAGACCCAAGAAAAATGCTACAGGAACGACGCCTTTGGAGCAAGGCGCTGATGTCTGCGGGAGGTGGCGCAGGCCATATCCCCGTATTGGCGCCGTTGCCCCACCTCTGGGCCTATGCTATACTTTCAGCCGAATGTCCGACCGACAAGAAAACTCAAGGAGGATAAGGAGCCTTTGACCACCGCCGTCTCCATGAAGTCGCTGCTGGAAGCCGGAGTGCACTTCGGCCATCAGACCCGCCGCTGGAACCCCAAGATGCGGGCCTTCATCTTCAGCGAGCGCAACGGCATCCACATCATCGACCTTCAGCAGACGGTAGGGCGACTGGAGGAGGCCTGCAACTTCGTGCGGGACCTGGCGGCTCAGGGGGAGACTATCCTCTTCGTGGGCACCAAGAAGCAATCCCAGGAGACCATTGAGACGGAAGCCAAGCGCTGCTTTATGCCCTACGTCAGCAGCCGTTGGCTGGGAGGCACCCTCACCAACTTCGCCACCATTCAGGCCCGCATCGACCACCTGGTGCGGCTGGAGAATGCCCGCGAGCGGGGCGAGTTCGAACGCATGCTCAAGAAAGAGGCCCTCAAGGTGGAAAAGGAGATAGTCCGCCTGAATCGCCACCTGGTGGGCATCAAAGAGATGACCAAACTGCCCGGCGCTTTGTACGTGGTCGACCCCTCCAAGGAGCGCATCGCCGTGGCCGAGGCCAGCCGCATGGGCGCACCTATCGTGGCCATGGTGGACACTAACTGCAACCCTGACGAGGTCGACTATCCCATCCCGTCCAACGACGATGCCATTCGCGCCATCAAGCTTGTCACCGGCTGCATGGCCGACGCCATCCTGGAGGGCCTGGGCGCCCGCGAGTACGCTGCCAAGGAGTCCCTGGAGGCGGTGGACGTGAGAGCCTTCCAGGAGACGGGCTACGTGGCCTCTCCCGACGAGCCTGCACCCGAATACATCAGCCGGGCACAGGAGGAGCCCCTCGCATACGTGGCCGAGCCCAAAGAGCAACAGCCCGAAGCAGTGGCCGAACCGCAGGAGGCGGAGCCGGAGCAGGTGACCGAAGGGCAAGCCGAGCCACAGCCCGAATCAGACCAGCAGCAGGAACAAGAAGTAGCCAGCGAATAGCACAACAGGCTTGGGGCAAGATATGATGGCTGTTTCCGCGGAGACCATCAAGAAGCTACGCGATCTCACTGGCGCCGGGGTGCTGGATTGCAAGAGGGCCCTGGAGGAGGCCGGGGGAGAGCTGGAAAAGGCCAAAAAGATCCTGCGTCAGCGGGGTGTTGCCATAGCCCAAAAAAAGGCCGGCCAAGAGACGCGGCAAGGCTTGGTGGAGGCCTACATCCACCCCGACGGCCGCCTGGGCGCGCTGGTGGAGCTGAATTGTCAGACCGACTTTGTGGCCCGCACCGACGCGTTCCGGGCCTTGGCCCACGACCTCGCCATGCAGGTGGCAGCCACCGACCCCCAGCACATCGCCCCGGAGGAACTACCAGCTGGCAGCGACGGCAACCCTCAGGAGCTCTGCCTACTGGCCCAGCCTTTCATCAGAGACCCCAGCCTCACCGTTCAAGACCTAGTCAACGAGATCATAGCCCAGACCGGCGAAAACGTCAGAGTGCGTCGCTTTGCCCGTTTCCACTTAGGGCACTAGAGGTAGGTGGCCCGTGGCCACGGCACCTTACAACCGCATCCTTCTGAAGCTCAGCGGCGAGGCCCTCATGGGTGACCAGAGCTACGGCATAGACTCCGACACCATGGCCTTCATCGCTGATCAGATCAAGAATGTGCTGGACATGGGCACCGAGACAGCAGTTGTGGTGGGCGGCGGCAACATCTTTCGCGGCTCCGATGCCAGCGCCGCCGGCATGGACCGGGCCACTGCCGACTACGCCGGTATGCTGGCCACTATCGTTAATGCCCTGGCCCTCCAGGACGCCCTGGAGAGGCTGGGCGTCACCGTGCGTACCCAGTCGGCCATCACCGTTCAGGCGGTGGCCGAACCCTATATCCGCCGCCGGGCCATTCGCCACCTGGAGAAGGGGCGATTGGTTATCTTCGCCGCCGGCACTGGCAATCCCTACATGACTACCGACACAGCGGCTGCCCTGCGAGCGGTCGAGATCGATGCAGACGTTCTACTCATGGCCAAGAACAAGGTGGATGGCGTCTACGATGCCGACCCCGCCAAGGTTGCCAGCGCCCGCCGCTTCCAAACGCTCAGCTATATGGAAGCCCTCAGTCGCCGGCTGGAGGTCATGGATAGCACTGCCCTCTCCCTGTGCATGGACAACAACCTCCCCATCATCGTTTTCGACCTGCGAGCGCCCAATAGCATCGCGCGAGCGGCCTGCGGCGAGACGATAGGCACTCTGGTGGCCCAACACGAATCTGCCCTGGCACCGGGAGGTGAACCATGATAGACGATGTCCTGGCCGATGCCAAAGACCGCATGGGCAAAGCGGTAGAGGCCCTGCGCAAGGAGCTGGCAACCATCCGCACCGGCCGCGCTCACCCAGGCCTGATAGAGCACCTGCGGGTGGACTACTACGGTGCTCCCACCCCCCTGAATCAAATAGCCACCATCGGCGTGCCGGAGCCTCGCCTCCTTACCATCCAGCCCTGGGATCGCCAGAGCCTGGGGCCCATCGAAAAGGCCATCCACAAGTCGGACTTGGGGCTCAACCCCATCAATGATGGCAATATCGTCCGCCTGGTGATCCCCCAGCTCACCGAGGAGAGGCGCAAGGAGCTGGTCAAGGTGGTGCACAAGAAGGTGGAGGAGGGACGGGTGGCCGTCCGCAACGTCCGCCGCGACTGCCACGACGAGCTGCGCCGCCTGCAGAAAGAAAAGGATATCTCCGAGGACGCCCAGTTTCGAGCGCAGGAAGACCTCCAGAAGCGGACCGACGAATTCATCCAGGACATCGAGCGGGTGGGCGAGGAGAAGGAAGCGGAGCTGCTGGCGGTCTAGATGGCTCAGGCAGCGCCTCCGGAGGAATCGGTCGTTATCCCTAGGCATTAGGTAACAGTGGAATGAGAGTGATGGCTGTGCAACCCGCCCAAAAGGCAGCTCTCCTTTCTTTGAGCTGTGTGCCAACCCACGTGGCCATCATCATGGACGGCAATGGCCGCTGGGCTCACCAGCGGGGCTTATCCCGCATGGCCGGCCATCGCGCTGGCACCGAGAACATCCGCGAGGTCATCGAGCGCTTTGGCGACTACAACGTCAAGTACCTCACCCTCTACGCCTTCTCCACCGAGAACTGGAATCGGCCGCGCCCGGAAGTCCAGGGCCTCATGCGCATCCTCAGCCGCGTCATCAAGCGGGAGACCAAGCACCTACACGAGAACGGCATCCGCCTGCTCCACCTGGGTCGCCTGGACGGCCTCTCGCCCACGCTCCAGCAGCAGGTCCTCGATGCTATCGAGCTCACCAAGGACAACGACCGCATGACCGTGTGCATCGCCTTCAACTACGGCGGCCGGGCCGAGATCCTGGACGCTGCCCGCCGCCTGATGACCAACGGCCTCTCCCCAAACGAAGTCGATGAAGGCGTGTTCTCCTCCCACCTGTACACCGCCGACATCCCCGACCCTGATCTGATCATCCGCACAGCAGGCGAGATGCGCCTATCCAATTTCCTCATTTGGCAGGGGGCTTACTCCGAGTTCTACACCACCGACGTGTACTGGCCCGACTTCGACGGCAAGGACATCGACCGGGCCCTTCTGGCCTACAGCCAGCGCCAGCGCCGCTTCGGCGGCCTCCTTCCCGAAGACGAAGACCTGCCCGACCACAAGCGGAGAGCACCCAAAGACTCCCGAAAGCGCTAATGCTTCCTCAACGGGTCGCCACCGCCGTCATCGGTGTGCCCGCCATCATTGCTGTCATCTGGGCCGGCGGCGCCTGGTTCTCCGTCGTCCTGGGTATCGTGCTGTTCATCGCCGCCCTGGAATTCTACGCTGCCGTGGCACCGGCGCCGGCGAATGCGACGCTGGTGGAGAATCCCCTGGCAGCCATCAGCCCCGTGCGGCTGCCGCGGCTGCTGAACCAGCGCCCCCTCGGCCTGATGGGCGCAGCCTTCACCGCCCTGCTGGTAGCGGCGGCCCATCACGGCGGTGATTGGTGGACGGGCACCCTGGCTCTGGCCGCCGTCGTCCCCTTCCTTTGGCTCATCCTCAAGGGCGACCGCGAGCGTGCCCTGCCCGACTGGCTTCACACTGTGGGCGGCGTCGTCTACATCGGCTGGCTGGGGAGCCATCTCGTCTTGTTGCGCCACCTCGACAACGGCCGCGATTGGGCCTACCTGGCCGTGTTCGCCACCTTCGCCAATGACACCAGCGCCTACTTCGTGGGCCGAGCCTTCGGCCGTACCAAGCTGGTGCCGCGCATCAGCCCCGGCAAGACAGTGGAGGGCTCCCTGGGAGGCATCCTGTTCGGTGCCCTGGGCCTGGTGATCCTCAACTACGCCCTCGACCTGGGGATGGACATCTGGCCCCTCATCCCCCTGGCCGTCCTGGTGCCTGTGGCCGCCCAGTTGGGCGACCTGGCGGAGTCGCTGATCAAGCGGGGAGCCGGCGTCAAGGACGCGAGCGTCCTGGTGCCCGGCCACGGCGGCGTCCTCGACCGCCTGGACAGCGTCCTGTTCGTGGTGCCGCTGGTGTACTACTACGCCAGGTTTGTCATCGAGGTCGGGGCGCGATAAACACGAAGGAGGTGGAGCCATGTTACGGCAGCTCGGCAGCGAAAGCGAGTACGCCCGCACCTGGCCAGAAAGGGCCGCGCACATTGAAAAGCAGGTCCTGGACAAGATCCACCGCCGCGAGCGGGTCAGCAAGAACATCGCTGTCCTCCATGAAGAACAGCTCACCTTCGGCCAGCGGGTCTCCGACAAACTGGCGGATGTCGCGGGGAGCTGGGCCTTCATCTTCAGCTTTGGTCTTGTCATAGGCATTTGGGTCCTCGTGAACACCGTCGCCTTGATCCACCACTGGGACAAGTACCCCTACATCCTACTCAACCTCTTCCTGTCCATGCTGGCCGCTATCCAGGCGCCGGTCATCATGATGAGCCAGAATCGAGAGGAGGACCGCGACCGCCTCCGCGCCGAGCACGACTACGAGATCAACGTTAAGGCGGAGATCGAGATACAGCAGATACATCAGAAGCTGGACGAACTTCGACAGAGCCAGTGGAACGACCTGCTGGCCATCCAGAAGCAGCAGATCGATCTGCTCGAGGCCCAGCTAACCCTCCTGCAGGGGCAGGCCGAAACCAGCCGTGACGGGTGAGCCCCTAACCACCGAGGCGAGAGGAGTGGTAGTATAGTGCCGATGCCGATCCGAACGGGAAGGAGATCGCGATGAGGAACGTCTTTCTTGCCCTGCTAGCGGCCCTAATCGCCCTCGGCCTGGTGGCATGTGCGGGGAAAGGGGAGGAAGCGTCTACAGCAACGCCCAGCCCAGCAGTCCACGCGACGGCTGCCCTTGCTTCTCCGACGATCGCCGCTACGACGGCCGCCGCGGCCGAGGACCGCCCCGAGGTTGAGGCGCTTCTGAGGGCCGCCGCTCTCCGGCTGGAGGACTTGCCGTCCGGCTTCACCCTTGACGAGGAGAAGTTCACCACCAACGAAGAGTCAGCCACGGAGGGTCCTTCTGGCGGGCCCACCCTCGAGGACCTGAACCGTTGGGGGCGAATCCTGCACTACGAGGCGGATTACTCTCAGGAGGGGTCGCTGCTTGGCGGCACGCTCGTCCTGCAAGTAGCAACGGCCGTGTATCGAGACTCAGCAGGAGCACGCGACGCTTTCGAGTTCACCCGGCAGCGCACATCCGACCCAGAGTTTGCCAAGGCGTTTGAAGCGAGCGTCGCAGGCTCGGCTGGGGAAGTCCAGGATGCAAGCATGTCCCTAATGTCTTTCGCCGAGGTGGGGGACGACCGGATCGCGTTTGAAATGAAGTTCACGATGCACGACCCTGACCTTAACACGGACTTCCCCTATGTCGTGCAGATTGTCGGGATACGAAGGGGCCGGGGAGTCGGTGCCGTTACGGTGCTCGCCATTACTTCCCCCTCACCCGTGCAGGAGCTGGAGGACCTGGCCCGTACGCTGGACAAACGTCTCAAGGACGCGCTGGAGTAGGCCGAACCATGCGCAAGAGCCCCTCCCCCGCATTGGCTAGGCTGTCTGGAGTCCTGTCATGACCCGTCTCGCCGTCCTTGGCTCCACCGGCTCCATCGGCCGCCAGACCTTGGAGGTTGTGCGCGATCTGCGGCCTCGCTTCCGGGTAGTGGCCCTGGCTGCTGGCCATAACGTCACCCTCCTGGAGGAGCAGGCCAAGGAGTTCTCGCCGCAGTTCCTCTGGGCCAACCGCGAGGCCGACTACCTTCACCAGAAGACCGTCAGAGGCACCATACCCGCTCGCTGGACGCCGATGGAGGAGATGGCCGCCCACCCCGATGTGGACATCGTGGTGGTGGCCACCGGCGGCAAGGCCGGCCTCCTGCCCACCCTGGCCGCCGTCAAGGCCGGCAAGGCGGTGGCCCTGGCCAACAAGGAGGTGCTGGTGATGGCCGGCCACCTGGTGGTGGCCGAGGCCCGCCGCCACGACGCCGATCTGCGGCCGGTGGACAGCGAGCACAGCGCCATCTGGCAGTGCCTGTGGGGGGAAGACCGCGCGAACATCGCCCGCATCATCCTCACCGGCTCCGGCGGGCCCTTCCGCGACCGGCCCCTGGACGAGCTGGAGCGTGTAACGCCCGAGCAGGCCCTGCGTCATCCTACTTGGCAGATGGGCCACAAGATAACGGTGGACAGCGCCACCCTCCTCAACAAGGGCCTGGAGGCCATCGAGGCTCATTGGCTGTTCGGAGTTCCTTTTGATAAGATTGAAGTGCTGCTCCACCGCGAGAGCATCATCCACTCCCTGGTGGAGTTTTGCGACGGCTCGATCAAGGCCCAACTAGGGATGCCCGACATGCGGTTGCCAATTCAGTGCGCGCTGACCTACCCCCAGCGCCTGCCGATGGGCAGGCCGAAGCGGCTCGATCTCGGCCGCCTTGGCTCCCTGAGCTTCTCCCAGCCCGACCCGCGGCGTTTCCCCTGCCTCAGCCTGGCCCTGGAGGCTGGTAGCCGCGGCGGCACCTTCCCCGCCGTGATGGCCGCCGCCGACGAGGTGGCCGTTGACCACTTCCTGGGCAGCCACATCACCTTTTTGGACATCGCCAAGGTGATAGAGGCCACTCTCTCCGCCCACCCAGGGGCATCCGACCCCAGCCTAGAGGAGGTGCTGGCTGCTGACACCTGGGCCCGCCAGTGGGCGGAGGACTGGCTCAGGGCCAGGGCCTGATCATGTTCCTACAGGCGATCCTGCCCTTCGTTGGCATCCTCATCGGCCTCATCGTCGCCCATGAGCTGGGGCACTTCGTCGTCGCCAAGCTCACCGGCGTGCGAGTGGTGGAGGCCGGCCTGGGCTATCCGCCCCGCATATGGGGCAAGGAATTCCGCGGCACAATCTACTCCATCAACGCCCTTCCCCTGGGGGGCTTCGTGCGCATGCTGGGAGAGGAAGACCCCAGCGATCGCGACAGCCTGGCAGCCAAGCCCGCCTGGGCGCGCCTGCTCGTCCTCGGCGCCGGTTCCGGCATGAACTTCGCCCTGCCCTTCGTTCTGTTCACCATCAGCTTCATGATCCCCCGCGACGTGCCCGTCGGCCTGACCCAGATCGCTCAAGTCATGGACAACTCCCCCGCCCAAGAGGCGGGCCTGAAGGAGGGCGACGTCATATTCGCCATCAATGGTCACAAGGTGCGCAACGTTCAGGAGGTGGGAACCCAGATCCGCCTAAACCTGGGTGAGACCGTGACCATGCGGGTCAGGAGCGGCCCTGAATTCATAGAGGTCCCGGTCCACGCTCGCTGGTCTTCCCCTGCCTATATCGATGAGGAGGGCAAAGAGCAGCGTCAGGGCCCCACCGGCATCATGATAGCTACCCTCTATCCCGGAATGACCGAATCGGAGTCCTTCCCCTTGTGGGAAGCCTTCCCCAAGAGCATCAATATGACCTTCCAGGTCCTGACCCTCGCTCGCAACGAGTTCATCTCCTGGTTCAAGGGAGGCGGCAGCCCACAGGTGGCCGGGCCAGTGGGCATAGCCCAGGTCACCGGCGAAGTGGTGGAGGAGGAGGGATACCGGCCCCTGCTGGATTTCGCCGCCCTTCTCAGCATCAACCTAGCCATCATCAACATCCTGCCCCTGCCCATGCTTGACGGCGGCCGCATCGTGTTCGTGCTGCTGGAAGTCGTCAGGCGAGGCAAGCGCATCGCTCCCGAGAAGGAGGCCATGGTTCACTTCATTGGCCTCACGCTGATCATCGCCCTTGCCATCGTCATCACCTACTTCGACGTACTGAGGGTGCTGCGGGGCGAGAGCCTCTTCCGATGATGCAAATACGCCGCCGTCCATCCAAGCCCGTGTGGGTGGGCAGCGTTCAGGTTGGCGGCGACGCCCCCATCGTCGTCCAGTCGATGACCAACACCAATACCGCCGACGCCCAGGCCACCCTCCGCCAGACCTACGAGCTGGCCGAGTTGGGCTGCGAGATCGTCCGGGTGGCCGTGCCTGACCGCCATGCCGCCGCCGCCCTGCCGGAGATCGTCCGCCACTCGCCGATTCCCGTCGTGGCCGACATCCACTACGACTACCGCCTGGCGATCGCCTCCCTGAGGGCAGGCGTCCACGGCCTGCGCCTCAACCCCGGCAACATCCGCGACCCCCAGAAGGTGCGAACGGTGGTGCGGGCAGCCAAAGAGCGCCAGGTGCCCATCCGCGTGGGGGTCAACGAGGGCAGTCTGCCACCCCTGCCGGCCCTGGCCGAAGGGCAGCCGCCACCGCCCAAGTGGCAGCGCATGGTGGACGCCGCCCTGTGGGAGATCCGCCTTCTGGAGGAGATGGACTTCGACCTGATCAAGGTCTCCCTCAAGGCCTTCGACGTGCCCACCACCGTGGCTGCCTATCGCGAGATCGCCCGCCTCGCTCCCTACGCCCTGCACATCGGCATCACCGAGGCCGGGCCCGCCCGCAGCGGGTCGATCCGCAATGCTGTCGGCATCGCCCTCCTCCTGGCCGAGGGCATCGGCGATACCATTCGCGTCTCCCTCACCGCCGACCCCAAGGAAGAGATACCGGTGGCCTACGACATCCTCAGCGCCCTGAACCTGCGCCAGCGCGGCCCGATCCTCATCTCCTGCCCCACCTGCGGCCGCATGGAGACCGACATCATCTCCCTGGCCAGCCAGGCGGAGGAGCACTTCCGCAAGCTAGGCAAGCCCATCACCCTGGCCGTCATGGGCTGCGTGGTCAACGGCCCGGGCGAGGCCAGGGAGGCCGACGTGGGCATCGCCGCCGGCAAGGGCAAGGGAGCCATCTTCCGCAACGGTCAGGTGGTGCGCGTGGTGGAGGAGAAGGACTACCTGTCCGCCCTGGTGGAGGAAGGACAGAAGGTCATCGCCGAGAAGTGGGCCGGCTCCTGATCAATGCCCATCGACCTCGATATCATCTTCCTCGCCCTGCTGCTCAGCATATGGGCGATCCTCGGCCTCATACCCTGGCTGGTGCTGGCCGTGCGCCGTCGTGGTCGGGGGGTGCTGATAGCGCTGCCTCTGGCCATCGCCGGCGGCATTGGCGGCGGCGTTCTCGTGCCGGCGGTCGGGCTCAGGGACGTGATGGCCCTTATCCTTAGCTTGGGTGCCTCCCTCCTGGGCGGGCTGGCCCTCTCCCTGCTGGGCCTGCGGCTATCGCGCTGCCGGCCTAATCCGATGTGAATCGTGGCCGACGTTCTGCGAGATCGACCAGCGCACGCCCGAAGAGCAGGTGGCGGCGGCCATCCCCTACCTGCGTAAGCGGTGCATCCTGTAGGGGCGCCGCTTGCCGCGCCCACAATCGCAGAAAGCGTAGCGAACCGCGCCTACGTCGTTGCCCTGCCGCTACCAGGCCAGCGCCTTCCGGCCCGCTCCCTACGACGACCAGGCGGGCGCGCCGTCCCACGCCGGGTTGTTGGTGAGGTTGATCTGCCCCGTCCCGTTGGCGTTCATCACGTAGATCTCTAAGTTGCCGTCGCGGTCCGAGGTGAAGGCGATCTTGGAGCCGTCGGGCGACCAGGCCGGCTCATAGTCCTGGCCCGAGTGGTTGGTGAGCCTCGTCTGCCCCGTCCCGTTGGCGTTCATCACGTAGATGTTGTCGTTTCCGTCGCGGTCCGAGGTGAAGGCGATCTGGGAGCCGTCGGGCGACCAGGCGGGCAAGTAGTCGTCTGCCGCGGTGCTGGTGAGCCTGTGCTGGCCCGTCCCGTCGGCGTTCTTCACGTAGATCGAGAAGTTGCCGTCGATCGACCCGGCCGTCGAGGCAAAGGCGATCTTGGAGCCGTCGGGCGACCAGGAGCCCACGTAGTTCTCGGCCCCGTTGTTGGTGAACCTGGTCTGGCCCGTCCCGTCGGCGTTCATCACGTAGATCGAGAAGTTGCCGTCGCGGTCCGAGTTGAAGGCGATCTTGGAGCCGTCGGGCGACCAGACGGGCCCGGAGTCGATGGCCGCCGCGTTGTTGCTGAGGTTGGTCCGCCCAGTCCCGTCGGCATTCATCACGAACACCTCCCATGTCAAGACGCCCGAGCCGAACGCGATCTTGGAGCCGTCGGGCGACCAGGCGGGCGCGAGGTCCTGGACCCCGTTGTTGGTCAGGTTCGTCTGCCCGCTCCCGTTGGCGTTCATCACGTAGATCTCAAGAGGGCCGTCGCGGTTTGACATGAAGGCAATGCGCCTAGCGACCGCCGTCGCCATTCCGTGGAGAATCAGCCCCTCCTTCGCCTGCACCGTCTCCTTTTTGCTCAGCTCCGGGCGCCCCGGAAAGTAGCCCTGCCACTCCTGCGTATCGGGGTCGAGCGCGTAGCCGAAGTCCACCGCCCCTTCGCCGCAGGTGCGGAGGGCCTCGCCGGTCTCGGTGTCGGGCCCATCCCACGCCGCCAT
>Ga0315277_10009668_pt1 | contig 12296 bp, 4 predicted proteins | sample YL17G05_15_MG_FD_203695 | JGI IMG/M metagenome (GOLD analysis project Ga0315277, IMG submission 203695) | Sediment microbial communities from Yellowstone Lake, YNP, Wyoming, USA - YL17G05_15 | ecosystem: Environmental > Aquatic > Freshwater > Lake > Sediment | place: USA: Wyoming | collected... | reverse complement strand
CCACAATTGAGAATATCTTCTCCTTGGGCTCTCCGGTGATGCGCTGTGCTGCCAGAACTCTACCCTTCTCGACCTCCACCAACTGGGAAGTCAGAATAATCTGTGGTTCAACTTGAAGGATGCTGCCGAGAAGCATCCACTTAGAACCGGCTTTAGATGCCACCTGCGAAGCCGTACTTCTGTCTATAACCTTTATCTCTTCTTTCCCCAACAATTTCAAAATGTCATACAGTCTTTGACTCGAGACAACATTCAGATATTGAGATTCCGAAAGACCAGTTATTAAAAGGTTGGTTACGATCTCCCCAAGCCTTTCCTTGTCCTCTCGGTCCACCAGATTCTCAAAATACATTATAGCTAAAGAGTTCTCCTTGGCTACTGCCCCTTTTTCTGGAACTATCTCAAATTTGAAGGGTCTGAGAATCAAGAAAAGCAAAACCAGGATAAAAACAATTGAGGCAGGAATTACAATCGGAAGAATTTTCCTTTTGGGCTTGGGTGTAATCACCTCTTTGGGAATTTGACCGGTCTTCACATATTCCAGACTTTTCTTTTCGTGCCTCAAATCTGCAAGTAAGTCATCGATGTGTTGGTACCTTTCTTCTTTATCCTTTGCCAAAGCCTTGAAAACCATATCTTCTAACTTGGCTGAAACCTGATTATTGAAACGGGCAATAGGTTGAGGCTCTTCATTTATTATAGAGTAGATAACAGCGGCTTGATGTTCGCCTGCAAAAGGCAACTTTCCAGTCAGAAGCTCATATAAAACCACTCCAAAGGAGAAAATATCGCTTCTTTGGTCAACTTCCTCACCTTGAGCCTGTTCCGGTGACATATAAGCAAGAGTCCCTAAAGTTGAGCGAGTTTTAGTTAGCTTGGTGGCTCCTTTTAACTTCGCTAAACCAAAATCCGTTATCTTCACTTGCCCACGGGGAGTAAGCATTATATTGTCAGATTTTATATCTCGGTGAACAATTCCCTTCTCGTGAGCTAAAGCTAAACCTTCGCATATCTGAATACCTATATCTAAAACCTTTCTTATCGAAAGAGTTTCTTTCTCAATTACCTGTTTCAAAGTCCTGCCTTCACAATATTCCATTACTATAAACATCTGCCCTTCAAACTCATCTATCTCATAAATGGTGGTGATATTGGTATGATTCAAAGCTGATGCGGCTTTGGCTTCGTGGATGAATCTTTCTTTCTCCTCAAACTCAGAGGTCAGGTGAGGTGGCAAAAACTTTAGAGCCACCAGGCGATCAAGCTTGGTATCTTGGGCTTTGTAAACCACCCCCATCCCACCCTCGCCCAGCTTCTCCAGGATTTTGTAGTGAGAAATGATTTTGCCGATCATTTTTTTACCTTGTATACTGCTTACTGCCTATTTTTTTAATTTTCTTAGCCTTTCCTTCGCATCTGTAACTTCTGGAATCCCAGGGTCAGCATTTTTCCAGATATCCAGAAACTGCTCATATTGCTCAATTGCTTTTTTAGTCCAGCCTGATTTCTCATAAGCCAAGCCTAAAAGATAATATGCTTTCACTGCCCTGGAAGACCATACTCTGTCATCATCATATCTTGAAAGTGCTTTTTCTAATTGAGATACTGCCTCGTCCAGTCTGCCTTTATTCAAGTAAATTTCTGCCAGATGACAACGGAGATCAAAAAATGGAGTTGGTGAGTCCTTATATGCCCTTTCTAAATAACTCAATGCCATGTTTGTGTCCCCTTTGGCTAACTCGATGTCGCCCAATGTCCACCAATAAGAAAACATCAGCTTTGGATTTTTCTCCTCAATATCCTTTTTTAAAGCCTTTGCTAATTCCTCAGCTTCAGCGATTTTTCCACTCTTAGTGAGAAGAAAAGCGTAACCATCCCTCCCATATATTGGGTCATTAGGTTTGGCTTTTTTGTATATTTCCATGCCTATTTCTGCTTCCTTTAATGCTAAAGACATCTTTTTCTGCCTTTCATAGAGATATGCCTTATCGAAATGTTTATATGCATTCATCTCCCCTTCAAACTGTTCCATTCTATCTCCGGCAATACCATCGTCCAACACCTTGAGGGCTTCTTCGAATTTCCCCTGGTAAAAAGGAATCAATTCTAAGTATACCCTTCCCATTGATCTGTAAGGTTTCTCGCTGCTGGAAGAGAGTTCCTTATAACAGCTTTCCGCTTTGGCATAATCCTTTTTGAAAAGATACATATCCCCCAGTTTGAACTGGGACGGATAGAAGTCTGATTTTTTCTCTAAAGCCTTTTTGTAAGATTCCATTGCCTGGTCGAGTTTTCCGTTCCGGGCATAAAGGTCACCTCTGGTGTCATAGGGATTAGGCTCATCCGGGGCTAATTCTATATACTTGTTTATAGCCCAGAGCGATTTCTCAAAATCCCCCATCTCATTGTAGGTATAGGCAAGAACGTTATAAGCCAGCTTATAGAGAGGGTCTATCTCTATGGCTTTGTTAAGATAACGAACTGCTTCTTCGAATTCGCGTAAATTACGATAATAAATTTGTCCTAATACATAAAATGCGTCTTTTTCATCAGGATAACTTTCCACTATCTTTTTTAGTCCGTTTATAGCTTGAGAATAATCACCTGTTATATATGCTTCAAAACCTTTAATATAAAGTTTCTCCTTCTGGGTTATATTATCTGTGTATTTCGCAGCTTTGGTAATGAACTCTCTTGCCCCCCTATCATAGCCTGCATATTGATTAGTTACTGCCAGCCAATAATATGCCATAGCAAAGGTAGAATCAAGCTCCAGAGCTTTCTTAAGACTCCTCTCTGCCTCTGCAAAGTAAAGTTTGTAACCGTAATCAACGCCTTCGAGAAAGTAACGATATGCTTCTTGCGAATGGGTGGTAACCTTAGCTACTGATGGTTCCTTCTCCTGTTGGGCTGAGACAGGAAGAGAAAAACCTTTTTTGATTTCAACGGTCAGTTTATCAACTAAAGAAAAGACATCTTGTTCCTTCTCTCCGCTGACTCGTTGAGACGCCTTTATTTCGCCGGTTCCCACATCAACTAACTGGGTCGTTATTTCGATTCTTGGCTTGACTTGAAGTATATTTCCTAAAAGCATCCATTTAACCCCGGCTTTTGTAGCAACCTGGGTTGCCATATTCTTATCTATCCTTTTTTCTCCCTCTCTGCCTAAAAGCTTGAGAATATCATATAATCTCTGGCTGGAGACCACCTTGAGATACTGCGACTCGGATAAACCAGTGATAAGCAGGTTAGTAACGATTTCGCCAAGCTTTTGCTTGTCCTCCGGATCGACCAGGTTGTCAAAATACATTACTGCCAGGGAGTTCTCTTTAGCTATTGCCCCTTTTTCCGGAGCAATCTCAAATTTGAAAGGTTTGAGAATCAAGAAAAGCAAAACCAGGATGACAACAACTGAGGCAGGAATTGCAAATGGAAGAACTTTCCTTTTAGGCTTTGCTGCAATCACCTCTTTATGAATCTGTCCGGTCTTCAGATAATCAAAACTCTTCCTTTCTCTTCTTAAATCTGCCAGAAGATCATCTATGTGCTGGTACCTCTCATCTTTTTCTTTTGCCAATGCTTTGGACACTATATCCTCTAATTTAGCTGAGACCTGATTGTTGAACCGAGCTACTGGCTGAGGTTCTTCGTTGATTATCGAGTAAACAATGGCAGCCTGATGCTCTCCTCCAAAAGGTAAATTTTTGGTCAAAAGCTCATACAGGACGATTCCAAAGGAAAAAATATCGCTCCTCTGGTCGACTTCCTCACCTTGAGCTTGTTCTGGTGACATATAGGCAAGTGTTCCTAAGGTTGAGCGTGTCTTGGTAAGCTTGGTAGCTCCCTTTAACTTCGCCAGACCAAAGTCCATTATCTTTACCTGCCCTCGGGGAGTAAGCATTATATTGTCAGATTTGATATCTCTATGCACTATCCCCTTCTCGTGAGCTAAAGCCAAACCCTCGCATATCTGAATCCCAATATCCAAAACCTTTTTCACCGAGAGAGTCTCTTTCTCAATTACCTGCTTCAAAGTCCTGCCTTCACAATATTCCATAACTATAAACATCTGCCCCTCAAACTCATCTATCTCATAAATGGTGGTGATGTTAGTATGATTTAAAGCTGAAGCGGCTTTGGCTTCGTGGATGAATCTTTCCTTCTCCTCTGACTCAGAGGTTAGATGCGGAGGTAAAAACTTTAAAGCCACCAGACGGTCCAATTTGGTATCCTGGGCTTTATAGACTACACCCATCCCTCCCTCGCCAAGCTTTTCTAAAATCTTATAATGTGAGATTGTTTTACCTATCATAAAGTATTACGCTCAGTTACAGAACTCATCCCCTTCCCCTTCTCTTAAAAAGAGAAGGGGAGTGAAAGTCCCTCTCTTTCTAAGAGAGGGATTCAGGGTGAGTTTCTAATACAATATTGTTTTTCCGATCATCTTCTTATTTTGTTTTTCCTTTAATCAATTCTTCAAACGCTGGATAACCAGCTAAATTCTTATACCATGGGTGCAATTTTATATAAGCTGGGGTTGTAATATTCTTCTTTACCAGAAATTCCAGCATACGCACTGCCTCTTCTTTCTGTCCTGTGAGGGAATAAACAAAGCTGAGGGAAAATACCACCCCAGACCACGGCACAGTTAAAAGGGAGGTCCCTAAACTTTTCCTTACCCTCTCTGCTTGCTCCACCGCTTTTCTGGATTCTCCCTTCAATGCATAGACCAAGGCTATTCTTATACGATACCCATATTCATTGGGCATGCCTTCAAATTCTTTGATTAAAGGTCGATTGAACTGGATGCAGGAATCAAGATATATTTCCGCCTGCTTCTTGTTTCCTTTCATAAGCTCTAAGTAACTCAATTCCACAAACCAGTCCTCACCTGGATTTTGTTTGCGGTATTCGTCTAAATAATAAAAGGCGCTGTCGGCATCTCCAGACACCCCAAAAATATAACTCAAGATGGATAGAGAAAAAGTATATTGGGGATTAACGTTCAGAGACTTATGAGCCATTCTTTTTGCTTGCTCCAACTCACCCTGAGACAAGTAGTAATAACTCATGACAGCATATATAGATGGATTGCTAGGTTGAACCTCTAATCCTTTGTTAAAATATTCCTCTACCTTCTCTTTTTTCCCCCAGCCTCTGTAAAGTCCTATAAAAGCCCCAAATAAAGACGGTTCAGTAGGCTTCACATCTAAAGCTTTCATTAAGGAACTCTCAGCTTTTGGATATTGACCAGTTGAGGCATACCAGCTTCCCAAGAGCCTCCAGGCTTCTCCGTAGTTGGGATTGGCTTTGACTGCTTCTTCAGCCTCTTGTATGGCTTTTTCGGTTTTCCCCTCTGTCCAATATAGTCTGGAGAGAGAGCGATGAGCTTCGGCCAAGTCAGGGTCAAGAGCTAATGCTTTAAGTCCAGCTTTTTCAGCTTTTTCCAGCCAGGATTTCTTGGGGTCAATATAGAACATCACATAACTGGAATAACAGTCTGATAACCCAGCATAGGCTAAAGCAAAATTCGAGTCCGCTTCCAAGGCTTTTTCAAACATCCTGGTCGATAGTTCCAGGCTTCCTTTAGTCGACCTTCCTCCTGTGAAATAATATTCCCGTCCTTGCAGATAGTAGTTGTAAGCCTGCACATTCTGCGTGGGTTTCTTATCAATCCTCTCTAATTCAGCCGGAACCAGAACTACCTTCAATGCCTGAGCCACTGACTTGGCTACATCCGCTTGGATAGCAAACAAATCCTCAATTCGTCGGTCATAGCTGTCTGCCCAGATATGAAAACCATCACTGGCTTTAATAAGCTGGCAACTGATTCTGATTTTGTCTCCATATTTGCGCACTGAACCTTCCATTACATAGTTTACTTTTAACTTATTAGCTACTTCCTTGAGATTTACCATTTTATTTTTGAACTGCTCAATGTCGCTTCGGGAAGCGACAAGCAAGCCCCCGATTTTGGATAACTGGGTGATAATATCCTCAGTCATTCCAGAGGCAAAATATTCATCCTCTTTGTTCTCGGAGAGATTCTGCAAATAGAGCACTGCTAAAGAAGGTTTGCCGGTGATAGTAACCTGCTTTTTTTGTTTTAGAAAGGCAAAGTAAACTATAATAAGAATTAAAATCGCCAGTAATCCTACAATCAATGGAAAAGCTTTCTTTTTAACTAACTTTTGAGATTCGATAGTTGGAGGAGTTGTTATAGCTGTTTTAACATAATCCAAACTTTTCTTTTCCCTCCTCAAATCCGCTAACAATTCATCAGCATGCTGGTATCTCTCCTCTCTGTCCTTTGCCAGTGCTTTGGACACTATATCCTCTAACTTGGCTGAGACCTGGTTGTTGAAACGAGCTATAGGTTGTGGATCCTCGTTAATTATAGAGTAGATAACAGCGGCTTGATGTTCGCCTGCGAAAGGCAATTTTCCGGTCAAAAGCTCATATAAGACAACTCCAAAAGAGAAGATATCGCTTCTCTGGTCCACCTCTTCACCTTGAGCTTGTTCAGGAGACATATAAGCAAGGGTGCCTAAAGTCGAACGAGTCTTGGTAAGCTTGGTGGCGCCCTTTAGTTTTGCTAGACCAAAATCCATTATCTTTACCTGACCACGGGGAGTAAGCATAATGTTGTCTGATTTGATATCCCGGTGCACTATCCCTTTTTCGTGAGCCATAGCTAAACCCTCGCATACCTGAATACCAATATCCAGAACCTTTTTTATCGAGAGAGTTTCTTTCTCAATCACCTGCTTCAAAGTCCTGCCTTCGCAATATTCCATAACTATAAACATCTGACCATCAAATTCATCTATCTCATGGATAGTGGTAATGTTAGTATGGCTTAAAGCTGATGCGGCTTTGGCTTCGTGGATGAATCTTTCCTTCTCCACAGGCTCAGAGGTCAGGTGCGGAGGCAAAAACTTTAAAGCCACCAGGCGGTCTAATTTGATATCCTGGGCTTTGTACACCACGCCCATACCACCCTCACCCAGCTTCTCTAAGATTTTGTAATGTGAAATGCTTTTGCCAATCATAGGGTTTTCCTTATTGTCAATTTCGAACTCATCCCCTGACCCCTTCTCTTAAAAAAGAGAAGGGGAGATTAAGTCCCTCTCTTTGCAAGAGAGGGATTCAGGGTGAGTTCCGACCGTGAAATTATTTTGCCCAGCATAGCTCCCGCTTAAAAAAAATTGGCTATAGTTTTAATAAACTGAGAAATCACTCAATAGTCAACTAAAAAAGCAATAGGGGTACTCATTTGAAACCTTAAAAAATTCGCAAAAAACTCAGAGACAGAACAATGTCTTGTATTTACGAATGACCTCACACTTACCCTCTCCTCTACGAGGAGCGAAGCCTCCGTAGGACCGTAAAGCTTTTATCGGCTGAAAGGTGAGGGTAACTTGTTTCCTCCCCTTGAGGGGGGATAAGGTGGGGTCAATTTCGAGAGAAAACAAACTTTAACTTTCATTTGCAAAAAACCGGAGTTAAACTTATATTTGAAAAGTTGATAGAACCGGTTAATCGAGATAGTTAAGTTTTTGTTTTGACTGAGAACTAACAGATTTTCTTATAGATTAGACTTAATATCAGAACAGTAATCCAATGTCTGAATTCGTCCGGATAGCCTTTCCCTTTTTTCTAAGGAAAACTTTCACCTATAGTGTGCCGAATAATCTAAGGGAGAAGATAAGACCCGGTCAAAGGGCTTTAGTCCCCTTTGGCAGGGAGAGGAAACTTGGATTTGTCGTCGAGGTCAGCCCCACTTCTGAAGTGAAGAATACCAAGGAGCTTTTAGACCTTATCGATGATGAGCCGATCATTTTACCTGAAATCCTGGAACTTACCAGATGGGTCTCAGAATATTATTATGCCCCCTGGGGGGGATGTCTGAGAGCCGCTCTTCCGCCGGAACTGCAGGTGCGCAGCCTGCTCTGGGTTCAGAAGAAAGAGTCTCCCCTTCTGGATTATGCAGACACCAGGACAAAGTTTTCCTCCATTGAGCAAAAAATCTTAGACGAACTTGAGGAGAAAAAGCCTAAGAAGATAACCTGGCTGGAGAAAAAAATCGGTTCAAGAGGAATCTATTCAGCTCTGCACTCGTTAGAGCAAAAAGGAAAAGTCGAGTTGTATTACGAGCTGAGCAAGCCTAAATCCAGCATAAAATATGAGAAGATGGTTTCTTTGAAGGGGAATTCTCCAGAGGAGATTAAGTTGCTTGAAACCTACATCGAGTCCAGCCGGAAGAAATCGTCAAAGGAAGCCTTATTGTTACAATTGTTGATAGAGGAGAATAGAGAGATGCCTTTAAGGGAGATAAATCAGAGGATCAACCGGGCATCTCAGATTCTGAATAGATTAGAAAAGGAGGGATTAATCAAAACCTTCTATAAAGAGAAACTTAGAGAACCTCCCTGGGGGATGAATGTGGAGCCGGCGCAGGAATTCTCTTTAACCCAGGAACAGAAAGATGTCCTGCAGAAATTAGAAATCGGGTTAACCGGGGAGAAATATCAACCCTTTTTGTTGTACGGAGTAACCGGGAGCGGAAAGACACATGTGTATATAGAAATCATCAAGAAAGTTCTGGGAAAAGGAAAGACAGCTTTAGTCTTGGTTCCGGAGATTTCCTTAACTCCTCAGATCATCTCCCGTTTCAAATCCGTTTTTGGAGAACAAGTGGGGCCTTTTCATTCCAGCCTTTCTCCGGGTGAAAGGTTTGATGCCTGGAGAGGGATTAAATCCGGAAAAATAAAAGTGGTTGTGGGGACCAGATCAGCCATCTTCTCCCCTCTTTCAAATCTGGGGATAATAGTGGTGGATGAGGAACACGATTCTTCTTACAAACAGAAAGAACCCGACCCGAAATATAATGCCAGGGACTTAGCTTTGGTCAGGGGAAAAATGAATAAAGCCCTGGTCATCTTAGGTTCAGCCACTCCCAGTTTAGAAAGTTTTTACAACGTGGAAAAGGGTAAATACACCCTTTTACAGTTGACTCAAAGGGTAGATCATATCCCACTTCCTGAAGTTGAAATTTTTGACCTGAGAGAGGAGAGGAAAAAAGGTACCTATTCGATATTTTCCTCTGAGCTTTCTTCTCGGATGCAAAAAAAGATAGAGAAAAGTGAGCAGGTGATTCTCTTTTTAAATCGCAGAGGGTTTTCCAACTTCGTCAAATGCCAGGAGTGCGGTTATGTTTTCCGCTGCCCGAACTGTGACATAACCTTGAATTTCCACCGCACCGATTTCTCTTTACGCTGTCACTACTGCAACTATATTGTCCAGGCGAGTAATCTCTGTCCTCAATGTAATGGAAATAGATTTGCATACAAAGGTATGGGAACCCAGCGTGTGGAAGAAGAGATAAAGAAGCTTTTCCCTGGAACCCCTGTCCGCCGTATGGACCAGGATACAACATACAGAAAAGATTCCCATTACGAAATCCTTAAAGGGTTTGCCTCTAAGGATTTTAACCTGCTTCTGGGAACACAGATGGTAACAAAAGGTCTTGATTTTCCTGACGTGACCTTGGTCGGTGTGATTTTAGCTGATACCTCTTTAGATTTTCCGGATTTTAGAGCAAGGGAGAAAACCTTCCAGCTTTTGACTCAAGTGGCAGGAAGAGCCGGCAGGGGAAAATTAGGAGGGGAAGTCATTTTGCAGACATATTATCCTGAGGACTGGGCAATCAAGCTCTCTGCTGAGCAAAATTTTCAGGAGTTTTATAAAAAAGAGATAGAAGAAAGAAAGGAGCTTTTTTACCCGCCCTTTAGCCGGCTGGTTTTAATCAGATTTCAGGGAAAAGAAGAAGTGAAAGTCCAGAAGGCAGCGGAATCTTTTGGGAGTAAGTTGTCGGACAGACTAAAGGCTATAGGCTATAGTCTAAAATCAAAGTCTATACAGATTCTTGGCCCCACATCGTCACCTCTTCCCAAGATAAAAAATGATTACCGCTTTCAGATTTTGGTAAAGACCAAAGAGGTTCGAACAGTGACTAAGACGATTGACTCTATTTTCGAAAAAGGCGCTGAAAAAAGATATCCCGGAGTCAAAATCTCAGTTGATGTCGATCCTCTGGATATAATGTAAAATAATCGTCAAGATTCGAATTGCTTGAGCAGGGGTTGTGCCCCTGCCCATAGATAGAAAAAGCTTTTGCGGATACAAGGGCAAATTCTATCTGAGCTAAGGAGCAATTGTAGTCGTTCCCTGCCATCAAGTTGGGATTATTTAATGTAGGGGCGATCCGCTCTTCGGCTCCGCTCAGAGCAGTGAGCATGTCGAACTGCCGGGTCGCCCCTACAATTCTGATTCAACCTGCTTAGAGCGTATAAAGATAATGTGGTTTTCTGCTTGACAAAGATTTTATATCTGTTAAGTTAAGAGTTTCAAGGGAGTTGAGATTATGATAACCATCGAAGATTTAAAGCAAAACGAAAAAGTTCAAACTCTGATCGCCAAGGCAGATAAGGTCCTGGGCGAAATCGGGTACACTGAGCATGGTCAGAGGCATGCCAGTTTATCAGCTAACATAGCTTACAACATTATGATTCGCCTGAAGAAACCCGAAAAAGATGCTCAGTTGGCCGCAATTGCCGCCTATCTGCACGACATTGGAAATGTGATCAACCGGGACTATCATGCCCAGACCGGAGCGCTTCTGGCTTATCAAGTACTATTAGATATGGGTATGCCTGTATCCGATGTGATGGACGTTGTAGCAGCCATCGGCAATCATGATGAAAAGGATGGCCAGCCGGTAAGCGATATCTGTGCTGCGGCTATCTTAGCTGACAAATCGGACGTGCACAGTTCCAGGGTAAGAAACTTAGAGATGATCAAACAGGATATTCACGACCGGGTAAATTATGCGGCTAAAAGCTCTTTTTTGCGAGTGGACGAGGAGAAAAAAACCATCTCTCTGGAGATAAAAATCGACACCTCCATCTCTCAGGTGATGGAGTATTTTGAGATTTTCTTGTCTCGGATGATGGTCTGTCGCCGAGCCGCAGAATATCTGAAGATGAGATTTGAGTTAGAGATAAACGGCCAGAGGCTGCTATAGAATATTACTGGAGTGTAAAGCTTTAGCTTTACCTTTTGGTACAATATTTAGAAAGTTCTCTAAAAGAATTTAAATTTACGGGGCTGGAAGCCCCGACTACGGGTGTGCACTCTTGATCTTTCGTAGAACGTACACTCTGTTCGTCAATAGGAACAAAATGTGAAAAAGAAAATAGATTACAGGACCTCCGGCGTGGACATTGACAGGGCAGATTTAGCCAAAAAAAGAATTAAAAACTTAGTCCGAACGACTTTCAGCAAAAATGTTCTTGCCGATATAGGTAGTTTCGGCGGATTCTATGCTCTGGTTAAAAAAGATTATAAAGTCCCGGTCCTGGTTTCAAGCGCGGATGGCGTGGGAACGAAACTGAAGATCGCTTTTCAGATGAACAAACACGATACCGTGGGAGAGGACCTGGTAAATCATTGCGTGAACGATATCCTGGTTCACGGTGCCAGACCCTTGTTCTTTTTGGATTATATCGCCACTGGTAAACTTTACCCGACAGTTGTGGAACAGATTGTCAAGGGGCTGGTTCGGGGTTGTTCAAAAAATAATTGTTCCCTGATAGGCGGTGAAACCGCGGAGATGCCAGATTTTTACGAACCGGAAGAATATGATTTAGCCGGATTTATCGTCGGAATAGTCGAAAAGAAAAAAATAATCGACGGCTCAAAAATCTCACCGGGCGATCTGCTCTTAGGCTTAGGCTCGAATGGACTGCATACTAATGGCTACTCTTTAGCGCGTAAAGTCTTATTTAGCGTCAAAGGATATAAAGCCGGTGACTACGTTAAGGAACTTAAGAATCAATTAGGAAAAGAGCTACTTAAGAGCCACCGGTCTTATTCTAAACCAATTTTTAAAGTCTTAGAAAAACACCTGATCAAAGGTATGGCGCACATCACTGGCGGAGGGATTCCTGGTAATCTCATAAGGATATTGCCCGAAGATTGCCAGGCAAAGATAAACGTTACGTCCTGGAGAATACCACAGGTTTTTAATTTCATCCAGAAAGCAGGCAACATAGAATCTGAAGAGATGTTCAGGGTTTTCAATATGGGCATCGGTCTGATTTTGGTAGTTTCAAAAAAAAATGCAGAAAAAGTAAAAAGTGATTTACAGAGATACGAAGAAAAAGTTTTTAGAATAGGCGAGATAGTCTCTGGAAAAAGGGAGGTTAAATTACTCGGCCTTTCTGAGGTGAGAA
>Ga0315277_10009666_pt1 | contig 12298 bp, 10 predicted proteins | sample YL17G05_15_MG_FD_203695 | JGI IMG/M metagenome (GOLD analysis project Ga0315277, IMG submission 203695) | Sediment microbial communities from Yellowstone Lake, YNP, Wyoming, USA - YL17G05_15 | ecosystem: Environmental > Aquatic > Freshwater > Lake > Sediment | place: USA: Wyoming | collected... | reverse complement strand
GGAAGGATCGGCGTGGGGTCGCAGGTAATGCGGATGAACCGTTGCGAACCGCATGGGTGCACAAGGAGAAGCAGCACCACAGCAACTGCAACAAGACAGCAGGCCGGCAACGCTGTTTTCAAGCGCGCGCGTCAGGAAGAGCGCACGGGTGCTGATAGGTGGGTTATGATCCATTTGAACCTGGGCGCAGGGGCCAGTAGAAGTTTGCAGATTCTATGCCTGGGTGCCCATTCCGACGATATCGAAATTGGCTGTGGAGGCACGATCCTGCGGCTATCCGAGCAGTACCCGAGCTGTTTGTTTCATTGGGTTGTGTTCAGCGCCATCGACGTCCGTGAGGCGGAAGTGCGGCGCGCGGCCACATTATTCGCCGGCGCGGGGTTGATAGGTCCTCTCCTGAAAACCTTCCGCGACGGCTACATGCCCTTTGAGGGGGACAACGTGAAGGACGTCTTTGAGGCGTTAAAGCAGAGCGTTTCGCCCGATCTGATCTTCACGCACAACCGCAAGGACGCCCACCAGGACCACCGCCTGATCGCGGAACTGACGTGGAACACGTTCCGAGATCATCTCATTCTGGAGTACGAAATCCCCAAGTACGACGGCGATCTGGGCCGGCCCAGCCTCTTTGTCCCGATCGCGCCGGAGCTATGCCGGACAAAGGTCCGTTACATCATGGACACCTTCCAGTCGCAGCACGTCAAGCGCTGGTTTCAGGAGGACACTTTTCTGTCCCTCATGCGACTCCGAGGGATGGAATGCAACGCCCCCGGCGGCTACGCCGAGGCCTTCTACTGCCGGAAGCTGGTGCTGTAGGATGTTTTGGCCGGCGCGAACTCAGCGCGCGCATACATCCCCATGACCCATCAGATGGCTGGGGGCGTCGCCGTCGTAACCAGGGCGAGCCGCAGTATCGACCGGGCCATCGCGCTGGCGTTGTCCCGCGACACGGCCTTTCAATTAAGGTCGCAGGCGAACGAGGAGAAGGCAAAGCCAACCGTCTGAGTTGACGACCGATCTTCTTGCCGGCGCAATTTCAAGCGCAAGCCGAAATGTGTGGAACTGCCAGGAATAGGCGACTGCGGCTGGAATGCCCCACGCTTGAAAGGGCCTGCAAATCCGTTTCCACGCATCTCACCCCGTATTATCAGCACCTTAGCCTGTAATCCCGTTTAGCGGCAATTATACTTTGAGTAGATAACCGTGAGGACTCCCGCCCAAACGAGCACATCCCGAGTAAGCGCGCGCGTCTTCAAGGTTCCCGGCTTTTTCGGTCGGCGTTTGGCTTGGCACAACTGCGGGGCGCCAAACGAACCTGGGAAGTCATTGAAAACACAGATCGTTTCCGAGATTATGTGGGTCAATTCAACCCGGCAGGTCGTCTGTAACGCCGCGAGAAACAAGCGGGAAAACAGCGCACCTACCCGAAAAACCTCGTGACTTTCGAAGTAGTCAATCCTCTGGCTGAACCGTGCTGGAACAGGTGGGTCCTCGAGCATGAGGAAGCGCGTATCTTCCATTCCGCCGAGTGGGCCCGAGTGCTGGCGGAGTGCTATGGCTATTCTGCTCGGTGTGGCCTCCTGAAGGACGCGGGGCGCGTCGTCGCCCTCTTGCCGGTGATCGAGGTATCCAGCCTGTTGACCGGCCGCCGCGGCGTGAGTCTTCCGTTTTCCGACGAGTGCGCGCCGCTACTTGGAGAAGAGGTGAGGTTGGAGTCGCTCGTGGAGCCTATGCGGGAATTCGGCCGGCAGCGCGGTTGGGAATACCTGGAGCTCCGCGGCGGGGCCGAATCGATACCCGGCGCCGTGCGGAGCGAGGAGTTCACGATGCATTACCTCTCGCTGGACGGGAGCGAGGACCAGCAATTTCAGAAGCTCAGGAGTTGTCAGCGACGCAACATCCAGAAAGCACGCAGGGAGGGCGTCGAGATTCACCGCTTCCAGACGCTCGAAGCGATTGACGATTACTACGCTCTCCATTGCCTGACCCGCAGGCGCCAGGGGATCCCGCCACAACCGCGCCGTTTCTTCCACCTGATTCATGAGAACATGATCGCGCCGGGACACGGCTTCGTTCTTCTGGCGCGCTTCGGCGGTCAACCGGTCGCCGGTGGGGTCTACTTTCAGTTCGGCCACAAGGCCCTCTATAAGTTCGGAGCCTGGAATCGCGCATTTCAACACCTGCGCGCCAACAGCTTGCTGATGTGGGAAGCGATCTGTCACTTCCGCAGGGCGGGCGTGACGCAACTCTCTCTCGGGCGTACCGCTCCCCAGCAGGCCGGCCTGCTTCAATTCAAGCGTGGGTGGGGGGCGGAGGAGGTTCGAATGCCTTATTACCGGATTAGCTTGCGAAAGCAGGTCTGCCTGAAGCCGGTGGATGGTGACGAGGGAAACGGCTTTGCACGTAGAATCATGAGGAGACTGCCTATCCCGGTGCTGCGGTTTTTGGGTGTTTTGGCTTATCGGCACGTTGGTTGAACATGGCGTATGCGCCACGCAGAGGTTCGGCCGCGGGATCGATGTTCTTGCGGCTCTCCCAATGAATAACGACCTGTATTACACCCTGAGACCCGTCATCCCCCGGCGGATGCAAATCATGGCGCGACGGTGGCGGGTTGGGCGGCAGCTTCGGCAGAATGATCACTGCTGGCCGATCTGGCCGGCTGCGGGCATGCCACCGCCCAGTTGGCCCGGTTGGCCGAACGGCAGACGATTTGCGCTGGTGCTGATGCATGATGTTGAAACTAGCGCTGGGGTCTCTCGTTGCGAACAGCTTGCAAAGCTGGAAGAGGACCGGGGCTTCCGCTCAGCGTTCGGTTTCGTGCCGTTTCGTTACGAGACGCCGGACGGGTTGCGTCGTGCGCTGGTCGACCGCGGATTCGAAATCATGGTGCACAGCCTCTATCACGACGGCAAGGACTTTCGTGACCGGAGAACCTTCAATCAGCGGCTCGCGCGAATCAATGACTTCTTGAGGCGTTGGGAGACCCGCGGATTCGCTTCCGCCTCCATGTTTCACAACCTGCCCTGGATTAGCGAACTCGACATCGACTACGACATCTCCACTTTCGATATTGACCCGTTTGAACCTCATCCCTGCCAGTTCGGTCGGATCTTCCCTTCCTGGGTTCAGCCGCCCGATAACACGCGCACCGGCTTTGTCGAGATGCCATACACACTGCCACAGGACTTTACGCTGTTTGTCCTGATGCGCGAGCAAACCAACGCCATATGGCTCAGAAAGCTGGACTGGATTGCCGAGAAAGGCGGGATGGCATTGCTCAAGACCCATCCCGACTACATGTTCTTTGATGGGGACAAGAGGGAGATGACCCGCTATCCGGTTGGGTTCTACACCAACTTCCTGGACTACGTTCGGGCACGCTATGGCAAGGAGGTTTGGCTGGCTGCCCCATCCGAAGTGGCGCGCTACTGGCGCGGACTCACTCCTGCGGATGCGAATAGCGCAATCCCGTTCCCCGGCACCTTGTGCGCCAGTTGCCGGCAGGCGCACGCAATGGGCTGGTTTCACCACTACCGGCCCGGCGAGTTGCGGTAGCCCGCGCGACGCCTCGATCCGAGCTGCACGCTCACACTCTTCCTCATGTCACTGACCCAAACGCCAGCCCCGGGATGCGTCCGTTAGCGGCAGTTCTTTGACAATAAAGAGTACGCTTAAGTTGAGATTGCCATTCCTCCCCACCGCCGTCCTTTCGCGGCACCTTCTGTTCTTCACGATCTGCGCCCTCTCGCTGCTGCCGTTCTGGGCCCCTTTCAAGTCCCTCCTCAAGCTCTCCCTCGCGGATGACCGGTACTCGCACCTTGTCTTTATCCCGTTCATCAGCGCCGCTGTCGGGTTCATCGATAGGGAACGGATCTTTCGCGAGGCCCGGTATTGTCCCTGGATCGGGGCGCCGGCTTTGCTGCTGTTTGCCGTGGGCGCGGTGTTTTCCAGCCTGTCGGTTTCCATTGCGGCGCTGGTGGGCGTGTGGATCGCGGCGTTCGTTCTCTGCTATGGGCCGCGATCATTGAAAGCCGCTGGTTTCCCGATCCTGTTCCTTCTGCTGGCCATCCCCATTCCGGTTGGCATCGTCGAGAGGATCTCGGCCACGCTCCAGGCTGGCTCGACGGAAATCGCGCATGGGCTGTTCAAGCTGCTCGGCATCCCGGTCTTCAGGCAGGGCTTCGCGTTCGCTTTGCCCGGCGTGAACATCGAGGTCGCGGAGGAATGCAGCGGCATCCGGTCGAGCATCGCCCTGATCATCACCGGCATCCTTGCCGGCCACGTGTTCCTTCGTTCTCGCTGGACCAAGGTCTGCCTGGTCGTGTTTAGCGCCTTCGTCGCCGTGTTCAAGAACGCTGTCCGGATTGTCTTCCTCTCCGCCATGACTGCCTATTCGAACCAGGATTTCCTGAATAGCCGGCTCCATCACCAGTACGGCGGCATGGCGTTCTCATGTTTTGCGCTCGCGATGGTAATTCCGTTTATTTACCTGCTGCGAAAATCCGAAGGTCGAACCTGATGAGATTCGCGCCAATTGTCGCCCTAATCTTGCTCTTGTGCGGCTGCTCGACCGACCCGCAAAAGGCCCGGCAGAAGTATTTCGAGAGCGGCCAGCGGTACATGAAGAAGGGGCAGCATGACGCCGCGATCATCCAGCTCCGGAACGCCATCGCGCAGGACCCCCGGTTCGTCGACGCCCTCCACCTGCTCGCCCAGGCCTACGTCGCCAAGCGACAGATGAGGGAAGCGTACGCCGCCCTCAAGCAGGCCGCCGACATCGACCCGAACCGGCTCGACGTCCGGTTGAGCCTGGGCCGCTTCTACCTCGCCGCCGGAGGCTTTAAGCAGGCGGCGGAGCAGGCCGATTTCGTCGTCGCCCGCGATCCGAAGAGCGCGGCCGCCTACCAGGTGCTCGGTGTTGCCCTGGCCAGCCAAAAGGAGAACGAAGGCGCGCGGAAAGCGCTCGAGAAGGCCGTCGAACTGGCTCCCAAGGACCCGTCTTCGTTCGTCAGCCTGGGGCTGATCCTGGCTGCCGATGGAAACCGGTCGGAGGCCGAGCGCAACTTCCGCGCCGCAACCGAGGCCGACCCCCGTCACCTGCCCGCTTGGCTCGCTCTCGCCGGCCTCTACCGCCGCCAGGAGCGCCTCCCGGAGGCGGAGCAGGTCTTGCAGACCGCCATCGAGCGGAATCCGGACGAGATCAACCTCTACCTCGCTTCCGCCGAGCTGTTGCTTGCCCAGGGGAAGGCGGAACCCCTCGAGGCGCTACTGCGGAAGCTCCGCGAGCGGCTGCGCAAGCCGGAAACGGCTCTCGCCCTGGGCGATTTCTTCGCCAGCCGCAACCAGCCCGAGCGGGCGATGGCCGAGTACCGCCGCGGCCTGGAGATAGCGCCCAAAAACCTCGACATCAAGGCGCGCCTGGTGGAGCGTCACCTCGCCGCCGGGCAGATCAAGGAAGCCGAGCGTTGGAATTCCGAGATTCTGGGCGAGAAGCCGAAGGACGTCCAGGCGGGAATCGCGCGCGGGCGCATTCTGCTGGCCCAGGGAAAGCGTGAGGAGGCCGTCACCGAACTTCGCCAGCAAGTCAGCCAGGCGCGGGACTCGGCGCAGCCGCACTACTTCCTGGCTGAAGCGTATCTTCGCAACCTGAGCCCGTCCCAGGCCAAAGCCGAGTTCCAGGAAGCGGTTCGCCTGGCGCCGGGATTCCTGCCCGCGCGCCTCGGCCTGGGCGACCTGCAGATGAACCTGGGCGAGCTGGCAGCGGCCCGGGAAACCGCCGAGGCGGCCGTCCGTATGTTCCCTGGCGCCGCCGCCGCGCGGCTGCTCCTGGGCAACGTCGTTCTCCGCCAGCGCGACTTCGCGGACGCCAGGCAACACCTGTCCGCGGCCCACGAACTGGCGCCGAACGACCCCGCGGTTCTGGTGAGCCTGGGCATTACCTACGCCGGCGAGCGGAGATGGGCGGAGGCCGAGAAGGAGATCGAGTCGGCGTTCAAGCTCAATCCGCAGTACGCACCCGCCCTGTCTGAACTGGCCGGGATCTGGGTGGCGGCCGGCCAGCCTGCCAAGGCGATCGCTCGGCTCCAGCAGCACACCGCCACTTACCCCGATGACCCCCACGGCCATCTGGTCCTCGGTTCGCTCCATCGCCAGGCGCGCGAATACGGCCGTGCGGAAACCGAGTTGGCTCGCGCGGTCCAGATGGACCCGAATCTCATGCAGGCGCGCTTGCAGCTTGGCGGCGTCTATCACGACCAGGGGCGCCTGGATGGCGCGATTCAGCAGTTCGAAGCCGCGCTCAAGCTCGAACCGCGGTCTTCCTCTCTCCACATCCTTCTCGGCACGGCCCGTTATGAAAAGGGCGAGCCGGAGGCAGCCCGAAAGGAGTTCGCGCAGGCGCTGGCGATCGACCCGAATTCCGCGCTGGCCGCCAACAACCTCGCGGCGGCGAGCGCCGCGCACGGGGGCAATCTGGACGAGGCGCTAGCGCTGGCCCAGAAAGCTCGCGAGCTCGCCCCGGACTTGGTCAACGCCGCCGATACCTTGGGGTGGATTCAGTACAAGAAGGGCCTGCATGTGGCTGCCGTGCCGCTTCTGGAAGAGTGCGTGAGGAAGGCTCCGCAGTCGGCAACCTACAGGTATCACCTGGGGATGGCGCTGTTTGCGGCAGGTCAAAACGAGAAGGCGCGCGGGCAGTTGGAGGCCGCTTTGCGGCTGAAGCTCAGCGGGGAGGACGCCGTTCAGGCGCGCGAAGGGCTGGCGAAGATTCGATGACTTCCAGGCAGGGACGGGGCTGGCGGTTCATCCGCAGGCATCCGCGGAAACCTCCACTTATGTGCAACTCTTTTCGCTCTCCGATCAGCACGACGAATGCTGACTCGTGATTCCAGTTTCTAAGCCATTGCATTTAAGGAACATGGAGTTCTCAATTTGTGGCCCTGGTTGGCGATTGGATTGCATTATAAAGCGCGGAGTCGATGTGTACGCGCCAGGAAAGCTCTTGGTGCGAAGGGAGAGAACCAAATGCATAGGTTCACGCTTAGGTTTCTGATCGTACTGATGGTCGCGGGCATTCCCGCGCTTGCCGAACTTGCCCCGGTAGGCGTGCCGGTGCCGGTCGGGAGCTGGGCGCAGCAGTTCCGGGAGAGCGGGGTCGGCGAGTTTGACCGCCTGGAAGTACGAATGCTTACCGACGGCGTCCACTTCGTGGCTTCCGGTTTCATGAGCCTGGCGAGTTCAGGATGGACCTCCTACCTCAGTGAAACGGATCCACTCCTTCCGGTGGCAAGCGGCCCCGCAGTCGACCAGTTGGTATTCGATCTTCACTTTTCGCCCGACTCGACCAGCACTCCCTTGGCGTTCGAATTTACCGCGTGGAAAACCGGTTCCCTTCTCGAGACCGCCAACCTTTCGTGGGACGGAAGCGCCTGGACGATCGCGACGTCAAGTCCCAATTGCCCACGGCCCGTGCCCGAACCCGGTATCATGGCCACCCTGATGCTCGGAATTCTCGGCGCCGGGGCATTCTGGAGGAAACGTTCCAGCAATCCCGAGTAGTTTGTCTTCGAATCGGCGCCTGCAAACGGCCGCTTTCGCTTCTGCTCCGCCACTGCCGGAGGGCTGCGGAGTTGTCGTGAGCGGCCAAAACGAGAAGGCACGCGGGCACTTGGAGGTCGCTTTGAGGCTGAAGCTCAGCGGGGAGGACGCCATCCAGGCGCGCGAAGGGCTGGCGAAGATTCGATGACTTCCAGGCAGGGACCGGGCCGGCGGTTCCTCCGCCGCCGTCCACGGAAACCTCCACTTATGTGCAACTTTTTTCACCTTGGCGTTCCCCGGTGATTTCGGAGGCGTTTCTAAGTGTGGCAAATGCAGACGCTTAGGCTTTTCACTGCTTAAGCCTGATTGGCCCTTGGATTGCATGTTATGATGCGGCGTCCACAGACAGGCGCGCAAAGATTCTCCTTAGAGAGAAAAGGCAGTACTATGCACAAGCTGATGCCCCTTGTAGTTCTCGTTGCCCTCATCGGAGTGACCGTCCCGGTGTTTGCGGATGTTGTGGATATTGGCATTCCCGTAGGTCCGACCGGGAGTTGGGGCCCAACTATGTATTTTGACAGTCATTCCGGGTCCTTTGACCAGGTTGTGGCGATCTGGTATTCTGGCCAGAAATTTGAAATTGATCCCTATGGAGGGATGACGGCTAGCGGGTGGACCTCGGCGACAGATCCCTCCGGGAATTGGGCTAGCATACAGGGACCCTCCGCCGATTTTAGCCCTACGACAGTATTCCATTTGGCTGACCCGGCCAACGTATTAACCCAGTTCTACACTCTTCAATACAGCAACGGTGTTCTGCTGCCGAACGAATCGGCATTGGTTAGCGTAGGCGATGGTTTTGAGAGTCATGTTACGACTAACTACGGTACGTGGGGTTGGTCACCGATCAATCCCGATAGGATCGGGGTTCCCGAGCCCGGCATGATAGCCACACTGATGCTAGGCATTCTCGGTATCGGAGTATTCTGGAGGAAACGTTCCAGCAATCCCGTGTAGCTTGTCTTCGGATCGACGCCTGCAGACGGCCGATTTCGCTTCTGCTTCGCCACGGCAGGACGGCTGAGGAGGAGTCGCGTGAGCGGTCGAAGCTCTCTCCGAACCCCTTGTCTCGGCAGCTACAGATCTCCAGCGGGGAGCCTTCAACGCTCCGGTGAAGGATCTGCCTCGTGCTCTTCTCGTTCCAACCTTTGGTCCTCCGAGCCGACATCGGCTTAGTTTGGAACTCGAACAGGCTCCAAGATTAACTGAAATGGTGGGAGGGGAAGCGACGCCGGACAATCCTCCACTAAGCTGCAACTGTTTGCACTCCGGCTTTGGCACAGGGAACAGTGATCAGGCGGTTCGGGTTCTAAATCATTGATTCCATGACAAATAATAACACCTTGACTGCTGGTGGGTTTGGCATCTGGATTGCACTACTGAACGTGGCGTAGATGGCTTACGCCAAACTGCATCTCTGTGAGAAAAGAGAGAAGACCGTGAAGAAATTAACGAAGCACTTCCTGCTAGCGCTTGGCCTCTGCTTGTTGATGGCCGGTTCCGCATCTGCAGACCTGTTGTTCCTGAACGGCTACCATTACAGCGACGGTGGGATCGTCGTTGGCCCGGTCCACGCCTCCTTTGGTTGGAACGGTGGCACATCATTTGACATCTTCTGCAACGACTACAAGGGCGCGACCTATATTGGGGATAGCTTCTATGTGAACCGCACTAACCTTTTGGATGTCGGTGCCTCGGGTTCCCCGGTTCGCTTCCCTCAAACCGGAGGAGCAGCGACTCTCATTAAGTACAAGCAAGCCGGTTGGCTGGTCACGCAGATGTATGCTTACGATACAAAGTCTGACAATACCAATATCCAGCATGCACTGTGGTATTTGTTCTCTAACGAACCAGCATCAGATGCTGGTATCCTGTACTGGTACAATCTTGCCGTCGGCCTCGACAGCGAGACAAAGTTGGCCGGAACCAATATCGACTTCAGCAGCTTCGAGGTCCTGACCCCTGACGCTACGCTCTACGCCCGGAATGTCAAACAGGAATTCATTAAGTGGAACAGAGTGCCAGAGCCCGCCATGCTCGGTACCTTGCTGTTTGGCCTCGTAGGGGTCGGACTGTTTTCGCGGAAGCGCTACAAGGCGGTGTAACGGACAGCCTCCGACTGAGCTTTGCGTACCGCGTGCAGCCGCTTGTGCTGCTAGACCCTGCAATCGTGGGCAGGAGTAGCAGCACAAGCGGCTGCAACGTTTGAATCCCTCACTTTATCCCTCGTTTTTTCCTGCCGCTGCCCGATACCGTCCATCAGTAGAAGGAGAACTGCGTCATGGAAGTCCAGGCAACAGATATGAATAGTGAATTTGCCACTCTCGCCGACAGGATCCGGAGCCGCACCGCTCGCGTCGGCGTCGTCGGACTGGGATATGTCGGGCTTCCGCTGGCCGTCGAGTTCGCGGCCGCCGGGTTCTCTGTCATTGGGATCGACGTCCAGGACTCGAAGGTCGCCCAAATCAACGCCGGCGAATCGTACATTCAGGACATTCCGACGGCCACCCTCGCGCCGCTCGTCAAAGAAGGGAAGCTCCGCGCCACTACGGACTTCTCGGTTGTCGCCACCCTCGACACCGTCAACATCTGCGTTCCGACGCCGCTGCGGAAGACCAAGGACCCCGACATGAGCTTCATCGTGTCGGCATGCCAGGCGATCGCCAAGTACGCCCACCCGGGGATGCTGATTACCCTCGAATCGACGACTTACCCCGGCACCACCGACGAACTGGTTCGGCCGATGATCGAGCGCGCCGACCTCCGCGTGGGCCAGGAGTTCTTCCTGTGCTTCTCTCCGGAGCGCGTGGATCCGGGCAACCCCACTTACCAGACCAGGAACATCCCCAAGGTGGTGGGCGGCGTCACGCGGAAGTGCACGGAACTGGGCCAGCTCTTTTACTCCCAGGCGCTCGAATGCGTGGTCCCGGTCAGTTCCACCCAGGTCGCCGAGATGGTGAAACTGCTCGAGAATACGTTTCGCATGATCAACATCGGCCTGGTCAACGAACTCGCCCTCATGTGCGACCGAATGGGGATCAACGTCTGGGAGGTGGTGGATGCGGCGGCCACCAAGCCGTTCGGTTTCATGCCGTTCTACCCTGGCCCGGGCCTCGGCGGCCACTGCATTCCAATCGACCCGTTCTACCTGTCGTGGAAGACCAGGCAGGCGGGCATCGAGGCGCGTTTCATCGAGCTGGCCGGCTACATCAACGGCCAAATGCCGAGCTTTGTAGTGGACAAGATCCAGAACGCCCTGAACGACCACGTAAAGGCGCTGAGAAATTCGCATGTGCACGTGCTCGGCATCGCTTACAAGCGTGATATCGACGACCTGCGTGAGTCACCCGCACTCGACATCATGCACCTGCTGCTTCGGCGCGGCGCCAGAGTAACCTACAGCGATCCGCACATCCCTCGCGTCTTGCTCGGTTCTCATGAACTGACATCGGTTGACGCGCTGGCGGAATCCGGCATCGCGGACTGCGTGGTGGTTGTGACCGATCACTCGGATTTTCCCTACTCGGACATCGTCGATCGGGCGCGGCTGATCGTCGACACCCGCAACGCCCTGAAGCGGCATTCGTCGCCGAAGATTGTCAGGTTATAGCGTTATGAGAGTCACTCTGCCGGTCTGGGCAGTGTATTGCTTGTTGGGAGGGGCCGCCGCGCTTGGCGACGAGCTATCTTTGCCGGGTGTATCCGCAACACCGGGAACCCGTATCATCCTCTCTGTTGAGTTCCGATCGCTGGGCGGCTCCGTTGCGGGCGTTCAGTTCGACTTGCAGTACGACAGCGCCGCCATGAGCATCGCCGCGACCGCGGACGACGCGGTCCTGAACTCGGGGAAGAGCCTTTACTATGCCGACCTGGCTCCGAACAAGAGACGGTTTCTGGTTGTGGGACTGAACCAGAATCCGATACCGAGCGGTACGCTGATCAACCTCCTGGTCTACCTGACTCCGAATGCCTCCAACGGCTTGTACCCTCTGGTTTTTTCCAATATCGTGGCCACGGACCGATACGGTCTGGCGGAACCCACCACCGGCGTGGACGGAGCCGTTATGGTCCAAGCAGCCGCCGGCCAGGGTGCAGGGCTTCAGTCAACGGGAGTTGTGAATGGAGCGAGCCTTCTTCCGGGGCCGGTAGCACCCGGGGAGATTGTCAGGTTGGTTGCCTCCTTCGTGTCCCCGACCAGTCCGGTGCTTGCGGAAACGAGAGTCCTGTTCGATGGAACCCCGGCGCCTCTTTTCAGCGCCGCACCAGGCGCGATCGAAGCGATTGTCCCCTATGCGGTTTCCGGGAAGAGCCTTACGCGGATGCAGGTCACCAACGGTGAGCGGGTGATCGCCGAACTCCTCCTGCCCGCGGCGGCGGCCGTGCCCGGCATCTTCACTCTCAACTCAAGCGGTATCGGCCCGGGGGCTGCACTTGACCAGGACTCGAGCATGAACTCCTCATCAAACCCGGCCGCCAGGGGCACCGTGGTGGCCATGTTCGCCACTGGGACCGGTCAAACGGGCCCGCCAGGCTCGGACGGCTTGGCCGCGCGGGATCTCTTGCCCCAGCCCACCGTGCCCATCTCCGTGCGGATCGGTGGTGTCGACGCCGAAGTCCTGTATGCGGGCGCGGCGCCCACCTTCGCCGCCGGCGTTGATCTTGTGATTTGCAGGATTCCCGCAAACGCAGCTTCCGGGCT
>Ga0315277_10009665_pt1 | contig 12299 bp, 9 predicted proteins | sample YL17G05_15_MG_FD_203695 | JGI IMG/M metagenome (GOLD analysis project Ga0315277, IMG submission 203695) | Sediment microbial communities from Yellowstone Lake, YNP, Wyoming, USA - YL17G05_15 | ecosystem: Environmental > Aquatic > Freshwater > Lake > Sediment | place: USA: Wyoming | collected... | reverse complement strand
GTTCTCCCCCGCCACGATGAAATCGCCGTCCTCTATCTCATCGTAGAAGCCGGGACGGAGGTCCTCCATCAGATGCTTGGCCATGCCGTTCATGTCCAGCGACTTGAATTTGTACTTGCCCGCGATGATGTAGTCCGTGTTCACGTTGTCCCCGAACTTATGCACGCGGCCGAAGAGGTCCTTCATTCCAGCACCTCCCGGGGGTCGGCGATGAACCCTTTGATGGCCGAGTAGGCGGCAGTGGCAGGCGAGGAAAGAAAGATAGAGGCTTTCGTGTTGCCCATGCGCCCCTTGAAGTTGCGATTGGCCGTCGATAGGACGACCTCATCGTCCGAGGGGATGCCGTTGCATGTGCCGACGCACGGTCCGCAGGAAGGAGTGGTGACGGCCGCTCCCGCCTTCACCAGCTTCTGCAACGCACCGCATTCCATGGCCGCCATCATGACCTCCCGAGACGCGGGAGCGACTATCAAGCGGACACCTTTCGCCACCTTGTTCTTGCCCAGGATGCTGGCGGCGATCATCAGGTCCTCGATGCGGCCGTTGGTGCACGTTCCTATGTACACCTGGTCGATCTCCTTCCCCAGCACCTTCTCGATCTGGACCACGTTGTCCACGTCGGGCGGGCAGGCAATCTGGGGAGAGAGCTTGGAAACGCTCTCCTTGATGACCTTCTCGTACTTCGCGTCGTCATCCCCATCCACGCCCTGGAACCGGCGCTTGGCCCGACCTTCCAGATACGCCTCGACCTTCTGGTCGCAGCGCATCATTCCCGCTTTGGCTCCGGTCTCCACGGCCAGGTTGGAGATGGTCATCCTCGCTTCCACGGAGAGCGAATCGATGGCCTCGCCGCATATCTCCAAGGCTTTGTAGGTGGCGCCGTTCGCGGTCAGCTTGGCGCACATCCGCAGCGCGACGTCCTTGGAGTAGACGCCCTTGGGCAGCGCGCCGTCGTATTGCATCTTGATGGTCGAAGGGACCTTCATCCAGGTCTTGCCAGAGATGAGCGCGGCCGCCAGATCGGTCGAGCCCACCCCGGTGGAGAAGGCGTTCAACGCTCCGTAGGTGGTGGTGTGCGAGTCCGCGCCGATGATGAGACTGCCCGGAAGAGCTTGACCCGATTCCGGGATGAGAACGTGGCATACCCCCTCCCCGACATCGAAGAGCCTCACTCCTTGCTCCGAGGCGAACTCCCGCATCTCCTTGTGAATGTTAGATACCGATTCCAGAGGCGAGGGCGCGTTGTGGTCGATGACGATTGCGTATCGAGAGGGATCGAATATCGCCTCTCCGTTCATCTCCTTGAACGCCTTGATCGTGAGCGGCGTGGTGCCATCCTGGCTCATCATGAAGTCCACCGGGACCACCACGATGTCCCCGGCGTGCAGCTCCTTCCCCGCGTGGTTGGTGAGTATGTTCTCTGCGATGGTTCCCATGCCTTCACCTTCACTCCAATCTCTGCGCCTCGTCCTTCCAATCTTGATAGAGGTAAACGAGCTCCTTCTCCGTCAAAGCGCGCTTGAGGGCGATGGAGCTGGAACGCACCATCTCCAGTACCTTGCCCGCAGCATCGTCGTCGACCTCGAAGCCATGCTTGGCCAGGACGCTTTTGACCGTGTGACGGCCGGAGTGCTTGCCGATGGAGATGCCCCTTTCCAATCCCACGGACTCAGGCGAATACGCTTCGTAGTTGGAGGCGCACTTGAGTACGCCGTCAGTATGGATTCCGGCCTCGTGCACGAAGCAGTTGGAACCGACGATGGGCTTCCATTCCGGTATCACGCGTCCCGAGGCGCGAGCGACGTACTCGGCGATCTCCCGGAAGCGGGCCGTCTCCACGCCCGTCTCCAGGTTTAGGATGTATTTGGATGCCATGACCACCTCCTCAAGAGGGGAATTGCCGGTGCGCTCGCCGATGCCCATGATGGTGGTGCTAAGGAACGTGGCTCCGGCCTGGACGCCGGCGATGGCGTTGGCGGTCGCCATACCGAAATCATTGTGGGTGTGCATCTCTATCGGAATGTCGACCGTGTCGATGATGTCCTTGATGATCTTGTAGGTGCGCAGCGGCTCCATGATCCCCAGGGTGTCGCAGTAGCGCAATCGGTCCGCTCCCGCTTCCTTGGCGGTGCGGGCGAAGAGGACAAGGAAGTCACGATCCGCTCTGGATGCGTCCTCCGCGTTGCAGGAGACGTACAGGCCATGCGCCTTGGCGTACTCGATGGCCTCGGTGATCCTTTGCAGCACCCATTCCCGAGACTTCATGAGCTTGTGCTCGATGTGGATGTCCGAAGAGGACATGGAGACCGCCACGGAATCGACATCGCAGTCGATGCTGTGGGCGATGTCCTCGAGCGAAGCACGATTCCAGCCTAGTATGGATGCGCTCAGGCCAAGCTTGGCGATCTCCTTGATCGCTCTCTTCTCATCCCCGCCCATGGCCGGTATGCCCGCTTCTATCTGGGGCACCCCGATCTCGTCCAGCATGCGGGCGATGCGTACCTTCTCGATGTTGGCGAAGACGATCCCGGCCGCCTGCTCTCCATCCCTCAGGGTGGTGTCGCAGACGTTCACTGGGTTCTTGCTCAGCTTGGCGAGGATCTTCTGGCTGTCCTTCATCTCCACTCCCATTCCTCTTCTTGCCTTCAGACGCGTTCTCGGGGCTCCAGCAGCAGACCGGGGCCGAGGACGCCGTTGTCGCAGACCATCCAGATATATACTCGGTCCGCCCCGTGCCAGACACTTGCACGGGCAGTGAGTCGGAAAACCGACAGGTCGCCGACGATGTAGCGCCCAAGCCTGGTCCATGGGGCCTAGACGGAAGATGATGCGAGGTATGCTACTAAAGTATTTCGCAGTCGGAATGGCACATAAGCAGGGAGTGGCTGGAACGATCGAACGCTAAGCGCCAATCCTGAACCTCAACAGGGCCGCAATTCCTCCAAGCGCATCCAGCTTCTTCCCTGCTTCGTGGTGCTCGCTGACCACCATGATCGAGCCCCGGGCCGCCTCCACGGACTTCAGCAGAGGATCGAGGTCCTTCTCCCTGAGCAGGGGCTCGAGGACCAGGAGCGTGATTATCGCGCCGGCCATGGCGGCCTCCTGCACTTCCTTCGGGCCGTAGGCAACCGGTCCCCCTTTGGCGATCTCCTCCAGGACCTTCTCCACCTCGTTCGTCTCCTGCGCCACCCGGGAGCCTTCGAGCACCTCCGCTCCGATGCCCTTCTTCATGAGCTCGTGGATGCCGGCCATTCCCGCCTGGCCGGTGTGGTAGAGAAAAGCCTTCTTGAACAGCTCCGATTCCTTCTCCTTCCCTCTGGACAGCAGGTATTCCTTGGCGAATCCCGGGCCGAGGATGACGATAGGCACGCCCTCGCTGGCGACCTGCTTGACCTTCTCCAGGACCTCGCCTAAGAAATTGCTGTCCTCTTTCTGCTCGTACATCTTTCCGCCCGAAGGACCGTGGATGGTAGCTAGGTTCTGGATGCCGTACTGCCTCAGGACCGCGATGGTGGCCTCGTCGTTCTCGATGGCCACGAAGACGATGGTGGGGCGTTTGGAATCCTCGACAGCCCTCTTCACCCGCTCGAGCGTCGCCGGCCTCCATTCCAGTTTGATGACCGATATCGAGTCGCCCTCCTCGAGGTTCAGGGTGTGATATGATCCCAGGTCCTGCGGTCCCTGTTCTATGACCCCGGTGATGCGAAGGCGCGAATCGAACTCGTGGAACTCCACCTTCTCCACCCGGATGCCCAGGAACACTCGCTTCTTCTCTCCCCGCTCCGAGCGGACCTTGTCGGACTTCTGCTCCTCCCGCCGGAAGGTCACGGCCAGCACCAGGTCACCTACGTCGATGATGTTGTAGAGGTGCCAGAGATCGTCCATGTTGTCGACCTGGAACTTGATCTCCCCGGTCCGGGTGTCTTGATGCAGCAGGCGCATTTCGATTCGGATGAGCATGTTCCTGTCGTTATTTGATGATTCGGTCTGCCCCGATCGCATCCAGATGGTCGGAGGAGTTCGAGGTCCGACGCGCCTGTCCCCGTTCGGACATTTCCGCTCGACATCTGTTTTCTCGCCTGCAAGAAGGGTTAAGTACCCCGTGCCTATTCCATCGGACCTGAATGTCGAAGTGCTTCCTCGTGCTCGAAGATGGGACGATTGTGGAGGGCACGGGATTTGGCTCGGAGCACACCGTTTTCGGCGAGGTCGTTTTCAATACCGGAATGGCGGGATACCAAGAGAGCCTTACCGATCCTTCCTACCGAGGGCAGATACTCATGATGGCGTATCCGCTCATAGGCAACTATGGCGTCAACCACCTCGACTACGAGTCGAACCGGGTGCAGGTCTCAGGCTACGTGGTGAGGGAGAAATGCCTGGAACCGAGCGGCATGTACGGTGGGGACAAGCTCGACCACTTCCTCAAGAAGGGAAATGTGCCCGGTATCTCGGAGCTGGACACCCGGTCCCTCATCATCAAGATACGCGAGCAGGGGACTCCCCGAGGAGCGATCTGCTTCGAGGAGGACCTGGACAAGGTGCTGAAGAAAGTGCAGAGCATGCCCTTCCCCTCCGAATCGAACCTGGTGGAGGAGGTGAGCACCAAGGAGGTCTTGCACTATCAACAGGAGGGCGCCAAGGAGGTCGTGCTCATCGACTGCGGCACCAAGTCGAACATCATCCGCGAACTGCGCAAGCGGTTCTCGCTGACCGTCGTTCCTTACGACACGGAGCCTTCCTTCTTCCATGACAATGAGGTCGATGGCGTGGTGCTCTCCAACGGGCCGGGCGACCCTGCTCATCCGATCATCCAAGAGACCACGGTGAGGACGCTCAAGGCGATCAAGGAGGACTATCCGATCATGGGCGTCTGCTTCGGCAACCAGCTCATCGCCCGTGCCTTTGGCGGTTCGACCTACAAGCTCAAGTTCGGACATCGAGGGGTGAACCAGCCGGTGAAGTACAAGGGAAGGGTGTACATCACCTCTCAGAATCACGGCTTCGCGGTCGACCCCGAGACCTTGCCCAGCGAGCTCGAGGTCAGCATGACCAACGTGAACGATGGCACGGTGGAAGGGCTCAAGCACAAGGAGCTGCCGATATTCTCCGCCCAATACCATCCGGAAGCGTCCCCCGGTCCCAAGGACACCTCGTTCCTCTTCGACGAGTTCGCCCGCCTGCTGGAGGTGAGGAGATGAGCCCCCCGCCCCAGGGAGCCAAGCTCCTGGTCATCGGGTCCGGACCCATCATCATCGGCCAGGCGGCGGAGTTCGATTTCTCCGGTTCTCAGGCCTGTCGTTCCCTGAGGGAGGAAGGCTACCAGACGGTCCTGGTCAATTCCAACCCGGCCACCATCCAGACCGACCTGAGCACCGCGGACATTGTGTACGTGGAGCCTTTGGACGTGGAGACCATCACCGAGATCATCGTCAAGGAGAAGGTGTACGGCATCCTCTCCGGCATGGGCGGGCAGACGGCCCTGAACCTGTGCTCTGAGCTGGCGGACCAAGGCATCCTGGATAGATTGGACGTGAGGCTCCTGGGCACGCAGCCAGAGGCCATAGCCCTGTCCGAGGACAGAGAGCTTTTCAAGCAGACCATGATCAAGATCGGCGAGCCGATACCGAAGAGCAAGGCCGTGCACTCCATCGAGGAGGCGAAGGAGGCCGTGCGAGAGATCGGCGCCTATCCCGTGCTCATCCGCCCCGGCTACACGCTCGGAGGAACGGGCGGTGGCATCGCCCATGACGAGGAGGAATTGGAAGAGATCTGCGGTCGCGGGCTGATCTACTCCCGCATACGCCAGGTGCTCATCGAGGAGAGCGTGCTCGGCTGGAAGGAGTACGAGTACGAGGTCATGCGGGACAGGAACGACAACTGCGTCATCATCTGCAACATGGAGAACCTGGACCCCATGGGCGTGCATACTGGCGAGAGCATAGTCATCGCGCCCTCACAGACGCTGAACGACGTCGATCACCAGCGGTTGAGGAGCGCCTCCATCAAGATCATCCGTGCCCTGAAGATCGAGGGGGGCTGCAATGTGCAGTTCGCCCTCCATCCTGAGACCCGCGAATACCGCGTCATCGAGGTCAATCCGAGGGTCTCGCGATCCTCCGCTCTGGCCTCGAAGGCGACCGGCTATCCCATCGCCCGGGTGGCGGCCAAGATCGCCGTCGGCAAGACCCTGGACGAGATCCCGAACCGCATCACCGGCAAGACCTACGCCGCCTTCGAGCCCACGTTCGACTACGTGGTCCTCAAGATACCACGCTGGCCGTTCGACAAATTCCGCACCGTCGACAAACGCCTGGGCACCCAGATGAAATCCACCGGCGAGGTCATGGCCATCGGCCGTACCATCGAGGAATCGATCATGAAGGCGGTCCGCTCGCTGGAGATCGACAAGATGGACCTGGAGGCCGAGCAGTGGAACGAGGCGGAGCTGGAAGAGGAGCTCAGAACGCCCACGGACAAGCGGCTGTTCGCCATAGCGGAGGCGGTGCGGCGGAAAATGAGCATGGAGCATATCGCCGGCCTCACGAGATGGGACCCCTTCTTCCTGCTCAAGATTAAGAATATAGTAGACATGGAACGAGCGCTCCGGGAATCGACCGGCCTGGACCTCAAGCTGCTGCGCGCCGCCAAGAGGATGGGCTTTCCCGATGAGACCATCGCCGCCCTGACCAAAGTGCCGCCCGACCATGTGCGTGGGGGCAGGATCATCGCTGGCATCTCACCCACGTACAAGATGGTGGACACCTGCGCCGCCGAGTTCGAGGCGGAGACCCCCTATTTCTATTCCACCTACGAGTCGAGCTGCGAGGCCAAGCCCTCCAAGAAGAGGAAGGTGGTCATCGTCGGCGCAGGACCGATACGCATCGGGCAAGGGATCGAGTTCGACTACTGCTGCGTGCATGGCGTGATGGCGCTCCAGGAGGAGGGCGTGGACGCCATCGTCATCAACAACAACCCGGAGACCGTCTCCACCGACTATGACATCTCCGACCGGCTATACTTCGAACCGCTCACCCTGGAGGACGTCCTCAACGTCATAGAGAAGGAGGACGCGGACGGGGTCATCGTGCAATATGGGGGACAGACCTCCGTGAACCTGGCGGTGCCGCTGGAGGAAGCGCTCAAGGGACACAAGTGCAAGGTCCTAGGCACCAGCCCGGACATGATCGATATGGCCGAGGACCGGAAGCGCTGGACCACGCTCATGAACGAGCTGGGCATCCGACAACCGCAATCGGGCACGGGATTCTCCGCCGACGATGTCAAGGCGGTCGCCTCGAGAATTGGCTATCCGGTGCTGCTGCGGCCCTCGTACGTGCTCGGGGGCAGGGGCATGGAGATCGTCTACAACGAGGAGGAACTGCTGACCTACGTGTCCACGGCGGTCAAGGTCTCCAAGAACCATCCGGTGCTCATCGACAAGTACCTCTCCCACGCCATCGAGATGGACGTGGATGTCGTGGCCGACGGCCAGGACATCTTCATCGGGGGCATCATGGAGCACATCGAGGAGGCGGGCGTGCATTCGGGCGATGCCACCATGGTCCTGCCCCCGCAGACCATCTCCAAAGAGCTGATCCAGAGGATCATCGACATCACGGACAAGACCGCCCACGCGCTCCAGGTCGTGGGCCTGATGAACCTTCAGCTGGCCATCAAGGACAACGAGGTCTACATGCTGGAGGCGAACCCCAGGGCATCTCGCACCGTGCCCTTCGTCTCCAAGGCCATCGGCATTCCGCTGGCCAAGGTGGCCACCAAGGTCATGCTGGGCAGGTCGCTCAAGGAGCAGGGCCTGGTCGGCATGGCCAGATTCGAGAGCGTGGCCGTCAAGGCAAGCGTGTTCCCGTTCCTCAAGCTGCCGGGAGTGGATTCCATCCTCGGCCCGGAGATGAAGTCCACCGGCGAGGTCATGGGCATTGACCGCGACTACGCGGCAGCGGTCTACAAGGCCCTCAAGGCCGCCGGCCAGAAGCTGCCTTTGAAGGGGAGCGTCTACATGACCATCGCGGAGGCGGACAAACCTGCCATCTTGCCGGTCGCCAAGCACCTGCGGTCACTGGGCTTCAGGATCTATGCCACCAAGGGAACATCCACGTTCCTGCGCAACAACGGACTGGAGACGACCACGGTCTACACCATCCGGGAGAAGCTGCAGCCTGATGCGCTGGGCCTCATGCGACGGGGCGAGATCGACCTCATCATCAACACCCCCACCAACAACTCCGGCGCTCGACGAGACGGATACATGATGCGCCGCCTGGCCGTGGAACTGCAGATACCGTTCATCACCACCGTGCAGGGGGCGAAGGTCACCACCGGAGCGATCCAGAGGGCCAGGGAGGGCAACCTGAGCGTGCAGGACCTGCAATACTATCACGACCTCAACTCTCAGGTTCGCTGAGCTCGGCCGTTCTTCACCGCCAGATAGATGCCCAGCAACACCAGGCCCCCTCCGACGAAGATGAGGGCGGAGGGGAACTCCACGAAGAGCACGGCGGCCATGATGGAGGCCAGGAGAGCCTCTCCCAGCTGGATGACGCTCACCCTGGGCGCGATGATCCATTTCAACGAGTAGTTGTAGAGCGTGTAGCCGAGCACCGCCGGCACCAAGGCCATTCCTAGGAAGATGAGCAGCTCCCGCTCGGAATAGGGCCAGAGGGGCACTCCCCCACCGATGCAGATGCCTATCAGCGTCAGGGCGCAGACGGAGTTGACGACGAGCACGAAGGCGAAGATGCCGATGCGCCGTCTCATGAAGCGGGTCAGGATGATGTAGACCGCCTCCATGCCCGCCCCCATTATCGCCAGGACATCGCCGAGAAGGTTGTTGCTGCCCATGTCAGCGATGGAGATGGCGCAGATGCCCAGTACCCCCACGACCGCCCCGGCGGTGGTGTACTTCGAGCCTTCATGGAGGGTGGCGAAGGCCAGGATGACCACGATGATGGGGTGGGCGTTGATGAGGATGGTCGCACTGGCCACGGAGGTCATCTTCACCGCGCTGACGAAGAAGAGGAAATGGAGGGCCAGGACACAGCCCGCGGCCAGAAGGAAGAGCAGGTCGCGACGTTGCAGCGAGGCGATCTCCTTGCGTGACCGGATCAAGGCGAAGGGCGCGATGATGAGCGAGGCCAGGAGCATGCGGTAGGCCGCTATCGCCGGGGCCGGGGCATCGGAATAACGGATGAGGATGGAAGAGAAGGAGAAGCAGATGACGCCGGCCACCAGCGCCATGTAGGCCCTGCGCATCTCGGCCGCCACGTCCACACCTAGTGAATGATCACGCTCTTGACTCCCCGACAGGCCTTGATGTCCGGGATGAGCTCCGGGGGCACGGCGGAACCTGTGATGACGTAGAGTCTCGGTTCAGAGCTCAGCTCCGGGTCCGAGACGATGGCCTGACGGATGCTTATGCCCGCCTTGGCGATGACCCCCGTGACGTCGGCGATGATGCCCGGTATCTGAGCGTTCACCGGCACGATCTCTATGGCGGACCAGCCCATCACCGGGGCCACGTCCCTCAGCAGAGCGGTCGGTCGCAGGCGGCCGAAGACGCTCATCAGCTCCTCGCTGTCCTGGATCGTCTCCACCGTGGCTCGGACGATACGCCTATCCACGCCGGCAGCTCGACCGACAGCGCTGTCAGCCAGCTTGATCTCGCCGCAGAAGATGTCGCCGCTGTCGACTCGCAGGCCGAGTTCCAGCAGCATGCGCGCCACTCGACCTTGAGAGGGATATCGACCGAAGTGCTTCGATAGTGAGCTCCACATGCATCGGATGATTGTGCGCGGAAGCTTTTAGCATTTCCCTTCCACCCCTCTCCTTCGCCGCCACTACGAAACGCGCATCATCTCCTCGGAAGAGGACCGGGGAGACACGTCCTGCCCCTGGCTGCGAAGCTCGTAGCTAGCCTGCACGCTGCAAAAGGATTATATGCATGTTAGCATTAAACACGGGCTGATTGAGATGTCACTGGGCACGCTAGGCAAGGCCGTGAGAATGGAACGCATGATGGATCGCAGTACCGGCAGGGCGGTCATCGTCCCTATGGACCACGGGGTGTCCATGGGTCCGGTCGAGGGGCTGACCGACCTCCGGGGGACGATCGACAAAGTATCCCAGGGAGGAGCGACCGCCATCGTCCTGCATAAGGGAGCGGTGCCCTATAGCCACCGTGCATATGGTCGAGACATCGGGCTCATCGTTCACCTTTCCGCTTCCACCAACCTGTGCCCGGACCCGAACATGAAGGTCCTGGTGACGACGGTCGAGGAAGCGATCAAGCTGGGAGCGGACGGGGTATCGGTGCACGTGAACCTGGGAGCGGACTATGAGCCAGAGATGCTGCGCGACCTGGGCTATGTGGCCAAGAGCTGTGCAGAGTGGGGCATGCCCTTCCTGGTCATGATCTATCCCCGGGGCAAGGACATCAAGGACTCCTACGACCCGGAAATGGTCAAGCTGTGCGCCCGGGTGGCGACGGAGATGGGAGCGGACATCGTCAAGACCAACTACACCGGGGACATCGACAGCTTCCGTGAAGTGACCAGAGGCGCTCTCGCCCCGGTGGTCATCGCCGGCGGTCCGAAGATGGACTCGGACGAGCGCATCCTGCAGATGGTCAAGGATTCCATTGAGGCAGGAGGGAAGGGGGTCTCCATCGGCCGCAACGTCTTCCAGCACCACAACATCGTGGGCATCACCCGGGCTATCTCGGGCATCGTCCTCCATGACCTGGAGGTCGAGGAAGCGATCAAGTTCTTGCAGTGATGCCATGAGCGGCAAGGAGAGAGGGAAGCTCATCTGGATCAGGGCGGACCATCTGCCAAGCTACGAGGAGCGCAAGCACCTTGTGGCCACTGCCCTAGAGTCCGGTTACGTCGATATCATCATCAGAGAAGAGGATAAGGAACTGGCCCGCCTTGGTCGCTACGACGCCCTGGTGAGGAAGGGGGATGCCCTCTTCCTGGATCAGAGGAAGGTGGCGCAATGGGTGGAGGTCCGCTCGCCGAAGGATGTGGACAAGGCCGCTTCGTTCAAAGACAAGGTGGATGCGGTGGTCATCTCCGCCCAGGATTGGAAGGTCATTCCTCTAGAGAATCTCATCGCCGATCTGCAGCGGTCCAGGACCAAGGTCCTGGCCGTCGCCACCAGCGTCCAGGAGGCCAAGCTGTTCCTGGAGACCTTGGAGGTGGGAGTGGACGGTCTCGTGCTAGAGGCGGATACGCCATCCCAGCTCAAGGAATATCATCTGCTCGCCTCCAGACCGTTGCCTAAGATCGAGCTCGTCCAGGCGAAGGTGACGAGGATCCTGCCGCTGGCAATAGGCGACCGTGTCTGCTTGGACACCTGCTCGCTGATGAAGGTGGGCGAGGGCATGCTGATCGGTTCGCAGTCCGCTTGCTTATTCCTAGTATGCTCTGAGAGCGTGGAGAGCGAATACGTGGCCGCCCGACCGTTCCGCGTGAACGCGGGTGCGGTCCATGCCTACGTCCTAACGCCCGACGGCAAGACCAAATACCTCTCGGAGATGAGGAGCGGTGAGGAGGCCTTGGCGACCGATGCTCAAGGCAACAGCCGCGCGGTGGTCATCGGAAGAAGCAAGACCGAGCGCCGACCGTTGCTGCTGCTCGAGGCGCAGGTCGCCGAGCGCAGGTTCAGCACCATATTGCAGAACGCGGAGACGATCCGGCTGTGCACGCCCAGCGGTCCCGTCTCCATCTCCGACCTGAAGGTGGGCCAAGAGGTCCTGGTCCGGCTGGAGGAAGGGGGAAGGCACTTCGGGCGAGCGATAGCGGAGACGATCACCGAGACATGACGCGCATCTGCGTTTCCATCAACGAGCTGACGCTTGGGTCGGCGCTCGCGGCGGCCAGGTCCGCGGTCGAGAAGGGAGCGGAACTGATAGAGGTTCGCTTCGATCTGATGAGCGAGCTCCCAAATGACCTGACAGAGTTCACATCCATCAACATCCCCAAGATCGCCACCCTGCGCGCCTCGGCCCAGGGAGGGAAGTACACCGGCAGCGAAGCCGACCGGACAACCTTCCTGCGAAAGGCCATCCGGGCGGGATTCGGGTACATCGATCTGGAGGACGATTCCGAGCTGCTCCTCAAGGCGTACGAGACGTTCGAGGGAGCGAGCATCATCGCTTCCCACCACGATCTGGAACGAACACCGTCCGCATCAAGCATGGTGGAAACGCTGGTGAAGGAGGTGGCGCGAGCGGACGTGGCCAAAGCGGCCTACATGGTCAGCTCCGTGGGCGATGTGCT
>Ga0315277_10009663_pt1 | contig 12300 bp, 6 predicted proteins | sample YL17G05_15_MG_FD_203695 | JGI IMG/M metagenome (GOLD analysis project Ga0315277, IMG submission 203695) | Sediment microbial communities from Yellowstone Lake, YNP, Wyoming, USA - YL17G05_15 | ecosystem: Environmental > Aquatic > Freshwater > Lake > Sediment | place: USA: Wyoming | collected... | reverse complement strand
GCTCGAAAATCCAGAGAAAATCTTCGTTTTCCTCATCGTTGAAGGAACATTGATCGCCGGCTCGGTGCATTTGAGCGACGAGCACACCGATTATGCTTGGATACAGCGAGAAAAATTATCCAGCATGGACTTTTCAGATATCTATAAACAATTTGCCTCGAATTATAGCAAAACCCCGGATTATCTAGAATACAAGGCAAATCGGTTGAAATGACTTTGAAAACCTGCTAAGTGATGCTATCCTTCATTTGTTTATTAATTAAAAAGAAAAGGCCAAATCTGAATCATTTAGGGAAGAATTTCTTGATTTCTTTGCCGAAAACCGCTTCATAGATTTTTTCGATGTCTGGGTTGTGATAATAGATGTGGTTTGTATCTGCAGCCGCGTGGAGTTGCGTGCCAAGAACGCGCTCGGTATTTATGATGAATTCAGACATCTTTCGTTCAAGCGAGATGGATGGCGGATCGTGAAGTAGGAAAATGACTTTGAGTTTCAAATCCGATAAATATCCGCCGGAAAGGAATCCGTTCCGGAACTTTATCCCGTATATGTTGCCCAGTTTGAATTCATCGCCGAGGCTGTCGAGGGCGGTCATGTAGCCGGCAAAGAGATCCGCGGGCGTGTCGAACGGTGCGAAACTGAATTCATACAAGCACGAGCCATCCACGACCTTGTGGATGGAGACTCGATACAGATTTTCGACGTCGGCATCAGTGACGAAAGGCCGGGTGAGGAAATTGCGGATTTCGTCCACGTTATTTTTCATGATCTTGAATGCTCTTTGCTTTGACTTACCTTCAGCTCTAGGCACCTCGATCCATCGTTTGGCATTTTGCACCAGTTCTGTAGCAGCCCTTCCGCTGTCACCGACGATGCCCGTTTGAGCACCGAAAACGATTGCCATGCGGAATTCAAGCGCCGAGATCGGGCCTCCATTATAGCCGATGAGCTTGATCTCGGCAGGATTTACTTCGGACTTAATCAAGTCATACCAGTATTGCAGTGGTTCGAGGACACTGAATTCGGTACCCCTTGTTTGGACCAACTTATCATATCTTGTATCGCACGATGTATTCGCCGGAATGTTAGCGGGATGATAACCAACGACCTTGATGTTCGATGGATATTTCTCCTTGATATCCCCGGCAATTTCACAAATACCCGCCCGGGTACCGCCTGAAATGATTGTTCCCTTGAAACCGTTAAACACGTTCAAGAACCTATCGCGCATAACCTTGTACACAACCGGTTCTTGTTTCTTGGTAACACCTGCCATGATAACATTTTTTTCGTGATGGTCATAGTGGTACATGTGCTGCATTTTGCTATCAAGTTTTGTGCGAACTGAATTCCAAATCGCGATATCTTCTGGCTTTTGCGGTTTCGGCTGGTGTGCGATACCGAGCATTAAGAGAACACAGGCAAAATCGAGGCCCTTGATGTGTTCTGCTTCCATTTCCAATCGAGTGATCGTGTCGATCGTTGTTTTAATTTCGACTATATCACCGCTATACTTGATTGCCAGCAGATAATTATTCAAGCTCTTGTAAATATCCCCTTTCAACAAGTGATACGTGCCCAGATCAAAAAAAACCCAGGGCGTGTCGACCAGCACTTCTGCCTGGTTTGATCGCTTTTCTATTGCTCGCTCGATATAGTCCCCGTATTTTTCCATCGTGAGCTTGTATCCTTGGCGGAGTATCTCGTAAACCAAGAAATTGCCGAGCGGGTATGGATCCCCCGGATCCACTTCCAACGCTTTTCGATACAACTCGTGCGCCATGTCGTGGTTGCCCAATCGCTTGTAAGTTCCCGCCAGGGTTGCATAGGTGTCAGAATCCTTGGGATTCTTGGAGATTGCTTGTTTTAAGTATCGCTGTCCCTCCGAGTATTCTATGCTGGTCGAAGATTTCGCAGTCCTGCAGGATGTGAACCCAAGCAGCTTCAAGATTGCTGCCGCTTTCAAATCTGCCATTTTTTCGATGGGATGAGTCTGGATATATCCTTTCAAGAGAGCCAAGATTTCTTCCGATTTCCGTTGTTTTTTCAACAAGTCCGTGATCTTCAAGATAAATTCAATGTTGTCCTTGTCTTTTTCTTGCAGTTTACTTAATTTAGACGTTTCATCTTGCAATTTTTCATCTGACAAGGTTTCTGTTATATATTTCTCGATATCGGAATCTTTGGCGAAATCATTAAGCTCCTTATCTGCAATCTCCAATAAAGAGACGATCCTGTTGAAGTCTTCAATATATCTCGTGGGAAAACGAGATGCATCTTGATTTTTTAACTTCTTGAGGAAGATCTCGTGACTATACTGGAACAAGGTCTTGACATGAATGGTCACGGGAAACATGATCAACTCTTCCGGGATTGTCAGGTCTGTTTTGCGATAGACCTCCCCTTCGGGATACAATAAAACGATAAAAGATTTGGCAATGCCTTTCAATGAAACAGAATCCGTGGTTTTATCTACGACGTCACCCGATACAACAAAGTTTTTGCGTATCGTTTCAATCGTGGCAATAATATCATCGAACCGGGGGACGATAACGTACGCGCTGCAGACATCCGAGGAATAATCTATTGGATTATCTCCATATTCTGCGTTATCGATAATTTTTTCTGCAAATTCCATATTTGATTTTAAATTGATTTTCAAGAGGAATTCAGGCAAGATCTCGTCCAGGGTGGTACCGAGGACTTTCTTTACGTGCCCGAGCAGGTCTACAAACTTCGGACGAAGTTCCTGGAATTTCTGGAATTGTTCCGAGTAATATTCTCCACTCACGTTCATTAACACCTTATACTGTGGTTGCTGGTATAATTAGTATTGAATCATCTTGTCATTTAATAATGCTTTGTCCATCCTTATTCAAAAATGAAAAACAAGATGGTCTCCTGGTATCCAATTCGTGCTGATACGTTTTCCAAGTATGCTTCATTGGATCGAGAATCGATCCGATATATATTCGAGCATATATGGCCCGCGCTGAAGGGCGCATCCCGGTACCGATCACGTCTTCAGAAATTCCGTGCTGCGCGTCAGTTCAAAAACCACGGGTGGATCATGGCATACATGATCGAGGAAGCCAACCGGCTCGACCAAAGCTTGGCAAGCCCGAAAGGCGCTCGCGGCATCGGCACCGTGATATCCTATGGTAACACCCCGGATATCTACAAGTTCCATTTCGTCGTGAGCAACGTGTACGATGTCGTGAAACAAGTCAAGGTCGGCAAATACATATGCGTAAAGGAGAATGGAGGGCTAGTAGTTGGTCAAATCGTGAATTTAATAAAGATCAACGAGTATTTCTTGAATGCCAACACGCTCAAGGAATCGAAACCGCAAATTAATTTCACGTCCATTTTTCCCGTCGATCAATGGGAGTACGTCCTCGGGGAAGTCAACGTGATGGGGTTTTATCCCGTCATCGAAGACCCGGGAAATATTGGAGGCGGCCACGCGCCACCGGTCGAGAAATCCATCACGCCCGTGAGCCCCGGCAGCATCGTGCAGGCTATGGATCTCGTGCTGCTCGATCGGTTTCTCGGCTTCAACAACATATCCGGGCTTAACCTTGGCAGCATGGAGATCGACGAGATCCCGGTCAAAATCGATCTTCCCAAGCTCGTCCAGAAGCACCTCGCGATCCTCGCCATGTCCGGGGCGGGCAAGTCCTACCTTGTCTCCGTGTTTCTCGAAGAGATCATCAAGGTAAAATCCCCCATGCCGCCGGTGATCATCGTCGACACGCACGGGGAGTACACGGCTATGTTCAATGCGTCCCGGGTGACCGAACGGTATCCGCACGTGCACGTGGAAATCGTCGGCGGGAGCTTCATCCAGATCGGGACGCCGTTCCTCACGGCCGGATCCTTTTTCAATTATATGCCGAATATGAGCCCCGTGCAAGGCCGCGACCTCATGCGAGTGTTCAATGGTCTCCGCGATGGCAAGAAAAAATTCGATATCCGCGACCTCGTCGCCGCGCTGCAGGCCGACGAGAAGCTCGGCAAAAAGACGAAGGAGGCGCTCGAGGGGTGGCTCTACCAGCTCGAGCAATACGGCATGTTCTCGACCAGCGAGTTCCCGCGCGTCAACGAGATCCTCAAGCCCAATCACATCGTCGTTCTCGATCTCAGCGGGCTCACGAGCAACAAGCAGAAGCAAATCATTGTCGATTACATCGCATCTCGCGCGTTTTATCTCCGGAAGAACAGGTCCGTTCCACCTTTCTTGCTGATCATCGAGGAGGCGCACCAATTCGTGCCACAAGCTGCCGCGGAGAACGCCATTGCCCGGCACACGCTGGAAACCATTGCCCGCGAGGGCCGGAAGTTCTTCGCTTCCTTGTGCCTCATCTCGCAACGCCCGGTGAACCTGAACACGACCGTGCTATCCCAGTGCAACACGCAAATCATCTTGCGCGTTTCAAATCCTAACGACCTCGATCATATCCGCGCGTCGTCTGAAAAAATCACGATCGAGGCCTTGAAGATGATATCGTCGTTGCCCGTCGGCAGCGCGATCATCGTGGGGAGTGCCGTGAACGTTCCAGTGTTTTTCAAGGTTCGAGCACGAGAATTCATGGTCGATGGAAAGGAATGCGGGTTCATGGAGGAGCTCGCTTCATTTTCGCGTTGAAACGTTCGCTGGCCTCGTGAAATGAAAGGGCAACGAAGAGGCGAAAGATTCCTTCACGAAATTTTATATGCTTTTATTTTCAAGATGCCATTGTAGGAATCTTGATTTGATGTCGGCGAGACGTTTTTTGCTATGAAATCTGCCAATGTCACCGTGATGGATAGGCTCCGTGACCTCTATAACCAGGGCCGTTTCAAGGATATTATGAATGAATTGCGGCATTATCTTGGCACGATCACGTATCATTCACGCTCGCCATTCGTGCTTGATTTGCTCGACCTTTTTAAAAAAGTTATTGACAAGGATCTTGATTGTTTTGATGAGAACTTGAAAACACTCGAGATCTTGTTTAATATGCCCGGGCTCGACGTGCAAGGCGAGATCCTCGCGGTGTTCGAGAAAATATCCTCGATCCCGGGCCTCAAGCAAAAGCTCTTCGACCGGTATTTCGAGGACGTGAAAACCGGGTTCTCCGTGATGAGCACGGAATCCAAGGCCATGATCCTCGACATTCTCGATAACATTTCACGCGGGTCACAAGATCTCCAGGAAAAATTCATCAAGTTCTTGCTCACGCAAGTCGACGGCGCGGACACGGAATTGCTGCTCAAGGTGCTTACCATGTTCGTGGCGATTCTCGGGAACGAGCCCGATCTGGAGCGCACGTTCGATGACCAGCTCGCCAGGGTGCTCGACCGGTTTGCATTCGAATCGGATAGCGAGGTCGAAAAACCGTTCCAGGACCTCTTCATCTACTTGCCAAGTTACCGGGACAGGATCGTCCAAACAAGCGTGCAGTGGTTGCTTTCCCGGGATTATCGATTGAAAGAAAAGGCATTGAAGCTGATTCCCGTCGTGATCGAGGGCAACATGGACATCGCATGTTTCAACACGCTGATCGACAACTTGAACGATGACGATCCCGAGTTCCAATCCAGCGTGGTCGAAGCCTTGTCGAAGATCGTGGCTCGAAACGTCCCCTATTATCTCACGCGGGTGATGAAGCGTTTTTCGCGGGATGACTTGCAAGACAACGAGATCCAGGGCTTTATCGAGTTATTTACCAACCTGGCGAGCAATGACTTCGATTCCGTATTTATGCGGATATTTGCCAGTATGCAAGTGAAGAACGGGAGCTGCGAAGGCATCGCTCTCGAAATCTTGAAAAACATGAATTACGAGTACCCCAAGCAGCTCGAAGCTGCCATCTTCAAGGTCACCGGCGATTTTCCTGACATTCCAGCGGGAAAAAAGGAGGAAGTTCTCGAAAAGGTCCATGTCATCGTCACCGCGTTAAATAGCGAGATCGTGATCTTGTGGTTCGCGAAGTTCCTCAAGGAATTGCGTGGCGGCGAGAATACCCCAGATAACGAGGTCGAGCGCAACGCAGATGAAATGCTGCACAATCTATATCTCATTGAACCCAAGATCGATGAAAAACTCGTGCAGATCCAGGAACGGATTCGGCATATCGAAGACAACATCGCGGCTATGAAAAATTACCCGCGTTTACTCCGCGAGCGCGGTGACCTGTTCGTTGAAGGGCACGACAAAGCCCAGGGATTGAAGTTGCTCGACGCGGAATATCACGCGCTCCTCGACAAGCTATTCGAGTTCGACAACTTCATCAATAAATTGGAATTCAAGCATCTCATTCTCGATCTTGTTGATGAATGGCATCATGCAAAGGATTACATCTTGGATGACCTGAACGTCGTGAAGGATTACCTCGAAAACGCGATCGGTAAAAAAATTCAAGGCGAGGAGGACGATCTCGATCGTTCGCTCAAGCAGCTGGACGCCAGGAGGCACGTGCTGCTCGCCGAATTCGACGAGATCATCGCACGGAAGGGTGAATTGAAGAACGCGACCGAGGCGGACATCAGCAAGATCGCCAGCTCGGTAGGATCGGTGATGACGGGCTTGTTACTCCACGACCTCGAGATCAGCAAGATGCGTCTCGGCCCTTTAGGCCAACTGGAAACATATACCAACCTGGTTAAGGATTGGGAAGCCGCCCGGGAAAATATGGAGCACCAGCTGGAGGATATCAAGACAGAAGTCGATTGGTGGCTGGAGCAGAAGATGCCCGAAAAGAATGCCCCGGGAAGCGTCACTGTTGACTCCCTCGTCCTGCAAAAGTTCTTCACGTCATATGTTCGCTCCTCGATTCAAGATTTCAAGACGATCCTGGACGATGTCCAAGCAAAGAACGACAATATCATGGTCGATCTCGCGAGCAAGCATTTTGAGGACGTGGAAAAGTCGATCAACTTCAAGAAAAGCAAGCTGCTCGATCTCATCGAGGACAAGGCATATTTCATCGAAAAATATTGGCGCCGGTTGAACCAGGCCTCGCGCAATATAGAATTTATCATGAGCATCGGGCGCTTGAAGGATGAATGGCTCACGACAAAGGCAAATATCATCGAGAAGGTGCAACGCGTCTATCACGAGCAGATGGAGCGCGTTGATGCCGAAAAAATCAAGCAAATGCTGCAAATCGTGAATCCCATACCGGTCGATTCGCTGAAAAGCAAGATAAAATCGATCCAATACTCGAATGACGTGGAATACATCGAAGGCATCCTGAACATCGTGCAAAAATACCAGATCAATGCCCAGGTGCAAAAAAAAGCCGTGATCAACCTTCAAGATTATTTGCTCGCGAACCAGCAGCAAAGTTACTTGAGAATCAAGACCAGCACCTCGTCGAAGGGCGATTTGATAGTGGTCAAGATCCTCGTCGAAAACACGTCGATCCAGGACCTTTACGACATAAACATCTCCTTGAAACTGCCGAGTTTTCTCGATTTCAAGACCAAGAGAGGCGAAAGCAAAAGACAAACCTTGGCGTCGCTTGAACCGGGCAAGAATGCGACGTTCACGTGGGAAATCGAAGAGAAACCGTATACTGCTGCAAAAACCAAGGAAAATCCCGTGCAATCGTCAAAAATCTCGATCTTGATAGGGGGGAAATTGGCCGGTGACCGGCATTTCAACAAGGTCGAGGATATTTGCTTCATCTACAAAAAATCCTAAACCATTAAACTGTGGGGGTATTGACATTTTCGTGCCATGATCATCATCACCGTGAAAAAATTAGAGGATTTTCGAGCCTTCTTCCTCAATAACCGAGCCACGAACCATTTGTTTTACGAGCTTCGCCAGAACGAGAACGAACCCGGCTCGCGGCGACTCATATATTTTAACTTCTTGGGCGTCCTTGGCACGCTAAACGTCGTTTACCAGCACGTCGCCGAAGTACCTCCAAAAGTGGAGCTGGAAGCGCTGATCAATCAACTAAAATCATCGATTGCGGTGGATGGAGTTTCCTACGTGGAAGGCACGATACGCGAAATCTTTTTATCTATCTCGTGAAAGCTAGTTATGTTCAGAAAAAACAAGAAATCCGAAATCATCCTGTGTCCCCAATGCAAGCGCCCCACCTTGAAGCAAGCAACCAACGTTTCCGGGTGGCTCGATTCGTCGTTGTACCGGTGCTCGGATCCGGAATGCGGTTATGTCGGCCGGTTTTTTATCACGGTTGATCCGAAGGAGCTGGCCAAGCAAGAGAGCAACGAGGACTCTGACAGCGACCAAGACGATGAGGACGATGGTTGATACCACGAATTTCTTCACCGAGCTTGAATTCGGCATAGCTGCATTCCAAGACTTGAAACCAAAGCACGTGCTCTCCGTTTCGCATAATGACGGGGACGGGCTCACGGCCTCGGCCTTGATCTGCAAGACCATGGATTTCTTGCGGGTGGAGCGCGTGCAGAAAATTTTCGAGCGTTCAGAATCTTGGGAGAATTTTTTCGACAGCATGATGGGAAAATACAAGGGCATCGATGCCGTTTTCTTGACCGACCTCGGCGCCGAGGAGAAACAGCTTTGCGCGACATTTCAAAAGCGAAAAGGCGTCCATCTCTTCATTCTCGATCATCACAAGATTTCCAGCAGCGAGCAAGTGGATGCTTATCCAGAAAACGTGCATTCCATGAACCCGACGCGGTTTGGCCTCGATGGGCTGCGCGACATCGCCGGGAGTACCCTCACGTACTTGTTTTGCGAGAAGCTTTCGCCGCGAGTGAGGAAGCTCTCGTGGTTGCCTGTCGTTGGAATGGCCGGGGATATCTTGAAAAGCGCGGATAAGTACGTTTCGTGCAACAAGCAAGTGCTTGACATCGCGCTGGAAGAAGGCGTGGTTTCTCTTCACGATGGCGTGGCCTTTCTTGGAGGTATGGCCGAGAACAAGTTACAAGATACGTTATCATTTTCATTGCTCCCGTTCTTGAAGGAAATCGGGGGATCGCACAACAAAGCCAGGGAATTGCTTACCCGGGCAGGCATCGATCCCGGGAAAAACGTGATCGCGCTCGGCAATGACGACATCGAAGACGTGGTCAAGGTGGTAGGCGAGGCGATCCGGGGACAAACCGTCTTGATTGCCGGAAAGGAAGGCTTGCTTCGGCACTCGTTCGAATACAACTTTCTCGTGAGCATCGTGGGGGATAAACGCCACGAGGACGCGTTGAGGCTCTTGGATCTGAAGAAGCCGCAGGCCGTGTTTGTAAAGGAATACACGACCTACATGCAACAGCTGGTAACCTATCTTGGCCGAATTAACAGCAAAATATCCATCGAGGGTAGCAGTTACAAGTTTTTCGAGCTCGGGCCCGATGCAACCAAGCAACTCGTCTCCGACATCGCGTCGTTCACGTCCGTGAACAACTTGTTGACGAGAGAAAAGCTTCTCGTGATAGCAGCAAAGGAATCCGGGAAAGAATACAAGCTCAGCTTTCGCTGTACTCCGGAATTCGTCAAAGCAAAGAAGATCGGCATGGGCATCCTCATCGAAAAATGTTCCAAGAAATATGGCGGCCGTGGCGGTGGTCACGATCTTGCCGGTGGTTGGACGATGCCCGTCGAAAGTTATCAAGAGTTTAAGAAAAATTTGAAAGATATAGATGCATTTATCTGAACCGTGAGGAAAATCATATGAGTTTAAACAATTTTGATTCACCCCGTATGCGGAAATTGTTCAAGTTTCTCGATCGCACGAAGCTCAGCGTGCCGCTCATCCTGGTACTCAAGAGCGCTGTCGAGCGCATGGGCCACGGCTTCAAGTTCAAGCGGTTGAATATGATCGCCGTCGGCCAATCCCACCTCGATGCGGCGTGGCGATGGCGCAAGAAGCAAACCATCCTCAAGGCCCGGGCCACGTTCAGCAAGGCTATCCAGCATATGAAGGAACATCCACAATTCACGTTTGCACAACCCTCCCCGGCTTATTACGCGTGGATGAAGCAATATTTCCCGAAATTGTACGAGGAAATGAAGGCGGCCGTGAAGAACGGGCAATGGGTGCTGTTCGGCGGCATGTGGGTCGAACCTGACTTGAACCTGCCGTCGGGCGAGTCGCTCGTCCGGCAGCGCCTTTACGGGATGCGATTTTACCTGCAAGAATTTGGCAAGATGCCCGACATCGAGTTCTTGCAAGACGTGTTCGGTTTTTCCTATTCCTTGCCTCAAATCCTGGCGAAGAGCGGGTGTAAATTGTTCGGCACCGGCAAGATCTTCTGGAACGACACGAACAAGTTCCCCCTCGGTATGTTCCACTGGCAATCGCCGGATGGCACCACGCTCCCCACACTCCTCATCCATTTTGGATACTTCTTGCCGATCAACTACGGAAAGGAATATCCATACATCTACAAGCTGATGAAATCGAAAACGAAGCCCGGCATCGAACCCATTTTCGATTACACGACGCCTGAAAAAGATATCCGGGCTGCCCAGTGTGAAGAGATCATGCTCAACACGATCTTTGGTTACGGGCTCGGGGATGGAGGCCATGGCCCTGTCGAGGCTGAAATCACGGCCGTGGACGCGTTCAAGTTGCTCTACCCCAAGCGATTCAATTTCTACCGGGATGGGATGTTTTTCCGCCATTTCGAGCCGTATCTCGACCGGTGGGCGACGTGGAACAGCGAGATCTACCTCGAGTTCCACCGCGGCGTGTACACGACCAACTCGAAAATGAAGTGGTATAACCGAAAAATGGAGATCTTGCTGGAAGACTGCGAGAAAGCATGCACCGTGGCCGCCTTGCTCGGCATGCCCTACCCGCGGGCGCAGATCACCGAATGCTGGAAGGCCGTGCTGTTCAACCAATTTCACGATATTCTCCCGGGGAGCTCGATCTACGAGGTCTATCAGGACGCGTTCGCGGACTACGAAGGTGCAAGGACGATGCTTGATGGCTTGATGCAGTCCGCCGTGGAACATGTCATCTCGGCGACGGGTCAAGGGTCTGCCAAGTCCGGAACCGTGCTATCCTTGTATAATGCGCTCTCGTGGCCCAGGACCGATCTTGCCGAGATACCGGATGATACCATTATCAAGGCTGGCATTGCGATCGACGATCTCGTCGAGGCGCGGTTGGCCCAAAATATCGAGAAAGGCATGGCCCGGGGCGTGTTGATCCCCGTTTCGCTCAAGCCGGCATCCATTTCCAGCACGAATGGGGAGCGGCTCAAGGCCATGGCGATTCAAGCATCCCTCGCTGACAAGGCGCTGGGAATTATCGAGGAAAGCGAACACTTCCTCCTCGAAAACGAGAAGCTGGCTGTCACGATCGATAAAAATACCGGCTATGTGCTTCGTATCTACCAGAAACAACTCGATATCGAGAGTCTCGCTGGTCCAGCGAACAAGATCTTGCTTTTCGGGGATCATCCAAAGCATTTTGATGCATGGGAAATTGATCACGATTACCTGAAGAACCCAGTTGCCGTGGATGATGCTTGCAAGAGCATCAAGGTCATCGAACGCGGTCCGCTGCGGGCCGGTGTTGAAATCGTGCACGAGCACGGCAGCAGCAAATTCATCCAGCGGGTATTCCTCCAGGCCCGTGATGATCTCGTGCGTTTTTCCATGGATGTCGATTGGCACGAGCAGAAAACGATCTTCAAGCTGGCTTTCCCAGTGGCGATCAACGGCGATCAAGTCGTTTCCGAAATTCCATACGCATGCATTTCCCGTCCAATCAATCCCAAGACGCCGCGGGAAAAGGCACGTTGGGAATACAACGGCCAGAAATGGCTCGACATATCGGACGGGAAGGTCGGCATCGGGTTACTCAACGATTGCAAGTATGGCTTCAGCATGGCCGGTAACGAGATCCGGTTCACCGTGTTGAACAGTCCCGTTTACGCAGGCTATGCTAAGGAGACAGTCTTTGTAAACCGCGATGATCCCTCGATTCCCAAGTATGTCGACCAGTTCCTCCACGAGAATATCCAGTATGCCTTGTACGTGCATAGCGGCACGTGGCAAGAAGGCACCTGGCGGAAAGCGATCGAATTCAACGATCCTATCCGGGCGAGCGCGGTTGCATCGAACGAAACGAAAGCTGCCGCGAAGCTCCCTGTCGCCATCGATAGTTTCGAGTCATGCACGCCCGGCAACGTCGTCATCTCCACATGGAAAGTCCACGAGGATGAGCCAAATCTCGATGCCCCCTCGACTCTCGTGCTTCGGGCAGTCGAGCTCGGTGGTATTGGTCCCGTGGATGCGACCGTAACGCTTCCCGGCTTCGTGAAAATTCGCGAAGCCATCGAGGTTGACATGTTGGAGCTTGTCG
>Ga0315277_10009662_pt1 | contig 12300 bp, 15 predicted proteins | sample YL17G05_15_MG_FD_203695 | JGI IMG/M metagenome (GOLD analysis project Ga0315277, IMG submission 203695) | Sediment microbial communities from Yellowstone Lake, YNP, Wyoming, USA - YL17G05_15 | ecosystem: Environmental > Aquatic > Freshwater > Lake > Sediment | place: USA: Wyoming | collected... | reverse complement strand
CTTCTGTATTTACGTAATATTTTATTTCCTCTTCTGTTAGTTTTTTCATAAAGACCTTGGTTTCCACAGACTTTGTTACTGACTTGTTTGTTTTTGTATCAATGATAGTAAACGCAGTGATGACGCTATGAGCCTTGCCACTTAGTTTATTTAAAATCTTTGCTGCGTCTTTTGGGTTTTTAGGTTTACCAATTATCTTGTTGTTTAATACTACAAGTGTATCAGCAGCTATGATAACAGCATTAGAATATTTTTTTGAGATTTTACATGCCTTTCTATAAGATAGCATTTCAGCTAATTGTTTTGGGTTTAATTTTAGATCCAAATCTTCTCTTATATTACTCTTCTCTATAGAAAATTTCAATCCTATTTTTGATAGCAGTTCCCTTCTCCTGGGGGAAGCTGAAGCAAGTATTATTTTCTTCATCTTAATACCTTATTTTACAAACTTGTGTAAACCTGTTTTAGGCATTTTATCTGTATCAATCTCAACTATTTTTTTGTTAATTTCAAAGGCCACGTTGAAAACAGGAATGCCTTTAACAAAAGCAAGAGGTATTCCATAGTGTACATGGCCATGTATCGCAAAGCTTGTTTTGGTTTTTACTAAAATCTTTTCAAGCTTCTTAGAGCCCAAGCTACTGTATATCTTGGGATTTTCACCAACCAACGTCTTGTATGTCGGTGCATAGTGAGATAAAAGAATTTTTATATCGACCTTCAGGTTTTGTAAAAGTTTTTCACAGTTTTTTATTCTATCTAAGTAAGCTTTTCTTATGTTTGGCACATGCGTTGATTGCCACCATGTTGGAAAGTCTAAAGAACCCCTTGAACCAACTATACCAACCTTTTTGTCTTTTATCTTCAATTCTATGCTTTCTTCGTCTAAGAAAGTTATTTTCTTTCCGCATATTTTTTTTATTTCATCAATATCCTCATCGAACTCGTGATTGCCATAAACAGCAAATATCGGACAAGTCCATTTTCTAAGTTTAATGAAGTCAAGAAGAAGTCCATAGATATCTGGGTTTCTATAATCGTACATGTCTCCGCCTAAAAGGAAGATATCTGGTTTTTTTGCAGTCTTTATAATACCCCAAAATGGTTCCAAATCCATTCCTAGTGTGTCTAAATCTGAAATAGCTGAAATGAGCATATAAATTATGTTTTATATCATAATTTAAATATGGGCCGGTAGATCAACTAGAAGATCGCCACCCTCGCACGGTGGAGGTTACGGGTGCGAATCCCGCCCGGTCCATTTTTTCTCTAGAACAATAATCTTTAAGAATAAGTTTCTACTAATAAATAACTCCAGCGATTTTTATGCCAGAAAATAAATTGTTCGCAAAGGTTGTCGAAAAGCCAGACCCAAAACCAAATGAATGGAAGCAACAAAAAAGAAATATGATTATAAATCATGAGGTTTCCAAGTTCACAAAAGCCTTCAGGGAGAATTTTGCAACTCTTATAATTTCTGCATTAGGACTAGTAGCTGCTTTAAGTTGGAATGACGCCATAAAAACAATGATAGACACGCTATTTCCAGCAACTGGTAACCTGATTTATAAATTCTATATTGCAATAATAGTCACTGTTATTTCCGTAGTAATAACTTACTTTATTTCTAAGCTAAAGCCGAAATATTAAATTCATATTTAAAAGTATTAGAATAATATTTATTCTCATGGGCGGGTAGCTTAGTCTGGTAGAGCGCTACCCTGATAAGGTAGAGGTCGAGAGTCCGAATCTCTTCCCGCTCACTAGTGATTTTATGAATATAAAAAAATTTTATCAGACAGTTAGAAAACTTAAGGATATTAAGAGAAGTGGTTGGATCGAAAGAGGAGTAAAGGGCCCTGAGAGTGTTTCTGATCATAGCTTCATGGTCGCTATTTTATGTTTAATAATTCCTAAGGATGGAGTTGATAAGAATAAGGCTATCAAAATGGCACTTGTTCATGACTTGGCAGAATCGGAAACTGGAGATATAATGGAAAGAGCTCACTTCAAAGATGAGTTGCCTACTGGTTGGAAAAAGCACATAATAACTAAAGCCGAAAAAGACGAAAGAGAAAGGAAGGAAATGAAAAAGATAGTCTCCAGTTTGCCAGAAAATATATCTAAGGAAATCTTCGATTTATGGGAAGAATATGAAGAACGTAAGACAAAGGAAGCATTGTTCGTCAAAGATATTGACGTATTGGAAAGGGTTTTCCAAGCACTTGATTATCATGATAAGCAAAACTATGAGAAAACTCTAGAAGTTTTTTGGGACAATAAGAATAAAGATCTGGATGTTATAAAAGACAAAAAAATTAGAAAATTCTTGGAAAGTGTAATCAATGAAGGTTGGTAATAGATTTCTATGAAAGTAATAAAGCGTGGTGCAGAAGCTGTTCTATACCTTGAAAATGATCAACTTGTAAAAGAAAGAGTAAAAAAGAACTACAGACTCGAAGAAATTGATGAGAAGCTGAGAAAGCTAAGGACTAGAAAAGAAGCCAAGCTCTTGAACGAAGCCAAGCGTGTAGGCGTGGAAACGCCAAAAATCTTTTCAATTGACGAGAAAGGCTTTAAGATAATAATGGAGTTTATTGAAGGAAAGAGATTGAAGGAATTTTTAAACGAGACAAGCGATAAAGACAGAAAGGAAACAACCGAAGAGATAGGAAAAGCTGTAGGCTTGTTACACAAAAATGGCATCGTCCATGGCGATTTAACAACAAGTAACATGATTCTAAAGGACAATAAAATATTCTTCATAGACTTTGGACTAGGCGACTTCTCTAATAGGATAGAAGACTTGGCAACCGATTTGTCTGTCCTAAAGGAAGCCTTCAAGTCAACCCATTTCAAGTATTTAGAATTGTTATGGGAAAGTTTTATAAAAGGTTATAAACTAACAAATGATAAGTTTAATAAAGTTTTAGATACCTTAAATGATATAGAAAAAAGAGGAAGGTATGTTAAAAGATGACTGAAACCGCAATAGAGAATAAAGAAGAAAAAGTAGCGGAGCAAAAGGTTGAGGAACAGAAGAAAGAAGAGCATAAAGTTGAAGAAAAACCAAAAGAGAAGTTTGGCTTTAGTTTATTAAAAGGATCTAACAAAAGAGAGAAGATAGAAAATATAAGCTTCTTAATTATTGTTGCATCTGCAATAATGATTGCAGGAGGAATTGCACTCGGAAGTTTTATTCAAGGTGCAGTTTATATTGCTATGGCAGGAGCATTCTTTGTGATGTTTGGCATAGTCGTTTACATAATATCTCAGCTTATCGGTGAATAGAATGGCTAAAATGCACTCTAGAAAAAAAGGTAGGGCAGGCAGCAAAAAACCATCTGCATCAGCCAAGTGGGTTGAATACAAAGATAAGGAAATAGAAAGGCTTGTATTAAAACTTCATAAAGATGGCTTAAACGCAGCTGACATTGGCAGAAATCTTAGAGACCAGTATGGAATCCCTTCTGTTAAGAATGTAACTAAAAAAACTATTACGCAAATCCTAGAAGAAAATAGTTTATTACCTAAAATACCTGAAGACTTGTTTAATTTACTAAAAAAGGCAGTAACCCTCAGAGATCATATGGCAAAAAACAAGAAAGATTATACTTCTAAGCACGGTTTACAACTTTTAGAGAGCAAAATAAGAAGACTAGTAAAGTATTATGTTAGAAAAGGCAGGCTTGCTAAAGATTTCAAGTATGAACCTGAAAGAGCAAAGCTATTGATTGAAACTGAGAAATAATATATTAGTTAAATGTTCTATTATTTTAATGAAAGAGCTAACAGCCCTAATAAACAAGGCTTCTGAAAAAATAAAATCCACTAATTCTTTAATACAGGTCATCAGTCATTTGGATGCAGATGGCATATGCTCTGCCTCTTTAATGGCTTCAATGTTGATGGAACTTGATAAAAAATTTCAAATAACTATAGTAAAAGGAATTAAACCAGATGTAATAGAGACTGTAAAGAAAAGAGAGCCAAAACTAGTAATATTCACTGACATTGGCTCTGGTTACTTGGACTTGTTAAAAGAATTAAAGTGCGATGTCATAGTAATTGACCATCATGAAATTGAAGGCACTCCTTCTGAAAACATGATTCACATAAATCCTGTCAGCTTCGATCTAGAGCTTTCCGGTTCAGGCACTACATACCTTCTTGCAAAAGAAACTTTACAGCATAACTCTTTAGCACCACTAGCGATTGTAGGGACGATAGGCGATGCTAATTATTCTGTCAGCTCGAAAATATTCGAGACGCCGTTAATAGAAACTGAAACTGGCTTGAACTTATTTGGAAGGTTTTCTCGTCCACTGTATAGAGCATTGGAACTATCAAACATTCCAAGCCTTAACGACCAATCAAAGGCTCTTCAATTTTTATATGAAGCTGGAATCGAACCACAAAAGAATGGAGAGTGGAGAACTCTCAATGATCTAACAGTAGAAGAGAAAATGAAACTAACTGATGCTATTGTTAAGGAAAGCTTAGGCCATGAGAATTTCAAAAAGGAATTGATATTTGGAGACGTTCTAACCTTAAAGCAATTTCCAGACGAGTTAAAGGATGCAAAAGAATTTGCAACAATCTTGAATGCAACAGCCAACATGAACGAATCCGCTGTTGGAATAGCATTATGCTTAGGAAGTAAGAAGGCTTTAGGCTATGCGAGAGGAGTTGTCAAAGGCTATAGAAAGCTTATAGGAAACTATCTGCGTTGGATAGAAGATAACCCAAGGAGCATCAGGCAAAAAGATTTTGCAACATATGTTCTAGGAGGAAGCTCTATCAATGAAAACATGATTGGAACAATTGTCTCAATGCTTTTCAAGCCTTCAGAAAAAACCTTAATCGGTCTGGCAAATGCTGAAGATGGTATAAAAGTTTCTGCAAGAGCAAAAGACATAGATATTCGCGAGGTTATAGTAGAGGCTGCAAAGTCCTGCGGTGGGAGTGGTGGTGGTCATAAGCATGCAGCAGGAGCAACCATACCTTTAGGTTCTGAGGAAAAGTTCGTAGAACTCTGTGAAAATCTTCTAAAGAGTGTTAAAATAGAAGCTTAGGAGAAAAACTTATAAAGCTATAGATTATATTTAATCTCTATGGTATCCAAGCTAAAAGGTAAAGAATGGTACAAAATCGTTGCACCGAGCTTTTTTGGAGATTTTATTATAGGTGAAACTATGGCTATTTCTCCTAACCAGCTAAAAGGGAGGACAGTGGAAACAAGCTTGACTGACATAACAGGTGACCCAAACAAATACTATTTGAAGTTCTTCTTTAGAATTGAAGACGTTAAAGAGAACAAGGCTGTAACAAAATTCATAGGTCATGACTGCACAAGAGATTTCTTATCAAGGATAGTTCGTACAAGGTCAACCAGGATAGACACGAACGATGTGATAAACCTATTAGACAACAAGGTTAGAGTTAAAACAATAGCAATTTCTAATAGAAGAGTTAGCTATAGTGTTGGAACAGAAATAAGAAAAGGTATAAGTGAAGCTGTAGTAAATGAACTTAGCAAACTAAAGACTGAAGAATTTATAAGAGAACTTATAGCAGGAAATCTTCAAAGTAAGATAAGAAAAATCATAAGCAAGGTCTATCCTTTGAGATGGTTCGAGTTTAGAAAAACAGAAGTTTTATTATAATCTGCTAATTCTATTTTATTATATGAAAAGAGAAGATATTATAATAATAATGTTCACAATAATCTTGATATTTGGAGTAATTTATCTTATTCAGAATTTAAGTTCTTTCGAATGCTCTATGGAAAGCTCATTTACCAATGTTATGAGTGATATAAGCTATGAGTTTGAACCACAAGGCACTCTATACAGCAAAACAAAAATCTTTAGATTTAACATTCTCTCTTCAAGAGAAAGACTAGAATACTTTGGTATGATGATAACTAATAACGAAGAGACTTTATTTTTTGAAAACAGAACATCGCCAGAAGGAGGTTCAATCATAGCTACGATATCCTTGAACGAAAGTGAAAACATTATTGTAAATAGATTCTTTAAGAAAAAGTGTTATTCTGAAGTTAGATTATGATTCTTCGACCTGGATGATTGCTGTAGATATCCAAAACATTCCACCTAAAAGTATTAGTACAAAGGCTATTATGTAAGCAACTGCAATAGAAGTCGTTGTAGAACCAAGCACAGAAGGCTCGACTGATCCAACTATAAGTGACCCTGTAAATACACATATTGCTCCAATAAACCAAAATGCTATTGTTCTAGGATCTGCCATAAATAAAGGTTTTGTAATTAGCTATTTAAATCTTTTGAAAATATCATTTTTCATTTGCTTTTAAATACTTCCAGAAATTAACTACAATTGCAGGGGATAGACCTGGGCGGTTAGGCCTCGCCTTCATCGGCAAATGGTCTTCATGGCCGAGTCAAAGCTTTAGGGCGATATTAAGAATTTATGAAGTCCTATTAGCTGACTGAGAAGCTTCGTCCTGCAGAGTTGTCGTTATAACAAAATGTGGGAGGCGGGGAACCGAGCACCACTAAGTTATAATGATGACGTTTGTAGGGTTACGAAGTGGAGAAGGTTAATGGGGTTAGCTTCATAGATTTTTATTATCCACCAAGAGCGCTCCTCTGCATCTTTTTAGAAAATAATTTAATTGATGAAAAGATAGAATAATATGGCACGATTGACTTAGGTACTTAACGTTCCTAAACTTTAAATAATTTTAAAATTAACTATTAACCTATGAAATACAAATATCAAAAGCAATCTAATAGAAAAAGTTTTTTGGTCGTGTTATTAATAGGGATTGTAATAGGAAGTTTGGCAACATATTACTATTTTTCATACTATGCTGAAGATGTTCAAGTTCCACAAAGCAACCAAAATAATTATAATTTTGTACCTGAACCTGTTTATTCTCATGTTCAAATTAATCTTGCAGCAGTTGACCAAAAAGGCAATGGAGTGACAACGCCATTGATAGTTGAATCAAAACCAGGAAATGGAAAGGCTCTTACAAACGTTGACAAACTGTTGTTCTGGGTTGACACACAATACTCAATCCAACTAGCAAAGGCTGTTGCTGAAAATGTGACAAAAATAAATGCAAGCAATTATGATTTGATTTATTCTATAGAGTCTAACGCCAGCATAATCGGCGGTCCATCAGCCGGAGCTGCGCTGACAGTTGCAACCATTGCAGCTTTGAAAAACGATAGGCTGAGAACTGATGTAATGATAACTGGAACTATAAATGAAGATGGAACAATAGGAGAAGTCGGCGGCATATTAGAAAAGGCAAAAGCAGCAAAGGATGTTGGAGCTATACTGTTTCTAGTTCCAAAAGGCCAAGGAGAACAAACTTTCTTAAAACCTGAAGAAACATGCATAAGAAGGTCTGGTTTTATTTTCTGTGAAACTACTTACAAACAAATAACTGTCAATATCGGCAAGGATGCTGGCATATCTGTCATAGAAGTTGAGAACGTTACACAAGCTTACAATTACTTTAAGCTTTAATTCCTGTTTGCTTAAGAACTTTCTCAGGATTTTTTCTATAATTTGTTAAGACTTCAACAACTTCCTTAAAATGTATTATATTGTTTTTTTGCATCCATTCCAGTATTTTCTTTCTTGTCTCTAATTCTTTAATTAACTCCGTTACCTCTACTCCTTTATGCGCACCTATTTCCTGTAGATAATAAGAAGTTCCAGTATATTCATAAACATCTTCATTCGCATCCCAATGATAAACTTGGTTAGTTCTAGCTTTTCCTGAAGTCTCGTCGATTGACTCTATTTCAACAATTTCTTTCATTCTTCTCGCAGCCTCTCCCTTTTCTCTTGTATGAATCATTATAAGGACCAAGTCTAACGTGTCTATCAAAGCCGGAGACAGGCTGATTGGCGGTGTCTGCAATCTGTAAACAACGTCTTCCACTCTACCAGCATGCATTGTTCCCATAGCAGGTATGCCAGATGCCATACCTTGGAACATTACATAAGCCTCTACTCCTCTAACCTCTCCTACTATGACATAGTTGGGAGTTTGTCTGAAAGCTTCCTTAAGAAGGTCAAACATTGTAACTTCCCCATAACCTTTTGCAAAGCCAACTCTAGTGACAGATGGCACCCAATTCTCATGAGGAAGATTTAGTTCTCTCGTATCCTCGATTGATATAATCTTTGCTTCATTTGGAACAAACATTAACAATGAGTTTAGCATTGTAGTTTTACCTGTGCCAACTCCTCCAGCAATTAAAATTGAAGCACCATTCTCGACAGCCAACCATAAAAATGCTAAAATGTCGCTGCTAACAGTTTTTTTGTTTAACAAATCTATAGGTGAATATGGCTCTTGAACAAATTTTCTTATTGTTATTGAAGGACCGCGGGTAGTAACATCAGTAGCAAACGTAGCTTGAACCCTTGATCCATCTGGCAAAGTTCCATCAAGTAAAGGTTCTGCATATGATATGAACCTACCGCATCTTTCAGCAAGTTTTACTACAAATTCTTTTAGCTTTTTAGCATCAGAAAAGATTATGCTAGTTTTTATTGACCCATACTTTCTATGAACGACATAAATTGGAATTCCAGTTCCATCGCATGAAATGTCTTCTATGTAAGGGTCTTGCATCAAAGGTTCTAATTCATTTAAACCGACAAAATTTCTTTGGATAAAATATAGAATCTTAAGGAATGACTCTTGAGTAGGTTTAATCTCATACTCCTCTAGGACTTTTTTGGTCTGTTCTCCTAAATAATTTAGAGCCTCTTCTTTCTTCTTTACAGAAGATAGTTCTACATCAAGTATTTCCATTAATCCGCTTACTATTTTTTCATAGGTTTTCTTCTCTTCATCTGTTAAAACGGGCTCGATTAAATCATAAACAAACTCACTCTCCTTCTCATGCCAATTTATGTCAGCATAAGCAAAAGGTGCTATAAGTGAATATTTTACACCAACATTGCCCTCAGGAAAAGTTACTATGGTTTGCTTTATTTCTTCTTTCTTAACTTCCTCAAAAGCCTTCTCTACCTTTTCTTCTGTTTCAGGTTCTTTAGGAACTTCTTTCTTAAATTCAAGCTTAGGTATAATCTTTCCAAAAAATCCTTTTTTCTTTTCGACAACAGCTTCTTTAACTTGCTTTTGTGGCTTTGTTGCAGGAATTTCTTTCTTCGGATAAATTCTTCTAATAATTTTTTTATGAATCTTTTTCTTTAATTTTTGAGGATAATGCTTAGCTTTAACGTGTCCAACTCTTTTCTTTAAATGCACTTTATGCACTATCCTCGCTTTAACATGCCTTATACCCTTTCCTTTTATGTATATGGAGTGCTTTTTTGGTTTAGAATGTTTAATCTTTCTTTTTGGCATAAGGATTTATTGGTTAGCTTTATTTATTAAAGTTTACTACCAAATCTTTAGTATGATTCCAGAAAATGTTAAAAAAGTGCTATTAAGGCAAAGATACAAGTTGGTAGGAAATCACTCTGCTGCCAAGCTTTGTTTGTGGACTAAAAAGTCTATTAAAACTGGCGGTAAGGAGCACTGTTACAAGGAAAAATTCTATGGTGACATAGGTATAAAGAGCCATCGATGTCTCCAGTGCACGCCAGCAGTCTCTTGGTGCTCTTTAAGATGTCAATTCTGTTGGCGAGCAACTGAACTTACTCTCGGGCAAAAGATTGCTGATGAAGAAGAACCTGAATTCATAGCCGACAATCTCATAAAAGCTCAGAGACAATTGTTATCTGGTTTAGGTGGAATACCTCATGACGAAAAATATCTTAAAGAAGCTTGGACTCCTGGAAATGTTGCTATTTCCTTGAGCGGCGAACCTACTTGCTATAGCAAACTTTCTAGCCTAATCGACGAGTTTCATAAAAGGAATATGAAAACTTTTCTTGTTACCAATGGCACTTTTCCAGAAAGATTGGAATCTTTAGAAGTTTTGCCCACTCAGCTTTATGTTTCTTTATGTAGCAACAGCAAGGAAATGTTTGAAAAAGTACAAAAGCCTTTGATAAAGGATGCTTGGGAAAGATTAAACAAGACTTTAGAGTTGTTTCCTGATATTAAAACCAGAAGAGTCATAAGACTTACCATGGTCAAAGACTTGAACATGATTGAACCTGAAAAATATTCTAAACTTATTGAAAAGGCTCTGCCTAATTTTGTGGAAGTAAAAAGTTTCATGTCTGTCGGCTTTTCAAGACAAAGACTGCCTTATTCTGTAATGCCAACACATGAAGAAATAAAAGAATTTGCTGAAAAAATTGCTAATTCAACAGGCTATAAAATAGCTGATGAGAAAAGAGATAGCAGAGTTGTTTTGCTAAAGAAATGATTATAAACTTTTTATGTAAGCTGAAACTAGCTGAACTAAAGTTAGCTCTGTAAATTTCATAGGTTCCTCGATTGCAAAAGAGTCTGAGGTAATTATCTCGGTGGGGTTAATTTTAATTAATTTTTCTATTCCTTCCTTAGTTATTAAATGAGGAAGAGCTATGAATGTTCTATTTGGCTTGAATCTTTGAGTTAATTCAAAAGCCGAAACTATAGTTCCTCCACTTGCTGCGACATCATCATAGATTATAACATCTCTGTTTTTCAAGTTCGTTTTAGGAGCTTTCATTGTTACAGCCTGAGTTTTATGATCTCTTTCTTTTTCTAGACCTTCGAAATCAGCATCAAGCAAACTAGCGAGTTCTTGAATTAGTCTGTCCGCGCCTTTTCCTGGACCTATTACTATAGGTTCTTTGAGATTTTTTGATTTCAAATATTCTGCAAATACTGTAGCAGGGCTTATATCATAAATTTTTATTTTTTTAAAGAAGCTCTGGAGATCTGGAGACTTTCCGTATAAGTGAGAATTTATAGTTATTATGTTTGAAATTCTTAGACTTTCGTACAAAGCTGCTATGTTTGAAAATGACTTGGTTTCTCCTGGTAAGAATTGCTTGTCTTGCCTTGAATAGAACATATAAGGTAAAAAAAGGTTTATCTCATTTACTCCAATCTCATTCAGCAATGAAGAGATAAAAAATATTTTCATTACATTGTTATTTATGTCAGGATTAAATCTATTTGACCTTAAAACAAGCAAAACATTGCTATCTTTTATTTCATCTTCCTTTTCTAATTTTGGTTTAATTTCACTGTCTGGAAATACATTAGATTTGATCTTAATGAATTTTGAATTGATTTGTTTTGCTATTTGCTCGGAAAAACTGTCTTCTCCAAGAACTATATCAATTTTCATAAATAAAATTAGAATTTAGGATTTAAAAAGTGGGCCCGGGGAGATTTGAACTCTCATCTTACGCACCCCAAGCGTAAATACTAAACCAAGTTATACTACGAGCCCTTGCTATAGATTATCTATGCTAACTATTTTATTTCTATTCTTATAGCCTTTTAAAATTTTTACAGAAGATTTCGGAACATTAAAATAATCAGCTAGTATTTCTATCAAACGTCCATTAGCTTCTCCTTTTGAAGCAGGAGCATCTACTTTTATTTTATAATTATTCAAATCAATTTTGGTTATCTCAGAAGTTTTTGCATTTGGCACGATTTTAACATTTAATTTCATATAAATTAAAAGTAAGTTGAATTTTAAATAAATTATTCAAGAACTAGAAATAAAAGCATTATTCCTATTCCAACAATAATCATTATCAATTGGACAAAAGATTTAAGCGGTTTTGTTTCTTTATGTAATTCTGGAATTAGATCTGAACCAGATATGTAAATGAAGCTTCCAACTGCAAATGGCAATATGAATCTCGTTAAATCAAAGTAAGAACCTATAAGCAAAGATGTTACTGTACCTAAAATAGCCACTAAGGCTGTAACAAAATTTAAAAATAAAGCTTTGTTTCTCTTAAATCCACCATAAATAAGAACACTGAAGTCTCCTATCTCTTGTGGAATTTCATGTAAAATAACTGCTAGTGTAGTAGCAATTCCTAATTGCAATGAAGCTAAATAACTTGCACCAATTATTAAACCATCAATAAAATTATGAACTGAGTCTCCTATCATATTCATTATTGCAAAGGGGTGTGGGTGTTGCTTTGAGGTTGGTATGTGGCAGTGTCTCCATTGAATAAATTTTTCAACAATAAAAGAAATTATCAAACCAGTAAGAATAAACAGCGAAAGAGAAATTTCATTATTTAGCTTTATTGCTTCTGGTAAAAGATGTATGAAAGCGTCACCTAGTAAACCGCCAACTGAAAAGCTAACAAAGTAAAGAAGTATTTTCTTTAAGGTCTCTTCTTTTA
>Ga0315277_10009661_pt1 | contig 12300 bp, 12 predicted proteins | sample YL17G05_15_MG_FD_203695 | JGI IMG/M metagenome (GOLD analysis project Ga0315277, IMG submission 203695) | Sediment microbial communities from Yellowstone Lake, YNP, Wyoming, USA - YL17G05_15 | ecosystem: Environmental > Aquatic > Freshwater > Lake > Sediment | place: USA: Wyoming | collected... | reverse complement strand
GCGCCTATCTTATCGACAAGCTTCTCGATCTCAACCGCATCCCGCCCACGGTCGAACGGCGGTTCCACGAAAACCGCGGCTCCTGCCAGCTCTGGATCGAAGGCTGCCTGTCCCTCAAACAGAAGGAGGAGCAGAAGATCAGGACTCCGCCCGTCCACATCCTGGCCTGGAACCGAAACACTTTCCTCCAGCGGGCCTTCGACAACCTCATCGCCAACGAAGACCGCCACATGAATCAGGTGCTGATCACCCAGCCCGACTGGCGCATGATCCTGATCGATCACTCCCGCTCCTTCCGCACCTCGAAGAAATTCACCAAGGAGCTCATCTTCTCGGCCAAGCACCCCGAGGGCCCCAAGCTGATGAAGGAGCTCCCCCGGGCTTTCGTCGAGAAATTGAAGGGCCTGACCTTCGAGACGATCCGGACGACCGTCGGCGAATACCTCAGCGACGAAGAAATCAACGCCGTCCTCATCCGTCGCGACCTCATTCTGGCCGAGGTCGATCGCCTCATTAAGGAGAACGGGGAGGACAAGGTTCTCTACTGATCGAAGGGCGGGAGGGGGGCGGTTCTTCAGCTCGCGGCCGAGGATTTCCTCGCCCTCAGGGTTTTGCTGACCGTCAAGACGTTGGCATTTTTCTCGCGTTTGTAAGTAAACCCGTCCATCAGCGTCCGGACCAGGTAAACGCCCAAGCCCCCCTTCTTCCCCCTCCGGATGTTGTCCCGGATATCGGGAGGGGCGAGGCTCTTGGGATCGAAGGGAACGCCGGTATCCCGGACCTCGAGATGGAACAGGTTCCTCTCCGTCCAAAGCCGGACATCGATATGGCCGCGAGCCCCCGGATAGGCGTAAAGGATGATGTTGATGCAGATCTCGTACAGGGACAGCTCGATCTTGAAGCCGTCCTCCTCGTCGACCCCCCAGCGCTCGAGGGCTTTTCTGAGGACGATCCGGACCCGGTCGATGTCCCCCAGTTCCGCCCGGACCTTGATGCGCTCGACGGCTTTTCCCATGACGCGCCGGTCCCTTGGCCCGATCAGCCCTTCCTCTTCACGATCACGATCGTCATATCGTCCTCGGGATCCTCGCATTGGGAGAAAGCCCGGACATCGGCCACGATCCGTTCCCCGGTCTCCCGGGCGCTTTCATCCGGGTTCGCCTTGAGGAGTTCGATCAGTCGCTCTTCCCCGTATTCCTCCCGGTCCTTGTCGCGGCTCTCGACGATGCCGTCGGTGAACAGACACAGCCTGTCGCCCGGGTCGAGCCGGACTTCGCCGACTTCGAAGCGGGCCCCCGAGAACATGCCCAGGCAAAAACCCAGCCTCGGCAGGCGTTGGACGGAGCCGGAGGCCTTGACCAGAACGGGCGCGTTGTGTCCGGCGTTGACGTAGAGGAGCCGGCCGGTCGATTTGTCGAGATCCCCGAAGAAGAAGGAAATGAAGGTATGGCTTTCCGAGCTGCGGTGGACGAATTCGTTGAGCTTGCCGGCCATGACGGCCGGGTCGACGCCCGGATGGACCTCGGAGTGGAGCGCCGCCCGCAGCGAAGCCATCAGCAGGGCCGCTCCCACTCCGTTCCCCGAGACGTCGGCGATGGCCAATCCGACGGTCGTCGGACCGGTCTGAATGAAATCATAGTAATCCCCGCCGACCCGGCAGCTGCAAAAATTCGTCCCCCAGATGTTGAAGTCGTCCGGGGCCGGGCTTTCCTTGGGGAGAAAATTCCTCTGGATCTGGACGGCCAGGCTCAGATCCCGGTCGAGGCGGCTCTTCTCCAGGGCCTGTTCGAAGAGGCGGGCGTTCTCGATCTTGATGGCGGCCAGGTTGGCCAGGAAGGTCAAGAGCTTCATGTCATCGGGAGTAAACGACTCCAGGATGGAAATCCGGTCCCCGTAGATGACCCCGATGATCTCTTTATTGTTCCAGAGCGGGACGCACAGGGCCGAATGGATGCTGGACTGGATGATGCTGGCTTGGGCCCGAAACTGGGTGTCCGATTGGATGTCGGAGACGAGGACGGCCGAGTTCTTGTCGAGGGCCGTCCGGACGACGCTCTGGCTGATTCGGAAGTTTTTATCTTTCATCTCCCGGTTCTGAATCCTGATGACCCGGGGGACCAGCTGGGGGGGGTTGCCCTCCCTGAGCATGAGGACTCCCCTGTCCATCCTGACGTTCTCGGTGATCAGGTCCATGATGTGGGACAAGAGCTCGGACATCGGCATGTGATAGATCAGGGACTGGCTGACCTCGTTGAGGACGCGCAGGACCTTCTGCTCGCGCCGGATTTCTTCCGGGTCGAAGACGGCGGCCGGTTTCCGGGTCATCGTATCGACGGCGCTTTCCTTGAGGATGTCCCGGACGTTGACGATGGTGTTGATGTTTTCGGCCAGCGGACCGGCCTCGACCAGCTCGACATGGGAGAGCGGCTTCTTTCCGAAGATGAGGCGGGTCATTCCGACCAGGATCTCATCGCCGTTGGCGAGCTCGGTCTCCTGCTGGATCTTGACGCCGTTGACGAACGTCCCGTTCTTGCTGCCCGAATCGACGACGGTCAACTTCTCCCCCCGCCGCAGGATCGCGGTGTGGCGCGAAGAGCAGAATTGATCCGTCAAGGGCAGGTCGTTATCCGGGGCCCGTCCGATCAGGGTGCGCTCCTTCTCGACCTGGAAGGCGAAGGGTTCGCCCTCCTTGGGATAGACGAACAGGTCAAACATGGCTTATCCTTGTTTTCATTCTATCCAACTCAACCTCCGAGGGGAAGCCCCCTCCCCCAGATAGAGTGCCGCATCCGCTGATCAAGGCTTTGGTCTCCGAGACTCCAGGAGAAGCTTCCGGCAGCGCCGCATTCTCTCCTCGGGGGGCCAGGCTTCAACCAGCGGGGCCAGGCTGTCCCGGATCTCCTTGTTGAGGATGTTGTCGAGAAGCTCCAGCGAATAGTCGGCCGAACGCTCGGTTCCGGTCAGGAGATTCTGGTAGGCGCGGACGATATCCTCGATCGGATAAACGAGGCTCAAGAGCTCAAAGATCCTTTTAAGGGCCAATGCCATCCGGACGTCGGACCGGACATCGGGACATGATGCCTCGGCCTTGGCCGAACAGAGATCCAGGAAAAGACGGCAGGAGCGCCGGATTTGATCCAGGACGAGAGGAATGATCCGCTTCTCGCGGAATCGAAAATCGGGGTCGCGCGATTTCAAACGGAAGAGGGCCTCGATGACCTCGGCCTCGAGGCCCTCCGCTTTCTTCCGGTCGAGCTCGCCGAGCAGCATGTCGGCGGCGCGCGGCGTTCCGATCCTGGCCAGGACGTCGGGAATGGCCCGGCGGAGGTCGAGGCCCTTCCGGCCGTCCTCGAGATGGGACTTGAGGGCGGGCAGGGCCTTCTCCCCGTGCGCGACCAGGGCGTCGGCGGCGATCTGGCGGATCTGGGGATTGACCAAGTGGCCGATCAGGGCGGGCACCAGCTCCTTTTTGCGGATTCGGGCGGCGCTGGCGATGGCGTAATTCAGGACCTCGGCCGAAGGATCGGCCAGGAGGGCTTTCAGGCCTCGGACGACCTCCGCCGATGGGCCGCGCAGCCCCAGGAGCTTGGCCGCTTCCATCCGGGATATTTCATCGGCCCGGTTCGTCCCGCTCAACGTCTTATGGAGATAGTCGTCCATGACCTTACGGTAGGAATCGAGCTCGAGGATCTCCCGGATGTTCTTCTGCCAGTCCGCGTCATCGAGAATGTCGCCGACATCGAGGCCGGACGCTTCGGCCCCGACATCGAGGACCGAGTCCAGGGACCGGAGGCGGTAATCCTCGGCCTGGGAGGCGATGAGCTTCTTGAGCTCCGGGGTCAGATTGTCCTTTCCGACCAGGTCGAACAGGTTCATCAGGTACAGGGAGGAGCTTTTCTCCCGGCTCTGGATCGTGTCGAAGATAAGCCGGGTCATGTCGAGGTCGACCTTTTCAGCGACGAGCTTATGCCCGTCTTCCCAGCGCCGCTCGAGGTCCTGCTTGACGACCCGAATGTACTCCAGATGGATGAGCCGGACCAGGACGATCCAGACTACGATCAGGGCCAGGCTCAGAAAGCTGATCTTGCGCACCGGCCAGCCGAGGCCCGTGAAGGCGGCCAGAAACAGGAGCGCGCCGAGTCCGCTCGAGAACTTGGTCACGAATATATCGATGAAAAGCTTGGCCTTGTACTTGACGGCGGCCGGGACCGGAATGTAAAGAAGCTCGCGGACGGACTGGTTGATCGTGTTGTCCATTCCCTTATCGACCCCCCGGGCCGCGACCGCCCAGCCGAGAAGCGCCGCGGCCGGAACGACAAAGATGGATAGGGCTCCGGCCAGAAGAAGGACGGGCCCGATGACGAGGGCCGTTTTGATCCCGAATCGTCTCAGGATCGGCCCGGACACGAACAGCTGGAACAGATAGGAGATGATGAGCAGGATGCCGTAGAACGCGGCGATGAAAGCGGACCTGGCATCCTTGTCCGTAACGGCCCCTTGGAGGATCGTGTTGAACTGGAGCTCGAACAGGGTTCCGATAATGACGGCCAGAGCCAAGACTCCGGCCAGGAATGTCAGGTAGCGGTTTCTGCGCAGGATCCTGAACCCCTCTAAAGGATGGGATGGAACCGAGCTCCGCCTGTCCGGGACATGGGGACGCACTCCGTCTCCGGCTTCGACCCTCTCCCGCCGGCGGTGAAGGGCTTGGACGACGACGAAGGTTCCGACCAGGACGACCGGACAGACGAGAAGGAGGCTCTCGGTGCCGATGATCCGGGCCAGACGCCCGGCCGACAGCGATCCGCAGATTCCGCCCAGCAGGCCGCCGCTGACCAGAAACCCGATGAGCCGCTTGGCCTGATGGGGATGGAAAACGTCGTTGACGGCGATCCAGAACTGGGTCACGGTCGTGGCGATGAAGACATCGGACCAGAACCAATAAATCAGACGCAGACCCGGCCAATGGGACTTGAACAGGAACCAAAACAGGACCAGGTTGGACATGAAAAACAGGATAGTCCCGGCCTGGTAGCGCCTGCGCGGAAGCCTCTCGATCAGACGGGCGTTGAGCGCGACCACGAAACCGATCAAGACGGCCGATAGAAGATAGGCGTAGGGAAGGTCCCCGGCCTTGAAGGAACGGAGGAGGAGGGAAAGCTTGACGGGTTTGATGATGTAGGCCGGAAACGTGATCAGGAAGAAGTACAGGAAGAGGAGGGCGGCGAACGGACGCTCCCCGGGCCGGATGTCGACGACCCGGGACAGGATGCGGTCGAAACGAGCGGCTTTCAAAGGAGGATCCGGCCCTTCCCTTCACCCCGAGGGCTTAGACCTTGGGGAAGCTCTGGAGAGCGGACTCCTCGGTATCGAAGATCTCCAGGACCCGGGTCAGCATGGTGACGTCGAAGATGAGAAAAATCTTCTTGGAAATCCGGGCCATTTTGAATTTCCCCCCCAGGTTCTGGGTCGAGATGAAACTCGCCAGGATCTCGCCCACTCCGAAGCTGTCGATGAACCGGACCTTCTCCAGGTTGAGGAGGATGTTCCGGAGGCCGGCCTCGAGGTGGTCCTTAACGACCTGGTGGAGAGTCACGTCCGAGATATCCGAGCGCTTGATCTCGCCCTCGATGTCGATGATCGCGACATCTCCTTGCGTTCGTTTCCTGATCTCCATTGAGAACTCGCTCTTCCTAAAGTTTTTATCAGAAGAGCGCGGCGATGTCAACCCATCGACTCCCCGACATGAAAACCTCCTCCGATTTAAATTTTGAAGAAAATCTTCTTGCTGTAGAGCGGAATGGCGACGGCCAGCCAGAAAAGGACGAAGACGATCGCGAAGGCCAGCGACCCGTTGAGCGGACCCGCCCAGGGGACGAACAGATGGCCGTACATCCAGGCCTTGAACGTGGTCCCGCCGACCGAGACCGTTTGGATGATCTTGGCCATCAGCGACGCTCCGGCATAGACGACGATGGCGTTCGTCCCGAAGACGAGGAAGGGAACGGCCCAGACCTTGAACCGGATCCCGTCGATGACGAGATAGCACAGTCCGAACAGGAGCAAGGCCGCTCCGGCCGTGAACAGGACGAAGCTCGGTGTCCAGAGCTGTTTGTTGATCGGGATCGCGGGATGGAGGAAGATCCCGGCCGCCGCCAGGAACGTCCCGGCGACCCATAGACCCGCCCATTTGGTGATCAGGGACCAGCGCGACCTCAGCCACTCCCCGGCCAGGACGCCCAGTAGGGTCGTGGCAACGGCTGGAAGCGTGCTGAGCACGCCCTCGGGGTCGAATCCTTCGAGGTAGAGATGGCCCCCCATGAGGTTGCGGTCAATATATCCGCAGAGATTCCCGGCCAGGCTCAGGTCGCCGGCTCCGTATCCGGAAACGGGAATGAGCTTCATGGCCAGCCCATAAACCGCCATGAGCAGGACGGCGGCCGTCGCCCTCACCCTCCAATTCCCTTTCAAATAGAGGAGCGACGCCATGAGATAGCAGATCGCGATCCGCTGGAGGACGCCCGGGATCCTGAGCGTCGCGAAATCGAACTTGGGGACGAGGTTGAGGAAAAGCCCCAGGCCGAAGATGATGACGGCCCTCGAAACGATCTTGGCGATAAGGCCGACGGCCCGAATGCCTTCGTCTTTGCGCCGGCCCAAGGACAGCGGGATGGCGACGCCGACGATGAACAGAAAAAAAGGAAAGATCAGGTCGGTCGGCGTCCAACCGTGCCAGGCGGCATGCCGCAGCGGCCAGTAAACATGGTCCCAGCTGCCGGGATTGTTTGCCAGGATCATGGCCGCGATCGTCAGACCGCGGAACGCGTCGAGGGATGAGAGCCGAGCGCTTTTCTCCGCCATTGCTAAAACTTCTCGGTCATCGCAGGAAAGCTCTTTTATACCAAGTCCTCAGGACTTTTTCGGCCGTCTTCCCGTGGGGCGAATACCCCTTGTCCGCGGCGCCGCCCTCGTCCGGATCGGGCGACCACTGCCACCAGTACATGCCCCGAAGCCAGTCCTCTCCCTGGATCGCCCGGAAGGCCGCTTCGTAGGCGTTGGCCTGGACTTCAAGGTCGACCGGCCCATTGCGCTGCCAATTCCAGGGATTCTGGGCGCCGCCCCGGATGCTCCGGTAGCCGATTTCGGTCAGGATCAGCGATTTGCCCCATCGGCGCGCCAGGGCGCGAAGCTTCGCGAGGTAGCGCGACCAGCCGGCGGCGAAATCCCCGACGGCCGGACGGATCTTTTCGGTCAGCGTCGGGTAGGCGTCCATCCCGATATAATCCAGGGCGTCCCACCAACGGACAGCCTCCGGTTTTGTCTCGACCTGGTCGTCCGCGTAGATGAGCCGGCCTTTATAGACGGCCCGGACGGCCGCGATCGTCTGGCGCCAGTCATTTTCCCGGCCTACGGTCGAATCGAGCTCGCATCCGACGCAGAACATGTCCGCGCCCAGGTTTTCGGCCATCGCGGCGTAGTGAACGATGAACTCCCTGTAGGATGCGAACCAAATAGCCCAATCCGATTCCATGAATCCGATGCCGATCTCTCCTCTCCAGCGCGAGGGCTCGCGGAGAAGGTCGACGTGGGGCTTGAGTAAAACCTCCAGCCCGAGGCTTTTCGCGTAGCGGATAATCGCGGACAAAGAGGAATCCGTCGGCGTTTCTTGCCCCGTCCGGCTGATGACCGTGGACTTGATCGTGTCCTGATAGCCGGTCACAAGGGCTTGAACCCAGCGGGCGTTGGCGGCCGCGAGCTCCATCATGGCCGCGCGGGGACCCTCGCCCTCGTATGCCCCGCTCCAGTATCCGGTGTAAGCGATCCCTTTCTGGAAGGCCGGGAGCGGGCCTTTGGGATCAACCGCGGGCGCCCCGGCCGTGGCGCAGGAGACTAAGAAAATCACTGCCAACGATGCGATCCGGCTGACTGTCATCCAAACGCTCATCGATCGGCTCCATTATGGTGCCGGAGGAGGGAATCGAACCCACACCCGAGTCGCCCCGGACTGGATTTTGAGTCCAGCGCGTCTGCCAGTTCCGCCACTCCGGCACCCGGTCGAAGCCCATAAAATATATGCGATTTCGCGCCTCCATGCAACTTTGATTAGGACCACTTCGCCTTCCAGGGATCGTACGCCCCGATTTGTACGAGGCTAAGTCGGTGATCGCTTCCACAATCCCGAGGAGCGCCACAAACGCGATAAGCATGCCGAAAGTTTGCGCAACCCAACGGAGCGACGAAACCGAAGGCCTGTCCGAAACAGCGTTCATATCGCATACCTCCTAACAGACGGGGGAAGAGCCCCTTTCAGCGTCGGGCAGACTCATGTCCCTCGAAGCTCGGAACTCCCCTCCTGGCTCGTCCTGTCTCACTGCCGGCGCCAAGGTGCGGCCCAGGCGAGGCCACGATCCTCATCCGGAAGTCGTGCCCGGGGAAATAAAGTTATGGGGTCTGGGCCGTCAGATTCTTGGGACGATGCAGGAAGTAACTGATAATGAAGAGGACGCCTACGATGATGAGAGGCAGGCTAATCATGACGGAGAAGTTGAGGGCCTGGGCCGTCCTGACGCTCCGGTAGCCTTTCGAGGCTATGTGAAGAAGACGGTGGTAAGTGGAAATGTAAACGTACGCAGCAGTCGCCAGCCCGATGAGCGCTATCAGGATGCCGCCGACAAGCTCACGCTTCCAGGCAATGATCAGGATGATGATCAGCAGGACGGACATCAAAAAGGGCGGCGCCATCAGAAAGCCGAGGATCTGCCGCCCGAGGCCGACTTTCCCCTCAACGGCCTCGAGAGCCCACATGCCGATGAAGACAATGGCCAGAATGCACAGAATCCTCGCCACCCACCGAATCGTGGAAGCCAAACGGGATGATTTATTTTTCGGGGCTTCCATGCCAACCTCCTTTATTGAGAGATAACTAAATTCGGATTGCCTCACCTACGTTCAATCATGATCTGAACCCATCAGCATTGTGGGCTCGGCAGGAGTGCTTGAGAAGCCGTTTTACGCGTGCGATGACCGACGGCCAGTCCAGATCCTGATTTTCCCCTCGAACCTATTAACTATATAGGTTCTGCCTGAATAGATGTCAAGTATGGTGCGGAATCCCAGAATTTGGCTTTACCCGTAACCGCCTCAAAGCCCGGTAGAGAGAGATCTAGGACGTGGGAGCGCTCGAACCTCATCCCGGCCGCTGAGCAGGGGTTGTTTCGTGCGGGGCCGCTGCCGAAGCCGCTAAGCGGGTCGCGAAGGCCTCCTTCGCAGAGTCAAAAACGCTGAGAACGAAGACTTTCTCGGGCCCGTCCGTGTGCACAATTCTGAGCACACTCTCTTGTAGCATGTCCATAACGTCTTCATCTCGCATCAGTTAAGGAGGCAGTCCGGTTGCCTTCTAAGCAGCGGGTCGGAGGTTCGAATCCTCTCAGGTACGCTCACCGCGGAAACGCGCCTCATTAGGGATAGACGATCGGACGGGAGAAGGATTCTCATTGTGGGGGGAAAGAGGGGATTGAAACGAGCGCAAAGTTAGCAGTAAGATCAGATAGATACAGTAGGTAGGAGGGAGTCAATGAGATTCCTGGCTGCGGTGCTGGCCTTGATTCCGGGCGTTTTCTCCATCGTTTCGGACCCGGATGCACTGGGCATCGGTCTTGGAGCCGTTTTTCTCTTGGGCCTTTACGTGGCCTGGCGGACGAGGATCGTCGGCGGAATCATCTTGATTGTCATTGGGGCCCTTATGCTGTTGTCCTTTTTCATAAACTTATTGAGTCCGGGGGAGATCCCAGGGGGTGTTCTTGGAATCCTCACTTGGATCGCCTTCATCCTTTTCCCGATCGCGAGCGGAATTCTGTTCATCTTTGCGGGGAGGAAAAAGCTTCAGAAATAGAACGCTCCGGTCCACAAGTTTTTAGGATTCGCGGTTAGGCAGACCTCTCCCCATGTCACTTCGGTGTCACAGATTGTGCTAAAACTCGTCTACTTCGGACTAAAGGTGCTTAAGAGGAAAACGCTGGAATCCTTGGATTGTCTGGGGGAAACAGGGGATTTAATCTGGCTGGGAAGCAAGGATTCGAACCTCCGACCTTTGGATCCGGGAGGGAGGCCGACGACCTATCCCTATTTCAGGATGTCCTCTTCCCCTCTCTGTGCCTTTGCCAATTGCAAGTACTTCTTCCCCGATATGATTGCCAGAATTGCGGCGATCAGGTTCGCTCCAATACAGACCAGCATCAAGATCGCCTCTGCGTGGAATCCTTCATAGAACTGCAGAGAATAGACGGCAAGTTGGAACACCATGAAGTCATGTAGAAATAAGAGGAGCGCCCCAAGATAAAGGGGGCCGCTGAGCATTCTGACGCCGCGCCGGCTCAGAATGACAACGGCCAGCAAAACAACGACCGCAACCAATTGGATTGTAAAAAATATCTTGGAAGAAGAATCGACGCGGTCGGCAATCGCCTCAGGATGCGCGGCCAGTCGAGGCACGAACAAGAGAGCCCACAAAGCGGCCACTCCGATTGCGATTGCGGTTGCGGTATAGACCATGCGCCGCGAAGTGGTTTCTTTGTCCATCACAGATACCTCCTCCCAATGCTGATCACTAGTTTATATCAGAATGCTTGACAACAAAATAGGGGGGGGAATGTGGCGTGCCTGAGAGGATTCGAACCTCCGACCTTTGGATCCGGAGGCTCCCGGTGCTCTGGCACGAACGGGGATCCGGGCCCGGGCATTCAGTTTGTCGGCTTGGTGTCCGGCAGGTCCTCGCCCGCTTTCTTTATGTATCTCCGGCCTTCCTCGTAGATGTCAAAATCCTCTTTCCTGTCCAGGCGCACTTTTTTCCTCTGTCCATCATCGGTCCGGAAAATTACAAGATATGCGTGCTCGGAGAGGGTCCAGGTCTTCTTGGCCTCGACGGTCCCCGACCATTCCTTGCGGCGATCCTTTTTTCTCTTAGACCAGGGGAAGAAAGCGAGCAAGTCATCCAAGACATCAAGTATGAAATCAATCATTTCGAACCCTCCTTCTCATCCGGCCCCTCACCAGTCTCGGGGCAGGGTCTCCGCCCGCCGGACCTACCTTCCCGTTGCTTATTTTAGCGTCAGCCCGATCCTCTTTTTATCTTTCGCCCAATAAATATAGAGCGCTTTGCCTTTTACATTGGCGAGAGGGAGAGTTCCCCAGTAGCGGCTGTCGTTGCTATTGTCGCGATTATCTCCGAGAACGAAACAATGGCCAGCGGGTATCTTAAGCGGGCCGAAGTTGTCCCGGCTGTTGTCTATGACGATATCCTCGTGGACCTTGTATGATTCCTGGAGGGGTTCGTTACCGATAAAGACTTGCTTATTTTTTATTTCGACCGTTTCGCCTTCAAGAGCGATGACACGCATGAGAAATTGCTTTGTGGGATCTCGAGGATACTCGAAAACGACTAAATCCCCCCGCTTAGGCGCCTGGTCGCTAAAGCCTTTTGGGTCCGTCATCAAGAAATCGTCTTTTTGAAGAGTCGGCATCATGGAGGCCGTAGCAAACTTGTACGGTGAGACGCCTAGAGACGTCATCCAAATCCTTGCCGGAAAATTCATCAAGCCGAGATAAAGGATGATAAAGAATACATAGACGCCGAGTGTTTGATATTTCTTGAGCTCGGTTTCCCTCCCCCGGCGCGCTTGGATGAAGGCGTGGACGATAACGAACAACCAGAAAACAAAGACGGCTAGGACGAGCGCCATGAACCCGCTAAAATGGCGCGGCCAGCCGGCCAATCCCCAAAGAAAAGGTAGGGCGACAGAGAAGACAAAGAATATAATTCCAAGGACACCTTTCCCGTTATAGATCTGTCCGAGACCAGGAACGAGCAAAGACAGAAGGGCGGCGATGAACGGATTCCTTTTTTTCTTTTCGGCGGTCATGATTCCCTCCCTACGTTCGTTGATTTCTTGGTTTCTTTTCCCCCCGGGGACCCGCGAGCCCAGCTCATCGCAGCGTTCTCTATATCGCGCAGAAAGGAAAAGAAATTGACCTCTGGCACGGGATGGCTTTCCCTCCCATTAAGCCCGGAACCTCTCTCCCTCGGTACGAAAAGATGATATTCCCAAGCTTGATTCCATGTCAAGGACCAGTATGGAGAACGACTGAGTTATCATAAGTCCGGGGCCTTAAGATTGACCTGCCACCCCTTAAACCGATCCAGGCATAATGAGAAAAAGACCTGAAAGGAAGGAGTCATTATGAGCAGGGTACGGTTTATGCCGGAACAAATCATTGAAAAGCTCCGTGAGGCCGAAGTCCTCAGAT
>Ga0315277_10009660_pt1 | contig 12301 bp, 10 predicted proteins | sample YL17G05_15_MG_FD_203695 | JGI IMG/M metagenome (GOLD analysis project Ga0315277, IMG submission 203695) | Sediment microbial communities from Yellowstone Lake, YNP, Wyoming, USA - YL17G05_15 | ecosystem: Environmental > Aquatic > Freshwater > Lake > Sediment | place: USA: Wyoming | collected... | reverse complement strand
GGCCCAGGTCGGCGCAGGCTTGCAGGGCACCGACGGCGACCAGGTCGTTGTAACACTCCAGGGCCGTCAGTTCAGGATGAGCGGCCAGCAGCGCGGAAGCGACGGCCTGCCCGCTTTCCACCACTGGCGAGCAATCGCGCACCCAGTCTGGCCGGTACGGTAGCCCCACAGCGGCCAGGGCCGCGCGGTAGCCCCTGGCCCGCTGGTGGCCACTGCGGGAGGCCGACGGTCCGGCCAGCAGCCCCACCGCCTTGTGGCCGGCCTGCAACAAGTGCTGGGCGACTGCCCGTCCGCCGCTCTCATCGTCCACCAGCACCACCCCTGCACCATCGCGGGTGGAAGGGATGTGCTCACGGATGTACTCATCCGCCTCATCCCCTGCATCCGTTTCCTCGAGTTCGCGGTTGACCAGCACGACGGCGGGATGGCGGTCTACCACCGTCTGCAACTCACGGTCGTCGAGCCGTGAACTGCACAGCACGATGCCGTCTACGCGCTTTTCTTCCAGCGACTGCAGCACCGCCGACTCGCGCAGGGGATCTTCGTCCGTGTTGCACAGAAAGACGTTGTATCCTGCGGCGTAGGCCACGTGTTCCGCGCCCCGTGCCACGTCAGAGAAGAACGGGTTGGCCACGTCGGGGATCACCAGCCCCAGGGTGTGCGTGCGGCGGGTGGCTAGCCCTCGCGCGATGTCGCTGGGGCGGTAGCCCATCTCCTCTGCCACCCGCAACACCCGGGCGCGGGTCTGCGGGTTGATCTCCCCTTTGGCGTTGATGGCTCGCGAGACGGTCATCAAGGAGACGCCGGCCTCGCGGGCGACGTCGGACATAGTGACGCGGCGGGACAAGGTTCGCTCCTCGGCGGGTGGACATCGGAGTGTCATGCTCACCTGTCGTCGTTAGCGCTCACGTGAGCGCTAACGACATGATACAACCGCTCCCGCTGTTTGTCAACCGGCAGATATGGAGACCCCACCCTCACCCCAACCCTCTCCCTGCCAGGGGGAGGGGGTGAATGATCACGATGCCGCGCTAGCGGCCAGCAGTTCGTTGAGCATCGGCTCGACCGTCGCGGGATCGCGCACGAGCGGGTCGCTCGCCAGCGCGGCCAGGGCCGGTTCGCGCTGTCCGGTCAGTGCCGCCTCGACGATCAGTTCCTGCCGGGCCACGTGGGGGGCGATCACGGCGTAGACTGCGTCGGGGAGCGCCCCCACGGCCAGCGGCCGCACCCCCAGCCGCCCTACCTCCGCCATGCATTCGACGACCGCCTCGCGCGGCAGGTTGTCTATCTGCCCCCGGTTGGGCACGTTGACGACGAACTGGCCGGTGGGCCCGCCGGCCAGCGCCGCCATCACGCCCGCCAGTTGCTCCTCTGATCGGCGCAGCGGCTCCCAGGCCCCGGCGACGAACTGCTCGATCCGCACCCGGCGCGCGCGCGCCATTTCCTCGCGCTGCGCCACGTTCGTCAACAGGATGCCGTACCGGCGGCCAAACGCGGTGGTTTCGGTTAGAAAACCTGGGAAGAACTCGGCCACGTGGCGGTCGCCCGCACCGAACAGCACGCCGAGGTGCTGGAGCAGCGCCAGTTTGACTGCCAGCCGGTCTATGAAGACGTCGAAGGGGTTGTTCAGTTCGACCTCGCCCACGAACTCGAACGGGCCGTGTTCGGCCAGCCAGTCGTGCACCATGGCGATGCCGTCTCGCCCGCCGGCGTCGCAACGCAGGAGCACCGGCAGGTGGTTGATGCCGGCGACCTCGAAGGAGATCGTTTCGACCGGCACGTTCAACAGCATCGCCAGGTGGTGGCGTACGCCGCTGACCTCGTGGCACAGCCCGATGGTGCGGATGGACGTGGCGCGGGTTACGCCGCGGCAGATCGTCGTCATTGGGTTGGTCAGGTTGAGGAGCCAGGCGCGCGGGCACAGTTGCTCCATTTCGCGGGCGACCTGGACGGCGAAGGGAACGTGACGCAAGCCGCGCGCCAGCCCTCCCGGCCCGACCGTGTCGCCGACCGACTGGTAGACGCCGTAGCGCTCGGGGATCTCCAGGTCGTAACGCATGGCCGCCAGCCCGCCGATGGCCACGCACAGGATCACGAAATCGGCCTCACGCAGCGCCTCGGCGCGCTCGGCCGTGGCGCCAATGGTCATACCGCTACCTGCCTGCTCGACGATGTGCTGGCTGGCGCGGGTGAGCAGGTCGAGCGCGTCTGCGTCAATGTCGTGCAGCACGAGCGTGGCGCCGGCCAGCGTCTCAGTCAGCGCCATGTCGGTCACCAGCGTCGTCGTCCACTGGACGCTGCCACCGCCGATGAAAGCAATTTTCATGGATTCCTCCGTTACGGTTCGACGACGGTCGCTGCCACCGCGATCTCCACCCCTTCGGTGGGGACCACCTCGAAGAAGGTGTTGCCGACCTTCAGCGGGATCGGGTTGCCCTGCTCGTCCGTCAGCGTCAGCATATCGTCCCGCTTCCAACGCTGCCAGAAACCGTCTATCCGCGTGCCGTCGCGAAAGATGGCGGCGCGGTTAGAGTCCCACAAGGCGAACTGGATCGAGAGCGCACCGCTGTGGGGCTCCTCGACGATGTCGGTGTCCCAGTGCGGCACGTAAAGCACCACCACGTTGGCCGCGCTGAGCTGCTGCCCGTCGAGCGCGTCGGTGTGGGGCTCTCCGTCGGACCAGCGCAGGTAGCGCCCGCTGGCTTCGTCGTAGCGCCACTCGGCATCCAGGCTGCGGTACGGGATCAGGATGCGAGACGCAGGCTGGCCGGCGACCATGGGCTGTTCGGCAAACACCATCCCCTCCAGTGGCTGCCGCCCACTGATGCCGTGCGCCTCCGCCCAGGCGCGTACCCGCCCCGCGTCGGTGTACCCCGTATGTTCCAGCGGCACGTCGCGGCTAAAGTCGCGGTAGAAGGGGTCGGGGTCCACCGTCTCTGGCAAACTGTAGGAGACGACCCGGTCAGGATAGAGGTCCGAATCTCTGAATATCTCTTTGACCCCATCACTAAAGCCCCAGCAGGCAAAGACTGCCTTGTAGATAGCGGGCAGTTCCAGGTCAATCAGGCGGCCGCTGCGCACCGGTCCGACCCGCAGCGGGTCCTTGCCCAGGTAAATGGCGGTCCAGCGACTGGCGAACCAGCCCTCGTTGTAGTGCTCGTAGATCAGGTCGGCGCTGTTGATGCCGGCCTGGGGCCGCACGTACTGGCCCGGCCAGTTGGAGATCTTGATCGCCACTGGCACGCGCTCCAGCAGGCCGGGGTCGGCCACCACTTCGCCGGTGAGCGGATTGACGTTTGCGGGCCACGGCGTCGGGGTGGGGGTGAAGGCAGGGGTGGGGGTAAACGTCGGTGACGGGGTGAAGGTCGGGAGCGGCGTGCTCGTTGGTACTCGTGTGCGGGTCGGCGTGGGGGTAGCCTCCACTGTCTGGGCGCTGCAGCCGCCCAGCGCCCCCGAAACGAGCGCCACCGCCGCCAGCCCGGCCGCGATCCAGGCCAGGACGCGCAACCCTCTTCTGTGCCCTTTGTGGTTCATTGTGGTTGGCCTCCGATCATCAGATTGCCTGTCTTCTGATTTCATTATACTTCACGGCTGTGCGTGTGGCAAACTTTCCCCCATTTGACTGAGCGGACCGGTGAGCGCGCCTATGCCAATTTCAGTTCTTTATTCTGCATACGCTCTAGAAATGGCTTTGTTCCGTACACTGTAACCCTTGGGGTGCAACTGTTTTTGCTCTTCAAGGGGGAATTCAACGGCCTCGGGTTTGATGTGAACATACCTGGGAGCCTGGATATCTCCAAGCCGCTGAAGAAGTACATCCCTTCCCTCTGATAGCCTTCCAAGAAGAATAGGAGGGGCACATATTGGATCGAAATATACCTTGCGGTCTCGTTGAATACACAGGTTCAGCCCCTCGAATGACGTTTGTGGTGGCCACGTAGGTGGCTCAAAAGGGTGCCTGAAATCGCCTGCTTCAGGCGCTTGTCGCCAGTTTTCGAGCCAGGCAGCCGCGGTCAGGTTCTCTGGGTTTATCAATGAATTCCTGCGCGGATCGTCAACCAGTTTGTGAATCTGTCGCTCAAGAATATCATCCAAAGTTGGCCTGAGCTGTTCGTATTGCCACAATCTTCGGCTGACACGGTGATACGGGACCTCGATCCGGGGATCTTCTCCGCATTCCTGGCGTGCCATTTCCACCACGGCAGGGATGTCATCCAGGCCTTTACGATCAATGAAGATTTGCCAATCGGCGTGGAATCCCGCTTCCTTGGCCCTGCGGGTTGCCAACACGATATCATCGAAAGCACCCTTGCGGCGGACAAACCAGTCATGGTGCTCCCGCAACCCGTGAAGGGTCAGACATAAAGTGTGCATCCCAATGTGGTGCATCCGTTCGAGGAGAATGGGATAATCCGTTCGCCTGGCCAGGCCGAAACCGTTGGTAACCAGGTAACCGCCATGATCAACTGAGAAGCGCGGATCGTAGATTTCAGGAAAGTCGGGGTGTGCGGTCGGTTCATAACAATGAGCGACGAGCGGACCCCATTCGTCACTGATGGTGCGTAGTTCGTCCAAGGAATAGAAACTTCCGTAGGGAGGACGGCCATCGCGTGCACAATGACGGCAAGTATCTGGACAACCGGTAGCATCAATGTCTACCCACATAACACACCTCGGTTTCAGAGGCTCAACCTGTTACTACGCCGAATTGCCGTTCTAATCGCCTCGTATGCAGATGCTGCTCCTGGAGGCTGGACGCAGCGGCTTTAGCCTTGCCTCTACGTCGGCTCATTGTATGCCAGAACAGACAGGATCGCAAGCCAAACTGAAGCCGGGTCTCTCCCACGCCAGCACCGCGCAGAGTCTCCCTCTTGCCCCTCATCCCCTTCTGCTGTACAATATTGGTCACGGCAATGGCACAAGCCTGGTTCATCCCTGGAATACCCGGCCTACCCGGCCCACCGCTGGCCCGCTACCGGGCCTTGCAGCCGGCCCGGGCCGTGGGGGCCTACGTCGAGCGGTTCACCCGCCCCGGCGACCTGGTCGTGGACCTGTTCTGTCAGGGGCCGGTGGTCGTGCGGGAGACGGTCGCCGCGGGCCGCCGCGCGCTGGGGCTCAGCGTCAATCCCCTGCTCCTCGTCGCCGCGCGCCTGGGGCTGGACCGGCCACAGCCCCCCGCGCTCAACACCGCCTTCACCCGCCTGGCCGATAGCCCCAAGGGGGACGTCCCCTTGCGCCGCTACCTGGCCTCCCTCTACCGCTCGGCCTGCCCCGCCTGCCGTGTGCCAGGCGTGGCTGAGTGGTTCGCCTGGGACCGCGACGGGAACCGCCCGTTCAGGAAGGGGGTCCGCTGTTCCCACTGCGCGGCTGTGCAGGAGGGGGCGCCGGACGACGAAGACCTGCAGGCTGCCCGCCGCATCCAGCCGCACGGCCTGGCCTACTATTACGCGCTCGACCGCGTCGCGCCGCCGGCGGACCCGGTGCGGGAGCGGGCGGCCGAATTGGTCGCACTCTATACGCCGCGCAACCTCTCTGCGCTGATGGACCTGGCGATGCGGCTGGCAGGCTTGGAGGCCGGCGAGGAGGTGAGACTGGCGCTGGCCGCCACACTACTCGACTGCTTCGACCTGGGCTCTAGCCTCGATCCGTACGGCGAGGAACGGCCTCGCCCGCGTGTGTTGCGCCTGCCGGCGCGCTACCTGGAACGTAACGTCTGGACCTGCTTCGAGGAGCGCTTCTCGCGATTACTGGCGCAGGAGGATACGCTTCAATCCTGGGACGAGTCCGGTGTAAGCCGCACCGGCCTGAAAGAGCCGGTGCTGGAAAGTGTCCCAGCACCGCCTGTTTACGGCGGTGCGGCCCCGGCAGGTACCCCAGCACCGCCTGTTCACGGCGGTGCGCTCCCTCGCGCGACCGACGTCGCTTCGCTCGTACGAGGAGAGGCGCAAGGGTACGCGCTGGCCAACTGTTCAGCCCGCGACCTGGGGGAAATCGTGCCGCCCGGGATCATCGCCCTCATCTTCGCCGACCCTCCTCGACCCGACGGAGTCTTCTGGGCGCTCTCGGCGCTGTGGGCGGGCTGGCTGTGGGAGTCGCCCGCGGCCCGCATCCTGCACCCTTTCCTGAGCCGGCGCCGCTTCGAGTGGGACTGGCACTGGGGCGTGCTGCGGGCAGCGTTGAGTGCGGCCGGGCCGTTGCTGGCTGCCGGTGGCCACCTGGTTACCCTTTTCTCCGACCCCGACCCGACGCTGCTGGAATCGGTCTGCCTGGCCGCCAGCAGCGCGGGTTACGCTCTGGAGGGGTGGGGATATAGCCCTGACGTCGGCTACCGGCTGGTGTGGCGGATTGCGGATTGCGGAATGCGGAATGCGGAGCGCGGAGCGCCGATTGCGGTGGCTGACGCAGAGTCATTGGAGCGTGAACTGGTGGCGGTGGCGGCGGATACGGCGGTGAGCACCTTACGGGAGCGGGGAGAGCCGGCGGCCTGGACGATCTTACACGTAAACGTGTATACGGAACTTGCCAGGCGAGGTCTGCTGGCGCGCGCGGCGGCAGTCCCAGAGGGTGGTCCCCAACCCTTCTCGCTCGTCGAAGGCACGGTTCGCCGGGCGCTGGAGACTGCCCCGCTGGTGAAACTGGCGGAGCGAGAGGAGATGGAGGGCACCCTGTGGTGGCTGGCCGAGCCGCGCCAGGCCGCTGAACCGCTGTCCGAGCGGGTCGAACTCCTGGTGCGGGATCTGCTCCTCGAGCGGCCCGTATGGAGCCTGGACGAGCTGCTGGACGCGGTCTATGCCCGCTTCTCCGGCTCGCTCACGCCCGACCTCTCGCTGGTGCGGGCCTGTATCGCTTCGTACAGCGCCCAGGAGGGCCAGGCTCTCCGCTTGCGCTCCGAGGATGAACCCCAGCACCGTGCGGCTGAACTCGAGGCCGTGCGCGATGGCCTGGCGGCGTTGGGGCAGCGGCTGGGGTTCAGCGTAAAGTGGCGTGGCGGCGGCTGGGACGTGCGCTGGTTGGAGGAGGGGCAGGAGGTGTACCTCTTCGCCGTCTCGGCCACGGCGGTTCTCTCCCCACACTTGCTGGGCCGGACTGCGGGGAGGAAGCGCAAGGGCCAGCCCGCTGGCGAGCGGGCCTATCGTTGCCTGGTCCTGCCCGGCGGGCGGGCGCAACTGGCCGGCCTCAGATTGCAGCGCGATCCACGCCTGGCCCAGGCCGTCACCGTGGGAGGCTGGCGGTTCATCAAGTTCCGCCACCTGCGTCGCCTGGTCGCCGAGCCTGAACTCGACCGCCACGCGCTCAAGACCGTATTGGGGCTGGACCCGATCGCCGAGCAGGAGGTGGCGCAGATACCGTTGTTCTAGAGGATATTATGGTCTGTGGTCCGTGTTTCGTGTTTCGTGGTGCGTGAGTGCCAGACGGAATACGGAATACGCAGTACGCAATACGTAGAAGGAGCCTACCGATGAAAAAGGGCTATGTTGTCCTCCTGGTCATATTGTCCGTGCTGACGCTGGTGTCACTTGCGCTCAACGGAGTCGTGATCTATGGGCTGCTGCGGGCGCGGGAGGTCGTGCTGGCGACGGTCGCCGATGCCCGCACCATCGTCACCGGTGCCGGCGACGATACCTTCTCCTATACCCTGGAAGTGAGGCAGCGGATTCCGATCGCGGCCAGCGTCCCCATCAACGAAGAGGTGACGGTGCCGATCAAGACCACCGTGCCGATCAAGACCACCGTCGTCGTGCCGATCAACCTCGGCATCATCTCCTACAACCTGGACGTGCCCATCCGTACTACCATTCCGGTGAACCTGAACTTTACTGTGCCGATCTCCCAGACGGTAGACATCTCCACGACGGTGCCACTGAACGTGGACGTGCCGATCCACATCCCCATCGCCGACACGCCGCTGGTAGGGTACCTCGAGCAACTGGACCAGGCTCTGGGGCGGATTGAGACGCGGCTGAGGCCTTGACCCTTGCGAAGGCTCGCAACCTTCGCAAGGGTTGCAGATAGGAGGTGACCATGAGTGATCCACGGCTGGAAAGGCTGGCCGCATTGCGCCAGAGGGCGCAGGAGGGAGGCGGGGCGGAGCGGGTCGCGCGCCAGCACGCCAGGGGTAAACTGACCGCCCGAGAACGGTTGGCGCTGCTGCTGGACGAGGGATCGTTCAACGAACTGGAGCCGTTCGTCTCCTCGCGGGGGGACGAACTCGACCCTTCGGCGGAGCGGTATCCTGGCGACGGGGTGGTCACCGGCTACGGGCGGGTTGACGGCCGGACCGTCTACGTCTATGCCCAGGACTTTACCATCTACGGCGGGACGCTGGCGGAGATGCACGCGCACAAGATCTGCCGGGTGATGGACCTGGCGCTGCGCAATGGCACCCCCATCATCGGCCTGATTGACTCGGGCGGTGCGCGCATCCAGGAAGGGGTGCGCGCCCTGCACGGTTACGGCGAGCTCTTCCGCCGCAACGCCATCGCCTCGGGCGTCGTTCCCCAGATCTCGGTGATGCTCGGGCCGTGCGCCGGGGGAGCGGCCTACAGCCCGGCGCTGACCGACTTTATCATCATGGTCGAGGGGTCCAGTTTCAGTTTCGTCACCGGCCCCGACGTCATTCGCGCGGTCACGGGCGAACAGGTGGACGTGGAGAGGCTGGGCGGGGCGCAGGTGCACGCCACTATGAGCGGCGTGGCCCACTTTAGCATCCCCACGGAGCAGGAGGCGCTGGGCCTCTGCCGCCGTCTGCTCTCCTACCTGCCCTCGAACAACGTGGAGAACCCGCCGCACGCCAGGACCGACGACGACCCCTGGCGCATGGACCCCGCACTGAACGACGTCGTGCCGTTGGACCGCAGCGTGCCCTACGACATGTGCGAGGTCATCCATCGCGTGGTGGACGAGGAAACGTTCCTCGAAGTACACAGGGACTGGGCACAGAACGCCATCGTCGGCTTCGCCCGGCTGAACGGCCATCCCGTGGGCATCGTGGCCCAACAGCCGATGGTGATGGCCGGCGTGATGGACATCAACTCGTCGGACAAGATCTGCCGCCTCGTCCGTTTCTGCGATTGCTTCAACCTGCCTCTCGTCACGTTCGTGGACTCCCCCGGCTTCCTGCCGGGCATGGCGCAGGAGCACGGGGGCATCATCCGTCACGGGGCCAAGGCGCTCTATGCCTACATCGAGGCGACGGTACCCAAGATTTCTGTCATCACCCGCAAGGCCTACGGCGGGGCGTACGTGGTGATGAGCAGCAAGGGACTGGGGACCGACATCAACTACGCCTGGCCGTCGGCCGAAATCGCCGTGATGGGTCCCAGCGGCGCGGCCAACATCCTCTACCGGGATGAGATCAACCAGGCGGAGGATCCCGCCGCCGAGCACGCCCGGCTGGTGCAGGAGTACCGGGAGCAGTTCGCCAACCCCTACCGGGCAGCGGAAGCAGGGTTCATTGACGACATCATCGAGCCTCGCCAGACCCGCCCCAAGTTGATCGCGGCGTTGGGGGCGCTGCGGGAGCAATTCAACCCCATGCCCCCCAAGAAGCACGGGAATATGCCGGTGTAGGACGAGCGGACAGCCGACGGCAGACGGACGACGGTGGATGGTGTATAGTAGGCGGCAGGCAGTAGACGGAGGAAGATGACATGCAGGTGTTTGATCAGGCGGTGTGGATGACGGTCATCGGGATGGGGCTGACGTTCGGCGCGCTCGGCCTCCTGATCGTGGCGATGATGGCGCTCACCCGCTGGGCGCGTGGAAAGGCCGAGGCTGCTCCCTCCAGGAGTGAGCCCTCCAAGGCCATCCCAGCCGACGAGCGCGTGGAGGAACTGGAACGGGCCGCGGCCATCGCGGTGGCCGTCGCGCTGGCTCAGGCCGCCCGCCGCGCCGGACCTGCCTACGCCTGGCACACCGCCCGCCCAGAGGAGGAACCGAGCCCCTGGCAGGCCTACGCCCGAGGCCAGCAGTTGGAACAAGCCAAGACACATCAGACGTTGAGGTGGTAAATGGCAGAGTATCGGGTTGTGGTGGGAGACAGAGAGTACCAGGTCGAGGTCGAAGACGTCAATACGCAACCGGTGCGGACGGTGGTGAACGGGCACGTGATCCAGGTGTGGGTCCAGGAGCGGGGAGCCGCACCTGTTCTGCCGCCAGCGGAACCTGTCCCCGCTGCGGCTCCGGCTCCTCCGGCGGCCATCGTATCGCTTAAGTCCGCCGCTGCGCAGCCGGGGCCTGCCCCGGAGCGGGAGGTCCGCGCACCGATGCCCGGCTCCATCGTCAGCGTGGCGGTCCAGCCGGGCGAGCGGGTGGAGGTGGGGCAGGACCTGTGCGTGCTGGACGCGATGAAGATGAACAACCGCATCCGTGCGCCGCGCGCGGGGACCATCGCCCAGGTCCACGTCGGCCCTGGCCAGCAGGTCCAGTACGGCGATCCCCTGATGACCTTTGCCGACGTGCACAGGTAGTCACCAGCCATCAGGCCACTTGAGAGTTTGGGTGTGCAGGAGGAGTATCTATGGACGTAACCCAATTGCTGGCAGGAATCCGGGCCCTGACTTGGAACCAGGTGGTGATGATGGGAGTCGGGGGGCTGCTGATCTACCTGGCCATCGCCAAAGAGTACGAACCGGTCCTGTTGCTGCCTATCGGCATGGGCTGCCTGCTGGCCAACCTGCCCCTTTCGGCACTCATTGGCGAGGAGGGGCTGTTGACCCTATTATACCGGATCGGCGTGCGCACCGAACTCTTCCCCCTGCTGATCTTCTTGGGGGTGGGGGCCATGATGGACTTTCGGCCCCTGCTGGCCCAACCGGTGTTTGCACTGATGGGGGCGGCCGGCCAGTTCGGTATCTTTGGCACGCTCATGCTGGCAGTCCTCCTGGGCTACAAACTGAACGAGGCGGCCAGCATCGGCATCATCGGCGCGATTGATGGGCCGACCAGCATCTACGTCTCCTCCCTCCTGGCCCCCCACCTCCTGGGTCCCATCGCCGTGGCTGCCTACTCCTACATGAGCCTGGTGCCCATCATCCAGCCCCCCATCATGCGGTTGATGACGACGAAAGCGGAACGGCGCATCCGCATGGAATACGCCCCGCGGCCCGTCTCCCGGCTGGCGTTGATCCTCTTTCCGCTCGTCGTCACGCTGATCGTGGGTATCTTGGTGCCGCAAGCCACCCCCTTGATCGCCATGCTCATGATCGGGAATTTGCTCAAAGAATCGGGCGTAGTGGAACGACTCAGCAAGTCGGCGCAGAACGAGATCATCAACGTCGCCACCATCTTACTGGGGCTGGCCATCGGCAGCACCATGACGGCGGCCAGTTTCCTGAACCTGCGCACGCTGGGCATTCTGCTGTTGGGCCTCCTGGCGTTCGGGCTGGACACGGTGGCGGGCTTGCTGTTCGGGAAACTGTTGTGTGTCCTTTCGGGTCGCCGCATCAACCCGTTGGTGGGGGCGGCCGGCATCAGCGCCTTCCCCATGAGCGGCCGCCTGGTGCAGCGCATCGCCCAGGAGGAGGATTTTTCCAACTTTGTGCTGATGCACGCGATGGGGGCCAACACCGCCGGGCAATTGGGGTCGGTCATCGCCGGTGGTGTGCTCCTAGCCTTGATGGGGGCGGGGTAGGTGCAGATGAGTGCCGTACCCCGCCGCTCTGGTTTGTGACACTTGTCACTTTACAATACTTGGGAAAAGGGTATTATATGGGTTAACCATATTCGGGAGGGAGATGCATGGCAAAAGGTATGGTGATCATTGACGAGGATCGTTGTAAAGGGTGCGGCCTGTGTGCGACCGTCTGCCCTGTGCACATCCTCCAACTGGCACAGGGCCGGTTCAACGCCAAGGGGTACCCCCCCATCGAGGTGACCGACCCGGAATCGTGCACCGGCTGCGCGATGTGCGCGACCATCTGCCCCGACGTCGTCTTCACCGTGTATCGGCAGAAGCGGCAGCCCAGACAGGCGGCCGCCACTGCAGGAGGAGGTTACTAGAGCATGGCGAAAGAATTGCTCGAAGGAAACGCTGCCATCGCCGAGGCGGCCATTCGGGCGGGGGTCGAGGCCTATTTTGGCTACCCCATCACACCCCAGACGGAGGTATTGGAGCATTTCTCCGAACGCCTGCCCGAGTTGGGCCGCGTGTTTCTGCAGGCCGAAAGCGAGGTCGCGTCCATCAACATGGTCTACGGCGCGGCCTGCGCTGGCGCACGGGCGATGACCTCCTCTTCCAGCCCCGGCATCAGCCTCATGCAGGAGGGGCTTTCCTACATTGCCTGCTCCGAGGTGCCGGCCG
>Ga0315277_10009659_pt1 | contig 12303 bp, 13 predicted proteins | sample YL17G05_15_MG_FD_203695 | JGI IMG/M metagenome (GOLD analysis project Ga0315277, IMG submission 203695) | Sediment microbial communities from Yellowstone Lake, YNP, Wyoming, USA - YL17G05_15 | ecosystem: Environmental > Aquatic > Freshwater > Lake > Sediment | place: USA: Wyoming | collected... | reverse complement strand
CCAGCCGCGAGAACTGCATTTGCTGTGGCAACGAATGTTGTTGCAGGGACAATTACTTCATCTCCCCAGTTTGCGCCAAACTCATGCAATGATGCAAGAGACGCGATGCAAGCATCTGTTCCTGAATTGGTTGCTATAGCATATTTATAACCAAATTTTTTTGCGAATTTGTTTTCAAACTCCTTTACATTTTCCCCTTCTGTAACCCAGTTTTTATCTAAAGCTTTTTTTATTCGGTCTCTGGCAGTATCACCTATGACTAAATCTCCAAAATTTATTCTCATAGGTACTCTTCCTCTTGCGCATAATATATTATTTGACTACCAAGTTGCTCGAATTTAAACGGTACATAAAGTAAGTTTCTTAGTTTTTCTTTAACATTTTTTTGTTTTTTGGGTTCAACAAAAAATAGAACAAATCCACCTCCACCGGCACCTAATAGTTTGCCTCCCAAGGCCCCTGCTTTTCTTGCTTTTTCGTAAATATTATCAATATACGGTGTCGTGATTTTGTTTGTTAATTCTCTCTTAATCATCCAACTTTCATGCAAAAGTTTACCAAAATCTGTTAACTCTGAATCGCTTCCATTTAGTATGTCAATTGATTCGTCTACCATTTCTGCCATACGTTTTAATTCCTCTTGTTTGTGTGGCGTCATTTTAATTTGCTCTTTGGCCAAATCTGATGCAGTTCTGGAAAAACCAGTAAAATATAACATTAAATGATTTTGCAAAAGATTGTATTTTTTTGAAGACAACGTAATTGGTTGTACCTGAAACTCTTGGGAACCATCAAATTCAATTTTATTAAAACCTCCAAAAGCCGTAGTAACTTGATCTTGTGAACCAACATTTTCTTTTATCATTTTTTGTTCAATGTGTATGGCGTCTAAAGCGAGTTTCCTTTTTGCTACCATCTTACCATTAAGAGCATACAATGCTTTGAGCAACCCAACTGTAAAGGAAGAACTTGTGCCCAGTCCAGCTCTTGCAGGCAGATCACCATCATGATGTATTTCAACACCTCGATCTACGCCTATGAAATTAAAGCATTCTCTTACGGCGGGGTGCTTTATCTCAGAAATGCGTTTAACTTTCTCTTGTTTGCCGTATACAATGCGATGTTTATGTTTAAAAAAAGGTGGGAGATATCGACAAGTTATGTAACAATATTTATTTATCGAAGTAGCCAATACTGCGCCTTTGTTTTTTTTGTACCAAACTGGATAGTCTGTACCACCACCAAAGAAAGATATCCTAAACGGTGTCCTACTTATAATCATATATTTCTCCACCAGTTATGTAATCCTTATCGTTATATCATTTAAATCCATATCTCATATTTTATAAACTTTGTTTATAAAAATTTCATCATTTTTTAGGTATTCTTTGGGAATTTCTGCGCTAAATAAAAATCTTTTAGGTGATTATATTCTTTAGCTTCAAAGATTACACATCTTTGTAGGACCCAGTCAAATAAATTTATTGCAAACGGCTCGTTTCTTTTCATTAGATTTTGCATGATACGTGAGTTTCTCAACTTATCTTCTAGAGCTCTAAACATCAATACCTTATATTTTTTAAATGCTGAAACATGGAGACGACTGTTCAGTTTTTCCCACTTTTGCACATAATACTCAAATTGTTCCTGAGCGATTTTTTTATCCAATATATTTGATTTTCTTACCTCGTCGACTATACGCGTATGTAATGCACCGGCTTCACGAGCGAAGAGAGTTACGTATCCCAAATCTAAAACAGCTAGATGCGAATCTGTATCCGGATAATATGTCCGAAATCTTTCATTTAGATATCCGATCTTTTTTAACACAGAGGTTCTAAACACATGTGTTTTACTTAGCACTAAAATTTGTTTCCAACTTCCGACATTTGGAAAATTTGAACGAGTTAATTCTACAAACTTTGGGGAAACCAGTCCAATTTCAGGATATTTATCCATAATCTCGCAGCATTTTATTAGAACTTTAGAGTCAACGATAAAATCATCAGACGGCCAAAAAACATACTCGTATTTCATTTTTTTAAAACAAGCATTATATGCTTTAACACATCCTGTCAACCCACCCATTTGGACTAGGGTAACATCTTTTTGATTCTTTAGGTATTCAATTGTGCCGTCATTTGATCCGCCATCCCCAACAATGATTTCATACGGATAATCGCCTATTCCTTCACGGATTGAGTCTATCAGTTTCTTTATGTGAATGAGTCTGTTGTATGTAGGGACACAGATGCTTATAGCCATAATCAGGATCTCTTCTAATAATTAGTTTATTTACAATTTAAATGCTCGTGAATTGAATCAAATACTTCGTGATAAATTTTATAATTTTTTATTAAATCCAATAACATCTCTCGTTGGTCTTCGGGTAACTTCTTTATCATTTCTTTCTCTTTCTCAAAATGCTCATTTAATTCTCCAAGGCAATCATGGTAATTTTTCCCTGTTAATTCTGCAGATCTTAGTATCTCAATCAATGCCTCTGCCGCTTGAGCTCCAACGATCTCTTTCTCCATATCTTTCCACAGATTATGTGGGTTACGTGGATGTCTTGCAAACGGATGCCCATACGCCACGATATGATTTAGGTGTCCAGCTATTTTGCAAATAACATATGCTGGGAAAAGATCCGAATATCTTTTTGAATTAGGTGGTGTTAGATATGCTGGTAGGATTTCTCGTGCCATCGCAGTGTTTTGGTTGTTAAATGTGCACCATGTTCCGGGGAATAGACCAAACGTTGAGCCTAAATCTGGTTTCATACCCGTTACTCTTATAGGCCAAAAGAGACGCGACACAGCGTCGATATCTGGATCTCCCAACCAAAAACCAGCGTTCACTACGACTTTTTTTTTGGCATGGCGTATATTAAAATTATCTTTCTTATAATTTCTTTTTGACCATGGAAGACCACGATGGAAAACTGGCAGGTTATTTTCTTCTATTAAATAATGGCATGCATTGAACCATCCTGACGGTGATTCGATAAGTGGCAATTCCCTTTCAGTACCAGCGATTCCATGACAACCAAAGAAATCATGATCCGTAGCGTAGTTGTCGTCGTCAACAGTTATCATTATATCAAAATTTCTTAGATATGCTATTACTTCACCCAATAACTTTCTATCCGCACAATTATAAGGGAAAATTTTGAGCAATTTCGGGTAATCTTTCAGCTCCTTTTCTTGATCTTTAAGACTTAGATAATGAATTGGATACGAGTACTCTGAGGTGAGTTTGTTACAATACTTAGGGGCCTCGGCTGGTGTTTTCTGGTCGCCTATTACAAAAAATTCTATGTTTTTGTGTTTATAGGACGATGCATTTTTGCAGTATGACTCCAGCATTACGGGCATGTTTATAGTCGTTGTCACAACGGCCGTTTTATTCATGTCTTGCCCGTATATTGTTATGTTTTAAGTAAATTTCTCTGTATTTTATGGGTTAACATTTCTTCTATATGCTTTACAGCGTCCATGCCAAACTCGTCTCTAATCATTTTTGTATATTCTGGGTTACGGTAATATTCATCAAAGGCTTTGTCCCTAAATGCCAGGATTTCTTCACCTGATAGATATTTACTTGGTAAAGGAGTTGTTTCTTTGCTTAGCTGGGCGTAACCGAGCCATGTTTCAGGAAGCCTTGCACCATTTTTAACGCTCTCTTCATACAATTTTGAACCGGGGTATGCCATAACGGTGTAAAAGTTTACATATTCGCATTTCAGTTCTTTTGCTAAATCAAGAGTTTCCTGCATAGTTTCCATATCGTCTTCAGGTAATCCGAACATGAAATTGCCAATTATGTAAATCCCTGCATCGTGAGTCATTTTCATCGCTTTTCTTATGTGATCTTGGCCAAACTGTGTTTTATTTACATCGTCTCTGACTTTCTTGCTACCGGCTTCTATTCCATAACAAAGCCAGTTCACACCTGCTTGTTTCAGTTTATTCAAAACACGTTCATTTACGGTGTCAACACGGGCATATGCCCAGATATTTAGTTTAAGACCTTTTTGAATTATCAAATCACAGATTTCATTTACACGTTTTTCGTTTAAAACGAATAACTCGTCGAGAATTTTTATGTTTTTTACCTTGTATTTTTTGGTGAGCATCTCTATTTCTTCTACCACTTTTTTTGGGCTACGAAAACGGATGCCAGGTTTGCATTCGTACATTGTGTGTATGTTGCAATACGTACAATTAAAGGGGCATCCTAAACTGGTAAAAAGAGCAGCATAAGGTTTTCTATTTTTAAGGTCTTGAAAACAATGCCAGTTGTGTGCTCGATATTTATCCATTGGTAGTAGGTCCCATGCAATGAACGGGAGCGAATCTAGATTTTGAATTATGTCAGCTAATCCGTTAGAAACTATTTTTCCATCTTTTTTATACCACAGTCCCCTTATGTTATAGTTAAATTCTTTTGATTTTACCGTTTTCAATAGGCTGAGGGTCGTGTTAAGTCCTTCACCCACGCAAACAAAATCGGCCTTTTCCTCCTGTAGTGTTCTTTTTGGTAAGGACGAAGGGTGAAGTCCGCTTAGCATCAGTATTATTTCAGGTTTTTTCTTTTTCAGTTCTGTAATAATTTCTCTTACTGCCACCATCTTCGGTGTCGATGATGCTGAAGGGTTAATTCCCATTACCACGATTTCAGCCACTAATGGGTTTTCTTTTGCAATTCTTTCTGCTGTTTCTTTTGGAGAAAGATTTTCTGCTTCTGCATCAATTATTTTAGCAGAGTAGCCATGCTCGCGGACATAAGCTGCTTTTAAACCACACCAAATGGGCGGTTCTATGCCTGTAAGAGTTGAAGCTAGAGGCCCATATGCCTCTTTCTTTGCATTCGGATTAGCAAAAAGGATATCCGTTGTCATTACTTCATCTTCTTTTGCCACAAAAATCTAGAACTGTCTTGGCGACTGATTTGGTATCTAAACCTATGGTTCTTCGAATTTCTTCTCGTCCACCGTAAGTATAGCAGTATTTATCTGGTATAGCTAGACGTTTCAATGGTACATTCATATTATTATCAGCTAATGTCTCAGCGATGATGCTGCCAAGTCCACCATCTAATAAATGTTCCTCTAACGTTACAACTTTTTTTGATTGTTTGATGTAGTTTAATAATGATTTGGTATTCACCAGCTTCAAACGATATAAATCCACGACAGCAACATCTATAGATTGTTTTTTTAGCAAATTAGCTACTTCTAACGCCTTGTGTACCATGTTACCTGTTGAGATTATGCAGACATCCTTCCCTTTTTTAAGACAGGTAAGTCCGTCCTTAAACTCCTCTTTTTTGTCGTATATAGTGGGTAAAGGTTCTCTATCCATTCTAACGTACATCGGGCCTTTGCTTTTGCATGCTATCTCAGCACATTTGGAAGCCATTACGTTGTCGGTTACATTCATTATCGTTATATTTGGCAACGCTCTCATTATTGCAATATCCTCTGTTGTATGATGGGTCGGCCCTGAATCTTCGTAACTAAATCCGGCACCTACTCCTACACAGGTAACAGGGAGTTTCATAGCACACATATCTACTTTTATCTGTTCATAACATCTTAACGTAATAAACGGTGCAATTGCGTATGTAAACGGGATTTTTCCGCCTAGGGCTAGCCCACATGCAACAACAATCGCATTTTGTTCCGCGATTCCTACATTTACAAATTGAGCGGGCATGTCTCTTCTGAATTTATCAAGACTTGGGGCGCCCATATCGGCATCAACAAGGACAATATTCGGATCTTTCTTGGCTAGCTCGTATAACTTATCGAAGAATGCATCTCTCATCGTTTCTGGCATCTTATAATTCCTCCTCGCACAGCTGAGATTTTGCAATCTTTGCATCTTCGCCTTTTGGGGATATTCCATGCCATAGTGGCTCCCAGCAAAGATGGTCAGCTCCCTTACCTTTTGTTGTATCTGCAATAATTAACGTGGGCTTAGTAGATCTTTTCGAACGGAAATTGTGAAACGCTGAAAGAAGTTCTTCAAAAGAATGGCCATCTACATTCTTTACATTCCAACCGAATGCCTTCCATTTCTCGTCCATTGGGTTTAACTCTACAGTATCCTCTGTAAATTCCGTTGCGCACATCCAATTTCTATCTATTATAGCAAAGAAATTATTAAGTCTGTAGTGACTTGCGAACATAGCCGTTTCCCAAATTGATCCCTCGTAACATTCGCCGTCTCCAAGAAGAGTAATTACCATATGGCGTTCTCTGTTTAGTTTTGCAGCTAATGCCATCCCTGCTGCAATTCCAAATCCATGCCCAAGTGAACCTGCGGTAATTTCCGCGCCAGGTACATCGTGCTGCAGATGCACACCAAACTTGCCATTTTTCTGAACGAAATAATTTAATTCTTTTACAGGGAAAAACCCTAAATCTGCTAGTATTGGGTACAATATAACACTTGCCTGTCCTTTACTCAATATAAATCTATCGCGTCTGTTCCACTTTGGATTTTTTGGGTCGTATCTAAGGACTCCTCCATGGTATAAAGCAACTAAAATCTCTGTGCATGAAAATGAGGATGTAACGTGACCAGTACCTGCTCTTACACACATATCAAGTATCTGGTTACGAATTTGATTTGCTTTCTTTTCTAACTGTTTTATCTCTTTTTCACTTATTTCACATGTCATGTGTTTTTCACCTTTTGAAATTACTTATTTATAAAATTCTTTGCTTGAATTATTTTGTATCCTTTTATTAATTCTTTAATACCATCTTGAAGCGAATAATCTGGTTTGAATCCTGTTTTTTCTAATTTTTCGTTGCTCACTATGTAATCTCTTTTGTCAGGATCTTCTCCCACTTTTGCTTCAACAAAATAAAAATCTGGAACTTGTTTTTTAATTTCCTCGCATAATTCCCATTTGTTAAGGTTAGCGTTGCTTAGGCCTACATTGTAAGGCTCGTTTTTCATTTTTTCAAAGTTATTCATGCAGTGAATAAATGCCTTTACTACGTCACGGATATGTATGTAATTTCTCTTATAATGGGCCTGGAAAAGCACAACATAACGATCGGTAACAGCACGATGTGTGAAATCGTTTACTAGCAAATCTAATCTCATGCGTGGACTTATTCCAAAAACAGTTGCAAGTCTAAGGGTTATGCTATTTTTTGCATTCAGAATTTCTTTTTCAATATCAACCTTCAAACGGCCGTAAAGCGAAATAGGTCTAAGTGGTGTCTCTTCTGTGCAATATACGCCTTTCTGGCCTACTCCATATCCGCTGTTTGTAGTTGGAAAAATTATCTTCTGATTTTTATTTCGCATTTCCAAAATCATCTTTATTGCGTCATAGTTTGTAGTCTTTGCAGCAACCGGGTCTCTATCGCAGGCAGGTGCACCAACAATGCAAGCTAACGGGAAGATGAATTCAGCACTTTTCAGTTGTTTAGAGATCAAATCCTTATCTCTAACGTCGCCATTGATAACCGTTAGATTTTTTTTATGACAACAATCCAACAGCGAAGTTTGTTTATACATAAAATTGTCTATAACTGTAACTTCATGATTCTGCTCAAGTAATGTAGGAACTAACACTGAGCCTATGTAGCCCGCGCCTCCCGTTACTAATATTTTCATTTTAATTCTTCCCTTTGTTTAAACCATTCGTAGGTTTTACCTATGCCTTCTTCTAAAGAGGTGAACTCGAAATTGCCAATTATATTAAATAATTTGTTACTACCGAGATCCTTCCTATACTGTCCGTCTGGAGAAGATTTATCGAATTCTATTTTTAGATGAGTGGAATTCGTAGCTTTTACAGCTGTTTCTGCTATATCTTTTATTGATAGATTCTCCTTTGGTGCAATATTTATCGGTTTATCTTCATCGTATTTATCTAATAAAATCAGGAGTATTTTTGCTAAATCCTCTGAGTAGATGTACTGCCTAAGAGGTCTGCCGGTTCCTAGAAGTTTTATAATTTTTTCATTGTTTTTGTTTGCATAATAGATTTTTTTAATAATGGCGGCCAAAAAGTGGCCTTTGTCTTCTTCAAACTTATCGAACGGCCCGTAAACGCTACATGGTATTAGACTACAGAAGTTGCACCCGTATTGTTTTCTATATGCTTTTATCTGGATTTCTAGTAAACGTTTTGCGTAACCGTAGGGTAAATTTGTAACTGCAGGAAGGCCGTCATGTAATTGATCTTCTGTCATTGGATATGTTTTAGCGACATCAGGATACGCACAATTACTTATCGTGGCTATCAATTTCTTAACTTTATATCTGTAGGCATAATGGATCACAAAACTGTTCATCAGAACATTCTGATATAAAAATTCAGCAGGATGATTTATGTTCTCCGTAATTCCTCCAACCTTTGCGGCCAGATGGATGACATCTGTAGGTTTGTGTTTTTCAAACATGGCTTTAACATCTTTTTCTTTGGTTAGATCATAATCATCTGAACCAACATAGATCGAATCAGGATATATCTTCTGTAAAGCGTGACCAACCAATCCGGTTCCGCCTGTTACTAAAAGCCCTATGTAATTCACCCCTTTTGCCTCTTGACCAATAATAAAACCAAGTTATTAAATATCTTGGTTGATAAAACTAATCAAATCCTGTCTATTATCCATATAGCTCCAGTATAAAAGTCATCACAAACAAGATCAGGTTTTATTTTAGATTCCTTCATTTCCTTTTCAACTAAGTCTTTTTTCTCTGGTACCAATATAGTTTTTAAACCCATTCTATGCCCTGCTTCTATGTCTGCCATCATATCTCCTATTACAAATGAGCGTGAAGTATCCACATCAAAATCCTTCACGGCTTTTTTAAAAAGACCCGTATTTGGTTTTCTGCAGTCGCAATTATCATCCGGATGATGCGGACAATAGTATATAGCGTCCAGTGCAGCACCTTTTTTCAGCAATTCTTTTTCCATTTTTTCGTGAATTTTTTCTAAAGTTTTTTCGGGAAAATATCCTCTTGCGATACCTGATTGATTTGTAATAACAATTATTTTAAAACCGTTGTCTTTCAAAAGTTTGATGCCTTCAGCAACGCCTACATACATTTGAAATCTATCTGGATTATCGAGGTATTCGACGTTAACATTTATCGTGCCATCTCGGTCGATGAAGACGGCTTTATTTCCCATGTTTATTCTCCAAATAATGTCTTTTCTACCAGATCGCAGATAATGTGTCCGACAAGTATGTGGGATTCCTGTATTCGTGGTGTGGATTTGGATGGTATATCGACCAAATAATCAACGTGCTCCTTTATATCGTCAATATACTGCCCTGTGAAAGCGACATTTATCGCTCCCTTTTTCTTTCCGAGTTTTAAGGCTTTTATGACATTTGCTGATTTTCCGCTTGTTGTTATTCCTACCAAAACATCTCCTTTTTCGGCAAAGGCTTCAATTTGTCTTTCGAATACAACCTCATAACTATAATCGTTTGGAACCGCTGTTAATATCGATGTATTGGCAGTTAACGCAATGGACGGAAGTGCCTTTCGCTCCATACAAAATTTGCTTACAAGTTCACATGATAGATGTTGTGCGTCCGCAGCGCTTCCACCGTTTCCGAACCAGATCACTTTCTTCTTATTCCTGTAAGCATCTATGATTTTGTTAGCTATGTCATTGATAGTATCAACATGTTTTGTGGTAACTTTATTCTTTAATGATGCGCTCTCCTCTATTTGTTTTTTGATTTCTTCTTTGAAATTATTTGCCATGTGTAATCCCTTTCTCTCTTTCATAAAATATATTTTTCCTAATAAAGTTATGTCAATAAATTTTCTATATCAAAAAAATCTATAATTGTCGGGACATCTCTAGGGAAAAAACCTTGATTTGCCTGTGTAATTCTACCTAAAAAAGGAATTTTTGTTTCCCCGGCATCTTTCATGTCAGACAAGCTGTCTCCGATGTACAGAACTTTTTTTGGATCGTAATTGTTCTTAGCAATTATCTGTCTGAAATGTTCTGGTTTTGTGATTGGTGTCCCGTAAACACCTTTGAAATATTTTTTCATCTTTCTTTTTTTAATAATCAATTCCAGTTCCTTTTGAGGTGTCCCAGAAATTACGTACAAATCAATCTTTTTGTGATATTTTTCAAGAAATTCTTTAGCGCCTTTCGTCCAATCGGATTCAATCACTTTTTTTACAACAAGATCTGAAAATTTTTGTGCAATTTCATTCACTTCTTTTTCAGATATCTGCCTTTTCAAGAATTCCTCATAATAATATCTTATTTTTTTGTATCTTGAAATGCCCCCATTCTCTATATGATGTTTTACTACTTTTTTTACAATCTCTTCTCCATATGGCTGAAATAGTTGAGCAAAAGCTTCGGTCTTAACATCCATACATTCTGCTAGGACACCATCGAAATCAAAAAAAATAGCTTGCAAAGAATCAATAGAAATGCCAATTCCACTCATATTCTATTCCGTTTATCTTAGATAACATTCAGTTCTTTTAATCCGCTTATCAATTTGTTAGACGCCTCTATCTCCATTTCTAATCTCGTCTCATTTGTCGCTGTTCCGATGTGCGGTGTTAAAATTACATTATCTAGTTCAATCAATTTTCCTTTGTAAGGCTCCTCTTCAAAAGCATCAATTGCAGCACCAGCAATTTTTCCTTCTTTTAAAGCAGTATATACTAATTTTTCATCGATTAGATTTCCACGTGCGGTATTAATTAAAATAGAATTCTTCTTCATCTTCGATATTTCTTTCTCTCTAATTATCCCACTTGTTTGCTCGGTGGATGGGAGATGTAAGGTTACAATGTCACTTTTTACCAATAGTTCATCTAAAGAAACTAAACTGATTTTATATTTTGAAATAAAGCTCTTATCAGGTTTTATATCACAAGCAAATAGTTTGACATTAAATGGTTTTAAGAGTTCAACTAGTTTTTTTCCAATTCTGCCAAGACCAACAATTCCGACACTTTTTCCGGTTAGAAGATTTCCCATCTCTGCTTTCCAGTTTCCGTTTCTGATGTTTCTATCAAGTTTACTGATTTTCTTTAACAGGTTTAGCATCAAAGAAAGGGTCAGCTCGGCTACAGCTATTGCAGGTGTGTCAGGCGTGTTATAAACTAAAACTCCTTTTTGTTTGGCGGCTTCTAAATCTATGTTGTCCAGTCCAACTCCATACCTGGAAATCACCTTAAGCGAGTTTGCGCGAGTAATAACATTTTTTGTTATATCTTCAGTTCCAGCTATGATGCCTACCACTTCATCATCTATAAATTTCAAAATTTCTTCTTCGCTGAGTTTTTTGCCGTAAGGATTTAAGATAGGCTCAAGTCCAGCCTTTTTTAAAATATCTACAGCAACTGAATTAACTTTTCCAAAAGATCGGCTTGAGATTAGTACTTTCATTTTATCTTTTGACATAATTCATCTTTTAAGTGTAACTTCTTTACCCTTGTAAAGTTTCATTAATTCATCGTTTTCCATCAATTTACTAACGTATTCTAAATCTTCTGGAGTATCTACGGTATCTGTCAAATAATCTGTTAGTACTGCTTTTACCTTGTAGCCGTGTTCAAGATATCTTATATCATCAATTGATTCAACAGTTTCAAGAGGTGTCATTTCTATTGAATTCATCTTTTCAAAGAAATCCCTCCTGAAAGTTGTTAGTGCCACATGTCTATACATTGGTATTTTTTCTATATCTGAGCATTTTTTTCTAGACGGAATTGGTTCGCGTGAAAAATACAAGACAAAACTATTCAGATCAACGACCATTTTTATTTTATTGGGATTGTCGTGGTCTTCGATTCTTTTGATTCTGTCCATCATAGTTGCACACTGTATTGATTTATTGTCTATCAGTGGTTGAACGACGTCTTGAACCTGCTGTGGAAATACCATTGGCTGGTCACCTTGTATACAAATTACAATGTCGTATCTTATTCCCACTTGTTTTTCCACTTTTAACAATGCTTCGAGGACTCTATCATTGCACATTTTATGTTTATGCGATGTCATTATAGGCTTTCCACCGATTGATTTAACGTAATCAAAGACCTCTTCGTCTGGCGTGGCAACATACAATGCATCGAGTCTTTTGCACATTTTTGATCTATACCAACAATGCCCTACCATGGGAATTCCATGTATCTTTGCCATTGGTTTTCCCGGGAATCTTGAAGATTTCATACGCGCAGGTATTATTCCGATAATTTTGTCCATAAATTTCACCTATTTTTTCTTCTTTGGTTTAGATTCTTTAGTAGTTGTTTCAAGAAAAAC